>Ga0105246_10001412_pt1 | contig 14224 bp, 17 predicted proteins | sample KBSM64metaG_FD_99694 | JGI IMG/M metagenome (GOLD analysis project Ga0105246, IMG submission 99694) | Miscanthus rhizosphere microbial communities from Kellogg Biological Station, Michigan, USA - KBS M6-4 metaG | ecosystem: Host-associated > Plants > Roots > Rhizosphere > Soil | place...
CCTTGTACTTGATCACTATATAATGAATGTCCTCTGATCTTGCCGTCTTCGTGTAGGATGATCCCTTCACCGCATGACAGGCAAAAGAAGCTCCAATGTGGCAACCCTCGCCATCCATTGCAAGCTCCCCTTCCCCTCCGTATGCCAGCAGCAGCACATTAGAAGTTACATTTGTTTCGTGCAAAACGCTGCCTGTCTGCAAAGTACCGCTATATCCGTCCAGCATCTTGATTGCTGTATCGCTCCAACCACTTGTCTGTTCTTGCAGCGGCATTTCTCTCATCTCCTGACAATCGCATAGGTATAATCATTGCTGTTGTCATTGTAGTTGAGATTCTTTCTCATTGTCAATTTTCGGACTCGGCACGGCTCTTCGTCATGCAACTCACCCAGAGCAACGGTACGGACATTATGTAGGAAACGAATATTCAGTTGTTAGGAGAAGCTTCATCAATATTGATCAAACTCTCGTTAATCACAATCCCTATCCAAACCCTTAATAGTTTTAACATATTTTTAACTTGTATGTATAACAATTACATGTATAATAGTGGTAATTGAGAGGGGGTGAATACAAATGAAAAAATTAGAGATTAAAGAATTGATTCTTAAATCAGAAAAACTGGCTAAAGTTAATGACTTGTGGTACTTTGTCCGATCTGGAGAAGGTGCTTGGATCATAGGTTCAGGAGGCGGAGCCAAGTAAAATGGCTTTATTGAATCTATGATTCTTAAAAGCTAAAACTCAAATTAGTGGTTGAGTCAATTAAAGCTCCAAGCTTTTTCATCCATTTTGGTACATAACATACGGGAATTACTCATGTGAGCTCTGGCACAATTTGCGCCTGAAGACTGCCAACCACTAATGATGAGGTCTGGCTACATTATTGGGAATTATTTAGTAGGAGTTTCGAGAGACTGTGTATGAAAGAGTACTTTACATCTCACTTCATTTAAGAACGGTAGAAAGGAAATGTTCATGTATAACAATGCGGTAATAAATCTTGGAGCAAAATGTAACGCAGCCTGCGCTCATTGTTGCTTTTCTTGTTCTCCAGCATCGACTCAAACTATGGATCAAACTTACATAAGAAAACTTGCCCATGAATTGGCTGAAAATAATAAAATAAACGTGATTTCATTTACAGGTGGAGAAATTTTTTTGAACTACCCGTTTTTACAAGAGCTATTAGAGATCATTAAACCTCATCAGAAGAGAATCACCCTTATTAGTAACGGCTTTTGGGGCATCAGTAGAAAAAAAACAGAACAGTATTTTAACGACATGGAGTATTACAATGTGACTAATCTAACCATAAGTTATGATGAATTTCATGAACCTTACGTTAAAGCTGATGCCATTAAAAATATACTGGAATGTAGCCGAGACTTCTCTAATACGAGCGTGGCGCTAAATATGGCTGTAACAAAAAGTAAAATGTCTAATCGTATATTAGAATATATGGGAGAATCTTTGCTTGGGATCAGAGTGACAAAGTTTCCACTCATGCCAGTTGGAGAAGCAAAGCATGAAGACCCGGACAGCTTTCAACATATTTATAAACTCAGTAACGAAAGGAGTTTGTATTGTCCTGGATTTGAAGTCGTGTATCATTTTGACGGTCAAATATATCCTTGTTGCTCGCCAGCAGTATTTGATACCAAATTGCATTTGAGAGAAAGCATGGATCAAACGTTTGACAGAACTATTGAAAAATTAAACTCCAATCTTCTATTTTACATTATGCGAAAGGAAGGATTTAAATGGTTCATTGATACTGTTCAGAGCAACCCTGAATTTAATCACATTGAGATCCCAGAACAATTTTCATCCATATGTAACATTTGCAACATTCTATTTAAAACGCAAGAGAATATTGATTTGTTAACACCATATATGATGAATTATTACGAGAGCATGGTATGAAACAGTGTTTTACGTTTGAAAACGATGAATATGAAATTTTTGTAGAAAACGAAGTGTTTGTTAAAGATAAGTGCAAAAAAGAATTTTATAAGACAAGCATTATCCATTTGGATGAAACTTTAAAAGAGCAGTTGAGCGAATATAAGAGTAAAATTAATTCTGTTAATTTCACCATTTACATCACACTCTTTTTAGTACTGCTTGTGTCTAATCTTTATTTTATTCATTTTTTCGGTTATACATTCCCTAGATTTGAACATAACTTTAAGAATTATTCTATTTTTGTTTCTTACATGATTTTCAATGTCTTTATTCATGAGCTAGGCCATATAAAATCCATGAATTTTTTCGGAAGAAAACATAACAAAGTTGGATTCAAAATGAACTTTTATGTTTTTCCTTCTTTTTATGTTCAACTAAACGATATTTATATGTTATCCAAAAAAGAAAAGCTCATTGTTCATTCAGCAGGAATTTATATCAATTTATTCATTATTTTAACGATCCAGATCATCAATACGTTATTCTTGAAAATGAATATGTTGTCGGTATCCTATATTTTCTTCTCTTTAGCTTTATTATGGAATGTAATCCCGGTGCTGAACTCTGATGGATACAAGATTTTACTTACAATCCTAAATAAAGATGAATTTGAAAACTCCAAGAAAAATCATTTCATTATTAAAATCATTCAGATTATTGGGGTATTACTCGCCATACGTTCAGTATTATTGTGGTTTTAAGAGAGGAGCAATTCATGCCATGGTTTTAGATATAAGTGGCTATACGTTAAAAATCAAAAATAATCTCTTGCTTGATCACGCACATTTACATTTTCAACCAGGGGGTGTCAATCATATTGTAGGGAAGAACGGTGTGGGGAAATCCAGACTGGCGAAAGATTTTATTCTAAATAAGAGCGGTTTTTTCCCAAAACACTTGTCCTCAAATCTGACCGTAATCTCAAGTTATTCTAATATACCTGAAGATATTTCCGCCAAATTGCTTTTTAAGATATTAATTAAAAGATATGATCGGATGATGTTGGATCAGCTTAGTGATTTATTGAATATTGAAAATATCCCATCCAACATTCTCATTAAAAATCTAAGTGATGGACAGAAACAGAAGCTTAAGCTGGTATCATTTCTTTTAGAAAATAAGGAAATGATCATACTCGACGAGATCACTAATTCTCTAGATAAAACAACAGTCAATGAGATTCACCAATTTCTTAACATTTATAGCAGACAGCATTCAAACAAAATCATCTTAAACATCACTCACAATTTATCAGATCTCAAAAACATCGAGGGAAGATACTTCCTCTTTCAAGACAAGAAGCTAGTGCAATACGAGAACAAAGATCAACTAATAAAAATATATATTGAGGAATAATGACTATGATTGAATTTGCAAAAAGCCTATTTAATAAAGTATTTATGTTTCTGGCACTTATTTTTTTGTTGTCGTTCTTGATCGGTTGGTTCCTTCCTATTGGTCTTGATAAAGTTACATTCCTAAGTTATCGAGAGTATCTCTTCAGTACCTATACTGTCTTTACTCAATTTGGATTTTTAATGTTCTCGTTTATCATTGCTTTCTTCGTGAATAAGGAATATTCGAATAAAACCATTCTGTTTTATAGGCTGTTATCCTATGACAGTCTTAAATTCTTCTTGAATAAATTTGCCGTACTTTTTATTGAATCACTTATTTTAATCACCATATTCCTTTCCGTTGTATCTATGGTGTACCAGGATTTTAGTCTGTTTTTGCTCATGGTATTTTTGTTGACGTCTGTAGTCACACAATACATTCTTATCATTGGAACGATCAGTTTGCTTTCATCTAATATCTTGATGAGTATTGGTTTAAGTATTTTATACTGGATATTGAGTGTCGTTTTAGTAGCCAGTTCGGATAAATTAACATATGTTGCCGTTTTCGACGCTTCGAATTACCTTTATAGACACATCAACCAAGTGTTTGCACAAGGAAACAGTTTCATTTCTTTAAGCAATGTATTGACGGTTATTGTGTATAATCTTATCTTATTTTTAGTGAGTGTTCTGATCGGTAAACTGATGAACAAACGTTGGTTGAAGCTTGGAATCGACTAAAAAGTTGATGTACAAGTTGGAATTTGGGGCAATCTGATATGAACTTTTTTTACACAATTATGTGGATTGTCCCCTCTATAACAGGCAAAAGAAGCTCCAATGTGGCAACCCTCGCCATCCATTGCAAGCTCCCCTTCCCCTCCGTATGCCATCAACAGTACACTAGAAGTTACATTTGTTTCGTGTAAAACGCTGCTCTTGCAGCGGTATTTCTCTCATCTCCTGACAATCGCATAGGTATAATCATTGCTGTTGTCATTGTAGTTGAGATTCTTTCTCATTGTCAATTTTCGGACATTTGAGGCAATATTCCCCTGACATCTGATAATAGAAACAGCAGGTAAGCCGCTCACTTTTGGCAACATGTACATTGTCCTTACAATCGGTGAAACGGGTCAACGGATTCTTCCTCTCACCAAACACTTGTCCGGACGCCACCTGCGTCAGATAGGAGAAGTCCTCTCGAATGATCTGACGTTCCTGCTCCGTCTCACCTTCATCAGGAGCGTACAGTCGGCCGATCCGTACCATGATATTCTCCCAGAGAATGCTCATCGAAAGAGGCGCAACCGCAGCCAGTGTCTTTAACAGAGGTGTCAGCTGTACCGCAAACATCTCCTGAACTGCCTTTTCCCGCCATGCGTGCCTGTCTCCCGTCAATTCCTCAGCCCGAACCTCGTTCACCGCTAGAAAAGGAAACCGTGTACCCTTCTCATGTTCTTCGAGCTTCGGATGATACAGAAAGGTGTTCTCCAGCTCAAACGTCACATGCTGATGATGGAACGTCATCGCAGTCACGAGCGGAGTCGTCCATAGATAGCCAAGTCGCTTGGCTAACATGGAAGCGGCAACCTTCATGTCTGGTGCATCGATATAATGTTGAAACCAGCTGATATACTCTCGGCACGCCTCTTCGTCATGCAGCTCACTCAGCGCAATGCTACGGACACTATGTTCAGGCGGCTCGCCAAGCAAAATCGAATGATCCTCCACCGTCTCTTTCCATGCGTCTGTTGAGAGATATCGGCTCATATTAGTTCGATCCTAGCAGGGCTTCCGATGCCTGATCTACAATCAGGTTAATCGCAAGCGGTCCGTAGTATGCGATCCATAGTGTGGAGTTTACATCATACGTGCGGTTATTTTTCACAGCATCCAGAGACTTCCATACCGGATTGTTTACCATCGCCTCTGCTTCTGCGGCAAACAGTTCATCGGACAGTACAAAGTAACGATCTGCTCCAATCTCTGGCACTTTCTCCATCGAAATCTCTACGGAAGTATCATCCTTGATGCCTTCAACAAGTGCTGGCATTTTCAAGCCCAGGTCATTATACAGAATGCCACCTGTACGGTGCTCGATGCCATGAACACGGATACCTTCTTTACGCGGACGAATCAATGCTACCGTCTCATCACCCAGCTTCTCAGCCAGTTTCGTTTTCATTCCTGCCACTTTCTCTTCATACGCTGTGCGCACTTTCTCTGCTTCGTCTTGCTTGTCCGTAATCTTAGCTACTGTAGCTAACGTATCACGCCAGTCTTCGTAGAAATCGAGTACCAGGGTAGGTGCAATTTTACTTACACTCTCATATTGCTTCTCTTGGAAGTCGGTCATGATGATCAGATCCGGGTCAAGTGCAACAATAGCTTCCAGGTTAGGCTCGTCCCGTGTACCGAGAACTTCAACGCCACTCGCCTGATCACCCAAGTATTCTGGAAAATCAGTGTTACCTCCAGCAATAACACTACCTGCCGGCTTTTCGCCAACCGCTAACATTTGATCCAAAAACTTAACATCCAGCACGGCCACTTTCTTCGGTTTTTCGTTTAGAGTGATGTCACCCTTCATACCCTTGATCGTTACTGGAAAAGCGCCGTCGGTCTTCGTCTCTGTACTCGCAGGTGTATCCGAAGGCGTTGCCGCGGATTGTTTACCGCTATCTGTACCTGTTCCGGCACCGCACGCCGTCAGGACTAGAATCAGGGCCAACATTAAGCCCATAAGTAATCGTGATTTGTGAGCAGTAAAGCCTTTTCTTCCGGCCGCTTGCCCCTGTGTTCCTTGTTTCATTTGTAAATCCCCCTTATGTATACTAGTGATAATGATTTTCATTATCGAAACATAAAGAGAGTATAAACGATCTACGGTTCATGTTACCATGTACTTTTGCGACATTTCATTCGGACTAATGCGACATCATAATTCATGTTTTACCTATCTACTATGCACCTTTTAATTTCACAGCAATATAAGCCTGTAGACGGTAAATGTCTGCAAGAAGCTCTTCTTCCTCTGGCGTATTGCCATACTCCCCCAGCCAGCGTGGTGTGCGGATATGCCAATCCTCTGTCAGGTATTGCTTCTCATCGCGATACTCTAGAATATGTCCCAGGAAATATTCCAGTGAGCCGAAGGATTGCTTTCCTTGATCGTTAATGATGGATTGTGCGCTCTCAATGATGGTATGTAACCTTTGTTGAATATGCTCTTCTGGATTCATAGTGGATCTCCTCCAAAGGAATATTTTTAAGGATTCATATCCAGATTTCGTTCAAGCATTGCCCCTATACGTTCAGCCATCACGGAAGGTGGGAGAGGTCTTTCCTGTGTAAACCACCATTCCACGACCCCAATGATCGCTCCACCCACAAACTGAACCTCCACAAGTTGATCTTTCATTAGTTCGGTATTCATAACGCCTGGATCGCTCTCGTTCCCATTCTGTAATTCATCGATAAAAAAGTCCAGAAACTGCTTACGAAAAAAAGAACTGCCTTTACTCTCCAGCAATGCGGAGAAAAATAAAAAATGCTTCTCAAAATAGTCAAACCACATGAATACCATGTTGTTATAACCCATGTCCATCTCCGTAGATTCACAGATTTCATGCAAATTCTCAATATGCTCTGTGATGAGTTTATTCAGAAGATCAAATTTATCTGTGTAATGAAGATAGATCGTTCTGCGGCTGATATCCGCTTTGCCTGCAATGTCCTGGATCGTAATATGATCAAATTCTTTGTTCATCATCAGTTCAATAACCGCCGTTTTGATCGCTTCTTGGGATTTGCGTATCCTTCGATCCACCTTGACCACTTCATATCACCCTTTTTCTTCATTGTTAATACGCACTTTCAAACATCTGTGCACAATTGCACGCAATCCAGCTTTTTAGCCATTGTAAGATTTATATTTACGTATACCATTATACACAGACGATCAATAATACACTACTGTGCACTAATTCACAGTAAGAAATGGAGTTTAACCATATGAAAATTGCAGTCATTGGGGCTACCGGAGGAACGGGAAAAAAAGTAATCGAACGCGCCCTTACATTAGGGCATGAAGTTATTGCCGTTGCTCGTCGTCCCGAAGCCATTGCTCCAATAGAAGGACTTACAGTTAGGAAAGGGGATGTGTTCGATTTACCTGTTATGATTCAGGCGATTTCAGGGGCAGAAGCTGTCATCAGTTGTATAGGCCCTCCTATTAACGGATCATCCAATTCCGCCAAGAAGGGCTTAGATAATCTCAGTGCCGGTTTACGTACAATGAAGGCTAATTTCTCACCAGGCACAGTCATGTCTGAAGGAATTCCAAATATCATTACGGCCTGTCAGCGTACAGGGGTTACACGTATGGTGATGCAAAGTAGCATTAATTTGAGTGATGGCAGAGAGCTATCTTATGTAAACAGTCTCGCCGTGCGTCTGATGCGCCGTATTTTTTTGGAAGGCCATTCAGGATAAACGTATTGCGGAACAAGCGCTCATTCAAAGTGATCTCGAATGGGTCATCATGCGTGCATCCGTGCTTCAGTATGCGGAAGGAAACTTGGAATATACGGCTGGCCCACTCGCTCGCATCAATCCAGTTGCTGCACTTCCTTTTGCTGATTGTGCGGATGGGCTAGTACGTGCGGCAGTCAGTCAGCCCGATTGGACCGGAAAAATTGTGAATATAGGGAGATAAGTCGTTCGGATTGGAGGTTCGTTCAATTTCTTATATACTCTATGTAGGCCTTTGTTTAAAACCAAAGAATCGATGCCCCAATAATGATGGAGACATCGATTCATATCATCTAACTATGGGGTGAATCATGAGTATGCAACTAAATAGGAAGTATATTACTATAGTGTTCACTGTTGCCATTATTGCTTTTCCTATTATCATTGGATTCTTTATGTTAAACAAGGTTGTCGATCCGGAAGAGATTATGGTTACGAAAACTGAAGTTTCTTCTGAGCGTATTACGATACAAGGTGGATTCGGAGACAGTATCAGCAAATATCACGGTTACAATATCTCACATCATGATCATTCACTATTCATACAGATTAAAGGCAGCAAACTTCCGATTAGAGGTCATAAGGACTTCAACATTTCGTTCTCTAATACTTATGGGAATATTAATGAAATCTACTTAGTAGGGCAAGACAACGCTAAGAAAAAAATATGGCCCAACCCTTGAATTTCATGTGAAGCCATATTAAGCTCTTCCGGGTCACTTCCTATTCAATTCCAGATCCTTATCCATCATAGAATCATAGACATAAAGGATGCCTGCATTCCCTTCGCTCTCACCACCGCACTCCTATTACTGCATCTGCTTTTCAACCAACTCTTGTTTGATTCTACGAATCTGGTTGAGATGGTTCTGCACATGAGCAACAAAACCCGGAATAATCGCAGCCAGAGATACCGTCTCTCCTGTGAAATTAATGCCGGCTTTCTCCCATTCTTCGCCGCTCAGCCGCTCCAATAGTGCCGAGTTGAACTGAACCAGACCATTAGCAATCGTAATCAGCTGAGAAATCTGCTCCTCATTTGCTTTTTGCCCAACAATCCACGCTTCCTGATTAAAACCAGGCAGCGTCGCCTGTGATCCCGCTAATATTTCACGAATGCGGAAGGATACGACGATACTGTGGTCCACCAGATGTGCCAGCACTTCGGTAACACTCCAGGAGGATGGAGAAGCCTTCCACCTCAACTGCTGCTCGGTCAGACCTGCAATCTCCTGCTCAATCTCTACATAAGCGTGTACATATGCCGATATAATCGCTTCCGTCTTCACTGTTGTGTTCCCCATGATTACCGCTCTCCGATCTATATAAGTTTTAACTTAAATACGGCTTATAGGAATTGGAATTGCTGTACTTACACCAATTCCCCAGTAAATGCTTCTTTAAGCAATTGGAATGAACGTGTCCGTTGTTTAAAATTAGGAATGATCGTTGTAAACACAAAGCTGTTTACGTCATATTCCTCCGACAGCTCAAGCAGCCGTTTCCTCACCGTCTCCTTGGTACCACGTGTAATGTCCGCTTCGCGCTCAACCACCGTATATGTTTCTCCCGCCTGCCTTGCGAATTCCGCTGCCTGCTCCAACGTCTGCACATTCACCGTTTTGCCACTCGCCAACGTTGCACGCACGGTTTTGTGCTGTCCTGCCAGCGCATTCGCCTCTTCTTCCGTATCTGCAGCAATGACCGACAAAGCCAGAATGGCTTCGGGCTCTCCGTCATGTTCAGCGTTAAATTGTGTGCGATACGTATCCAGTGCAACGCGTGCCGTTTCGGGATCACTGTTGATAAACAGTGCGAACGCATAAGGCAGCCCCTGCTTTGCTGCAAGCTCCGCACTGGAAACACTCGTGCCCAGCATATAAATACGTGCCGGCTGCCCTGGCAACGGATGAGCTGTCAGTCCTGGCTGCGCATGGGTTTCACCTGCCGGAGCGTTCAGGAAATTTTTCAGTTCTACCAGTTTGTCTTCCAGCGTTTCCGGCTCGGCAATTCCCTTTTGCAACGCCTTTGTGGAACGAGGCAAGCCGCCTGGAGCACGCCCGATCCCTAGTTCAACCCGCCCAGGAGCAAGTGTCGCAAGTACATTGAAATTTTCCGCCACCTTATATGGGCTATAATGCTGGAGCATAACACCACCGGAGCCGATCCGAATCTTTTGAGTCTGTGCCAGCAAATACGATACGAGCACTTCTGGCGATGATCCGGCAACACCTTCCGAGTCATGGTGCTCCGCTACCCAAAATCGGTCATATCCAAGTGACTCTCCGAGCTTCGCCAGTTCTACGGTATTTTTCAACGCCTCCGTAGCCGACTGGCCTGGAAACACAATGCTTTGATCCAAAATCCCTAATGTAAATGACATATCTCTTCCCCCTTGGATATTCCTTCTCATGTTTCTGATCCCGTTTTCTTATATGGAATATGCAGTATCCGGTGTAATGCGTTTGAGAAACTGCTTCGTCCGCTCTTCCTTCGGATAGCGGAACAGCTGCTTCGGCTCTCCTTCTTCCACAATGACCCCGCCATCCATAAATACAACATGGTTCGCCACTTCTTGCGCAAAACCCATTTCGTGAGTCACGATGATCATCGTTATGCCTTCCTCTGCAATCTGGCGAATAACCGCGAGCACTTCGCCTACAAGTTCCGGGTCCAGCGCGGAGGTCGGTTCGTCAAACAAAATAACCTCTGGATTCATCGCCAGCGCCCGTGCAATACCGACACGTTGTTGCTGTCCACCTGAAAGCTGGTTGGGGTATGCATCAAGCTTGTTTCCGAGACCTACCTTTTCAAGCAAGGCGACACTTCGCGTCCGCGCTTCCTCTTTAGCCACTTTGCGCACAGCCACAAGTCCTTCCATTACATTTTGCAGCGCTGTTTTGTGGCGGAACAGATTATATTGCTGGAATACCATCGCTGATTTTTGGCGTAAGGCATGGATGTCCTTTTTGGCGTGCTTGCCGTAATCCAAGGTAAAATCACCGAGTGTGATATGCCCGGAATCCGGTTTTTCCAAATAGTTAATGCAGCGCAGAAGCGTTGTTTTGCCTGATCCACTAGGTCCCAGAATCGCAACGACCTCTCCGCGCGCCACGTTCAGATCAATTCCTGACAGCACCTTATTGTCTCCGAAGCTTTTGTGTATTTGCTTGAGTTCAATCATGACACGCCTCCCCGGTTGTACGATCTGAACCGCTTCTCTGCCACTGCGGTTAGTCTTTCAATCATGATGGTCAGCCCCCAGAAAATGAGAGCTGCCGCCACGTACGCCTCGAAAAATTTCCAGTTGGTTGATGCAACAATTTGTGCCTTGGCGTTAATCTCCACCACCGAGACCGCAAAGGCCAGTGTAGATCCATGCAACATGCCAATCAGCATGTTTGAAATGTTGGGTAGACTGGCTGCAAAAGCCTGCGGCAGCACAATTCTGCGCAGCGCCTTCGTTCCTGTCATGCCCAGAGAATATGCGGCTTCAATCTGCCCGCGATCCACCGAGAGCAAACCGGATCTGACAATCTCTGACGCATAAGCACCCGCGGTAATCGAGAATGACAGGTAAGCAAAGCCGATCAATGGAATGGACGACGAGTTGAACCCAAGTCCGAGTGATGAAGACACGCTGTCAATGATCATCGGCAGACCGAAATAGATCAGAAGCAGATGTGTGATCATGGGTGTACCGCGAATAAACGTAACATAGGCAGTCGCCAGCTGGCTCAATACAGGAACCCGAAACTGGCGGAGAAGCGCCACCGCTGTGCCGATGATAAAACCGAGGACCACCGAGACCACCGTGATGGCCAGTGTAATCGGAATGACACCGAGAAGCTGCACAAACGCGGTCCATACAAAGGAAAGATCAAAGCTCATATCGGAGCAAACCCCCTCTTCTGCACTCTCCGCTCAAGCACACCGAACACCCTCTCCAGCACAAAACTCAAAACAAAATAAATAAGTGCCAGCGAGATATACGCTTCAATAAAATGACGAGAGATCGTTGCCAGTGTAGACGATTTGCCCGTCATCTCCATGACACCAACACTGAAGGCAAGGGATGTATCCTTCAGACTGCCAATGACCATGTTGGCGAATATAGGCAATGCCGTCACATAGGCCTGCGGCAATACAATTCGGAAGAACGCTTGCGGGCCAGACATGCCCATGGCATAAGCAGCTTCGACCTGACCCCGATCCACAGAAGCGACTGATGCTCGAATCATCTCTACCATAAACGCTCCGCTATGGAGCGAGTAAGTCAGAATGACAAAGTAAATTGCAGGTGCTCGGTTGGCATTAATACCGAACAAGCCCAAAATTTCCGGTACACCGTAATAGAACAAAAACAGTTGAATCAAGATCGGTGTTCCGCGAAAAAAAGACACATACAGCTTAGACAGCTGTTTCAGCACCGGAATATTGTACATCTGCGGCAGTGCCGCGATGGAGCTGATGATTAGACCAAGCACCATTGCACTAACGACAATGAGAAGCGTAGTACTGATGGTCGGTAGAAGTTTTACAAAGTAGTCTATGACATAACTGAATTCAAATGGTGCACCCATCGCTGCGACCTGCCTTTCCTCTACGTGTTATTTGGTTTCCGATTGCGTAGCGTCAAAGCCAAGCCACTGCTCACTAAGTTTTTTCAATGTACCGTCTGCCTTGATTTCCTTGAGTGCTTCATCGATGCGATCAGCAAGTTTCTGTTCATCAGGATCATCCTTGCGGAACATAAACAGGGTGTCCGATTCACTGAGTGGTGGACCTACCAGTTTCAGCTCGCCGCTCGGATCAATGAGTGGAAGCGTAAAGTCCGCCGCTACAAACGCTGCAACCCGTCCAGCCTTGAGCTGTGCGATGGAATCGTTCGCCACACCGCTGGAATACACAATATCAAGTGCATTGTTATTCTGCTTGTTGTAGTTTTCCAATAAAATGGCCTGGGCACTGGTGGCTGTCGTTAACACTTTTTTACCTTTCAAGTCGTCAATGGAATGAATCGTATTGTCATCTTTGAGAACCGCGATTTTGTTCTTCCAATGGGAGTAAGCTTCTTTATTGAATAAGTATTTCTGTTCGCGCTCCGGGTTTTTCTCCATCTGATGTGCGACCATGTCAATCTTGTTGGTTTCGAGGCTGAGCAGCAAGTTCGTGAACTCCATCGTCTGCAGATCAAACTCGTAATCATCCAGTCGTTTATCAATTTCTCTGACGAGTTCTACATCGTATCCCGTCAGCTTGTTATTTTCGTCAATAAAAGCGACATTCGGAAATTGCGTGCCTGTTCCCACAATAATCTTGGTTGGTTCTTTTGCTCCGCCAGCTCCCGATGCTGTCTTCGTGTCTCCCCCGGTACTGCATCCTGTGAGCGCCAATACGATTGCAGTTGTAAGTGTTAGAACAGACCATTTTTTCATGTTTTTCTCCCCCGTTATGTGTGCGATTATTTTAAACCACTAATTCTTACATGTTAACTAGGAATTAATTGATCTAAAAATAGCATTCCAACAGGAACATCGTCAACGGGTTTACTTATAGAACAATTCTATATATAAATAAAATATTCGATGGGTGCGATTACAACTCGCCTTAACAGTAACGTCATTGCCCACTTGCAATAATATAGATAACTTCTACACTAAACCTGATCATTATCGTTATCTAACGGTGATCTCGGAGAAACAAGTAAAAAACCTAACGCAGAATCGTTAGGTTCAATATGTGCAACACCCTTATGAAACTATAATTAGACGCCCCTTCTACTTCACTTATCTTCTAGTTATCTTCGACTTAACTTTTTAAATGCTGAGTACTCCTTCTCGGAGTTCATATAACTTAATATCTTTTCCGCACATGCAGCTGAACTGAGCTCTTCCGTATTCACTTCCAGATCATACTCATCATAGGCGTAGACGTAGTCGAACTGAGAATGAGAAAGCCCGATCTCACGATCCCCCCTGCTCTGCTCTCTTCTAGTGAGTTCTTCTTTGGAGCAATGCACGCCGACAAACAAGATCGGATAATCCGCAAGCACATCATAAAAATCATTAAAAAACTCGTCATCACTGATGACCGTATCCACAATCACATTCAGACCCAGCTCCGAAAATAGTTTAATGGTTGCGTAGTACAATGAGCCGATCGGGCCGAATAGGATATCTGACATCACACCCGGTTCCACTTCCCTTGTTGGCTTCATATCCGGATATGTTGTATCGATGAAGTGATCATAATTTTGAAAAAATTGATCTACCGACAGATGATGCAGCGGCACCTCTCCTTGCTTTTTCATTTCCAGCGCAATGCTTGTCTTGCCTGAACTCGACGTTCCGTTTAAAAAGATAATGAGTCCTCGTCC
>Ga0105246_10001414_pt1 | contig 14207 bp, 13 predicted proteins | sample KBSM64metaG_FD_99694 | JGI IMG/M metagenome (GOLD analysis project Ga0105246, IMG submission 99694) | Miscanthus rhizosphere microbial communities from Kellogg Biological Station, Michigan, USA - KBS M6-4 metaG | ecosystem: Host-associated > Plants > Roots > Rhizosphere > Soil | place...
AACCCGTGTTCCTCGGCAAAGGCCGAGAAAATGAAATCGGTGTGCGGAACCGGCAGAAATCCGCCCTGAGTTTGGGTGCCGTGCGTGACGCCCCTCCCCCACAGCCCGCCGTCCCCGACCGCGATCTTGGACTGGATCACCTGGTAGCCGTTTCCGCGAGGATCCAAGGAAGGATCCACGAACGAAGTCAGCCGTGCTTTCTGGTAATCCTGAAGAAACGGATAGGCGACCGTTATCGCCAACCCACCCGCTACAGCGATCGCTGCCAGATAATGCCATCGAATCCCAGCTAACAGAACCCCGACGCCCAGTACCGGAAGGTACGTCAGGGACGTCCCCAGGTCGGGCTGCTTCATCACCAGCGCCGTCGGAATACCGACTAACACTCCTAGTTTCAACAACTCACGCCAACCAACCTCGTCGCGTTTCAGCTCCGAGAGGTAACGTGCTACCAGTAATATTATCACCAATTTAACGAATTCCGAGATCTGAAAGTTGAACCCAATTCCGGGTATCCGGATCCAGCGCCGGGAACCGAAGACTATCTTGCCGACCGCGAAGGTCGCCAGTAGCGCCGCGATCGAAAGCCCGTAGAGGATGGGAACTTGCCCCAGCAGCGTGTGATAGTCGATGGACGACGCCACCCACATAATCCCAATGGCCACCAGGACCCAGATGCCTTGTTTCCACCAGGCGTCGGACCACTTAGTGTTTTGGGTCGCGGAGTAAATCTGGAGGATCCCCAGCCCGCAGATGATCAGTGTGATGGCGAGGAGCGACCAGTCCAAATCGCGGAATGAGCGGTAACGAGCCATGCCTGAACCTACAGTGTAACGCCCCGGCTGCGGCCCACGGGGCCAGACATTCCCGGTGAAGGCTAGTTGTAGAGGCCCAAAGGAACAGAAATCGTAACCGGTATCCCGGGCAAATTACCGCCGATATAGGGAGACAAAACGGTAAACGAATAGCCTGAGATGGTGAGGTCCAGGCGATTCTGGTCTGTTCCGGAGCCGTTGTTCGCGACCGTTACGTTTCCGTCGGTCAGGTTAAAGTACGATGGCGTTCCCGCAGCCGGAGAAGTCGCCTGGAAATAGCGCACCATATTCTTGATGGAGGCGGTATCCGTCGGATCGTTGATGGCACCCCAGCGCGCGGCATAACGCGCCCGTTCCACTAATGCCTGATGAACGAACAGGAACTGCCCGAAATCGAAGGCGCCGATAAGCAGGCATGCAAAGACGAGGTAGATTAATGCCATCTCCAGGAGCATGGCGCCCTTGCTGCGCTTGCGCCGCCGGGAAGTGGTAGGGATAGTAGGTTTCATCATATGGGCGACCAGATGCCTTGGTAGGCATAAGCAACTTGTGGTTTGTTGTTAAGCGCCGATTTGGCAAATATCGAATCGATGGTGTAGCCGGTGATGGCGACGGTCATCAGCGTGGGTATCCCATTGGTGAAGGTCACAGTCAGGCTTACGTTGCCCGTACCCAAGCCGGGCAGCACCGGCGTTGCGCCAGCCGTCGGAGTCCCGTATAACACCATGTTCTGGACGGCTGTGTTAAATGCCGCAGATGGGGTCGTATTGGGCGAATCGTAGGGGACCAGGGAAGCGTAACGGGCGCCCCGAGCAACCGCGTTTTGAAGATTGTTGTACTGGAGAAATGTGTAGCCGAACTGGAACGTCCCGGTGAATGCGGCCAGAAGCACGCCCGCGCCGATGGCAAACTCCACCATGATGCTTCCTTTGCGATTACGCAGGAGCGGAAAAGCTTTATGAACCCATCGTTTCATTGGACTAATTTCACCCGTGTCGCACCGGTAGATCCGCCGGCTCCGGGACTGATGCTCCCGATGTTCCAGGAGCCCGCATATACCGCGCAGTAGGGATCATTTCCGTTGGTGGCTTTCTTGTAATAATCGCTCGGGCTCCCGTTTGATTGAAGCAGGAACTGTCCAAAGCCGAGTACCGTGGTGTGCGTCGGGTCGGTTGGATCCACGATGGGCACGGGAAGCAAGCGCCGGCCGTTGTGAAGGTCGCCCAAATACGTGTTTCCAGGGTATTGGCCTGATCCGTTCGGCGCTCCGGGGACGTTGTCGGTTAGGTTTACGTCCTGGTTCACGCGTTCATCCAGATATCCCGCCTGGGACTGCTTTTGTCCATTCGTGAGGACAGGCATAATATTGTCGCCGACGGCCACCGGAGTAGTCTGATTATTCTGATCAACGATTTCTTGCTCGATGGTGCTATTGGAGGTGGATCCCCAGTATCCGCTGTTGGAAGAACCCCAGTTATTGACCACAGCTTGCTTGGATGCAAACGTATCGTCGTTACACGGCGGCTTAAGGAAGCAGCTATCGATTTTTGCTGGTTTGCTTGGGTCACAGTTAGCGCTATTTGACATTCCCGGCCACTGGATGTCGTAGGATTTGCCGACGACAAGTCCAAAGTTTGGACCAACGTTGACGGTGCTCACGGCAGTATACGGCGACAGCCCTTGAGGAAACGAGGTAATGGCGATTTGCCCAGCTGTCGCCGACGACGTCACGTTTTGTGAGTTTTGATTGACGATCACCGGCAGGAAATACATCGATAGCGGAACAGTAGCGGAAACGCGCGCATAGATGTACCCTGTGGCGGGGTTCGGAGTGGCCACCCAGGGTCCAGCGAGGGCGGTGGCGAAGGTGACAGTCGGATTGCTGACTTTGCTCGTGTCCAGATTCCAGGTGTTGGTGGAATTGGTGACCGCAGTTTTGGCGTTGGTGATTCCTACGGTGGTTCCATCGAGGGCCAGGGCAGCCGCGAGTGCCGCCGCGTCGCAGTATGCCTGCGTCTCGTTTTTGGCGATGAACATTCTGCCGATATCGACGGCCATGCCCAGGACACCCACGAGAGCGATGACGGTAATGGCCATCGTGATGAGCACGAAACCGCGCTCCCGACGGTTTTTATTGGCACCACGGGGTGTCATGGTGACGCGGCTTTGGATCTTTCGTAGCATAGTCTTGCCTCCGATGTACTGCTCCACCTTCAATTGTTTTGTAAAAGTCAGAATTTGACACTAGGACAAAACACCTAAGAAGGCGGGCCAAAGTACCGGAGCATAGAGACTCCGGGAGACCCGTTCTACGCCGTTCTAGGGGAAGGTACGGTTACTTTTGGGAGGGGCAGGTATGAAATCTCCATCCGGGCGTACTAGGAGCGGTAAGCCCAGGGAACCATTAGAAGAAAAATAAGTGAACCAGGGTAGGGTTCGTATCTATTGGCCGGGGTGGCGGATGAGGGCCAAGGTGGGCTGGGTGAGCTTCGACAGGCGGGTCTTCTTGTCGAAATAAGCTTTGATGACGTCGCGTGCGGTGGGCGCGGCCAAGGCGCCGTGTTCCCCACCTTCGAGCAGCACGGCCAGCACGATCTCGGGATTCTCACGAGGCGCGAATGCTACGAACCAGCCGTTGTCTTTGTCGTCATCGTCGGCCTTGCCCGATTTCTTGTAGTCGTTAGACACGCGCTGGGCGCTTCCCGTTTTGCCGGATACGGTAATTCCGGCGATCCTCGCGGAATCGCCTGTGCCGCCGGCTTCGTTCACCACCCCATACATCCCGGAGACGACTTTGGCGATGTTATCCAGATTCCAGTTCTCGCGGCGCGGATCGGCGGCAGCGGCCATCTTAACTAGGTGCGGCTTAAACCAGACGCCGCCGTTCGCCATCCCGCCGATGGCGGTGGCCAGTTGTATCGGCGTGACGGTCACCGCGCCCTGTCCGATGGCGACCGAAATCGTTTCACCCGCGTACCATTTCTCGCGCTGGGTGCGGAGCTTCCACTTGGAGGATGGCATCAGGCCTTCCGCCTCGCCAGGTAAATCGATGCCGGTTTTCTTGCCAATACCTGCCTGCTCGGCGTATTCGGCGATGCCGTCGATCCCCACCTTTTCGCCGACGGTGTAAAAGAAAACATCGCAGGAATGAACGATTCCGCCGTGGACATTTACACCGCCGTGCCCGCGTTTCTGCCAGCACTTGAAAAAGCGGCCGTAGAAGGTGGCGCCGCCATGGCAGCTTACGTTAAAGTCCTCGTCGATGGTGCCGGTTTCAAGGCCTGCCATCGCCACCAGAGGTTTGAAGGTCGATCCCGGCGCGAACTGCGCTTGAATGGCCCGGTTGATCAAGGGATTCTCCGGGTTGGAAGTCAGCGCCTTCCAATCGCCGGCCTTGATGTGCGCGGCGAACAGATTCGGATCGAAGGCTGGACGGCTGACCATGGCCAGCACCGATCCGTCGCGCGGATCTAGTGCCACTACCGCGCCTTTTTTTCCTTCGAGAGCGATTTCCGCCACGGCTTGGAGGTCCAGATCGATGGTCAATTGCAGGTTTTGCCCAGGGGTGGCTTCGGCGCTCTCGAGCACCTGGTGCTCGCGGCCGGCGACGTCCACAACAACACGTCTTTGGCCGTCGACGCCCTTAAGGGTTTCGTTGTACTGGCGCTCGAGGCCGGATTTGCCGACCAGGTCGCCTTGGGTGTAACTGGCAAAGTCGGAAGAGTTCAGTTCGGATTCGCTGACTTCGCCAACATATCCGATCACATGCGCGGCGAGGCCATTTTGCGGATACAGGCGGCGGGGCTCCTGCACCAGTTCCAATTCCGGGAACGTGCCCGGATCGCGATGGGAATCGATAAACGTCAACTCTGCTGGAGAGAGGTCGCGCTTGATGGGAATGGGACTGTAGCGTTTTCCGGCCGCGTAGCGCTTCACCGTGGCCTTCAATTCGTCCAAGTCCAAGTGGAGGCCTTCGGCGATGGGAGCCAGGTGTTCGGGTTTGAGATTTTCCTGCGTAAGCTGAACGACGAAGGCGGGTTGGTTATCCACGATCACACGGCCATCGCGGTCGAGAATCTTGCCGCGCGGGGCGAGCAGTGGAACGGTCTTGATCCGGTTGCGCTCGGCGAGCGTGCTGTTGGCTTCGTGGTCGCGGATCTGGAGCACCCAGAATCCGGCGATCAGAAACAGGAACACGCCTACAGCGGCGTATTGGAAGACGGCAATGCGGCCCAGCGCGAACTTGGTATCGTCGCGAAACAGCCGGGTTGAGGAGACCTTCTCCGGGCGGTCAGGATCAGACATTGCCCACCTTCATCGGGCACCTTCCCTAAGAACTATCGTCAGATTAGTCCGTAACATCTAGTTTATCTAAGATGCGAAACAAAGGTACGGCCACCGCGGCGTTCAGCACCGCCAGCACCAGGGTTTGAATGGGTTCGAAGGAGATGGCTTCGCCCAGCAAGGCGCGCGCCAGCACCCAATAAAAGAATTGGTGGAAAAAGAAGAAGAAAAATGCCAGCACCAGCCGCAGCAGGGCGCTGCTGCCTTCGAATCGCTGGCTGACGGAGGCGGCGAAGTATCCGACCAGCGTCTTGACGATCCCGTACATCCCCAGGGGATGGCTGGGCCCGGGCCACAGGGCATCCTGGGTTAGCCCGATACACATGCCGAACAGCACTCCAAAGGGGGGAGATCGACGCCGCAGTGAAAAATAGACGGTGACGAGGAGCGGCATTTCCAGGTACGCCAGAAAGGTGAAAAAGCGCGGCACGTACACCTGAAACAGAATCGCGGCCAGCGGAACCCCGACCAGCGTCATCCACTTGAATTTCGCGGTTTTGGTTCTGCGGGGCGGTTCGCTGAATCCAGCGGAAATTTCGCTCATGGACGCGGCTGGTTTGCGGACGGGGCCGCCGAAGGGGTGGCCGAAGGAGTCCCCGAAGGAGGCACCGGAGCTGCCGGTTTTGCTGGTGGAGGCGCCGTCGTGGCGGGACGCGCCGCGCCCGGATCGGGAACGCGATTGAAGTCCGGCGCTCCGCGGCCGCGTTCTCCAAAGACATGCTTCTGGTCCTCGCCGATCCGCCGCGTGCGTTCCACTTCACGGTCCAGATCGGTTTCCGCGCCGCCGGTGTTGGTGGATGTGTTGTGCGCTGTACTCAAAGGGTTGGCAGCGTCGCCTTCAGCCGGAGGCAGTGGCTGAAGATGAACGGATTGGTTGACCGGGGGTAAATCGGGAATGGGTTTATGATCGCCTTCAAGGATCACCAGCACGTCTTCAAGGCCATGCTGCAATCCGCTGGGATTCAGGAAAATCTCCTTGACAGTGCGCCCGGGGCGGACAGCGGTTACAGTTCCCGCGAGCAGTCCCTTAGGAAAGATGCGATCGTCGCCCGCAGTATAAAACCATTCCCCGATCTCGACATTTTGTTCGTTCTGGACGTAGTCCACGATCACGTTGCTGTTCCCGGTGCCTTTCAGCGTTCCGTGAACCCGGTTTTTCTGCGAAAGGACGCCCGCGGCGAAAGTCGGGTCGGTGATCAGGAGCAGGTTGGATGCGGTGGGATAGGAGCTGACGATCTTGCCCACGATCCCGTCCGGCGTGATCACTGCCATGCCGGGCTGAATGCCGCTGCCGGTTCCACGATCGATCAGGACCACGCGGCCGTTCGATCCGGGCGAATTCCCGATGATGCGTGCGGCCACCGTTTTCATTTGGGACTGTTCCTGAAACACGGCGAGGGCCTTGCCACGCTCGGCCGTATCCAGCTCGGAACGAAGGACCTGATTCTCGAGCTGCACGCGGTTCAGATCGTTTTGGAGGCGTTTGTTCTGCTCGCGCACATCCAGCAGCACGAAGTAGTCCTTGAAGAAATTGACGCTGCCGCTGCGGCCACCTTCGAGCAATCGGGCCAGCGGCGTTACGGCAGTGACCGCCCACACGCGAATTAGACGGACTTCCTGGTTGCTCTTGACCTGGTAGGCCAAAAGCACCAACTGGACGAGAATCGCCGCCACCAGGGCCGTAAGGTTGCGGTAGCGATTGAGAATCAAATCCATAACAACTACTCTGGATTTATTCCAGGTCTTTATTCACCATCTTATTCGACATGCTTATTCGACAGGTTTATTCAACAGCGATGCGGCGCAGCAACGCGAATTCCGTCAACATTTTCCCGGTACCAAGCACCACCGATGCCAACGGATCTTCGGCGATCGACACCGGCAGGCCGGTTTCATGGCGAATCCGCTTGTCCAGATTCTTAATCAACGCCCCACCGCCCGTAAGCACGATGCCCCGATCGCTGATATCGGCGGAAAGTTCCGGCGGAGTACGCTCCAGCGCAACGCGGATGGCGTTCATGATGGTGGCGATACCTTCGGACAGCGCCTCGCGGATTTCCTCGTCCGCCACGGTGATGGTCTTGGGCACCCCCTCGATCAGGTTGCGGCCCTTGATTTCCATGGTGAGGGGCTTGTCGAGAGGAAACGCGGAGCCGATCTGCATCTTCACTTTTTCCGCCGTGGTCTCGCCGATCAGCAGATTATATTTCCGCTTCATGTACTGCACGATGGCGTCATCCATGGCGTTACCAGCCACGCGCACTGAGCGCGAATAGACGATGCCGGAAAGCGAAATCACAGCGACGTCAGTGGTGCCGCCGCCGATATCGACCACCATGTTGCCGGCCGGTTCGGTGATCGGCAAACCGGATCCGATGGCCGCCACCATGGCCTGTTCGACCAGGTAAACTTCGCTGGCTTTGGCGTGATACGCAGAATCGATGACCGCGCGTTTTTCGACCTGGGTGATCTCGCTAGGCACGCCGATGATGATGCGCGGATGCACCAGCATCTTCCGTCCATGCGCCTTCTGGATGAAATAGTTCAGCATCCGCTCGGTCACCTTGAAGTCGGCGATCACGCCGTCCTTCATGGGACGAATAGCGACGATGTTGCCGGGAGTGCGTCCCAGCATCTCTTTGGCTTCTTTGCCGACGGCTTCGACCTCGCCGGTGTTCTTGTTCAGGGCGACAATGGAAGGCTCGTTGACCACGATGCCTTTGCCCTTGGCGTACACCAGCGTATTGGCCGTACCAAGATCGATGGCCAGGTCGGATGAGAACACACTAAACAGCGACCGCAGATTCATAAGAAAGAATTCGACGTACTAAGGTCTTTTCAGGAGGTCAGCTCTGGCCAAGCGTACCTCTGAAGGTACCATAAGGACTAGATACGGGCAAGGTTTCTTGTTTTCAGCGCGCTAGACTGGAATAAGTGATCTCCCGCCGTACCGTTTTGGCACTGCCTCTGGCGGCTGCCTGTACCCGTCCCCAGGAAGGGTTCCGGGGCTATGCTTTCATCGCCAACCAGGAGGGGGGAGCTGTCGCCGCAGTCGATTTGGGCGCCCTGGCGGTGGCCCGGCACATCCCCTTAGAAGGCGCGCCGACGGAAGTCACGGTGGCCGCGAAACGCCCCTCAGTGTACGCCCTGACGCCGGAGAACGGCACGGTGCACGAAATCCAGATCGATACCCTACGGCTGTCTCGGAAGATCCCGGTGTCGTCCCAAGCCATTACGATGGCGCTAGCGGCCGACGAGCGGTCTTTGTACGTTCTGGCACGCGAGCCGCATGCGCTGATCGCCGTAGACCTCGATAGCTTCAAGGTGGCCTGGAAGTTGCCTCTTCCCGACGAGCCGGTGGGATTTGCTATCTCTCCGGATCGCAAGAATGCGGCAGTCAGTTCGGCGCAAGCGCTTCATCTAGTGGATCTGGAGGCCCGGCGTTTGAGCGAGCCGCTGGGCCAAGGCGAATATGGCCCGGTGCAATTTCATGACGAGGGTAAAACCCTGCTGGCGGGGAATCGCGGGGCGCGGCTGCTTTCGGCTTACAGCGTGGCGGCACGGCGATTGATCACGCACCTGCCGGTCTCTGTGCGTCCCGATCACTTCTGCTTCAGCCGCGACCGGGGCCAGCTGTTCGTAACCGGCGAGGGGATGGATGCCGTGGTGGTGGTGTATCCCTATTTCACGCCCCAGGTCGGCGATACCGTGCTGGCCGGCCACGCTCCGGGAGCCATGGATGTGTCGGAAGATTTACTGTTCGTGGCCAGCCCTACGTCGGGGGATGTGAGCATCCTCAGTATTGCCACGCGCAAGGTCATGGCCGTCGTACCGGTGGGAAGCGATCCCGGGTTTATCCGGGTCATGGACAACGATCAGTATGCGCTGGTGCTCAACCGGAAATCGGGGGACATGGCGATTTTGAGCGTGGCTGCGATCGCCCAGAAGAAGAATCGCTATAGTCCGGTTGGTTTGCGCGCGATGATTCCGGTGGGTTCGCGGCCGGTGAGTGTAGTCGTGAGAGCAGTATAGGCGCGCGCCGTTGATCCGAGAGCCTAGCTCTTATTCCCCAGCTCGATCGAAGGGGCGTTCACGGGATGATCTATTTCGCTCAAAGCAGCTCGCAGCATTTCTTCCCCGGATTGAGCGGAGGAGAGCGGTATCGGCATGCCGATGGACGAACCGGCAGGCGAATGGACCGGAGTATTGAGCTTGTTGGCGGCGAGAATATCTTTGATTTCCGAAAGCGTGGTCGCCATCTGGAAAACTTTCATCACGCCCGCGGCAAAGATCACGAAGGACACAATGCTGACTATCCCGCTAAGGCTGCTCATTAAGTCCATCGATACGTTCGCTCCTGGTGGGTATGGTCGGCTGGGAGCGAAAGGAACTTTAGGTAACGAGGCGTTGTCTCAATGCATCCAAGGAGTTAGTGATGAATAAGATCGGTGTTGGTTTGGGGGCCACGCTACTGGTGGTAGCGCTGGGGATACCTGCGGGGGCAGCCGAGACCGTGGATTTCCAGCGGATCTTGAAGAATGTGGAAGACCACTACAACAAGATCCAGACGTTGCAGGTCAAGTTTACGGAAAACGTGACCTCGCGCGGGCGAACCAAGACCGATTCGGGCACGTTGTACCTGCGCAAAAAGGGCAAGATGCGCTGGGAGTATGCGTCCGGAGTAATCTTCGTCTCCGACGGCAAGTTCATCTATTCGTACTATCCGGATGAGCACCGCGCCGAAAAGATGAGCATGAAGGAAAGCGACGACATGAAAGCTCCGCTGGCCTTCCTGCTGGGCGACGTAAATTTCGACCGGGACTTCGGCGAATACCACACCAAACCCCAGGATGGCGGTTTGCTGATCACCGCTCTGCCCAAGTCGGACAAATTTCCGTACACCGACGTGACGTTTCTGGTGGCTCCGGACTCCACCATGCGCCGGCTCGAAGTGAAGTTGCAGAACAACGACCTGATGGTGTTCACGTTCGAAGGTGAAAAGAAGAATCCGCTGCTGACGGACGCGTTGTTCCAGTTCACAGCGCCCAAGGGCGTCGAATTGGACGATCTGACGCGCTAGCGGGTCGGGCATGCCCGACCCCTACAACACGTGAGAATTTCTGATGGTCCGGTACACCAATATTGGCGAGGGACCACCATGCAGCCAACCGAGCGCAATCGCCTAATCATGCAGATGCTCGTCCAGATGGAGAAGCAATTTGGGAAAGGATCGGTGCTGCAACTGGGCTCCCGCAACGCGCTGCCGGTCACGGTGATTTCGACGGGATCGATATCCGTGGACGCGGCGCTAGGTGTAGGCGGATTCCCGCGAGGGCGGGTGGTGGAAGTGTTCGGGCCGGAATCGTCGGGAAAGACCACCCTGGCGCTCCAGGTAATCGCGCAGGCTCAGGCTGCGGGAGGCGCGGCGGCTTTCGTCGATGCCGAGCACGCGCTCGATCCCACATACGCGCGCAAACTGGGCGTGGACATCGATAGCTTGATCGTCTCCCAGCCCGACTACGGCGAGCAGGCGCTCGAGATCACCAGCGCGCTTATTTCGTCGGGCGTGATCGATGTTGTGGTGGTGGACTCCGTGGCGGCTTTGGTCCCCAAGGCGGAACTCGAAGGCGAAATGGGCGACAGCTTCATGGGCCTGCACGCTCGTCTTATGTCGCAGGCGCTCCGCAAGATTACTGGGGCGGTGGCCAAGGCCAATGCCTGCATGATTTTTATCAACCAGATCCGCGAGAAGATCGGCGTGATGTTCGGGAATCCGGAGACGACCACCGGCGGTCGAGCACTGAAATTCTTCTCGTCCGTGCGCGTGGAAGTCCGGCGCATGTCGGCGATTAAGGACGGCGACATGCTGATTGGGAATCGAACCAAAGTCAAGATCGTGAAGAACAAGATCGCGGCGCCGTTCCGCGAGGCCGAAGTGGATATTCTCTACGGCGAAGGCATTTCGCGTGAGAGCGACCTGATCGACCTCGGGGCAGAGCAGGGCGTCATCGAGAAATCGGGCGCGTGGTTCAGTTTCGCCGGGGAGCGGCTGGGCCAGGGTCGCGATAACGCCCGCGTGTTCCTGAAGGAGCATCCTGAGATCCGGCAGCGTATCGATGCGGGGCTGCGCGAGAAGATCGGGCTGCCCAAACCCGAAGCAGCCGCCAAGCCGGTGGTCGCGGAACCGGCGCGTACGGCCGCACAGACTGCCTAACCCTTTCAATTCCAGCCGGTTTTGATAGAATCAGCGTGGAGCTCACGCTATGAAGAAGATCTCGCGGCGAAAGTTTGTCGAGGGAACCAGCGCTGGAATCGTAGCAGTTGCGGCGATACCGGCGGTCGAAGCACAACAGAAACCGACCCCTGCCGCAGCCGCGGCGGCCGTTAACCCCAGCGTTCCCCGGACCACGATTAAGCTCACGGTCAACGGAGTGGATCACCGGCTTGAAGTGGAAGACCGCTGGACGCTGGTCGAGCTGCTGCGCGACCACCTGGAGCTGACCGGGACCAAGATCGGCTGCGATCGCGGGGAGTGCGGCGCTTGCACCGTTCTCGTCGATGGCACGCCGCTATACTCCTGTAGCCAGTTGGCGGTGTGGATGAATGGACGCTCGATCCAGACGGTGGAGGGGCTGGCCAAGAGCGGCAAGCTCGATCCGCTGCAGGAAGCCTTCATCGAGCATGACGCGCCGCAGTGCGGCTACTGTACCTCGGGGCAGTTGATGATCGCCAAGGCTCTGCTGATGAAAAACGCTCGCCCGACGCGCGATGAAGTTCGCACAGCCATGACCGGCAATCTGTGCCGCTGCTCCAATTACAACCACTACGTGGAGGCGGTGATGGCCGCGGGAGGAAAGGCATGACGCCCCTTAAGACGGTCGGCCATGCGACGCATCGCATCGATGCTCTCCAAAGAGTTACCGGCGCCGCGAAATACACCAGCGATATTCATCTGCCGGGAATGCTGTACGCTCGCGTTCTGCGCAGCCCGCATCCGCATGCGCGCATTCGCAAGATCGATGTCTCGAAGGCCATGGCGCTGCCCGGAGTGAATGCGATCCTGACGCACGAGAATTGCGACGTCACTTGGGGCAGCGGCGATCAGCTTAACCAGCGCCGCTTGTTCAACAACCCAGTCCGCTTCGCGGGAGATCCGGTGGCTGCGATCGCCGCCGTCGATCGTCATGTGGCCGAAGACGCGACGCACCTGATCGAAGTCGATTACGAGATCCTGCCGTTCCTGACCGATGTGGAAGAAGCGCTCAAGCCGGGCGCGGTGGCGATCCACGAGGGCGGCAATCTCTCTCTCAATAATCAGCGCCAGCCCGTGCCGCAAACCTACAAGCGGGGCAATGTCGCGGACGGGCTCAAGGCCGCGGACCACGTCTTTGAGGACAATTTCACTTCAGCGCACCATAACAACGCGCAGCTCGAAATTCGAGTGTCCATCGCGGAGTGGTCGGGCGATAAGCTGACTGTTCACGCGGCGACGCAGGGAATCGCCAATTGCCGCACGGATATCGCGCGCGACCTGAAGATAAACGTCGACAACGTTCGCGTCATCAGCGAATACATGGGCGGCGGGTTCGGCAATAAGAACCAGTGCCAGGATTCCGATCTGATGGCCGCGATGCTCGCCAAGCAGGCGGGTGCACCGGTGAAACTCGAGTTCACGCGCAAAGAGGACTTCGTCGCCGTACACGGGCGCTGGTCCAGCCGGCAATCGTACAAGGTCGGCGTGAAGAACGATGGGACGCTGACGGCGATCCAGATGACCGCGCTGACCGGCGCCGGAGCATATCGCAAGGGCTCCTGCGATCTTTCGGGCACCGAAATTTATCAGGTGCCACATTTGGAAACTTCGGTCTCGCCGGTTTACACCAACACAGCTGTGGCCGCGAATTATCGGGCTCCGGCGTATCCGCAGGCGGTATTCGGGATCGAGTCGCTGATGGACGACGTGGCCTACGCGCTCAAGATGGATCCCATGGAGTTCCGTCTAAAGAACATGACGCGGAAGTTCCGTGACCAGACTCCTTATACGAGCATCGGCCTCGAAGACTGCATCCGCAAAGGTGCGGAGAAATTCGAGTGGAAGAAGCGCTGGAAACCTGAACCTGGTTCGGGCGCGGGACCCGTAAAACGCGGCGCTGGGATGGCGATGGGCATGTTCGGGTCGGGCCTGGGCCGGAGCAGCGCGGTGGTTCGCCTGGATGGGCAGGGCCAGTATCATGTGCACGTCGGCGTGACGGACGTGGGGACGGCGGCGAAGACCACTATGGGGCTGATCGCAGCCGAGGAGTTGGGCGTACCGCTTGAGAAGGTGACGGTGGTGTGGGGCGATACGGACACCTGTCCCTACTCGGTGGGGGAATCGGGCAGCCGCACCACGGTGCAAACTGGCATGGCGGTGATCGAGGCCGTGCGCGACCTGAAGAAGCAGATCGCCGAGAAGGGCTCGCCCAAGGGCAACGACGTTCTCACGGCGATGGCGACCACCAATCCGCCGCCTCTCCAAGGACTGAGCCGCAATTCTTTCGTCGCTCATTTTGCCGAGGTTGAAGTAAACATCGAAACCGGCCACGTGGTCGTGACCAGATTCGTCGCGGCCCATGACAGCGGTCGGGTGGTGAACCCGTTGACGGCGCAAAGTCAGGTGCAGGGCGGTTCGATCCAGGGGATTGGGATGGCGTTGCACGAAGAACTGCTGTACGACAAACGGTCGGGCCAGCCGCTCAATGCCGGCTACTACGGCGCGCGCATCATGACGCATCTGGATGCGCCTCTGGTCGACGTCGTGTGGGTGGAGACGGACGAGCCGTACGGACCGTTCGGCGCGAAGACGCTGGGCGAGCCGACGATCATTCCCACGGTCGCGGCGGTCGCCAATGCGGTTTATAACGCGATCGGGCGGCGGGTCAAGAGTCTTCCTATAACTCGCGACAAGATCCTGGGGGTGCTCGCATGAAGTCGTTTGCGAACGTCAACGCGCGCGATATGAAGGACGCCGCCAGCCAGCTCCAGGCGGCATCGAAAAAAGGTCAAAGC
>Ga0105246_10001415_pt1 | contig 14206 bp, 9 predicted proteins | sample KBSM64metaG_FD_99694 | JGI IMG/M metagenome (GOLD analysis project Ga0105246, IMG submission 99694) | Miscanthus rhizosphere microbial communities from Kellogg Biological Station, Michigan, USA - KBS M6-4 metaG | ecosystem: Host-associated > Plants > Roots > Rhizosphere > Soil | place: Michigan...
CTGGGCAGCGTGCCCAAGGGACAAGACGCGCTGGTCCTGGTCTGGTCAAACGGCGGCAACACCTTCCGGGTGCTGCATCCCACGGAGCCTGGCCAGGCTGATAGCGGTTCGTAACTGGTCACGAAGTTCTCCCCAGGGAGGCGGGGGGGGGCGTCCCGTCTCCCCATTTTTTTCAGATCACGCGGGGTCAGCCGCCCTCGGCTGTCCGGGCGAGCGAAGCTCGCCTAGGTTCGCCATTCGGATACTGATCAGTTACCGTCCGACACATCCGGAAGATCAAAAACCTAGCGGAGCTGCGCTCCGCCGGACAGCCGGGGGTGGCTGTCCCCATGTGATTTTTGGTCTAAAATTAACCTATGCGGGGTGAAAAATTGACCTATAATGCCGGTCGCGATGGACACCATACCGACTGGCGCAGCCCCGCGCATAGCGGTTGTCACCACCGATGAGTCGGTGCAGTTGGCGACGCAGGAAGTATTAGCGTCCGCCTTCCACACCACGCTGCTGGACTCGGGCGAGCAGGTGCTTCCGCTGCTCGCCGAGGCCACCGTCGAAGCCGTCGTTCTGGACCTCGAAACTGCGCATGCCTCGGACGAGCAAATGTTGCAGCTGGTGCGCCAGCTTCGCGCGCACGACGAGGACCTGGTCTTGCTCGGGTTCACCCGATCGCACAACAGGACTTCACGCAGGCAGTTCGAACAGGCCGGAATCCGTCAATGTTTCGTCGCGCCCGTCGATTTTGTGGAAGTACAGGCAGCGCTGCGGATCGCGCTGGAGGAACGGTCCGCGGAAATCGAGAACCGGCGGCTGCGCCAGGAGGCCCGCGAGCGAAATTCGTTTTGCCAGCTGATCGGGGGCAGCGAGCCCATGCGGCTGGTGTATGACGCCGTCACCCGCGTGGCCGAGAGCGCGGTCAACGTGCTGGTGCGCGGGGAAAGCGGCACCGGCAAAGAACTGGTGGCCCAGGCTATCGTGGCCAGCGGCCCGCGGCGGGACAAGCCCTTCGTCAGCGTAAACTGCGCTGCTCTTCCCGAGAGCCTGATCGAGGCCGAGCTGTTTGGCCATGAAAAGGGAGCATTCACAGATGCTCACGAGTCGCGCGCCGGGCATATTGAATCGGCCAATGGCGGAACTCTCTTCCTGGATGAGATCGGGACGCTGGGGCTGACTTTGCAGAGCAAGTTGTTGCGTGTGCTGGAACAGCATGTGGTCCAGCGCATCGGCAGCCGGACTACCAAGAAAATCGATTTCAGGCTGATTGCCGCCACCAATGAGGACCTGGAGCAGGCGGTGCGGGCGGGCCGCTTCCGGGAAGATCTTTATTACCGGATCAACGTGGTTCCGATCGCGCTTCCTCCGTTGCGCGAACGGCCGGGGGACGTGGCCATCCTGCTGGACCACTTTCTGCGCATGTACAGCGCTGCCAACGGCGTCCCCCTAAAACGCCTGGATTCTGACGCACTGGAGATTCTCGAGGAATATCACTGGCCGGGAAACGTGCGGGAGCTGGAAAACCTGGTACAGAGACTGGTCATCATGGGGTCGGGTGCCGTGATCACGGCCAAGCACCTGCCCCAGCAGATTCTTTACACCAGCGCCGCCAAGCAGGAGGCCCTGCTCATCCCGGAAGAGGGCATCTCGTTTGACGACGAGATGGCGCGGATTGAACTGGCCTACCTGCAGGCGGCTTTGCGGAGGACCGGAGGGAAGAAGGTGGCCGCCGCCAGGCTGCTCCAGATCAATGCCCAGAAGATGAAGTACCTGTGCCGTAAGTATGGACTGCAGGGTTAATTATTGACCCACGGTGGGTTAATTTTTAAACCTCACCGGTTGCGGCTCCGAGGCCGGAACCTGCTCTCGCGGCGCTGACCCGCTCCCATCTCATTGAATTAATTGGGCTGCCGCATTGGGGGGCTGTCCGGAAAGGTTTGGCACGGGCATTGCTTATACCTGATCAGACCGGACAGAGCCGACAGCGCCCGCGGTCAGGCAAGACAAAATTTCAAACGGAGAAAACATCATGTCAGTCCAGAAGAAATCATTGATCAGCCAGCGGAGCGCAGTGAAGGCGGCCATTCTGGCCAATCCGACCCAGAGCGTCGGGTCCGTCCCATCGGTACGTCCGGCAGCCCGCGCAGCTGCCCGTCCGGCAGCTCGCGCCGCCGCTCGTCCAGCGGCTCGTGCAGCAGCGCGCCCGGCAGCTCGCGCCGCGGCTCGCCCCGCCGCCCGTGCAGCGGCCCGTCCGGCGGCTCGTCCAGCTGTTAGCGCTACCAAGTAGGGTAACTGGCCGAACACAAGTAAGCGTCACTCGTTCGAGAACCAAGGGGTCGCAGAAAGCCGCGACCCTTTTTCTCTTGCCCCGGACCGGAGGGTCACCACATCCGTCGGCCTAACAGGTCGCGGCCGAAGCGCCAGGCCAGTCCCGCAATACTCCGCCTGCCGATCATGATCTTGGCATTTCCGCTCATGCCTTCCCTGAGATCTCCCCGGTTCTGGAGCTCGACCTTTCCCAGATAGAACTTTGGCACTCGAATGCCTTCCAGCTGGGCCTTTTCGAATAACCCGGGTTCAATCGAGGCCGCCGCCGGAGCCAGCGAGGACAGGGTTCCCGCCCAGGACTCGAACTGGGATTCGGCATGGAGCCGCACCGGGGCACCCACCCGAACGTCTCGCATGCCAAACTCCGGAACGTAGATGCGAGCCGTCATAGTCGATAAGTCAGCCACTTCGGCAACCTCGGTTCCGGGTTTCAGGTAAGCGCCCAGGAGATTGTGCATCCGGGGAGTGGTGACAGTTCCAGAAATAGGACTGACGACCTCGAGGCGCTTCATCTCTTCCGCCAGGTTGCGATGCCGTTCCGCGAACTGCCTCCGGTCCTGCTCCGCCGGGCCAAAATTTTCATAGTTGAGGCCAGCCTGGGTGGCCCGCGCCGAAGCGTTCCGCAAGTCGGCGCCGGCCTGCGCGGAAGCGGATTCCATCTCCAGATTGCGCAGGCGCAGCAGGGGTGCGCCGGGCGCGACCGTTTGTCCCTCCTCGACCAGGACTTCCGCCACGGTTCCGGGCACCTCGGTGTGAATCAGAGTTCGGCGCACCGGCTCAAGCGCGAAACGGCCGTCCACGAACTCAGGCCAGATCGGCGCCAGCAGCACTGCCAGAAGCGCCACGCCCACCAGTACCGAGCGAAGCGGCGTGAACCAGGCGAACAGGCGTTCTTTTTTGTCGAGATAAACGGTTTTCATGAATCGCTCCAGCATGGTGATGCGCGATCTGAAAATGCGCAGGCCGAGAAGCAGGGCCGGCACCCACGCCCACTCCGGCGTGTACGACCTCAGGATGTGATAGACGAAAATAACAACGAAGGCCATCAACAGGTAGCTGTACACGCCCGACAGCGCGGAATAGAAGATGTAAAGCACCCGCCGGTGGCGGGGAACGTACTCCACTTCCGCGGGCAGGCGGAAAATGTGCTTGCGGGTCCAGCTTGAAACGAACGCGGTCGATCGCTCTTTCAAATCGGCTTCCCCGATCAATTCGGCCAGCAGATAGTAGCCATCGAGCTTGATCAGCGGGTTGAGATTGAGCAGGGTCACGCCGATGCCGGTCACCATCATGACTTTGTAAGCCAGATCATGGATGTACATGCCGGTGGCCGTGCCCCACCAGATGAAGGTGGCGACCACGCAGATCATGAGGTCGGCCCAGATGCCGGCAATAATGGTGGAGATGCGGGCCTTCTTGTCGCCCACGATCCAGACCTGGGTGGCGTCGCACACGAAAGTCGGCGCGAAGTACATCAGCAGGAACTGCATCTTCTCTACCCGGGCGCCGAAATGTCTGCAGGTAAGGCCGTGGGCCGATTCGTGGAAAAAGGCCATGGCGCCGAACAGGAACCAGAATTCCACCAGGTCCCAGCCGGTTTTTGCGGTGAAGTTGTAAAAAGCGAAGCTGTCATTCCAGATCTGCCCTAGCTTGTCGGTCCACATCCAGACCATGACGCCGAACATGAACAGAGTCAGAAGGGTGAACCAGGTGGTGTACACAAATTCAAAATAGGGCTGGATCCTGGTCAAATAGTCGTCGGCGTTGGGCCAGGTGTGAAGGGTGATGTCGGTGACATCGGCGATGTGAAAGCGCCCGCGCTTCTGCCGCTCCGTGCCCATCTTGGCTTTTAGGGTGATGTTCTTTTCCAGCGGCGTCTTGTAAAGCAACTCACCCTGCTCTTCCAGGTAGGAGGTGAATTCCTTGACGTAATCCTCCGGGAAATCGATGTTGTACTCATGGAGAAGCAGGTCCGAAATCTGCTTGTACGATCGTTCGCCATCGAACAGCTGGGCCACTTGCCACTGCTCCGGACTGAACCGAAGGTAGATATCGGTGCCCGGCATTTTGGCCAGCACCACGCGTACACCTTGTTCGACGTGTTCCCGGGAAATGACTCGAGGATCGAGTTTGGGAAAGCGGCGCTGGGCGGCTTGCGCCGGGAGATCAGGCAGCGCTACCTCGAGGGCCTCGAGGATATTCATTTCAGGTTATTGAGGCGGATGGTGGTGAGCATTCCCGGTCGAAGGTCCGGCGCGGGGCCTTGGAGCCGGGCCACGATCTCGATGGTTCCGCTCGAAGGATCAACCACCGGGCTGATCTGCCGGACTGCCGCCGTGTGACGGACCGCCGACGAGCCGTCGGCCAGCTCAACCGACACGGTTTGCCCATTCTTCAACTTTCCGAGGAAGCGTTCTGGAAGCGTGAACTTTACTTCGAGGGGCGCCACGGCCGTGACCCAGAACAAACGGTCGCTGATCGCAACTTTCTGTCCCACGCGGACGTAGCGGCGAGCGACGATACCGTCAAAGGGAGCGGTGATACGGGTCTTTTCCTTTTCCAATTCAAGCGACTTCTCGGTGGACTTTGCGTTGCTCAGCAGTTCGGTCTCGCGGCTGATTTCGAACCTGTCCGCTTCCACTTTGTATTGTGCGTGCTCCAGCGTCTCCTTGGTGAAGACACCCGCTTCCCAGAGTTTTTGCGCACGGCTCAGATCTGATTCGAGCACTTTCGTTTCCGCCTCCCAGTTTTTCAGGTTGGCCTGGATGGAGCGGGTCTTGGCGGCGGCCGCGTCGAGGTCAGCGGAAATCTGGCGGTCGTCGAGGCGGGCGAGCAGCTGGCCCTTGCGCACGCGAGTGTTGGGCTCAGCCAGAATGGAGACGATGACGCCCTCGCGCAGTGCGGCTACGTCCACCTGGTTTTCGACCACGATGGGGCCCGAAGCCACGAAGGCGCTGTCATCTGGCGGAGCGGCGGCTGGAGTTGAAGGGGCGGGGCGTGCCACTGGCGCTGCGGCGGCTACTCGCGAGGTTTCGCTCGAGTCGCTGCAGGCGTTCAACGCCAGCGCAATGGTCATCACGGTCGCGAGCTTAACAACCCGTTTCATAAACCCTCCTACTTCTGGCCTATGTGACTTTCCGCTCATGCTCGGCGGGCAGGATGCCCGCCGGACAGCCGGCGGGACGCCGGCGCTACCAAGTTCCTACCATCCGAACCAGGACCATAGCTTTGACCAGATCCATATTGCGGGGCGCCGGAAGAGTACTTTTCCGGCGGGGCTCCATCCCGTGACGACTTTGGCCCGGCCCTGCATGCCGTCGCGAATGGCGCCGTCGGGATTGGGCACCGCTACCCGGGCGAAGAAGACGCGATCGGACCCCTGCACCTGGCTCCTTGGACTCACCACTGTGACCGCACCGTGGAAGGTGCGGGTGGGAAAGCCGTCCAGCTTCACTGAAGCTTTCTCGCCGGGGTGAAGCAGCAGGACGTCGTCTTCGTCGATGGCCACATCGACAACCGCGCGCGAGGTATCGACGACTTCAGCAAAAGTGTCGCCGGGCATCAGCTTCCGTCCCACCAGGTCTTCCACGTGTGAAGTCGCAACCACGCCGTTGATGGGGGAGCGCAACTGGGTGCGATCCAGGCGTTCGCGGGCGCGGGCCAGTTCCGAGGCCCAGTAGTCGGCCTGGATGCGCTGAATGCCGGCTTCGCCGCCGTCGTTATTGTTCAACGCCCGATTCATCTGCGAGACCGCGGTTTCGTACTTGGCCTGGGCCGCGGCCAGTTGAGCCCGGTACTGCCAGTCCGAAAGCGTGGCCAGAACGGTTCCCGCGCTCACCGCATCGCCCTCGCGAACGTTGACGCGCTGCACCACGCCCTCCACCTCAGGCTGGACCAGAACGCTTTGCGTGGGACTGACCGAAGCGTCGCCCACCACGCGCAGCGGCAAGGGAAAGATCAGCAGGAAGAGCAGCGCTGCGGCCGCGCCTGTCACCAGCAACGCCCGGCGCCGTTTCTCGAGTGCCAGAAATTTGCGTTTCCGGTCGAGCACCGGCTTCAACAGGTCGATGAAAGGAACTTCGCGGTAAAGCGAGGCGTTACGCAACGCAACCGTCGCCTGCGAGGTGAGAATCTTGATCATCTCCAGGTGGGCGGGGCCGAGGAAGTCGGGATCGCTGCTCTCGAACGATAAGGTGCCGACCCGGCCGTCATCGTCGGTCAGCGGCACGGCGTAAAAGCCGCGCATGCCAGTCTCGGAGAAGTATTTGGTGAGCTTGGCCTGGGTTTCGGGACGGGGATCTTCGAAGTGCTCTCCGTGCTGCGAGAAAGACACGGCTTCGCTGGATAGTGACGCCCATTCCAGCAGCTCCTGCAGCCGAACCACGTTCGGATCCTGGGGATTGATCCGGGGCATGCCGGTGACGGCGCGGACCTTCAGACGTCCGCGCTCCTCGAGCGCGATGGCCGCTCTTTCATATGGGATCACGGCGCCGGGGCCGGTGACGACCGCATCCAGAACCCGGTCGAGATCAAGCGTAGAGGTGATTTCCGCGCTCACCTTGACCAGGGTTTCGAGGATCTCAACCTTACGTTCGGCCTGCAGCATCCCGGCGTTGTTCAGCGCCGACGCCGCCGTTTCTGCAATGGAACTGAGGAGGAAAAGATCGTCCTCGTCGAAGGGCGTTCCATCCAGCTTGTTAATGGCTTCGATGACGCCGACTTCGAAACCCTTGGCCACCAGGGGAGCCACCATGGCAGAAAAAATACCGCCTTCCCTGCCCGCATTTCGCCGTTGCAGCCGTTCGTCACCGGCGTCGTCAATGATCAAGGGCTCGCCGGAGTCGGAGACTGCTGCCACGTAGCCCTCGCCAGTCCTTTCCGAAGACCCCACTTCGCGGGTGGGGTCCTCGCCCGCCCGGTCCATCAGCAGCAGTTCCTGCTCATCCTTGACCAGCCAGAGATTTACCGCCTGGGCCTCGAGGAGCTCGCGCACCTTGGCGGTGATGATGGGATTGAGTTCGTCCATTTCCAGCGTCGAGTTGAAGACTTTTTCTACGTCGTAAAGCTGGGTCAAGCGGGAGATGGATTCGAGATGCGAGTTGCGTTCGCCCTCGTAGTGGACCGCGCTCGAAAACGCGGGCGCGGCATATTCCACCAATTCGACCAGCCCGGTGAGATCAGAGGGATTGATTACTTCATCGAAAGTGGCTGCTTCCACGGCCCCGATCAGGGTCCGGTTGACGATCATGGGAACATAGGCCAGGGACAGGAGGCTACGCCGGGCGTGCAGGTGAGCGTAGTCTTCACGGACCAGGTTCGTTCCGGAGAGAAGCAAGGGCTGGCTCTCTTTGGCGAGAAGTCCCAGGGTGCCGGAATCGACGGGGATCGCCTCATCGTCCAGGTGAATCTCGCCGGCGACGGCCTTGGCAGACCACCGGGTGATTCCATCGTGCTCCTCTAGCAGATAGACCACGGCAGCGCCCGATAGTACTTCGGTGACTTGCTGGGCCAACAGAAAGGCGCGTGGCTGGACTTCACGTTCCTGGAGCAGTGCGCTCAGGAACCGGGCCTGCACATCGACAGATGTCGACTTCGGCATTGCTTGTTCTGACAGCCGCCCGTTGCCGATCGCGCGAGACAACGAAATAAAAGTGGGGAGGGTGCGGGTCCCGCGCACTTGCAAATTCGCGGCGGCTCCCGTAAGTTGAGCGGGCAATCTAACAAATCGCCCTGCCCCTGTCAATGTTTGGGGCTGGCGATGATGTCACGCTTTGCGACTTTTGCGTTTTCCCTTTGCGACCTTTGCGGTTAAGTTTTAGGAGCATCAGGCAAGGTCAAACCCTTTTACCGCAAAGGGCGCAAAGGAAGGGCCCGCAAAGGGCGCAAAGGGAAGCATCTCAGAGGAGCACGATGGAGATCAACGTACGCAGGCTTTCCGAGGTTCAGATCGTACAGATTCGCGGTGCTTTACGGCTGGGTCCTGGAGTGGACAGCTTTCGCCAGACGATGGACGATGCCCTGGCTGCCGGGGACACGCGCCTGGTGATCAACTTCGCCGAAGTACCGATGATTGACTCCAGCGGAATCGGGATCCTGGTCAAAGCGATGGCCTCGGCCAAGCAGCGGGGCGGCGGAGTGAAGCTGGTGACGCCGTCGAAATTCGTGGTGCAGACGCTCAAGCTGATTGGCGTGCTGAATCTGTTTGAGATTTTCGAAGACGAGAACGCCGCAGTGCAATCCTTCAATTCGCACTGAAAACGGCGGTGGCGCGCCCGCGCTAACGCAGATGGATATTCAGGATGTTGAAGATACCGAAGAGGTAGATCGCACTCCCCAGAGAGAGCAGGGCCAGGGTAAGAGTCGCCATGGGCGAACTGAAAAGGCGCCGGCGAGGCGGGGCCTGGTGTTCCAGTGCGGCCCTGTACTTGTCGATCCATTCCTGGTCCTTGCTGACTTGACCAAACGATGACTGGATCGATTCCTGCAGCCGACGCTGGTCGTCTCCCTCGAGTCCCACAAAGCGGAAGGGTTGCTGGTTCCAGGAAACCGGATTGAGCATTTCCGCGGTGCCCAGAACGGGCCCGGTCGGAGTCACAAACATCAGCTTTACGCGTGATTCCCGGACGGCCGGTTTGGGCAGAGAAAGCATGCCGCCGGTCAGCGAGATGACTTCCAGTTGTGCCTGGGTACGGTGGCCGTCTTCAAATCGAAGCACGGCATGAGTGACGTCGGACAGGTTCAAGCGCGGCGCCCGAAGATCGTAATTCGGGAGAGCAGGATCAGGTTGGGGGAGGGCGTTCACAGGATGAGTATCCTCTTTGTGCGCCGTGAAGAGGAGATTACGGAAGGACCTGCCACGGTCTCGTTACCTGGGAAAGCGGACGCCGGACTTCGGCCGTCGGACGGCAGACCTCGGACGTCGGGAAAATCTTCATTGATTTCGCGGATTAGAGCCTCTTATCCCGGTATTATCTGCGGGCATCCGTGGCGGCGGTTTTTTCTGCTTCCGCACATTTTTCGGACAACGCTGGTGTGGTGGCCCTTACAGGGCCGCGTTCTCAGCGCAACACACGCCGGCCCTTTAGGCGCAGTGGCGCCACTGGGGCTCAAGCCCCAGCCTTCTCCTCCGGGACGCGGCGCTCAGACGGATTCTCCCGGTTCCCGCGCGTTGAAACGATTGATGACGCCTCGGGAATTGCCCACGACGCCTGGCGTCCGAAGTCCGGGGTCCGACGCCTGACGTCTGACGTCTGACGTCCGAAGTCCGAGGTCCGGGGTCTGACGTCTGACGTCTGCCCTCCCGCAGCGCTCCCGCCTTGCGGGCCCACAACACGAAGCCGGAGGAAGCCGCGTCCTTCTCGACCCCGGCCAAACGCGCCAGCCCGTCCGCCTGGTTTCCGTATTTCATTTCAGCCTTGCCCAACGCGAGGCGCGCTTCGTAAACCATGCCGCGGATGCCGCGCTTTTCCGCCTCCGAAGCTACGCTGTTCAGAGCCGTCGTGGCGGATTGCAGGTCTGCACCTGCGCGAACTTCGGCGGCGGCGATTTCGAATTGCAGCCGCAACAGGCGTTGCTGCGTCTTTGCTGCCAAAGGCCTGCCCAGCGTGATCTCTTTGCCGGCCGCGCCTGATTTTCCCTGGGCCAGAAGGGCCTGAGCCAGGACGGCATGCGCCGGAATCTGCGATTCGCCAGCCTTAGCGATGCGGAATTCGTCCAGCGCTCTGCGAGCCAAGGTCTCGCCTTCCGCCGGCCTCCCTTCTTCGATCGCCAGGCTGGCCAGCAGAACAGAAATCTCAGCCGCGCCGCTCTTTTCTCCGATTGACTCCCGGAGCTGGATGGCTTCCTGATACCTTTCGCGAGCTGCGGAGAGGTCACCCTGCTGCATCGCGAGCGATCCCAGGTCCGCCAGCGCCACGCTCGATTCATGTTTTTCGCCTGCCTGCCGGCTCAGGGCGAGGGCCTCTTCATAACTCTTTCTGGCATTGGCGAAGTCGCCGGATGCGGCATAGACGTCACCCATTCCGACCAGGGGATAGGCTGACTTGCTCATCTCTCCGTTCTTGCGGAACGTTTCCAGAGATTCCTGGTAAGCGGTCCTGGCCCCGGCGATCTCGCCCAAGGTCATCCGGATGTCGCCCAGGTTGGTGAGTACGGTGGCGACGCCGTCGGGCGACCCCATGGTGCGCCAGATCTCGAGTGCCGCCTGAAAATTCTTCTCTGCCGCGGACAGCTCCCCGGCCTGCACCATCTGGGCAGCAAGATTGTTCAACGTCGTCCCGATACCGGTCTGATCGCCGACCTCACGGTATAACGCAAGGGCGTGTTCCGACATCTTCCGGGAGGTGATCAAGTCGCCCTGGTCGCTGATTACGCTGGCCGCGTTATCGGTGGCGGCGGCGACTCCGGCTTTGTTGCCGATGGCGCGATACATGGCGCCGGCCTGGTCGTACATCTTTCTGGCGCCTGCCAGATCGCCCAGGTCGTAGAGCGCATTCGCGATGGTATTGATGGCCGCGGCCTGCCCGGCGCGATCGCCGATCGCGGCCGAAATATCATGGCCTTCGCGGCACATCGGGATTGCTCCCTTGGGGTCGCCCAGATTGCGCAGCGCGGCGCAACGGAACTGGAGGGATTTTGACACCAGGTATCGCGCACCCTGCTGCTTCGCCTTTTCGCCCAGCTCCGCCGCCAGGGTGAAAGCGCGCTTGTAGTCCGACGCCTCGTTCGCCGCCATGACTTCGTCCAGGTCGATGCGCAGGTCCTGCCCCTGAGGCAGCTTTCTTAACCCGGCCAGAGTTGCCAGGGCATCGGAAACTTTGCTGGCGGAAATTTGCGCCGCCGCCAGGCGCAAACCAAAATCCAGATTGTCCGGCGCACTCTGGTACAGCGAGCGATAGGTTTCGATCGCCTTGTCCCATTGGTGGGAAGCTTCGTAGAACTGTCCCTGGACCCTTAACTGCTCCTCGCGCCGCAGGCCGCTGGAAAATTCGACAGCTTTCTGGGCGGCTGCGATCGCCTTCTGGTCGTAGCCCAGCGCCTTCCAGGCGGAAGCCAGGTAAGCATAGGACATGGCATGCCGCGGGTCCGCCGCCACCGCCTTCTCGAACCGATCCTGCGCTGCCAGGGGCTCGAAATTGCGCAGCTTCTGCAGGCCTTCCGAATAGAAGCGCGCCGCTTCCACATTGGCCGGAAGCTCGGCCTTGACCGCGACCTCCTCCGCGGCCGCCGTCGGCCCCACTCCCAGCTTGCCGCGCAACTCGGAGCCGGCCAGCGTGATCAACTCGTCCAGGTGAGACTCGCTGCCGCGACGGGTCACGGTGGAAACGATCTGGCCGGTCTTCGCGTCCTGTACCCGGAGGTCAACCCGAACGTCCGAGCCATCTCCCAGGTCGAGGTACGAACCCAGAATGACGAAGTCACTGCCCAGATTTTTTCGCACGCGGGCGAGCGTATCGACCGCCAGAGTGTCGGTTTCAGGCAGCGAGAGATCGTTCTTTACCCGAGCCACGTTTTCTCCGGGGATGGTGAGCAGCTTCTCGCCGGCCGCCAGTTCGCTGGTGAGCATTTCAGAGAGCGCAGTCGAGAGCCAAGCCGTCTCGGGACGCCCCGAAAGATTCTTGAACCCAAGGATGGCGACGCTACGCCGCGAGGCGGCGGTTGGAACCAGCCTGACCTCGACGCCCGGGGAGTGGTGGCGAAAAAAGTAAGCGGCGCCGAGTGCAAACACGATCAACGCAGCTGTTCCCCAAAAGAGCAGCCGCGTATGGAGGGGTCGCGCCGGTCCGCGTGACTGGGGCGAAACCCCGGCGGTGAGCCGCTCCAGATCTTCCTCAAGTTCGCCCACGGACTGGTAACGGTCGGCGCGATTCTTCCGCAGCGCCTTCCAGATCACGCTCTCCAGGCCCGCCGATATCTGAGGATTAATCCGGCTGGGCAGCTCCGGTTCCTGGTTCAGAATGGCGTTGATGAGCATGGGCCCATGGGTTTCCGGAAAGGGACGTTTGCCGGTGGAGAGTTCGTAGAGCACGGCGCCCGCAGCCCAGATATCGGTGCGGCGGTCGGAGGGTTCGCCGCGCAACTGTTCGGGAGACATATAGGGCAGGGTTCCGGTGATCTGCTGCGAACTGGTCAGACTCGCCGTCACCGCGAGATCGCCTTCGGGATGCGCAAACTGGGCCAGGCCGAAATCCAGGATCTTGAGGCGTCCGTCGGTGGTGAGGCGCAGGTTGGCTGGTTTCAGATCGCGATGGATGATGCCCCGCGCGTGAGCCGCCGCCAGGCCTTGCGCCAGTTGCAAGCCCAGGCGGACTACATCCTTCGAGGGCAGCGCTCCCGCAGCCAGCTTCTTGTCAAGCGATTCTCCGGCAATGTATTCCGTGACCAGAAAGTCGGTCTGGCCGTCGGTGTCAAAGTCGTGAATGGTGGCGATGTTAGGGTGGTTGAGCTTGGCCAGGGAGAGGGCTTCCTGGCGAAAACGCTTGCGGGCAGTCTCGTCCGCCAGGGTGCCGGGCGGCAGGACTTTTATGGCAACATCGCGTTCCAGTTGCTCATCGTGGGCAAGAAAGACCACTCCCATCCCGCCCGCGCCGATCTGCTCCACGATGCGGTAGTGGCTGAGATTCCTCCCGAGCATGTCCCCGAACACAACGGGATGTTAAGCCCAACCGGAAGGAGGGTCAAATGCGTAGGGGCAGATGTCCTCATCTGCCCAGTCGAGCGACGCTCGACAGGTTCTTAGCTGATGCGAATTAGCGGAGCTTCGCTCCGCCGGGCAGATGAGGACATCGGCCCCTACGTGGTTCGTGGCGATTTCGGAGGCAATGGTGCCTTCAGCGATAATATCCCTCGTGCAAATCTGTGGCAGCATGACGACATGCATGATGAACCGGAACTGATTGCCACGCTCCAGGTGGGGTTGGTAGCTTCTGACGAATGCTCTGAGCGCCACGAAGTCTTGATCGTCAAGAACCCCAGCACAAAGCCCGAACCACTGAGTGTGCGGCTCCGGCAGATATTCGAGGAACATGTTCGCGGCATCGATCCATCGAGAGTCGATCCATCGAAAAAAGCGATAGGCTCAAACGGCAATTTGGATTGACAGGTAAAGAAGACGCCGATACCCTATTCAAATACGGATCAGGCTGAATTCTATGGATCGTCCGGTAATCGTGAACGGCGTGGCCGAGGAGGTGCGAGTGCTGGTACTCGCCCTTAGCGTGGCCATTCCTGGCCTGGTGCTTGCACCTCACGAAACAATGAGCGGCGGATGATTTAGCAAACTCAAGATCAGCAGGAGGCCATCATCCACCGCATCGGATGATGGCTTTTTTAGTTTCTGCATGCGTTGCATGCACGGCCGGTATTGCCGGGGGAGGAAGTCTTGGCTCAAGCAGAGCGTATTACCATATTTGACACCACCTTGCGTGACGGAGAGCAGTCGCCGGGTTGCAGCATGAACGTGTCCGAGAAGGTGCGCATGGCGCACCAGCTCGATCGCCTGGGTGTAGATATCATTGAGGGTGGATTTCCCATCGCTTCAGAAGGGGACTTTGAGGCGGTGCGGGCACTGGGACGCGAGATTCGCCGCCCTATAATCGCCGCGCTGGCGCGCAGCTGTCCGGGCGACATCGAGCGGGCCTGGCGCGCTCTGGATGGCGCCTCCCGCCCGCGTATTCACACTTTTCTTGCGACCTCGGACATCCATCTGCAACACAAGCTCAAGATTTCGCGACGGCAATGCCTGGAGCAGGCCCGGGACGGCATCAAGCTGGCCAGGTCCTTCTGTAAAGACGTCCAGTTTTCCGCCGAAGATGCCAGCCGCACCGAGATCGGATTCCTGTGCGAAGTGCTGGAAGCAGTAATCGAGGCTGGTGCTACCACCCTCAAC
>Ga0105246_10001419_pt1 | contig 14191 bp, 11 predicted proteins | sample KBSM64metaG_FD_99694 | JGI IMG/M metagenome (GOLD analysis project Ga0105246, IMG submission 99694) | Miscanthus rhizosphere microbial communities from Kellogg Biological Station, Michigan, USA - KBS M6-4 metaG | ecosystem: Host-associated > Plants > Roots > Rhizosphere > Soil | place...
CATTACCACCATACCCCGGAATCCCGCACATGCGATGGCCGATTTGGTCACGTAGCCGTCATCACACTGATTGACCAGGGACTTCCAGGGCTCGGCAAGCGGACTATTGTGCGCTTCATGACGACGCCTGACAACACCTCTGACGCACCCGCCGAGCAGACCGGAGTGGCCGCCCAGGACTGGGGCCGGGCCTCCGCGGACCCCCAGTACCGGGCAGCGGTCGTCGACCTCCTCGGGGCCCTCGCGTACGGCGAACTCGCGGCGTTCGAGCGGCTCGCCGAGGACGCCAAGCTGGCCCCGACGCTGGCGGACAAGGCGGAACTGGCCAAGATGGCGTCGGCGGAGTTCCACCACTTCGAGCGGCTGCGGGACCGGCTCACGGAGATCGGCGAGGAGCCCACGCGCGCGATGGAGCCGTTCGTCGCCGCGCTGGACGGCTTCCACAAGCAGACGGCGCCCTCGGACTGGCTGGAAGGGCTCGTGAAGGCCTACGTCGGCGACTCGATCGCCAGCGACTTCTACCGCGAGGTCGCCGCACGGCTCGACGCGGACTCGCGTGAACTGGTGCTGGCCGTGCTGGACGACACCGGGCACGCGGGCTTCGCCGTGGAGAAGGTGCGCGCCGCGATCGACGCCGACCCGCGCGTGGGCGGCCGTCTCGCGCTGTGGGCCCGGCGTCTCATGGGCGAGGCCCTGTCGCAGTCCCAGCGGGTGGTCGCGGACCGCGACGCGCTGTCGACGATGCTCGTCGGTGGCGTCGCGGACGGCTTCGACCTCGCCGAGGTCGGCCGGATGTTCTCGCGGATCACCGAGGCCCACACGAAGCGGATGGCCGCCCTGGGGCTTGCCGCCTAGCTCTCGCTTCCCTGGTCGTCCTCGTCGTCCTGGTCGTCCTGGTCGGGATTACGCCGGCGCTGATCGCCGGCGGAGTCTCCCGGCCGGGCGCACCAGCAGCGACAGAGAGGCCGCGGAGACGATCGCCGCGCCGAGCAGGATCAGCAGGAAGTTGCCCGGGTCCAGCGCGCTGTGGGTGACGAAGGCGCCGAAGAGGGCTCCGGCGACACCGGTCGCGAGCACCAGCGAACGGGTGGGCAGACGGTCGGACAGGCGGCGGATCGCCGTCCCTGCCAGCACGAGACCGAGAAGTGCGGAGCCGAGCGCTTCGAACAACAACATTGAGTCCCTCCCACACGGCCACACTGCCCATCACGGTCGTAGCCCGTCATACCCGTGACCTGCGGAATGCAATCCTCCCCTGTGCGTGACTTGTGCTCCAGATGTGGAGAAAAAAATTTCTGGGGCGAAGCGGAAGGGGCCCGGCGACCATCGGTCGCCGGGCCCCTCCTGTGATGTGCTGTTGTGCGCCTACAGCGCTCCGAAACCCACCTTGCGCGGGGCCGGTTCGCCGAGCTCGACGTAGGCGAGGCGCTCGGCCGGGACGAGGACCTTGCGGCCGTGCTCGTCCACGAGGGTCAGCAGCTGCGACTTCCCGGCCAGTGCCTCGGCCACGACCCGCTCGACCTCCTCGGCGCTCTGACCGCTCTCCAGAACGATCTCGCGGGGCGCGTGCTGCACGCCGATCTTGACCTCCACGGCTATGTCCCTCCGACGGTCAGTGAAGTGCGCGACCTTTACGCGCCGTACCCAGCACACATTAGCCCGGTGAGGGGACGTACACCCTCCGCGCCTGCACGCCAGGAGCGAACAGCGGAAGGGAACAAACGACCCGCACGCGCGCGTGCGGGTCAGTGCTGCTGTTCGGTGCCGTGCAGCGGGAAGCCCGCGATACCGCGCCAGGCGAGCGACGTCAGCAGCTGCACCGCCTGCTCGCGCGGCACGCTGCGATCGCTGTGCAGCCAGGACCGGGCCACCACCTGGGCGAGGCCGCCGAGACCCGAGGCCAGCAGCATCGCCTCCGCGGGCGAGAGGCCGGTGTCCTCGGCGATCACGTCGCGGATCGCTTCCGCGCACTCGTTCGTGACCTTGTCGACGCGCTCGCGCACCGCGGGCTCGTTCGTCAGGTCCGACTCGAAGACCAGGCGGAAGGCGCCGCCGTCGTCCTCGACGTACGCGAAGTAGGCGTCCATCGTCGCCCGCACCCGCTGCTTGTTGTCGGTCGTCGAGGCGAGTGCCCCGCGTACCGCCCCGATCAGCGACTCGCAGTGCTGGTCCAGCAGTGCGAGGTAGAGGTCGAGCTTGCCCGGGAAGTGCTGGTAGAGCACCGGCTTGCTGACGCCGGCCCGCTCCGCGATGTCGTCCATCGCGGCCGCGTGGTACCCCTGCGCCACAAAGACTTCCTGTGCGGCGCCCAGCAACTGGTTCCGTCGGGCACGGCGCGGCAGGCGCGTGCCCCGCGGGCGTGCCGCCTCTGTCTGCTCGATGGCTGTCACGCCGCCTCCCAAAATCGTCCACATGCGGTGTGCGCCGCGCGGCCATCGTACTTTTCGGTAACCCTGTCGTGCGCGGTGCGAGCGCAGAATTTCACGGACCGGACGGTGGCGAAAGCCGTACAGAGGGTTTCAAAGCACACCGAAGCGGGCAGCGGGTCACCCTGTTCCAGCTCAGCGGCACCCTCCGGCGCCCCGCAAGCGCTTGTCAGCGGTAGTCGTCCTCGTCGATGGAGACGACGCGGCGCTGCTCGACGAGGTCGGCCTCGTTCGCGCGGGCCGGGTCCACGTCCTCGAGAGGGTCGTCGCGGTCCGGTGTGAGGTCCGCGTACTGTTCCGCGGCGTCGTGCTCGGGGGCCTCGACGTCGATCTCCTGGGCTTCCTGCGTGTCCTCGTCCTCGAACGTCTCGGGATCGGTGGGGTCTACGGCCATGGTTGGGCTCCCTTCCTACGAATGTCCCTGGAAGAAGCAGGGGCCACAGCGGGTGCCCTCTTTACGAGCCTAGGAGACACGCGATCCGGACGCTATGCGGTGCGCATGCGATCTGTGACCGCGAACACAGGCGAACACATGAGTCACTGCGTGATCGTCTCGTAACATTGCCGCATGTCTTCGACCGAGCTGCCCTCCGTGCCGGCGACCACTGCGCTCCCGAAGGTGGCGCCCGTCAGGGTCGCGGACGGTGAGCAGCTCAGGTCCGTCGGGCTGCCCGGGATCACGCTGTCGGTGCGGTCGAGACCGCCGGCCCGTGAGGGGCTGCCGCCCGCGCTGTACGTCCACGGGCTCGGCGGTTCCTCGCAGAACTGGTCGGCGCTGATGCAGCAGCTTGAGGGTGTCGTCGACGGCGAGGCGATCGACCTGCCGGGCTTCGGCGACTCGCCGCCGCCGGACGACGGCGACTACTCGGTGACCGGGCACGCGCGCGCGGTCATCCGTTTTCTCGACGCGGCCGGCCGCGGGCCCGTGCACCTCTTCGGCAACTCGCTCGGCGGTGCCGTCACCACCCGCGTCGCCGCGCTGCGGCCCGACCTCGTACGGACGCTCACACTGGTGTCGCCGGCGCTGCCGGAGATCCGCGTCCAGCGAACCGCGGTCCCCACGGCCCTGCTGGCGCTGCCCGGGATCACCGCACTCTTCACCCGGTTCACCAAGGAGTGGTCTGCGGAGGAACGGGTCCGCGGGGTCACGGCGCTCTGCTACGGCGACCCCGGCCGGGTGACGCCGGAAGGTTTCCGCAACGCCGTCGAGGAGATGGAGCGGCGCCTCCAACTGCCGTACTTCTGGGACGCGTTGACGCGCTCCGCCCGCGGGGTGGTGAACGCCTACACGCTGGGCGGCCAGCACGGCCTGTGGCGCCAGGCCGAGCGCGTCCTCGCCCCGACCCTGCTCGTCTACGGCGGCCGGGACCAGCTCGTCGGCTTCCGCATGGCCCAGCGGGCGGCCCGGGCCTTCCGTGACTCCCGGCTGCTCACCCTGCCGGAGGCGGGGCACGTGGCGATGATGGAGTACCCCGACACGGTGGCTCGCGCGTTCTGTGAACTCCTCGGCGAGGCGGGAGAGTTGGTCGGCGGCTTCCCGGCCGGAAACCCGGCTTCCGTCGCAGGCCCGGCCACCCCCGACGGAGGTGGTCCGGTCGTCGACGACGGTGAGGCCGCCGCCGAGAGCGCGGGGAGCTGAGGGCCGACGTGGGACGCCACAGCCGCCGCGGGGGCGCCGCCGCCGCGAAGGGTGACGCCGGTGACATAGGGGCGGGGCAGGGCGGTCGGCCGACCGCCGGGCCCGGGTCCGTTCCGGGGGTGCGGGAGGGCGGGGCGGGGGGCCGTCGGGTGCCCGGGCCGTCGGGCGGGCAGCAGCGGGCTCCGATGTACCGGCCGCCGGGGACGGCGGACGGCACGCCCGCGCGCGGGGTGCCGCGTTTTCCGGACGGCACGCCTGCCCATGGGGTGCCGAGACTGCCGGACGGCACGCCTGCCCATGGGGTGCCGCGGTTCCCCGACGGCACGCCCGCGCACGGCACCCCCCAGGTCCGCAGCGGTCACCCCGAGCAGCGTGAAGCCGGTGGTGGCTGGGGCGAGTTGAGGGGGCAGGGCGGCGCCGGGCCCGGTGTCGCCGTACCGCGGCAGCGGCAGGCGCCGCCCGGTGGGCCACGCCGGGACTACCTCGAGGCCTTCGACGAGGACGACGACGTCTTCGCGCCCCGCACCGGGGTCTCGGCGCACGCCTCGGACCCGTATGCCTCCGCCACCGACTGGGACCCCGGCACCGGTGTCGGTGTGCCCTCCGAGACCGACGACGACGCGCCGCCGACCGGCGTGCCCGCGCAGGCCAAGGGCAGCAAGGGGCGGACGTTCACCGGTATCGCGGCCGCCGCCGTCACCACCGTGCTGGCCGTCGTCGTCGCCGGCCAGGTCGCGAACGGGCGCGACGGCACCGGCATAGGGACGCAGTCGGCCACCGATCAGGCGCGGGACGCCCGTGCGCAGGCGTCGCCGTCCGCGTCGCCGAATGTGGCGACGCTCACGTATGCGCAGGCGATGGGGAAGAAGTACCCGCTCAGCGCCACGCTCAAGGCGTCGGGGAAGTTCGACGCGGTTCCTGGGTTCGACAAGGCGCCGGGGACGGGCCAGAAGTACACCTACCGCGTGGACGTGGAGCAGGGGCTCGGGCTCGACGGCGCACTCTTCGCCCAGGCCGTGCAGAAGACGCTCAACGACGGTCGGAGCTGGGCCCACAACGGCGCCCGCACCTTCGAGCGCATCTACACCGGCAAGCCCGACTTCGTGATCACGCTCGCCAGCCCCGGGACGACCGCGAAATGGTGCGCGAAGTCCGGACTCGACACGACTGAGGACAACGTCTCGTGCGACTCGGCCGCCACCGAGCGCGTGATGATCAATGCGTACAGATGGGCGCAGGGATCGAAGACATACGGTGATCAAATTCACGCCTATCGGCAGATGCTGATCAACCACGAGGTCGGTCACCGGCTCGGCTACAGCCACGTCACCTGCAGCAAGAACGGCCAGCTCGCGCCGGTCATGCAGCAGCAGACCAAGTTCCTCGACCACGACGGGATCCACTGCCTGCCCAACCCCTGGCCATATCCCGGGAGTTGACAGGCGCCTCATAGGTCACGTTGACATGCGCAGAAAGTTCGTACATATTTCTGGGCATGTCGACCCCCCACGCCTCCGACCGCGCCGCCATCGAGCTGGCGCTCATCGGCGTGACCCCGCTCTGCGTGGCCGACATTCACTGTCGCTGACGCTCGCCCTCAGGCGTTCGCGTCGCGATCTTTTTCCTCTTGCGTGACTTGGTCACGGTTTTCGACGACCTGACGCCCGGGTAGAGGTCTGTTCATTTTCGTCTCACTCCTCGTCCATCCGTCTCACCATTCGGGCTCATTCCGGTTCGTCAGGGCCCGAACCACTCCGAGAGGTCGTCATTCCGATGCGTCAACCGTCCGTCAGAGCGCGCCGCGTGGCCGCGGCATCCGTAGGCCTGGTCCTGGCAGTGGGCGCCGCCGCCTGCGGGCCGAAGGACAACGATGCCAAGGGCTCCGGTGGCGACTCCACGCCGCACAAGGGCGGCACCCTGACGGTGCTGAACGCCGGCGTCGGCCCGACAGAGAACTTCGACCCCGCCCGCCTGTACACCTCCGGCGGCGGCAACGTCCCGTCCCTGGTCTTCCGTACGCTCACCACCCGCAACCGCGAGAACGGCGCGGCCGGTGCCAAGGTCGTCCCGGACCTCGCCACCGACACCGGGCGCCCCGACAAGGACGCGACCGTGTGGACGTACACCCTGAAGAAGGGCCTCAAGTACGAGGACGGCACCGCGATCACGTCCGCCGACATCAAGTACGGCATCGAGCGCTCCTTCGCACCCGAACTGTCCGGGGGCGCCCCCTACTTGAGGGACTGGCTGGTCGGCGCGGCCGACTACCAGGGGCCGTACAAGGACAAGAAGGGCCTCTCGGCGATCGAGACGCCTGATGCCCGCACCATCGTCTTCCACCTGAACAAGCCCGAGGGCGAGTTCCCGTACCTGGCCACGCAGACGCAGTTCGCGCCCGTCCCGAAGAGCAAGGACACGGGAACGAAGTACGCGGAGCACCCGGTCTCGTCCGGCCCGTACAAGGTCGTGAGGAACGAGAACAACGGCGAGCACATCGTCCTCGAGCGGAACACGTACTGGTCGACGGCGACGGACGCCGAGCGCAAGGCCTACCCGGACAAGGTCGACGTGAAGTCGGGTCTCGACTCGTCCGTGATCAACCAGCGGCTGTCGGCGTCCCAGGGCGCGGACGCGACCGCCGTGACGGTGGACACCAACCTCGGTCCGGCCGAGCTCGCCAAGGTGACGGGCGACAAGCAGCTCGCCTCGCGCGTCGGCACCGGCCACTTCGGCTACACGAACTACATAGCGTTCAACCCGACCGTCAAGCCGTTCAACAACGTCAAGGTGCGGCAGGCGATCTCGTACGCCGTCGACCGGTCGTCCGTGATCAATGCGGCCGGCGGTTCCGCGCTCGCCGAGGCCGCCACCACCTATCTGCCGAACCAGAAGTCCTTCGGCTACACGCCCTACGACCTCTTCCCGGCAGGGAAGACGGGCAACGCGGCGAAGGCCAAGGAGCTGCTGAAGGAGGCCGGTTACCCGAACGGGCTCACCGTCACCCTGACGCACTCCAACGCCAAGAACTTCGAGACCAGCCCGGAGATCGCAACGGCCCTCCAGGACGCGCTCAAGCAGGCCGGGATCACGGTCAAGCTGCAGGGCCTGGAGGACAACGACTACTCCGACAAGATCCACAACGTGAAGACCGAGCCCGGGTTCTTCCTCGCCCACTGGGGTGCCGACTGGCCCTCCGGCGGTCCCTTCCTCGCCCCGATCTTCGACGGCCGGCAGATCGTCAAGGACGGCGCGAACTTCAACACGGGCCTGCTCAATGACAAGTCGGTCAATGCCGAGATTGACGCGATCAACAAGTTGACCGATCTTGACGCTGCCGCCAAGAGGTGGGGTGCACTGGACAAGAAGATCGGCGAGCAGGCCCTGACCGTCCCGCTGTTCCACCCCGTCTACAAGCGGCTGGTCGGCAAGGACATCAGGAACGTCGTGATCAGCGACTGGACCGGTGTGCTGGACATCTCGCAGGTCGCGGTGAAGTAGCGCCGTGAGCGAGGCACTTGTCGCCGCCGAGGCCGCCGGGGCGGGCGTGGAGCCCGTCCCCGGCGCCTCGGGGGCTCGTCAGTTCTGGCGGCGACTGCGCACACAGCGCGCCGCCCTCGTCGCGGCGGCCGTCGTCGCGCTGCTGGTCCTGGTCGCGCTTGCCGCACCCCTCCTCACCGCCGTCGAGGGCCAGGACCCCACCACCTACCACCCCTCGCTCGTCGACTCCGCCCGCGGAGGCGTGCCCATCGGCTCCTTCGGGGGTATCGGCGGGGACCACTGGCTGGGGGTCGAGCCGCAGACCGGGCGGGATCTGTTCGCTCGGCTGGTGTATGGGGCGCGGGTCTCGCTGGGGGTCGCACTGGGCGCCACCGCGGTGCAGGTTCTTATCGGTGTCGTCGTGGGCGTGACGTCCGCGCTCGGCAACCGATGGGTTGATCAACTGTTGAGCCGGGCCACCGACATCATCGTCGCCATGCCGTTGATGATCATGGCGTTGGCGTTGCTGGCCATCGTGCCCAGCAGCTTCCCGAGGCCGGTCCTGGTCGCGCTCATCATCGGCTTCGTCGCCTGGGGCACCATCGCCAAGATCGCCCGCGCCCAGACGCTCACCCTCAAGGAACTCGACTACGTCGCCGCCGCCCGGCTGAGCGGCTGGAGCACATGGCGGATCGCCCGTCGGGAGCTGCTGCCCGGGCTGGCCGCGCCCGTCATCACCTACGCCGCGCTCATGGTGCCGGCCAACATCGCCATCGAGGCCGCCCTGTCCTTCCTCGGCGTCGGCGTGAAGCCGCCCACGCCGTCCTGGGGGCAGATGCTCACCTCGGCCAATGTCTGGTATCAGGCGGCCCCGCAGTACCTGCTGCTGCCCGCGGGCGCCCTGTTCGTGACCGTCCTCGCGCTCACCGTCCTCGGCGACGGCGTGCGCACCGCCCTCGACCCGCGTGCGGCCTCCCGCCTGCGCGTCGGAACAGGCGGAAAGCGGGAGGCGAAGGCGGCCGCCGAGAAGGAAGTGGAGTCATGAGCGGCTTCGCCGGTTTCGCGCTGCGCCGCGCCATGGGCGCCGTGCTCACCCTGCTCGTCATCTCGGTGATCATCTACGTCGTCTTCTACGCCACTCCCGGCAACGTCGCCCAGATCACCTGCGGCCCGCGCTGCTCGCCCGAACAGGTGCACCAGGTCGCCCAGCAGCTCAAGCTCGACGACCCGCTGTACCTGCGTTACTGGCACTTCCTGGAGGGCATCCTCGTCGGCCAGGACTACTCGACGGGCACCTCCGTCGCGCACTGCTCGGCACCCTGCCTCGGCCAGTCGTACCAGAGCGACCAGCAGGTCACCCAGATCATCCTGACCAAACTGCCGGTCAGCCTGTCCCTGGTGGTCGGCGCGATGGTGCTCTGGCTCCTGATGGGTGTCGGCACCGGGGTGCTCTCCGCCTGGCGGCGCGGCCGGTTCAGCGAACGCGCGCTGACCGGTCTCACCCTCGCGGGCGTCGCCACGCCGGTCTTCGTCATCGGCCTGGTGCTGATGATCGTGATCTGCGGGCAACTGGAGCTGCTGCCCTTCCCGGAGTACGTCTCCTTCACCGACGACCCGGAGCAGTGGGCCTGGAGCCTCCTGCTGCCGTGGTTCACCCTCGCCCTCAACGAGGCCGCCTACTTCGCCCGGCTGACGCGGGCATCGATGCTGGAGACGCTGGCCGAGGACCACATCCGGACCTTCCGGGCCTACGGCGTCGGCGAGCGGTCGCTCGTCGGCCGGCACGCGCTGCGGGGGGCACTGGCGCCGATCATCGCCCTGAACGCCAACGACTTCGGCAGTGCAGTGGGCGGCGCCGTTCTCATCGAGACCCTCTTCGGCCTCCCCGGCATCGGCCAGGAGCTCGTCCACGCCGTCAACGTGGTCGACCTTCCGGTCGTCGTCGGCATGGTCCTGGTGATCGGCTTCTTCGTGGTCCTCGCCAACGCCGTCGCGGACGTGCTGTACGCGGTGGCCGACCGACGGGTGGTACTGACGTGAGTCTCGTCCAAGTCACGGATCTCTCCGTCGAGTTCGGCGACCTGCGGGCCGTGGACGGCCTCTCCTTCCGCCTGGAGCAGGGCGCCGCCCTGGCCCTGGTCGGCGAGTCCGGCTCCGGAAAGTCCACCGTCGCCTCGGCCCTGCTGGGGCTGCACCGCGGCACGGGCGCGCGGGTCGGCGGCTCGATCGAGGTCGCCGGCACCGACGTACAGCAGGCGTCCGACGACGAACTGCGGCGCCTGCGGGGGGCAAAGGCGGCGATGGTCTTCCAGGACCCCCTGTCGTCCCTCGACCCGTACTACGCGATCGGCGACCAGATCGCCGAGGTGTACCGCGTGCACACACGCGTCTCGCGACGGGCGGCACGCGCGCGTGCCGTGGAGGTACTCGACCGGGTGGGAATTCCGGACGCACAGCGCCGGTCCCGTTCTCGTCCGCACGAGTTCAGCGGCGGCATGCGCCAGCGCGCGCTCATCGCCATGGCGCTCGCCTGCGAGCCCGAGCTGCTGATCGCCGACGAGCCGACGACCGCGCTCGACGTCACCGTCCAGGCCCAGATCCTCGACCTGCTGCACACCCTGCGCGAGGAGACGGGCATGGGTCTGCTCCTCGTCACGCACGATGTGGGCGTCGCCGCCGAGAGCGTCGACGAGGTCCTCGTCATGCGGCACGGGCGCGTGGTCGAACACGGGCCGGTCGCGGAGGTGCTGGACGCACCTACGAAGCCCTACACACGGGATCTCCTGGCGGCGGTTCCGCGGGTGGACGTGCGGCGGACGGCACCTGGGGCCGTCTCGGAAGCCGGGGCGCGGGATGGCGGGGGCGCCATGCCGGAGGCTTCGACCGAGGGCGCGAAGTCTGTCTCGTCAGGGCATGGCGGGGCTGTGTCCCCGGGTGTTGCGCCTGGTGACGCCGCGACGGTCTCTGCGGGCGCTTCGCCGCGGGGCGCCCGGGCCGGTTCCTCGGGTGCTTCGGCTGAGGGCGCCGAGGATGTCCTGTCGGGCGGTGTGGCGGCGGCGTGCCCGGGTGTTGCGTCCGGGGGCGGCGGGGTCGGTTCTTCGGGTGGTTCGGCTGAGGGCGCCGAGGATGTCCTGTCAGGCGGTGTCGCGGCTGTGTCCCCGGGTGTTGCGTCCGGGGGCGGCGGGGCCGGTTCCTCGGGTGGTTCGGCTGACCGCCCTGAGGCTGCCTCTCCGGCGACCGTGACGGAGAACGCCCGGGGTGTCACTTCGGGTGCTTCCGGGGACTTCGTCCTGGAGGCGGCCGGGTTGCGGCGCGAATTCGGGCGTGGCAAGCGGGCGCTCGCCGCCGTGGACGGCGTGTCGTTGGCGCTCCGCCGCGGCGAGACCCTCGGGATCGTCGGTGAGAGCGGCAGTGGCAAGACCACACTCGGGCGGATGCTGGTCGGGCTGCTGGAGCCGACGGCCGGAGAGGTCCGTTACGAGGGGCACGCGCGCGTGGGCGTGAATCCGGCCGTTCAGATGGTGTTCCAGGACCCCGTCTCCTCCCTCAATCCGCGCCGCAGCGTGGGCGAGTCGATCGCCGATCCGCTACGCGCGCGGGGTGAGCGGGACGAGAACCGCATCCGGGGGCGCGTGACGGAACTGCTGGAGCGCGTGGGGCTCGAAGGGGCGCACTACGACCGTTACCCGCACGAGTTCAGCGGCGGCCAGCGCCAGCGTGTGGGCATCGCACGGGCGCTCGCGGCCGACCCGCGCGTCATCGTCTGCGACGAGCCCGTCTCCGCGCTGGACGTGACCACCCAGGCCCAGGTGGTCGCCCTGCTCGGCGAGCTGCAGCGCGAACTCGGGCTCGCGCTCGTCTTCGTCGCCCACGACCTCGCCGTCGTACGACAGGTCAGCGACCGGGTCGCGGTGATGCGCCGCGGCCGGATCGTCGAGTCCGGGCCCGCCGACGAGGTGTACGACAACCCCCAGGACCCGTACACCAAGCAGCTGCTCGCCGCCGTACCGGCACTCGACCCCCAGGTCGCGGCCCGGCGCAGGGCCGCCAGGCGGGAGCTCGCCGCGGCCTGACGTAACGTAACTGCTTGATCTCTTAGCGCGATCGAACGCGATCCGCACGGGAAAGTTACGACCGTTCACCCCTTTTGGTGGCGCGATGGACAACCGTCCGTCGCGCCACCGCCTTGTCCGCATACGTTCTTCCCGCTGCGAGCCGCCGGGTCAACGGCGGCTCCCCATACGGGAGATCGGGGGTGCGCTCGTGCGCATCGGACTGCTTACGGAGGGTGGCTATCCGTATGTGAGCGGTGACGCCAGGCTCTGGTGCGACCGGCTCGTGCGCGGGCTGGGGCAGCACGAGTTCGACGTCTACGCGCTCAGCCGCAGCGAACGCCAGGAGAACGAGGGCTGGGTCGCGCTGCCGCCGCAGGTCGCCCGGGTGCGGACGGCGCCGTTGTGGACGGCCGAGGACGACGGGGCGATCCACGGCCGCCGGGCGCGGCGGCGGTTCGCCGAGTGCTATGGGGAGTTGGCTGCCGCGCTGTGTGCCGGGAGCGCCGGGGATCCTTCCGGCGCTTCGAGGGAGGCCCCGGCCGCCGAGGCGGACCGTTTCGGCAGCGCCCTGTACGGGCTCGCCGAACTCGCCCGGGAGGAGCGCGGCCTGGTGGGAGCGCTCCGCTCCGAGGCCGCCGTACGAGCCCTGGAGCGCGCCTGTCGCGCGCCGGGCGCCCTGGGTGCGGCACGTGAGGCGCGCGTACCCGATCTGCTCGCGGTCGCCGCCCACCTGGAACGCGCCCTGCGCCCCCTCTCGCTCGACTGGTACGAGGACGACGGACTCGGCTCGGCCGACCTGTGCCACGCGACATCCTGCGGCCCCGCGGCCCTGCCCGGACTGCTCGCCCGCCACTTCCACGGCGTACCCCTGCTGCTGACCGAGTACGGCGTGCGGCTGCGCACGCACTACCTGGCCGCCACGGACGCCCCGCCCGCCGTACGGTCCCTGCTCGCCGCGTTCCACGGCAGACTCGCCGCCGAGATCTACGACCGGGCCGCAATCGTCACGCCGGGCAACGCGCACGCCCGCCGCTGGCAGGAACGGTGCGGCGCCGACCGCGCGAAGCTCCGCACGGTCTACCCGGGCATGGACGCCTCCCGGTTCGCCGAGGTCGGTGAGTCCCCGGAGTCCGCGGACCCCGACACGCTGGTCTGGGTCGGCCGCGTCGAACCGGCCAAGGACCTGGTGTCGCTGCTGCACGCCTTCGCCGAGATCCGCAAGGAGGCGCCGAAGACCCGACTGCGGATCGTCGGTACCCCGGACGGCCCCGACGGCGAGGCCTATCTCGGCCACTGCCGGGCGCTGGCGGCACAGCTCTTCCCCGACGAGGCGGCCGGGCTGCACTCCGTCGGCGACAACCCCGTCTCCTTCGAGGAGATCGGCGGCCCGGAGCTGCCGAGCCTTGCCGACGCGTACGCCGCCGGAGCGGTGACCGTGCTGTCCAGTGTCGTCGAGGGCTTCCCGATCAGCCTGGTCGAGGCCATGTTCTGCGGCCGCGCGACCGTCTCCACGGACGTCGGCGCGGTCGTGGAGGTCATCGGGGGCACGGGGCTCGTCGTGCCGCCGCGCAACCCGCGGGCGCTCGCCGAGGCGTGCCTGGCGCTGCTGCGCGACCCCGAGCGCCGGGAGCGCCTGGGGGCCGCCGGACGCGCGCGTGCGCTCGAACTGTTCACCGTCGAGCAGAACACCACGGCATTTCACGGCATTTACCTGGAGATCGTCTCGCACACCCCGGTGCGCCGTGTCGTCCTCGACGACGCGGGGGAGCCCCTGCCGTTCGCCGTCCCCGCCGAGGCTCATGTCCCCGGCCGCTGGACCCGTCGGGACGCGCGTCTGGTGGCCCGCGGCGGCCCCGGCTGGGCGACGGGCACCCCGGTACGCGCGACGCCGCCGCGGACGACACCCCCGATGCCGGCCACCGAGGGGGCACGATGAGCGACTTGGGAGCACTGGACCGCCCGGGCACCCCGGACAACCCCGGAGCCTGGGACGAACGGTCACAGGGATGGCTCGCGGGTGAGACCTTCGCCTCGGACACCACCGGAGGCGAGACGGCACCTGGTACACGCGGCGGCGATGACGCCCTGGCACGCATGCGTGACGATGCCGAAGCCCCGGCCCGCGCGCTTGTTGACGCCGAACCCCCGGCCGCCCGCCGGGAACCCGCTGCTCCCCGGCGCGCCGCCGCCGACCCCGTGAAGGCGCTGATGCACCGTCACCGCGAGCTGTGCGAGCGGGCGGTGGACCCCTTGGAGATCGCTGCGGGCTTGGAGGCGCACGGCGTCACCGACCGGACCGCAGCACGCTTCCGGCACCGGGACGTCTTCTCCCTGGCGGAGGAGATGTACGCGCGCGTACCCCGCGACGACGGCAACCCTGCCCGCCCGGCAGCCCTCAACGTGCCCAGGGCACGCGCCGACTGGGTCCTGCTCACCCTCCTGCCCGGAGCACTGTGCGCGGCGACCGTCGCCGCCCTGCACCTCACCCACGGACAGGCGCGCGCGATCGCGGCCGCCGTCGGTGTCCTCGCCGTCGCTCTCGCCGTGCGCGCGGCGCTCACCCGCGGCCCCCTCGGCGCGTCGGACCGCAGGCC
>Ga0105246_10001424_pt1 | contig 14166 bp, 13 predicted proteins | sample KBSM64metaG_FD_99694 | JGI IMG/M metagenome (GOLD analysis project Ga0105246, IMG submission 99694) | Miscanthus rhizosphere microbial communities from Kellogg Biological Station, Michigan, USA - KBS M6-4 metaG | ecosystem: Host-associated > Plants > Roots > Rhizosphere > Soil | place...
GCTGGGTGGCCACCTCGGCGAAGCGGTCGTCGAACATCTGTTCGGTCTGCCAGTGCCGCGCGGCGAAGTCCGTGCGCACCATGGCGTAGGCCTTGGTCACTTCGCGATCGCTCAGCGCCGAGATATCGGCGACCAGACGCTGCGCCCGTCCGCCCAGCGAAGCCTCACCCTGCCAGCCGAGGTGGAACGGCCTCAGGACGACGCGAGACGGGTCCGCGTGGAGACGGGTGTCAAGTATGCGCAGCGGGCTCGGCGATCCGTTGCGGTTCTCCGGCAAATCTTTCTCCGCTCGAATCGTCTTGCTGGCCACGCAGCAGGCCTATCAGGGAATAGTGCGAGAGTTGGAAGGCCAGGATCGATTCCGCCCCACAATTTTCATTGGCCCCGCGCGGATTGATGCCGTCGCGGCAGCGGCCGGTCGCAAGGTCGGCCAGGATCACCCCACGGTCGTTGGCGCCGAAGAACCAGCGCCATGCGGCGAGCGCGTGCTCCTGCCATTTGGGATCGCGCTCAGCGCGCCAGGCGGTGGCCGCGGCCTCGATCGCCGCCTGCGCCTCGAGTGGCTGCTGGTCGAACGGCAGGCTCGCGTGATCGCGGCCGAAGGTCTCCGAACCGACCGGGCGGAAGTGACCGTCGGCGGCAACCTGCTGGCCGGCGATCCAGGTGAGGCTGTCGAGCCCGGCTTCGGTGTAGCGCGCTTCGCCCAGGGTCAGCCCCGCCTCGATCAGCGCCTGTGACATGCGCGGGTTGTCATAGCCGAGCACGGTCTCGAACCACGCCCAGTCGGGCCGGCGCGACGCGTCGAGCAGGCGGTGTAGAAAATCGGCGCCTTGCGCGAGGAACGCGCGCGAGGGCGCGTGCCTCGGCGCTGCGCGCAGCATCGCTGCGGCCCCGAGCATGGCGAAGGCGATCGCCCGCGGCGAGCCGAACTCGGTACAGTGCGGCAGCGCCGTGCCGTACCACCGGCTGGCCCAGTCGGCCTGCGAAGGGTCGTCCGACAGCTCGACCGTGTGCCCCAGCGCCCACAGCGTGCGGCCGTTGGAATCCTCCGATCCGATGTCTTCGCACCAGCTGCGATCGAAGCGCATGAAATTGCGGAAGCCCCCCGCCTCGGGGTTCCACGCGTGCTGCACGAATGAAGCGTAAATCTGCCACCAACGTTGGCGCTCCTTCGGCGCGATCCCGTCGGCAACGTTCATCAACATCAGCGCGCGGGCGTTATCGTCGAGGCAGTAGCCGTGCAGCCGGTCGGGCACGATGCCGATCGAATGCTGCAGCATGCCGGTCGCGTCGCTCATCGCCAGGACCGCGTCGAGGCTGGGAGCGCGCGTGATCGGCGCGGGCGGTGCGGCACGGACGATGGCTTCCTCGACCAGCGCGGCGGCGCCGTCCGCAAAGCGCGGCCAGATGGTCTCACGCCCGCGGGCATACGCACGGCGCTGCAGCGACTGAAGGCGCTGCGGGTCGTCGAGCAAGCGGTTGATCGCAGTGGCGATCGCCTCGGCCGAGCGCGGCTCGACCAACTCGCCGGCGCCGTCCGCCAGCAGTTCGCGGGCGTGGAGGTACGGCGTCGAGACGACCGCCTTGCCGAGGGCCACCGCGTAGCTGAGCGTGCCGGAGGTCGACTGCTGCATGTTGGGATAGGGGGTCACGTAGATATCGCATGCCTCGAGCTGGTCGAGCAGCTCGTCGGTCGCGAGGAAGCGGTTCTCCCACAACACGTGGTCGGCCATGCCGAGTTCGTCGGCCAACGCCACCAGCCGCTCGCGATAGGCTTCGCCCTCGGCCGCCAGGAGATTCGGGTGGGTCGCGCCGACGATGCGGTAAACGACCTCGGGATGGCTGGCGACGACCGCCGGGAGTGCCTCGATCACGCATTCGAGGCCTTTGCCGGGGCCGATCAGCCCGAAGGTCATCAGCACGGTGCGGCCCGCCAGGCCGAGCTTGGCCTTGAACGGCTCCTGCCGGCCGAACGGTCGGTCGGGCGCGCCGTGCGGCACGACCTGAAGGATTTCGGCCGGCGCGCGGTAGCGTTCGACCAGCAGGTCGCGCGCGTGCCGCGTCATCACAAGGATGCGGCTGGCGCGGGCTACGAGCCGCTCGAGGATGTCGCGCTGGCGCACCGATGGCTCGCCCAGCACCGTGTGCGGGGTCAGAATCAACGGCGCGGCGAGACGATCGATGAAATCGAGCACCATCTCGCCGTCGGGTCCACCGAAGATGCCGTATTCGTGCTGCAGCCACACCGCGTCGACGCCGCTATCGTTGATGCGGCGGGCGGCGTCGGCGTAGGATTCCGGGTCGTCGCGCACGATCGTACCGGCGATGCCGCCGTAGGCCATCGGTTCCTGCGGATCGTCGAGCGCATAGACCTCAACTGCGATCTCCGAGTGGAATTCGCCGAGCTTGTCGAAGATGTCCGCGGTGAAAGTGGCGATACCGCACTTGCGCGGGGTGTAGTTGCCGATCAGCGCGATGCGCCGCAGCGCGGGGACCCGCGCGTTCGGCAAGGTGAAGATCGAGCGCACGGCCGGCGGCTCTCGGCCCGGCGGAGTGGGTCTTTCGGTCGAATGGGTGTCCAATATCATCGTCATTCCCAAAGAATCTTGCGAGGACGGCGCTTTCGGCGACTCCGGGCCTACACCATTCTTGTGCATCGCAACATACCCTATGTTGCATCGCACAATCGACCAGTGGCCAAGTTTGTTCCACGCAGGGAAGCGCCGACGCGCCCCGTCCACGAGGTCGCACTGGGTAAATCACCGATTAGGGCTTTGGTTTCCGGTGAAATTCAATGTGTTCGCCGGAACGGCCGCCGCGTGCGACGGAGCCGTCAATAATGCTAACCGGTCGAGGTGTCCATTCGAGCGAGCCGAGGCGAATAAAGCGCCTGGAACGGCGATTGATCTCTCAACAACACTTCCTTCGTGCGGTCGCGCGCGATAACGCTGGGGCGATGGAACTCGACTATCAGGCTTACGAGGCCTTGTTCAACACCGGCGACGACGCCGCCCTTGTGGCGCGTTTCTTCGCAGCCGAAACCCGCATGGTCAGCGCCAACGGTACGCGCGAGGGCGCCGAGGCGCTGCTGGACTTCCTCAGGTGGGCACACGAGGGGGTGCGGGAAGTGATGCGCCCGCAGAACGTGCTGAGCCGCGACGGGCTGCTGTTCGCCGAAGTCGACATGGATTTTCACGCAACCCAGCACCGGCCCGACTTTCCGTTCGGCGAGATGCACCCCGGCGACCTGATCACGGTAAAGTTTTTCGTCACCTACACGCTGGATGGAGACGGGAAGATCGCCGAGCTCAAGTCGATGATCTGGCCGCCCGAACAGGGCGTTAGCAAGCTCCCGCGGCTCGGATCGCACCCGAGCCAGGTGGCGGCGTTCGAGGCCTATTCGGCAGCCTTCTCGGCCGGCGATTTTGAGCGCTTCCCGAAGTTCTACACCGACGACGTGGTGCTGCACCTCAGCTCGGTCGGCGAGATCCGCGGCAAGCAGGGCATCGTCGACTTCTATGGCCCGATGTTCGAGCGCGTGCGCGAAACTGTGATGCCCGAGCACCTGGAAGTGAGCAACGAGCGGATCGTCTACGACGCGACCAGCCGCTTCACCGCGGTTCGGGATGCGCCCGATTTCGTCGTCGGACCGCTCAAGCAGGGCGAGTGGTACGACGTGCCGGTGCGGGTGGTCTACACGCTGCGCGACGGCCTGATTTGCGACATCGAAGTCACCCGGCGCGGGGAGCGGACCTTCGGGCAGCCCTGACCGCCGCTTTCGCGCGGTCGTCAACTTGCCATTCACCCGCCCGCGCCTACATTGGCGGATGAAAGGTGGAATTCGTTCATGAGCGACAATCGCGAGCCTGAAAACAACGGCAACCCGTGGGTCAAGAGCCTGCTGGTGTGGGGCGGGATCTTCCTCGCTCTGCTGCTGGTCGTGTCGATGTTCAGCGGCACCCGCGACGCCGTCGGTTCGCAGCTCGGATATTCGGACTTCCGCGCCAAGGTGGCCGAAGGCACCGTTGACGAAGTGCAGATTTCGCCCGAGCGGATCAGCGGCAAACTCAAGAACGGTCAGGCTTTCTCCACCGTCCCAGTGGCCAATGACACCACCCTGACCAAGCTGCTCGATGATAACGGCGTGCGCTATTCGGGTGCCGAGAAGCAGGAAATGAGCGTCCTGGCCTACATCCTCATCCAGTCGCTGCCGTTCCTGCTGATCCTCGGCGTCGCGTTCTTTGCCCTGCGTCAGGTGCAGAAGGGCGGGGGGTCGGGCGCGATGGGCTTCGGCAAGTCGAAGGCCAAGCTGCTGACGGAGAAACAGGGCCGGGTGACTTTCGACGACGTTGCCGGCATCGATGAAGCGCGAGAAGAACTCGAGGAGATCGTCGAGTTCCTCAAGGACCCGCAGCGCTTCTCCAAGCTCGGCGGGCAGATTCCCAAGGGCGCGCTGCTGGTCGGCTCGCCCGGCACCGGCAAGACGCTGCTCGCCCGCGCGATCGCCGGCGAGGCGAACGTGCCGTTCTTCACCATCTCGGGCTCCGACTTCGTCGAGATGTTCGTCGGCGTCGGCGCCAGCCGCGTGCGTGACATGTTCGAGCAGGCCAAGAAGAACGCCCCGTGCATCGTCTTCATCGACGAGATCGACGCGGTCGGCCGCCACCGCGGTCACGGCCTCGGCAATTCGAACGACGAGCGCGAGCAGACCTTGAACCAGCTCCTCGTCGAGATGGACGGCTTCGAGGCGAACGAAGGCATCATCATCATCGCCGCGACCAACCGGCCCGACGTGCTCGACCCGGCGCTGCTTCGTCCGGGCCGCTTTGACCGCCAGGTCGTGGTGCCGATCCCGGACATCGACGGACGTGAGAAAATCCTCGCCGTGCACATGAAGAAGGTGCCACTGGCGCCCGACGTCAACGCCCGCACGATCGCCCGCGGCACGCCCGGCTTCTCGGGCGCCGACCTCGCCAACCTCGTCAACGAGGCCGCCCTGCTGGCCGCGCGCCGGAATAAACGCCTGGTGGCGATGCAGGAGTTCGAGGACGCCAAGGACAAGGTGATGATGGGTTCCGAGCGTCGGAGCATGGTCATGACCGACGACGAGAAGAAGATGACCGCCTATCACGAGGCCGGCCATGCGCTTGTCTCGGTCAACGAGTCTGCGTCCGACCCTATTCACAAGGCCACGATCATCCCGCGCGGCCGCGCGCTGGGCATGGTTATGCGCTTGCCGGAACGCGACAACTATTCGTACCACCGCGACAAGATGCATGCCAACCTGGCGGTGAGCATGGGCGGCCGCGTCGCCGAGGAGATCATCTTCGGCTACGACAAGGTCAGTTCGGGCGCCTCGTCCGACATCCATTACGCGACCGATCTCGCCCGCAACATGGTCACCAAGTGGGGCATGTCGGACAAGCTCGGGCCGCTGCAGTACGAGGAGCAGCACGAAGGCTACCTCGGCATGGGCGGCAGTCAGCGGACCTTCATGGCCGACGAGACCAACACGATGATCGACGCCGAGATAAAGGCGCTGGTCGAGGGTGGGCACAAGCGCGCGACCGAGATCCTCAAGACGCAGGAGGACAAGCTCCACCTGCTCGCGCAGGCGCTGCTCGAATACGAGACGCTGACCGGCGAGGAGATTCACCAGCTGCTCGACACTGGCAAGATCGACCGGCCCGACCAGCCGAGCGGGCCAACCATCGCTCGCCCGGCGCAAGGTTCGGCGATCCCGAAGGCCGGCAAGCGCTTCTCCGGTGGGACGGCACCGCAAGGCGCCTGATTTCCGCTTAGTCGACCGCGCCGAGCACCAGCAGCAGGTCGATGTAGAGGAACAGGATCCAGAAGATGAAGAAGCTCAGCGCCGCCGTGCGCCACAGCGCGGAGAAGCGCGACAGGCCGTAGGCGCCCTTGATCTGCTTGTAGATATGGATCAGCGGCACGAACGTGCCCGCCGCGAGAAGCGCACCGCTGCCCATGCCGATCCCGCCGAGCAGCACCAGCACGACGTAGAACAGCGTCATGAAGCCGAGCGAGTAGGTCACGAACACCGCGTGGTCATAGGCCCCGAACTTGCGCCGCCAGAGGAACAGCAGCCACACGAACGGCACCGACAGCGGTATCAGCAGCCACGAGAACTTGTAGCTGTTCGACTGCAGCTTGTAGGCCATCAGGCTGGGGTTTGCTTTCCACTTCTCGATCGCGTGATCGAAGAATGCATAGCCGGTGTAACGTGAAGTCAGCCGGCTCTTGCCGCTCTTGTTCTGCGCCAGCACCACGGTATCGCCCGGCTTGGCGGGGCTCTCGCCGCGAAGCCGCTTCTCAAGCCCGGCGATCTGCGCGTCGAGGATCGGCGCGGCCGGATTGGCGCTGCTCATCGAAGCGCGGGCATCCTTCAGGTCCGCCAGTTCTTTCTGTTCCGTCGCGGGATCGTCTTGCTGGATGACGTTGCCCGAGCCGAAGTCCGTCGGCGGGCCGATGCCGGCGAGCTGAAACACAGCGAACATGAGAAACACCGAGAACAGGAACAGCGCCATCGGGCTGACGAAGCGGGCGCGCTCGCCGGCAATGTAGCGCCGGGTCAGCTCCCCCGGTTTCCACGCCAGCAGCGGCAGCGTACGCCAGGTCTTGCCTTCGAAGTGCAGCACCCCGTGGACCAGGTCGTGCATGAATGCCCCGAGCGTGCGGTGGACGTGCGCGTGCTGGCCGCAGCGGTGGCAGTGCGGGCCGATGAGCGCGGTGCCGCAGTTGAGGCAGCTCGTCTCGTGCGTATGGCCCGCGTCTTCTTTGGCCCGCTCGCCCGCCTTGGGCTCGACGGCGCGCGAATAGAGCGCTCCTTCGGCCACGGTACCCAGTGCTTCGCCGATATTGGTCATGCCGCCCCTCGTGCCCGAATGTTATACGGCGCAGGGCCGCGCGTCGAGACGCCGAGCCAAGGTTGTGACAGCGCTTTTCCTACATGTATCCAACAAAATGGGCCGCGTTTCCGCGGCTCCCTTGTTCGATCCACGAGTGACGAAAGGCTCAGCCTTCGTAGTCTCCGCCGACCGAGGTCGAGCGGGCCGGCGCCGCGGCCGACAGGCGCATGGCTTCGGCCGACTGGCTGAGCGACCCGATCTCGTCGGCCTCTTCCTCGTCTTCCGGCAGAACGCGCTGGAGCGACTGGATGACCGATTCGTGGAGCTGTTTGGAGCGCACCGTTTCGTCGGCGATCTCGCGCAGGGCGACGACCGGGTTCTTGTCGCGGTCGCGATCGATCGTCAGCTCGGCGCCTCCCGAAATCTCACGCGCGCGCTGCGCCGCGAGCAGAACGAGGTCGAACCGGTTGGGAATCTTGTCGACGCAATCTTCGACGGTAACGCGCGCCATCGGGCACTCCGGGAGTTAGAATGATCGCATTGTAGCGGGAAGCGCGCCACCTAGGGTGCCCCCTCGGCAAAGTCAAGGTTTCGCTGGGCCCGGCCCGTGCTAAGGAACGCCGATGGACACGGTCGCGAGCCCCGTCGAGACCCCGCCCGAGCCCGCCCCGCCTTATCGCGATCCCGAACCATTCCAGGTTACGGCGCAGGGCCAGGAGTTGTGCTTCTTCCCGAGCGGCTCGGGCCGCCTGAAGCGGCTGCTCAAGCTGATCGACGAGGCGCAACTCTCGCTCAAGCTGGCGTTCTACATCTACGCCGACGATGCCTGCGGACGCAAAGTGCGCGAGTCGATCACGGGGGCCGCCCGACGCGGCGTGAAGGTCTCGCTGATCGTCGACGGTTTCGGGGCGGCGGTGAACGACGCATTCTTCGCCGAGTTCGAAAAGGCGGGCGGCCACTTCTGTATCTTCAGCCCGCACTGGACCCCGGCCTACGTCATCCGCAACCACCAGAAAATCGTGATCGTGGACGACCGCGTCGCCATGCTCGGCGGGTTCAACATCGAGGAGGACTACTTCGCACCGCCGGAGCGGAACGGTTGGCGCGACCTTGCCTTCACCGTCGAAGGCAGCCTGGTGAAGCGCGTCGCCGACTGGTTCGAGCAGCTCGAGCAGTGGACCGGCAACCCGCGCGCGCATTTCCGCGACATCCGCCGCCGGGTGCGTCATTGGGACCCCGGAATCGCCCCGCTGCAGCTGTTGATCGGCGGGCCGACCATCGGCCTCTCGTCCTGGTCGCGCAGCGTCAGCCGCGACCTGATCCGGGGCGAGAAGCTCGACATGGTCATGGCCTATTTCGCTCCCGCCTATCGCCTGCGCAAACGCATCCGGCGGATCGCCGCCAAGGGCCACACCCGCCTTGTCCTCGCCGGCAAGTCCGACAACGCAGCCACGATCGGCGCCTCGCGCAGCCTCTACAGGAAGCTGCTGCGCGACCGCGCGCATATCTACGAATTCCAGCCGTGCAAGCTCCACACCAAGCTGATCGTGCTCGACGACACGGTCTACATCGGCAGCGCTAATTTCGACATGCGCAGCCTCTACGTGAATCTCGAGATCGTCGTGCGGATCGAGGACCATGCGCTGGCCGAACGGATGCGAGCTTTCGTCGGCGAGCACATCCCGGCCTCGCAGGAAGTGACCAGCGAGGTCTACCGTGCGTGGGCCACGCCGTGGAACCGGGTGCGCTGGTGGCTCAGCTGGTTCCTCACCTCGGTGGTCGATTACAGCGTCAGCCGGAACATCAACCTGGGGTTGTAGGGCCTCGTCGAACAAAATCCCGCCGCCGGCGCCAAAGGTTGCAATTCCCCGGCAAATCCCTATCTGGGCCCTTGCTGACGTCGTTTGCGACGGAATGTGTTGGCCGCGCCTTTGCCGGCCCCCTCCTTCCCTTTCATGCTTTTTCGGCACCGCCGCGGAACCCTTCATGGCTCTGCCGGCACACCCGAAATCCATGAAAGGCCGACATTGGCAAAAGAAGAACTCTTCACCCTCGAGGGGCAGATCGACGAGATCTTGCCCGATGGCCGCTTCGGCGTGATGCTCGACAACGAACATCGCCTGATCTGCTACACCGCCGGCAAGATGCGCAAATTCCGCATCCGCTCGGTGGTCGGCGATCGCGTCCACGTGGAGATGACCCCCTACGATCTGAGCAAAGGCCGGATCGTGTTCCGCGAGCGAACGCCCGGAGTAGGCCCCGCCGCCAGGCGGAGCGGCTTCAGGCGGTAACGCTTCGCCCTATTTGAAAGCGCGGCCCCAGGCCTGCGACAAGGAATACAATGAATACACTCACTGCCGGCGCGGCAACGCGCCCCACGCTTACCCTCAATTACGAGGGCAAGCCTCACACCGGGGCGCGCCGACGCAAGCGCCGGTCTTCCACGTTATCGACCCTGGAACTGCGCCGTCTCGTGGCGCAGATGGTCGGCTGAGCTCAGTTCCTCCCCCGTTCCGCAGGTGGGGATCGGGACACCCGCAGGATGGCGGAGGGGTGACGCGCGACGAGTCGATTAGCGATGGTGTTTGCCGGACCACCCAACGGCCCAGGTACCGCCTCAATCGTAATCCGCCGCGTAATCCCCCTCGGCCAGGTCCGAGAACTTGGTGATCTTCGCTTCGAACCGCAGCCGTACCTTGCCGGTCGAGCCATGCCGTTGCTTGGAGACGATCAGCTCCGCCAGCCCGTAGACCTGCTCCATTTGCGCAGCCCAGGCGGCGTGTTGTTCGTGGGTTTTGGCGTCATCGCTCTCGACCGGGCGCTTGGGCTCGCGGCTGCCGACGTAGTAGTCCTCGCGGTAGACGAACCAGACCATGTCAGCGTCCTGCTCGATCGAGCCGGATTCGCGCAGGTCGGACAGCATCGGGCGCTTGTCGTCGCGCTGCTCGACCGCGCGGCTTAGCTGGCTGAGCGCGATCACCGGCAGGTCGAGTTCCTTGGCGAGCGTTTTCAGGCCGCGGCTGATCTCGGAGATTTCGTTGACGCGGTTGTCCTGGCTGCGGCCGCTCCCTTGCAGGAGCTGGAGGTAATCCACCACGATCAGGCCGATGTCGTGTCGGCGCTTGAGGCGGCGCGCGCGGGTGCGCAGCGCTGCGATGCTGAGCGCCGGGGTGTCGTCGATGAACAAAGGCAGCTCGGCTAGGCGCTGGCTGGCGTAGCTGAGTTGCTGGAAGTCCTCGCGGCTGATCTTGCCCATGCGCAGCGCTTCGGAGCTGATCCCCGCCTGCTCGGCGAGGATGCGGGTGGCGAGCTGGTCGCTGCTCATTTCCAGGCTGAAGAAGGCCACCCCGGCGCCGATCGACTTGTCGATCCCGTCGTGCTTGTCGCGCAAGTAGCGGTCGGCGCAGTTGAAGGCGATGTTGGTCGCGAGCGAGGTCTTGCCCATGCCCGGACGTCCCGCGAGGATGATCAGATCGGAGTTGTGAAGCCCCCCGACCTTGTCGTTGATCGAGGTGAAGCCCGTAGTCTTGCCCGATACGTGGCCGCCCGAGTTGATCGCGGTCTCGATCATCGCCAGCGCCTTGCCGGTCGCGCCGCGGAAGCTCTCGGCCTCGCTGCTGCCGGCCGCGCCTTCGGCAACGCGGAACAACGCGGCTTCGGCCTCCTCTATCTGCTTCATCGGCTCCACCTCTTCCGAGGTGTCGAGCGCATTCTCGACCAGCTCGCGGCCGACCACGATCAGCTCGCGCAATAGCGCCAGGTCGTAGATCTGCTGCGCCAGCTCGCGCGGGGCAAGCAGGCCCTGGCCGTCGGCGGTGAGGCGGGCGAGGTAACCGGTGCCGCCGAGTTCGCGCAGCGCCTCGTCGGCTTCGAAATAGGGTTTCAGGGTCACCGGGGTGACGACCATCTGCTTGTCGAGCAGGACCAGGATGCGCTCGTAGAGGCGCTGGTGGAGCGGGTCGAAATAGTGCTCGGGCCGCAACGGCACCGCCAGCTCTTCCAGCACGCGGTTGTCGATCAGCACCGCGCCAAGGAACGCCGCCTCGGCCTCCAGGTTGGCGGGCAGTGCGCGGCCCACCGGCGTTTCGCTGGGGCGAGGTTCGGTGCGGAGGAGGAGTGCTTCGTCGGCCATGAGCGCTCAATGCCGGACTTCCGGTGGCTTCCACAAGCGCTGCTTTCATGGACCTGGCGGACAGCCTTGTGGGTAAGCGTCGAAATAAATTTCTCGATCATTCGAGCACCTCTTGATCGCCGCTTGCCGCGATCATGTTGCGCTGCAATATGCGTTTCATGGCCGACAACCGCATCGCCGCGATTGCGCTCGACGAGGCGACGATCCTTGTCCGCGGGGCGGATGTCGAGCGTGAGCGCGAGGCAGCCTTGCGCGACCTGGGCGAGGATAGCGTGTTCGCGCCTCTGCGCGCAGTCGAGGAGGGCCATAGCGGGCCGTGGTCGCTTGATCTGTCGGTGCCCGATGGGCGGCTGTGCATCGGCCTAACCGATGGGGAGGGGCGCGACGCCGGCACCATAGGGCTCGGTCTCGCGCGGTTCCGCCGGGTGGTGCGCGAGTACTTCGCGATCTGCGATTCGTACTACAAGGCCCTGCGCCAGGCCTCGGCAAGCGAACTCGAAACGCTCGATATGGCCCGTCGGGCGATCCACGACCGCGCGACACGGCAATTGCTCGAGGCGCTCGACGGGAAGGTGGAAACCGACTTTGCCACCGCCCGGCGGCTCTTTACGCTGATCTGCGTGCTCCATATCAGGGGCTAGGGGTTAGAAACAGGGATCGATGGGACGTAAACGCGCATTCGGCTGGCGCCGGCGCCTCGCCGGCGTAGTGCTTCTGGCCGCGCTGGTCGCCGGCGGCTGGGGCTGGTGGCGACTGCAGAACTGGCGCCCTGACGCCAAGGCGTTTCCCGTGCAGGGCGTGCTGGTCGGTGCCAGCGACGAGGACGCCGACTTCCGCGCCTTCCACGCTATCGGCGCGCGCTTCGCCTATCTCGAGGCGAGCGACGGCGCCGCGGCGCGCGACCCGGCGTTCTCGCACAACCTCGCCATGGCGCGCGCCGCGGGGCTCAAGGTGGGCGCCGTCCACCGCTACGATCCGTGTGTCGCGGCGGACAAGCAGGCGGCGAACTTCGTCACCGTGGTCCCGCGCGACCGTACGATGCTCCCACCGGCGATCGAACTCGACGCATTGGCGGACGATTGCCCGACTCGGGTGAGCGAGGCCGCGGTCGAGAGCGAGCTGACCACGTTCCTCAACGAGATCGAAGGCCACGTCGGCCAGCCGGCGGTGCTCAAGATCTCGAAGGCCTTCGAGGCGCGCTATCCGGTCGCTACGACGGTCGAGCGCAATCTGTGGTTGGAACGCGACTATATGCAGCCTGACTACGCCGGCCGGCCCTGGACGCTGTGGACCGCCAACGCAGCTTACCGTAACGAAGCCAGCGAAACGCCGGTCCACTGGGTGGTGCTGCAGCCTTGAGCCAAGACGAAGAGCTGATCGAAGCGGCGCGCGCGGCGGCGAAGGCGGCTTACGCACCTTATTCGGACTTTGCGGTCGGGGCGGCGCTGCGCTTTTCCGATGGATCGATCGTCACCGGCAGCAACGTCGAAAACGCCAGCTATGGCCTGTCGCTCTGCGCCGAAACCGTCGCGGTGGCCAGGGCGCTGAACGAAGGCCGCCGCGGCGGTTTGATTGCCGCGGCGGTAGCGGGATCGGGCGGAGCGCCGATCACCCCGTGCGGCCGTTGCCGCCAGGTGTTGCACGAGCTGGCCGCACTCGGCGGAACGGACCCGCTCGTGCTGTGTTGCGGCGCAGACGAGGTGCGCGAGACTCGTCTCTCCGCGCTGCTTCCGCAGGCGTTCGGGCCGGACAGCCTGGCGACAGGAAACGGCTGACAAAGGATCCCGATGTCTCTCCTATTTCGAATCGCCTTTTGGGTCGCAGCACTATTCGCCTTTGTGATGGCCGTGCTGCCCCATCCGCCCGAATTGCACGTGTGGGACAAGTTGCAGCATATGTCGGCCTTCTTCGTCCTCACGGCGCTCGGGCGCGCCGCCTATCCCCGGCTGGGGTGGACGAAGTTGTTGCTCGCGCTGGCTGCCTTTGGCGGCTTGATCGAGCTGGCGCAGATGGTCCCGGAGATTCATCGCGACAGCCAGCTGAGCGACTGGTTGGCCGACGATGCGGCGATTGCCGCTACGCTGGCGGTCGTTCTTCTTCTCGAGCGTATTCGCCGGCGGACCTGACCCGGGTTCGCCGCGCACGCGAGGCGTGATAGGCTCCCCGGCACAAGACAGGCGGCACGATCGCCTGCGCGATTCGGAAGAGGAGCCGCCGCGATGATGAACCCGGCCGACAACGAACTCCTGACCCGCATCGGCCCCGGCACGGCGATGGGCGCGATGCTGCGCGAATACTGGGTGCCGGCATGCCGTTCGAAGAAGCTCGAGGCCGACGGCGCGCCCGAGCGCGTGCGGCTGTTCGGCGAGAATTTCGTCGCCTTCCGCGCCACCGACGGCCGGGTCGGCTTCATGCAGGAAGCCTGCCCGCACCGCTGCGCAAGCCTCGTGCTCGCCCGCAACGAGGACAACGGCCTGCGCTGCATCTTCCACGGCTGGAAGTTCAGCGTCGACGGCCAGTGCGTCGACGCCCCGACCGAGCCGCTGAGCCAGCGCGAGAAGTTCGCCGCCAGCGTCCCCGTCCGCAGCCACCCGACGCACGAAGCGGGCGAACTGGTGTGGGTCTATCTCGGCGCCAAGAAGACCCCGCCGCGCTTCCCCGACTACGAGTTCACCGCGCTCCCCGAAGGCCACGTTCAGCCCTATCGAGGGATCATCCGCACCAACTGGCTGCAAGGGCTGGAGGCGCTGCTCGACTCGGCGCACGTCACCTTCCTGCACTCGGCCAACCTCGCCAGCCCGATCGGCCGCGACTATTTCAAGGACGAGAGCGACTATATGCTCGCCGACGGCGCGCCGGTGTTCGAGTTCGATGAGCGGCCCTATGGTTTCCGCGAAGGTGCGATCCGCAACGAGGCCGGCAACCGCCGTTACGCCCGCGTGCGCGAGGTCTCGCTTCCGTTCTTCAGCTTCATCCCCTCGGCGCCCAAGGGCCCGCGGATCGTCTGCTGCTCGATCCCGATCGACGATGTGACCACCGCGCAGTGGTACATCGCCTACGACACCGACGCGCCGATGGCCGGCAGCCTGATGGGCGCGTTCGGCACCTGGAGCGAGAACCCGGACCACTTCAACGCCGACATGGGCGATGCCTCGAACCTGTGGCACC
>Ga0105246_10001430_pt1 | contig 14122 bp, 10 predicted proteins | sample KBSM64metaG_FD_99694 | JGI IMG/M metagenome (GOLD analysis project Ga0105246, IMG submission 99694) | Miscanthus rhizosphere microbial communities from Kellogg Biological Station, Michigan, USA - KBS M6-4 metaG | ecosystem: Host-associated > Plants > Roots > Rhizosphere > Soil | place...
ACGCGCGGCGCGAAAGATGCTTCTTTGTAATGAACATGGCTACTCCTTATTGGTAGATCGTGCAACGTTGACTGTATTTCCCGGCGTGCCGACGGTTTCACCCAATTCCGGCCCAGCTTCCAACTTTGTGCGCATCTGGAAAGGTGCGCTTTCGACAATTCCCATCACGATGGACGACAGCCGGTAATCGTTCTGCGCGGCTTTCTTCACGATCCGGCGAACCACCGGCATGTCGCTTGGCTCCAGGCCCCGGCCCAGTGCGTAGGTCAGCATCTTTTCCGTGACGACGGTCGCGAAAGCGTTGGGGCGGCTTAGGATCGCCTCCCGCAGCGCCACCGGACCGTTGACCTGCGAGCCGTCCGCGAGCGTGCCCGCGACGTCCAGCGGGGCGCCGTCGGGATCCTTATCGCGCCACTGCCCCACCGAATTAAAGTTCTCGAGCGCAAACCCCGGCGGATCGATCACGCGATGGCAGCCCGCACAGGGTTGGTTCTTGCGGTGCAATTCCAGCTGTGCGCGAACCGTCTTGGCAGTCGTGGACGCGGCCTTGTTGCTTTCTTCGAGCGTAGGAACATTCGGCGGCGCCGGAGGCGGGGGCGTATTGAAGAAGGTGCTCAGCACGTACTTCCCGCGGAACACCGGTGAGGTTCTTGTGGCGACCGAAGTCATCGACAGAACGCTCCCTTGACCCAGCAAGCCGCGGCGGTTGGGATCGGTGAGCTTCACGCGCCGGAATTGGGGGCCGTAAACGCCCTTGATGCCGTAATTTCTGGCCAGCCGCTCGTCGACGAAAGTATAGTCTGCGTTCAAAAGTTCAAGCGTGCTGCGGTCTTCGCGCAAAATATACCCAAAGAAGAGTTCGGTCTCCTTGCGGAATCCTTTACGCGTGTTGTCGTCGAAATCGGGGAACAGCAGCAGGTCGGGAGCGACCTTGGCCTCCAGGTTGCGGAGCTGCAGCCATTGTCCCGTGAAATTTTCGACCAGGGCATCGGTGCGCTCATCCCCGAGCATGCGGTGCACCTGCTCGGCGAACACCGTCGGCTCTCGCAGCCGTCCGGCGGCCGCCAGGTCCAGCAATTTATCGTCGGGGATGCTGCTCCACAGGAAGAAGGATAGGCGCGAGGCGAGCTCGATATCGCTCACCGGATGCGCTACGCCGGCGCGGGCAGTGGCCGGATCTTTCTCGATTCGATACAAGAAGTACGGGCTCGATAGAACCCGGGCTACTCCAGCGCGAATTCCGTCGTCGAAATTGCCGCCAGTCGTTCCTCCCTGTTGGCGCGCCTTTTTGTAGAAAGACATCGGCGCTTCTACATCCGCGGCGGTGACGGGACGCCGGAACGCGCGGCGTGCCAGATTCGAGAGGATCTTAGTCGCGCAAGCCGTCTCCTCCAGAGTCGAACTTTTCGCAGGGGGATGGCAGACGTAGAGCCGTTCCCGGCTGGGACCTTCGCCGACGCCGCGCACATTGTACGGGCCGTCGATGGACACCGTCCGGAGCCTCGGATGACCGCCGATCATGTGGACTTCCTGGCTATCGCGCCGGGCCGGCTCCCACACGTCCTGCAACTGCACCGGCCGTTCTTTCCACGTAAACCCGACATCGTGAGGACCGGCTGTGACCCGCACGCGTCCCGTCATTCTCTTGTCGATAACAGGCTGCGCCGCGGCCAAATCGGCCGCTTGCATCTCGTGGTCCTTGGGACCGCCAATCGGCGCCGTATAGACTTCGGTGCCATCCACGGTGATCACGAATGTGTTCGGCGTCTCATTTCCTTCTACGCCCGCGTAGCCTTCCTGGACGCCGCGGACCAGCCGGCCCGACAGTTTATATTCGGCGTCCGCTGGAAACACGTGATGGATCACGGTGCCGCCCACGGTTCCGAGCGGCAGGCCGTCGATATATCCGTTCTGACTGAATTCTCGGCTGATCGAATGCTCAATTGTTCCGGGCTTCACCTTGGGATCGCCCACCGCCATCGCGGCGACGCGCTGGGCGGCGGTTACGTACCCCTCCAGCAGCAGGGGCGACGTTTTTAGCGATGTTGCAATATTGTCGAACCCGAACTCCGCGCCGTCGGTCGGCAGCAGATCGGATACGTCGAGGTCAACGGCGAGAAGATCGCGGACGGCATTCGCATACTCGGCGCGATTCAGGCGATGGACCACGAAGCGGCCCGGTGTGCTCTTGCCTTCCCAGGCACGGTCGAGCGACGTTGCCAGCCAGCTCGTAAAGCCCGCGTACTCGGCCTCCGCCGGACGCGGCGTGCCGGGAGGCGGCATTGCCCGCACACTCAGTTTCCGGAGGACTCGTTCCCACGTTCCTGCATGGCCCAGGAGATCGTCGAAAGCCGCGCCTTCGAGATTGATCGGACCCTCCGCAGGATTCGCGGTGCGTGAATTGTGACATCCGACGCAGTTCTTCCCGACCCATGCGCGGTACTTGGCGGTCTCCGCTGTTGTGTTCACCGCACTTGTGCTGGCCTTCGGGGCCCCGGTTTGGGCCATTAGCAGAGTGGCTAGGCCAAAGGACACCAACCCCGTGATTACGACCTTCCCGGTTATGTTTCCCTGTATGCTCATGGAGCCGTTGTCGCCGCCTTTGGACTGTCTTTCTTTTCCTTATCGTCGGTCACCTTCTTGTCGTCTTTAGCGGGCGGCTTATCCTCTTTGACAGCGGGCGGAGGCTGCGGCGCGGGATCGTTGGGACCAAGGTGCATCAGTTCCCGCAAAGCCGCGACGATCTCCTCTTTCGAATTGCGCTTCGGCTTGTATACGTCCAAGTCGCCCATGTCAGCCGGGTTCGGCTTCTTAGGCGCTTCCGCCAGAAGCAGGGGCGTCAGATTGTCCTTGTTGACGGCGTCCAGCTTTGCCCCGGCGGCTACCAGCGCACGAATCATCCCTACATGCTCCTCTTGCACGGCCTGGTGGAGCGGCGTCGAGCCGTCGGACGCCTTCACGTTGGGATTGGCCCCAGCCGCCAGCAACAAATTGAGAGCTTCAAGGGGATCGCGGCTGCCGGGCTCGCGAAAGGTCGGCGGACCAATGCGGGTGAAACCGGGCCCCCCCGCGATGGGTGCGCCTTGGCCACCTTTTATGGCCGCCATTATGGGGGTCCGGCCGACGTTCGGATTCGCGCGGCCGGGACCTTTGCCGTCCTTAGGCTTGATGTCGCTCGGGCTCCACTCGATCTTGGCGCCTTTGGCAAGCATCAGCTTCAGAACTTCAACATCGGCCGCCGTCGCTGCGCGATAAAACGGCGAGCTGTTGATCGCTGCGCCGCAGCAGAGTGTGGTCGAGTGTAACGCGCCGATGAACGGCTTGTTCACGTCCGCGCCCACGTCGAGAAGCACCTTCACCAGACCCAAGGCTGTCAGATTGTTCGGATGGTTGGGCTGAAGCCGTGCGCCGTCATGCGCACGCATGTCGGTGGTGGCGTCGTGCATGTCAACGGCGAAGAATAAGGCTCCGTCGTTGGGGTCGGCGCCCAGGTCGATCAACGTTTTGGCCAGATCGAAGCGGTCATTGACGATGGCGACGACGGTCGCGGTGGCACCATCGGCGTTGGTGAGTTTCGGATCGGCGCCGCCGGCGATCAGGGCCCTGGCGACATCCTCGTGTCCGTTACGAACGGCGAACATCAGCGCCGTAAAGCCGCCGGAAGGATGGTCCGCGTTCTTGCGCTCCGTGATCAGGGCGACGTGCGCCTTGGTATTCGGATCGGCGCCCGCGGCCAGCAGCGCCTTCACAACTTCCAAATGACCTTCGGCGGCCGCCCACATCAAAGCGGTCTCTTCCTGAAACGGATCCACGGCATTGACAAACGAGCCATGCGAAAGCAGTAATTTAACGGCGTCCACGCGGCCGGTGCGCGACGCGGCCATCAGCGGCGTCTCCCCCTCTGCATGCCAACGCGTCGGCTCCGCTCCCGCTTCGAGCAGTGCGCGGATGACTTCGACGTCGCCGTTGCGGCTGGCTTGGAGAAGCGGCGTCACGCCGTAATGGTTGGCGGTGTCGACCGTGGCCCCCGCGGTCAGCAGATCCTTGGTCATTTCCGCGTTGGAGTGATAGGCCGCCCACAATAGCGCGGAGGAGCCGTCGTTGGCGGGCGCATTCACATCCGCGTGCTCTTTGACCAACTTGCGAACCGCAGTCAGATTATCGGCCTTGGCGGCGTCTACCACGGCGGTTACGACGGGAGCTGCATGCAGAAAGGCATGGGGCGTCACCAACGCCAGCCCAAGCATGAGAGGCAGGCGTAACCATATCTGGCGGACGGGTCTTGCGCTGGTTATGCTCGACGATTGCATCGCGGCTCCTCCCGGTTAGTCAACATAAAGATATACCGCCGAATCGAGCAGCGCAAGGCCCACCAGTTTTGGGCCTATACCAGGATTACGAAGGGTTTAGGCGAACGGGCCGTCTTGCATGCGACCGGTCGTGTGCTGTTCGACGATTGACAGCGGTGCCGTCGCGGAGTATTTTGGGTTACTTGCCACGCGGACTCCACGTTCTTTGTGTATTTCTCGCCGTGACACCGGCAGCGCTGCGGGCGCAGTGGCCGGATTATCCGACACCCGGTGTCCCCAAAACCGCCGACGGCAAGCCGAATCTTGCTGGCCCCGCTCCAAGGGCTGCGGACGGTCATCCGGATCTCTCGGGAGTCTGGCAGTACCAGCGCCCGCCGGGAACGCCGGCGCCGGCCAAGCCCGAGCCACTGGGCCAAGGTTCGAACGACATTATTCCGCTCTCGGTACGGACCAGCCAGTTCTGGAACCTGGGCGCATCGTTCAAAGACGGTCTTCCGTTCCAGCCTTGGGCCGCCGAGCTGCATCGCCAGCGCGCCGCGTCGAACAGTATCGACAATCCAGATGCGCACTGTTTGCCCCTGGGTGTCATGCAGCTTCACACGCACGGCCAGCCGCGAAAGGTGGTGCAGACGCCGGGCTTGGTCGTGATTATCTATGAGGCCAACGCGGGCCTGCGGCAAATCTTTACCGATGGCCGCGCTTTGCCCACGGATGCCGAGCCGTGGTGGTTCGGCTACTCGACCGGTAAATGGCAAGGCGACACGCTGGTGGTGGAATCGACCAAATTCCGCGATCTAGGCTGGCTGGACGTCGAAGGCAGCCCGCTGACCGAGACCGGCAAAATCATCGAGCGCTTCCGCCGCCCGGATTTCGGGCATTTGGAAATCGAAGTGACCATCGACGATCCCAAGGCGTACACCAAGCCATGGACCGTCACCGTGTACCAGAAGATCATGCTGGATACGGATCTGATCGAGTTTATTTGTCAGGAAAACAGTAAGGACGGTCCGCACCTGCGCTGAAGGAGCCTGCTGAAAAAGGGGACAGGCTACTCTGTCCCCTCCAGCAAACCCTCACTTCGCCTGCCAGCGTGGGAGTGGACAGAGCTGCCTGTCCCCTTTTTCTCCGTTAGCGGATCGTTCTAATAAACGCCGTCGAGAACCGCCTGGCAGACGTATTCCTGCAGTTCCCAGCCTGGCGCCAGCGTGAAAGATCGCGTGAATGAGTACGGCTTGGTGAAGGCCTTCGCGTCGTCGATGGTCAGCTCGACATTCAGATGCCCTAAATCAGGACGCTTGTAGCGTTCGACCAGGTGCATCGCATCGCTGTGCGGCTTGCCGGTCGAATCGAGCCACGCCTTATCGTTGAAGCCGACGGTATCGACCACCAGCGTGTCGCCATCCCATTTTCCGTTGGAAAGACCGGACCAGCTCTCAGGTTCGATGTCGAGATTCGGCTTGCGGCCGTCCAGGAAGAATCGCCGGTAGCTGTGGGTGTTGCCCTCCCACAGCAGCGCGATCATCTTGGGACCCTGCACGATCTTGTAGGGCAGGGGATTGGCGCGGACCGCGCCGTCAGGCAGGCAAAACTTTTCCGGATCGTCCTTGCCCTTGTTGGCTTTTCTCTCGTCGTAAATCTTCTTGAACGCAGGCTGATAAGAAGGATCGCTGGGCAGGTTGGTGCTGGTGGGAACCCACACGCCGGATAGATCCACTGTGCCCGTGTCCGAGTTCCGCGGAGTCGGGCCTGCGGGAGGCGCCGGCGCCTTTTTCGGTTGCACCGGAGGTACACCGGTCGCCAGACGCTTTTCGTGGTCCTTAGAGCCGATGGTTGCATTCAGGTGCTCGGGGTCCTGATTGTTCTCGTTGCAGACGTACTCCGTCATGTCGAAGTCGGTTTCGAGATTTGTGGTTCGATTGATGACCCACGGTCCGGTCAACGCGCCGGGATCCTCGATCGTCACCTTCATCTCCATGTTCCCGTAGTCCAGGCGATGGAACTCCTCCGTCAGGTGCATATCCTTGGTGTGCGGAGTGCCCGCGAAATCGTACCAGGATTTTTCAAAGAAGCTCACCGTGTCGACCACCAGTGTGTCGCCGTTCCAGTGGGCGCGCGAGTCGCCATAGAAGGTCGGCTTCAGATCCTTGGGATGGCTGCTGCCATCCACGAAGAACTGGCGATACATATGGGTGTTGCCCTCGAAGAGCATCAGCACCAGCTTGGGCGTCGCGAAGAAGGACGTATGGTAGGGAGCCGCACGTGGTGGCCCGCCCGGAAGGCAGCGCGCTTCGAAATCTTCCGCGCCCCCTTTCGCTCTGTGGTCGGCGACGATCTTGGCCGCCCAGGGCTGCATGTTGGGCGCGTCATTACCGCTTCCACCGAATCCATTCCAGACGCCGGTGAGGTCGGGTTTGCCGTCCGATAAGCGAGGGAGCGGCCCGGCTGGACCTTTCTTCGCGGCTCGCCCGGGACCTCGGCCCTTGCCTTGAGGTGCACCGGGCAGCGGCGCCCCACCCTTATCCTGTGCGAGCGCCAGGGTCAGACTCGCGAGCGTCGCGGCTGCGACGACAAATATAGTGAGTTTCTTCCGCACGTAGAGTCTCCCGTGGCGTTCTTCGTTACTGATTGGCGGGACCGTTGCCGCCCGACGATCCTGCGAACACGCGGCGTCCATCGGACAGCACTACGCTGCGGGCGTTGGCAGATTTAGAACCGTCTTTGGCGAGCGAGCCTTCGACGGTGATCTGATCGCCCTGCTTCAGGGAATCCTTGCGCCATCCTTGCTTGAGAAGCACGGGAATCGCGCCCAACTCGAAGTTCCAATTGACAACCTTGCCGTCGGCTTCCTTCACGTCGACATAGAAACGCGCGTGTGGATTCATCCATTCCATCTTGGTGACGACGCCCGAAATCTTGATGGGTTTGTTGGCGTCATACTCCGCGGCGAACGAGTGGTGAGCGAGCGCAGGAACAGTGCCGACCAGTAGACCTACGCCGGTGAGGAAGGCAGCGAGTTTGAATCTCATGAATCGTCTCCAACTTGGGATTGTATGAACTAGACAACGCGTTCAAATCTATCGACTTAGGCTACGCCTGCGGGCGCACGGTGTCAAGGCGGGGTCGCGTCAGTGTCGCGCGAGCTATTCGGCTCGCAAGGCCTTGGTGGGATCGACGCGCGAGGCGCGCCAGGCTGGTCCCGCGCAGGCCAGAAGGCCAGTGAAAGCCACGATCCCCAGGACCGCGACCCAGGTCCAGGCATCCTCGAACTGAGTACCGTACAATTGGCTGGCGATTAGGCGATGGGCTCCGGCCGCCGCCGCTGCGCCCAGTAGGGTTCCCACCATCACCAGGGGCATTCCGCCGCGGCATACCAGCACGGCGATCGCCCGGCCGCTCGCGCCGACCGCGATCCGGATTCCGATTTCCCGCCGCCGCAGGGCCACCATATACGCCAGCAGGCCGAAAAGGCCCAGCGCGGCCAGAGCGATACCCGAGCCCGCGAAAATGCTCATTAGCGACGCAACGAAGCGCCTGGTCTTCACCGAGCGGTCGACGAATGTCTGTAGGGGAATGACGTCGTAAATCGGCTCATCCGGGTCGATCCGCGACACGATGCGCTGGACACTCTCCGTGAGCGTGTTCACCGGAAGCTGGCTGCGGATGACGAGCGTCGTGCCGGATGTGGGCGTCTGCTGCGCGCTGAAGTAGATAGTCGGGCGATTCTCTATGTCCAGCGCGTTGTTCTTGATGCCGTTGACGATACCGGCGATCGTGAACGTGCCCCACGGCATTTTGAGCTGCTGCCCAATTGCGTCGTCGATACCGGCGAACGATTGCCGGGCTAACGTTTCGTCGATCAGCGCCACCGGCTCCGATCCGGGCCGATCCTGCGTCGTCAAGTATCTGCCTCGCAACAATGGAACGCGCAGGGTCTCGAAATAGCCGGGCAGCACATTATTGATGAGAGCGAAGGACGGGGCCGGAGGCTTGGGCCGGCCCAGGATCTCAAAAGTATTGACGTTCTCGCCATAACCGAAGGGCAGAAGCGAACAGCCCGACACGTTTTCTACGCCGGGAATGCGCGCGGCTTGCTCCAACAGATCCTTTAAGAATCGCCCCCGTGCTTCAGGCGTCGCGTAGCGCGAATTCGGCAGCGCGATCTCCATGCTCAGGATGTTCTTGGGATCGAATCCCAGAGGCACGTTCAAGAGCCGAATGAGACTCTGGACCAGGAGTCCTCCGCACAACAGCAACGTTGTCGCCAGGGCGACTTGAGCCACAATCAGACCCTGCTGCCAGGTTCGCTTGCTTGCCGTCCTCTGATGCCCCCCGGCCTTCAACGAATCCGCGGCGGGTATTCGGGTCGCAGACCACGCCGGGTACAGCCCGCAGACCACGCCGCTCACCAGAGACATCACCGCGCCGAACCAGAACACGGGTGCCTCGATGTGCAGCTTTCCGGCCGGTCCATAGTCGGACAACAAGGCTACGCCCGCCCGTGCCAGCAGCAGTCCCACCGCGCCGCCGCCGACGGAAAGCAGCACAATTTCTGTCAGGATCTGGCGGACCATGCGTAGACGGCTGGCTCCCAGCGCTACCCTCACGGAAAGCTCGAATTGCCGTTCCGAGGACCGCACCAGCAGGAGTCCCGCGACATTCGAGCACACGATCAGCAGCAGGCACATCACTGAGGCGAACAGGATGGTCACCCAGCGCCGCAATGTTCCGTCGTCGTCGCGCGCCATGGGTGATACGAACATGCGCCATCCTGTGCTGGTCGACCGGCGGGCATCCGGATGGTCGCGCGAAGATTGTTCGCTCAGTTGCTCCATGCGTGCCGAAGCTTGATCGAGAGTCACACCCGGCGCCAGCCGCGCATCCATGCGAAGGAACACGTTCTGGTGGGTCAACTGGCTCTGCTTGAATGCGATGGGCACCCACATTTCCGTCACATCGTTGGGGTAGGCGAAAGATTGCGGCATCACGCCCGCGATCTGATACAGCTCGTCGTCCAGTTGGAGAGTGCGGGCGAGGATCTGGGGATCGGCTGCAAACTGGTCGCGCCAATAACGTTCGCTGAGGATGACCGCGTGGGGGCCCTGAGGACGTTCTTCAGCGGCCGTGAACGTGCGTCCTAATAATGGTTGCACGCCCAGCGTGTCGAACAGGCTTGAGGTGACGGCGATCGCGTTGACCTTGACGGGCCGCTCGATGCCGGTGCGTGTCAGATCCAGAAAATAGAGAGCACCGGCATTGGAGAATAGTTCGCGATGCTCCCGCAGCTCGAAGTAATCCAGCGGCGATGTGCCGAGTCGCGACAGATTCAGCTGCGGAAAACGATTGTGCACCACCACGAGGCGGTCCGGTTCGGGATACGGTAGCGGCTTAAGGATCGTGGAATAGACGACGGAGAAGACCGCGGTGGCCGCAGCCAGTCCAAACGCCAGCACCGCCACGCAGGTGAGCGAGTAGCCCAGGTGTTTTCGCGCTTGCCGGAGCGCGAGCCGCACGTCTGCCCAGATGCCAGTCGTCAGATAAGTCCTATGTAAACCGTTATATACTGCAGTTGTTCGGACTTGCAACGTATGGCAACTCGGCACCTGTCGCGACGACGCTCGACCGCAATCTGCGTAGGGAGCTTGGCGGTTTTAGCCGCTGGCTTCGTGACGCTCTCGCGAATGAGCGCTCAGGCTCCTGTCAGTTCAACCGCAACGGCGGTTCCGACCCCCCGGGCGTTCCTCGATACGTACTGCGTTACCTGCCATAACCAGAAACTTAAGACCGCTGGACTGATGCTCGATACCGTCGACCTCGCCAAGCCCGGCGCGAACGCGGAAACACTGGAGAAAGTGATCGCAAAGCTGCGGGCGGGATCGATGCCGCCTCCGGGAATGCCGCGGGCCGATGAGGCCGCGTATCATGCCGTGGCCAGCGCGCTCGAAAATGTAATCGATCAAGCCTGGGCAGCTAATCCGAATCCCGGCAGAATCGGCGCGGTCCAGCGTCTCAACCGGGCGGAATATAACAACGCGATTCGCGACCTCTTCGCTCTCGACATGGATGTGAAGGCGCTGCTCCCGGGGGACGATACGGCCGACGGCAGCTTCGACAATTTCGCCGACACGCTGTCTATCTCGACGGCGCATTTGGAGCGATATATGTCGGTGGCTCGTCAGGTTACGCGCCTGGCGACCGGCCTGCCGCCCGCAAAACCGACCACAGAGAGATTTGAGGTCCCGCTTCTCGTTCTGCAGGATGATCGGATGGATGAAAACCTGCCGTTCGGATCCCGCGGCGGCATCGCGATTCACTACGATTTTCCAGTCGACGGCGAGTATCTTATTAAGGTTCGCCTCCAGCGGCAGTATCAGGATTACCTCAAGGGCATGGGCTGGCCACAACAGGTCGACATCCGCCTGGATGGCAAGCTCCTGAAGCGATTCACCGTGGGCGGAGCGGGCAAAGGCAGAGCAGCCGCATCCAGTTACGCCGGCGATGGCGAGCCCGGATTCGCGGGCGATCCTGAATGGGAAACCTACATGCAGCTCACCGGCGATGCGGGTCTGGAAGTGCGAGTTCCAGTCCAGGCAGGTTCGCGAGTGGTGGGCGTGTCGTTCGTCCGCGAGTTGTGGGAGCCGGAAGGGCTGCCGCAACCGACCCAGCTTGGCCGCGTGATCGCGAATGACCAGGTGTACATGGGCAACGCGAATATCGGCTCGGTTCAAGTCGGCGGACCGTATCAGGTGCAGGGTCCTGCCACTAACACCGCGAGCCGCAAGGCGATTTACGTGTGCCAGCCTCCCAAGGCAGTTCCCGAACAGCGTGCTTGCGCCGCGACGATTCTCTCGCGAATGGCTCGCCTGGCATACCGTCGTCCCGTGACCAGAGCCGATACCGACACGCTGCTGGAGTTTTTCGATAAGGGCCGGCAGGACGGCGGAACTTTCGATAACGGCATTCAGTTCGCGCTCGAGCGCATGCTGGTAGATCCGGATTTCCTGCTGCGAGTGGTTCGCGATCCGGCTGCGAAAGCCGCCACCTATCGCCTCAGCGATCTGGAATTAGCCTCGCGCTTGTCGTTCTTCTTGTGGAGCAGCATTCCTGACGATCGCCTGTTGACGCTGGCCGAACATAAAGAGCTGAGCAATCCTCAAGCGTTGGAAAAAGAAGTCCGTCGCATGCTGGCCGATCCGCGCGCCAACGAAGCGCTAGTGAACGATTTCGCCGCGCAATGGCTGAACCTGCGCCAGGTCGAGGACGTGGTCGTCGATCCGGTCAAATATCCCAACTACGACGAGAGCTTGCTGCAGGCGTTTCAGAAAGAGACCGAGATGTTCGTCGGCAGCACGCTGCGTGAGGATCGTCCGGTGCAGGATCTTCTCGATGCGGATTATACGTTCGTCAACGAACGGCTCGCGCGGCATTACGGGCTTCCGGGAGTTTACGGCAGCCGCTTCCGCCGAGTGACCTTGCCCGATCACAATCAGCGCGGCGGGTTGCTGGCGCAAGGTGCTCTGCTGGTCACTACTTCGTATCCGGATCGCACGTCGCCGGTGCTGCGCGGCAAATGGCTGCTCAACAATATTTTCGGCACGCCCATCCCTCCGCCGCCGCCGGGCGTGAACGCGACGCTTGAGACCAAGCCCGGCACCATCCCGCCGACCATGCGCGAGCGGCTTTCGCAACACCGCACGCAGTCCACCTGCAATAGCTGCCATTCGGTGATCGATCCCCTGGGATTTTCGCTCGAGAATTTCGACGTGGTCGGCGGCTGGCGTACGATCGACGAAGCCGGCAAGCCCGTGGACGCGAGCGGAACAACCGCGGGCGGCATGAAGATTGACGGCCTTTCGGGATTGCGCGCCGCGCTGCTCAAGGACCCGGAACAATTCCCGCGTACCGTGACCGAGAAGCTCATGGCCTACGCGCTCGGCCGGCGGCTCGAATATTACGATGAGCCTTCCGTGCGCAAAATCGTCCGCGACGCGGCGGCGAAGCAATACCGTTGGTCGTCCCTGATCGTGGGGATCGCCGAGAGCCCGGCGTTTCTGATGCGCACATCGCAACCGGCTCTGCAAGCTAAACAGTGACATCTTTTCTCGCGGCTCTTTTCTTACTGCAGTGGCTGCACTATCCGACCGCTGGAGTTCCCAAGACTCGCGACGGCAAACCGAATCTGGCCGCGCCTGCGCCACGGGCCGCCGACCGCAAGCCCGACCTGACGGGAATGTGGTTCAACATCGGCAACGAAGGTTCCTGCCCACCCGACATCAAGGGCGAGAGCGGCGAGTGCATCGAAAAAGGCCTGGGGATCGGAGATGCGACCGTGGGCCTTCCGCGGCAGGCTGGCAACATCGCGGATGGAATGCCCGGCGGTTTGCCGTACACGCCCTGGGCAGCGGCATTGATGAAAGAGCGGGCGGGGATCGCGGGCACACAGGATCCGCATTCCAAGTGCCTGCCTCCAACGTTTCCGCGTTCTTACGCGCTGCCGCACATCCAGAAATTCATCCAGACTCCGGGGCTGGTCGTGATCCTGGATGAATTCAACGCCAGCTATCGCCAGATTTTCACCGATGGACGTCCGCTCCCGGAGGATCCGCAGCCTTCCTGGAACGGCTATTCGTCAGGGAAGTGGGATGGCGACACGCTGGTCGTCCAGACCAAAGGGTTCCGCGATGACCTGTGGCTCGATATGAGAGGGAATCCTCAGACCAGCGCCGCCAAGGTGACCGAGCGTTTTCGCCGCCCGGATTTCGGGCATCTGGAAATCGAAGTGACGGTAGACGATCCGAAAGCTTACACCCAGCCCTGGACGGTGACGTTTAGGCAGACCATCGTGCTGGATACGGAGTTGGTTGACGAAATCTGCGCGGAGAACGAAAAGAGCATGCAACACATGCCGGGGAAATAGAGAGCCGAATCCTACAAGTCGGGCAATTCATCTCCCGAACGGGGCGGTTTTCCGCCTTTCCGTTTCATAATCCTGTCGAAGGCTTTAAAATCCGCCCGGGCTTTGCGATCCGCAAAAAATCGTGCCGTTTGGAGAGCCGAAACTTTTTCCGCCACTGCCGTAGTCACGAACTGATTGATGCTGGTCTGGTCTTCTTTGCTCAGCCGCTCGACCGCTTCTTTCAGCGACTTCGGCATACGCAATGGATAGGTTCGAGTTTCTTTCATCGTTTGATCCTCATTAAAGCCTCGCGCGGGAGGAGAACATGCACACCGAAACGCTCCGGAGCAGTCCCAAAGTCCCGCCGATTAAATGTCACCAGCGCGTCGGCGTGGCCATTGACAGCGGCTTCCAAGACCATCTCATCATTCGGATCACGAAGCTGGGGTCGCCAGAGAAAATGTGTCTCAATGGGCTCCGACATCGCAAGCAAGGCGTCCAAGAAAACGTCAACTTGGCGGTCGGACAAACCGGCTGCGATGCGATGCTCCTGCTTCCTGCAGACGCTTTCATATTCTATTGCCAGCGGGACACTGACCAGCAGAGTAACCTGGTTCAGTCGCGCTGCCTGAAGGATGGGGGCAGAAGCACCGCTGGGACTTCGCATGGCGGCCACCACGGCGTCCGTATCCAGAACCAGCCTCACATCGTATACGATATCATATCATCGGCGATATTATCGCGAGGCCAGCAACTGCGTTCCCAAGGCAAAGCTAAGTCAGCTAAAATGAACCTGTAAGGAGAAGGAGAACATGGCCTTCCTCACCAAGTCGCTGCCCCGTCGCACGGTTCTGAAAGGGATCGGCACCACCCTGGCGCTGCCGTTTCTCGACGCCATGCTTCCTCCGCTGCGCGCCGC
>Ga0105246_10001438_pt1 | contig 14095 bp, 14 predicted proteins | sample KBSM64metaG_FD_99694 | JGI IMG/M metagenome (GOLD analysis project Ga0105246, IMG submission 99694) | Miscanthus rhizosphere microbial communities from Kellogg Biological Station, Michigan, USA - KBS M6-4 metaG | ecosystem: Host-associated > Plants > Roots > Rhizosphere > Soil | place...
GCGCTCAGTTCAGGTTGGTCCGGGGCGCCCATGATCACCGGCGCCATGCTGCTGGACCAGCCCAGGTAGTTGCTGTCGAGGGTGTCGAGCAGGTCGTCGATATCGCCGCGCTTGAAACCGCCGACATAGCCGTCGGTGTCGATATAGCACGGCGATGGGCCAATCATCACATGCGCCGCCACGCGCCCCGGGGCGAGACGGTCGGCAAGGATGCCGATCATTGCGCTGACCGAGTGCCCCACCAGAATCACCGGGCCTTGGGCGTAGGCGTCGATAATTTCGTTGAGATCGCGGGCATAGCCGCCCAACGTCGCGTATTTGTCTTTATCGAACGCGCTGAGGTCCGACAGTCCGGCACCGACCAGGTCATACAGGACCACGCGAAAGCGTTCGAGAAAATGCGGCGCCAGGGCATTCCACATCGCCTGGTTGCAGCCAAAGCCATGGGAAAACACCAGGGTCGAAGCCCCTTGGCCCATCACACTGACGTTGTTGCGGTGACGTAGGTCCATGGCGTTCTCGTAGATGGCTTAGTGCTATGCGGCGTAGCGGCAGTTTAGAGAGTCGCGGGCCCTGGGTCACGCGCTTGCACGCAGATAGGGTAAAGTCGGCGCCTTTAGGAAGAAACTTCAGGTAACACATGATGGTGATGCTACGGCAATCAGTCTTGAGCGTGCTGGTTCTGTTACTGGCCAGTCTGTTGATCACCGCCAGGGCCGACACTTCGCCTATCGGCGTTGCGCTTGACCAGCGGGTCATTGACCTGACCAATACCCTCGACGCGGACAGCGTCCAGCGCCTCAAGCAGCAACTGGCCGACCTGGAGCAGCGCAAAGGCGCGCAGGTCGCCGTATTGCTGGTGCCCAGCACTGGTGATACCGCCATCGAAGACTATGCCAACCAATTGTTCCGCGCCTGGAAACTGGGGCGCAAGGACGTCGACGACGGCATCCTGCTGGTGGTGGCCAAGAATGATCACACCCTGCGTATCGAAGTGGGCTACGGGTTGGAAGGCACGGTCACCGACCTGCTGGCCCATCGCATCATCGAAGAGCGCATCACCCCTGCGTTTCGCCAGGGCGACTTTGCCGGCGGTGTTCAACAGGGCGTGGACGCGCTGACGGTGCTGGTGGACGGCGGCGACTTGCCTGAAGTCGCCAAGCGCGGAATCAACCCGCAATTCATCGCGCTGCTGGCGGCGTTCGCTCTGGGTGGCCTGCTGGGTGTGCTGCTCGCCGCCGGCAAGCTGCATTGGCGCAAGGCCTTGATCATCACGGTGGCGGCCACGCTGCTGCTGGCGCTGCTGGGGGGCGGTCAGGAATGGCCGATGTTTCTGTTTATCATGCCGCTGACCTTGTTGATCGGCGGGGCACTGTTTGGCGCATTGTGGCAGGTGCGGGCGCTGTTCTACGGCGTGATCGGGTTGTTGATCTATATTGCCGTGCTGGTGGTGGCGGACCGCTACGTGGACGTCAGTTTCATACACTGGCTGCTGTGGCCGGTGTGCGTGTTGGTGGTGCTGGCGTTGTACCTGGTGCTGCTGCTGATCATGCGGCAAACCTGGCGAACCAGCCGCACCGGTTTTATCGTGCGCCTGGTGGCGGCGGTCGTGGTGTATGGCGTGGCCGGGCTGGTGATCGATCACGGCCGCGACGGCTGGCTGCTGGCGTTCCCTATAGCGTCGTTCGTGGCGTTGATTCTTTTCGGCAAGGTCGGCGAGGGTTCGGGGTCTGGATCGGGCGGTGGCTCCGGTTCGAGTTCCAGCGGCTCCAGTTCCGGCAGCAGCTCGTCCGGTGGCGGTGGTTCCAGCGGCGGCGGCGGGGCGTCGGGGAGTTGGTAGTGCGCATTGGCAGCCGACCTCAGCGGCGTGGTTTTCACGTTTCCTTGTGATCAGGTGGGTTGCCGATGCCTGGTATCCGCGCGGTTGCCGGGTCTGATTTTTTGGGCCGGCGTATCGTGTTGCTGCTTTGGGTGAGTACGCAATAGGCCGAGTATTGCGGCCACTCCTTACGGCTTTTGTTAATCAGGCTTGTGGGGCATAGCAACAGCACGTCACCGAAGGAAAACAAAGGGAACGCCGACACCTCGGGCTTGCCGCGCACGGTTTGCACGTTGCCCCAGATGTTCGTGTCAAAATCTTCGGTCGCGTAGGAGGTTGTCAGCATATACCGGGCTTCCACCGGGTTCCTGGCTTTCATCATCGATGATGCCGAGTACACGATGGCGGCAGGACTGCCGGGCGAAATAACGATGACTACCCCCCCGGACACCAGCACCATCAGCAGGCCGACGCTAAGGCGTTTGAACAAGTCCGCCTTGCTGACGTAGAACACTACCACGGGCAGCAGCGTAACCGTGGCGGCGAACATCGAGATAACCATCAGATGCCTCAATGCCTCGGGCGTGTCTTCTCCCGTGTAGGCGTGCAGGATCAGGCTGGCGGGAAACACAGCACAGATCACGGTTGCCACCAACAGCAATGCGACCATCAGCATGAACCAGAAACGTAGTGGCCAGCTCCGGGGGTTGCCGGGGCTGGCCATGGTTGCGCAGGTGTCGACAGCCACCCTGAATGTGCGCATCGTCAGCAGTGCAAGCAGTGAAGCGCCGAGCCAAATGAGCATCCAGGTGAGTTTGCCCCAGTCGTCCAAGGTGGGGCCTTCAAAGTTCTGCCATAGCAGCGCAACAATGCCTATCAGTATTGGCATAAGAAGGATGCCAACCAGTTTGTGCTGCAGTGACGGTATGTCATTGAACAACGAGACCGTAAGCCCGAACAGCACCGTGGTCGACAACAGAATCAGCAGGTACGCACCCAGCATTCCCATAACCGCTGCGAGCCACGGGACCAGCGCAGACTTGGCCTCCAGCGCGGCGGCCATCAGATCGGGGCGGTTGATTGAGGTGGCGTAGGTCGACAGCGTATAAAACCCCAGCAGTGCACCGAGTGCGGTGAACAGAACGCTCAGCGGTGCCCAATAGGTTGCCATTCGTTTGAGGTTTTTTTTCAAGGTTTGTTGAAAGGTCAGCGGTGTTGCGTTGGGCACTTGGAAATCCCTGAGCCGAGCATGAGTCGGCTGATGTGTTGATCTGCTTGTTGCGCGCGCACAACCGTTAAAGAGTCATGATCATCTCATGCCACGCCATCCCTCCATGCTCGGACGGCGACGGCTGCACGTAGGTGTATCCCATACGGCTGTACAGCGGTACATGCCGTTCTTTGCACATCAGGTGAATGGTCTGCTTGCCCATCGCCCGCATGCGCCGCACGAACTCGGCCATAAGCTTTTTGGAATAACCTTTGCCCTGGTGGACCGGGTCATTCGCGAGTCCTGGAGCTTGTGGTGACGGTCTGCATCATAGAGAAACACAGGCCCTTGTGGCGAGGAAGTTTGCTCAAGCGGCGGGGCTGTGCGTCCTCATGAGTGCTGTCAGGTCCGCCTGATGTATGAAGGTCCAATGTGGGAGGGGGCTTGCTCCCGATAGCAGTGATTCAGTCGATACATACAGTGACTGGCCCACCGCCATCGGGGGCAAGCCCCCTCCCACAATTTTGACCGAGTTCGGCATGCCAGGTCGGTCGGCTGCATTTCTTTCAAAGACAGAAAACCCGCCTTGGCGGGTTTTCTCACAACTCACATCACATTAGGCAACAGCGCACTTTAATCTTTACTTAACGCGCGCTCTGCGATTTACGACGTTTTTAAAATTCTAAAATTTCTATCTCTCAGATAATGGCTGTCCTTGCTCTCTCCATCCGCTGCTTATACGCACTGTCCCGGCTCGCCAACCAGAAGTACAACGGCGACGTCACCACCAACCCCACCACCCACGACAGGTCCGCGCCGTTGATGTGTTCGGAGATCGGCCCCACGTACAGCGGCGTGTTCATGAACGGAATCTGCACCGCGATGCCCACCGCATACGCCAGCAGCGCCTGGGGGTTGTACTTGCCGTAGATGCCGCCATCCACGCGGAAGATCGAGGCGATGTCGTATTGGCCTTTGTGGATCGCGTAGAAGTCGATCAGGTTGATCGCGGTCCACGGCACCAGCACTACGAGCAGCACCAGCACCATGTCGACGAAGTGGCCGATGAAGTCCTTGGAGGCGAACACCGCCGCAATCGCACAGGCGACCAGCACCACAATCGAGATCACCGCGCGGCTTTTCGCCGTGGGGATCCAGCGGTAGGCGAAGGTCTGCACCAGGGTGATGATCGACAGCACCGCGCCGTACAGATTGAGGGCGTTGTGGCTGATCACGCTGAGCAAAAACAGCACCAGCATCAAGGGACCGATGGAACCGGTGGCGAGTTTGACCGCCTCCATGGTGTCCATGCCGACAGGCGTGGCGAGCACGGCGACGGCGCCGAAGATGAAGGCCAGGCTCGAACCCAGCGCCGAACCCAGGTAGGTGGTCCAGAAGGTGGCGGCGACGGGCACATCGGCCGGCAGATAGCGCGAGTAATCCGAGACGTACGGCGCAAAGGCGATCTGCCACAGCGCGGCCAGGGACACGGTGGCCAGCCAACCGGAAATGTTGAAGCTGCCACGGGTCAAAAAGTCGCTGGTCTGCACATGGGTAAAGATGTAGCCGAAGCCCAGCACGATGCCGGCACCGAGTACCCAGGTGCCGATACGGTTGAGCACATGAATGAAGCGATAGCCGATGATGCCGATGATCCCGGAACCGATGGCGCCGATCACGATGCCGACCGGCACCGGTACCGCATCGACCACGCCGTGCAGGGACTTACCGGCCAGCACAATGTTGGAGGCGAAGAAGCCGATGTACATCACGCCGGCAATCACCACCACCAACAACGCGCCAAGGGAGCCGAACTGGGCACGGCTCTGGATCATCTGCGGAATGCCCATCTGCGGGCCCTGGGCCGAGTGCAATGCCATCAACACACCGCCGACCAAGTGGCCGACCAGGATGGCGACGATGCCCCACACCAGATTGAGGTGGAACAACTGCACCCCCAGGGCGCCGGTTACGATCGGCAGCGGTGCGATGTTGCCGCCGAACCACAGGGTGAACAGGTCTCTTACCTTTCCATGGCGATCTTCCGGGGGCACGTATCCAATCGTGTGTTTTTCGATAAGCGGGGCGGAGGATGTTGCAGTGGTAACCATGACGAGCTCCAAGGCAAGGTGAGTACGTGGACGTACTTCGCTGTGCGCAGCAACGGCGGCGCTTTGTTGTTGCAGCGATCATCTGCAATGGACACGGGGAGGTAAATTAGTAAGTTTGTTGCTACAGACCTTAAAAAAAGTATCTCGCGGTGATTTTTGCTCCGGTATGTTGCATGGGCTCGGATCGATTAAAAAAGCCGGTTTTTCCTGCACTGGTCTGGGGCAAAACACCCTGTTTTTCGGAGGCCCGATGGCTGCCTACAACCTGCGCCAACTCAGATATTTCGTCACCACGGCCGAATGCGGCAGCGTCGCCGAGGCGTCGCGCAAGCTGTATATCGCGCAGCCGTCGGTTTCCACGGCGATCAAGCAGTTGGAAGACAGTTTCGGCGTGCAGTTGTTTATCCGGCATCACGCTCAGGGCGTGTCCCTGACCCCCAGCGGCGCGCGGTTCTATCGCAAGGCGCTGGAGCTGTTGCGCGTGGCCCATGAGTTCGAACAGAACGCCTTGGCCGACAATGATGTGGTGGCCGGGCAGATCGATATCGGCTGCTTTGAAACCGTGGCACCGCTGTACCTGCCGCGCCTGATCGCCGGTTTCAAGGCGCGTTGGCCGGGAGTGGAGATCCGTATTCGCGATGGTGAGCAACAGGAGCTGGTACAGGCGCTGACCGCCGGCACCATCGATGTGGCGATGCTGTTCGAGCACGACCTGGGCGGCTCCATCGAAACCACGCCGCTGATGCCGCCGCAGCAGCCGTACGCGTTGTTGCCGGCCGATCATCGCTTTGCCCGGCAGGCCAAAGTGTCGTTGGCGGACCTGGTACTGGAACCGATGATCCTGCTGGACGTGCTGCCCAGTCGGACCTACTTCGTGAGCATCTTTGAAGAACGCGGGTTGACGCCGAACATCGTGTTCAGCTCGCCGTCCATCGAGATGGTGCGCGGGATGGTGGGGCGTGGGTTCGGGTTTTCGATCCTGGTGACCAAGCCGTTCAGCGAGTACACCTATGATGGGCAGCAGGTGGTGTGTATTCCGTTGGTGGAAACCGTCACCGGCTCCGGGTTGTCGGCCGTGTGGCTCAAGCGCGCACCGCTGACCAAACCGGTGCAGTTGTTCGTTGATTACTGTCGCGAAGAACTGGCGCGATTACTCGGGTAAGAACACAGGTTCCAATGTGGGAGGGGGCTTGCCCCCTCCCACATTGGATTTGTAGTGCATTCAGAGGCGGATGGCGTCGAGCATCCGCTGCAACATCGCATCGCAGCCCTTGAGCTGTTCCAGGCTGACAAATTCATCCGGCTTGTGCCCCTGGTCCATGCTCCCCGGCCCGCACACCACGGTGGGGATACCGACTGCATCAAACAGCCCGCCCTCGGTGCCAAACGCCACGGTGCCAAACGCCCTGGAACCGGAAAACGCCGCAATCAGCTCGGCGGCCTGGCTGCGCTCATCGGTGACCAAGCCCGGGTAGGCCGACAACTCGGTGAACCGGATCGAGCTCTGCCGGCTCACGGCCTGCATGCGCGGCAGTACCTCTTGCATGGCGTAGGCTTGCAACGCCTCGGCTACTTCACCTGGGTCCGTCGAGGGCAGGGCACGTACTTCAAAATCAAACCGGCAATCGGCCGGCACGATATTCAGGGCCTTGCCGCCGCTGATCACTCCGGTCTGCACGGTGCTGAACGGCGGATCGAAGCGCGGGTCCTGGCGTGCGCGCAAGCGTTGGCCGATGCGCCCCAGTTCGCCGATCAACTCGGCGGCATGCTCGATCGCATTCACACCGGACGGTGCATACGCTGAGTGACACGCCTCGCCATGCACCTCGCAGCGCATCGCCAGCTTGCCCTTGTGGCCGAGCACGGGTTTGAGCTCGGTCGGCTCGCCGATAATGCACAGCAGCGGTTTTACCGGCCGTTGTTCCAGCACGCCAAGCAGCGAACGCACGCCGAGGCAGCCGACTTCTTCGTCGTAGGACAGGGCGATGTGCACCGGCAGGCGCAACGGCGCCTCGATCAGTTCCGGCACCAGCGCCAGCACGCAGGCGATATAGCCCTTCATGTCAGCGGTGCCACGGCCATACAGCTTGCCGTCACGCTCGGTCAGTTGAAACGCTGGCAGGGTCCAGGGTTGCCCATCCACCGGCACCACGTCGGTGTGCCCCGACAGCACAATGCCGGGCAGTTCCACCGGGCCGATGCTGGCGAACAGGTTGGCCTTGCTGCGCGATTCGTTGTAGATCAACTCACTGGCCACGCCGAAGCCCGCCAGGTAATCACGCACGAATTCGATCAACTGCAGGTTGGATTCGCGGCTGGTGGTGTCGAACCCCACCAGGGTCTGCAGCAGTTCGCGGCTGCGGCTCATCGCTCGTCCCCGGCCACGCCGTAGCCCGGCGAGCGGTCGGGGGCGAGGGCGCGGTCGATGTAGTCCTGCACTTGCGGGCGGTAGGCGTCCCAGAGTGTTTGCAGTTCGTCGATGGGCGCTTCATCGGCCCAATCCACGCGCAAGTTGATGATCGGCCAGGTCAGCTCGCCCACCACCACCAGCGCGGCCGAATGCACTGGACCTGCTTCGCCGCCGGCGGCGATGGCGGCATGCATGGCCGCGAGCAAGCGGTCGGCCAGTTGGCCTTCGCCGTGCTCGAAAGCCTGGACCATCGCTTCGATCACCCCCCGGTCAGCGAGCATATTGCCCGCCACTACGCACTGTTCGCCCGACACGGCGTTGTGGGTGCCCAGGGTTTCGCTGCCGCTGAAATGCACGCTGCGGCCCAGGTGATCGATTGCGGTCAATTGCCGGTATTGGCTATAGCCGTTGCGCGTCAAGGCGGTGTCGATGGCATCGGCAGGCGTGAGGCCTTGCTCGAGCAAATCGAGCACGTCGGGGCCGAGGGCCGGCAATGTGATGTTTTGCGTAGCGACCGCGCCCACACCGGGGCGCAGCCATGGGCAGCGGGCGCCCACGGCGATGCTCGATGAGCTGATAGCGATGCCCAACTGGCCGGTGTCCGCGCAGCGGCCGACGATTGAAAAGGTCATAGGTGGCTCCTTATTCGGGAATAACCGCGATCACATCGATTTCCATCAGCCACTGCGGCTGGCCCAGGGCCGAGACCACCAGCCCGGTGGAGATCGGGAACACGCCCTTGAGCCACTTGCCGACTTCCTGGTACACCGGTTCGCGGTAGCGCGGGTCGATCAGGTAGGTGGTGGTCTTGACGATATGCGACAGATCCGAGCCCGCCTCCTCAAGCAGCTGCTTGACGTTTTTCATCGCCTGTTCGGCCTGGGCCCGCGGGTCACCAAGGCCCACCAGTTGGCCTTCGAAATCCGTGCCCACCTGGCCACGCACATACACGGTGTTACCGGCGCGCACGGCCTGGCACAGGTCGTTGTCCAGGCTCTGGTTGGGGTAGGTTTGCTTGGTGTTGAACATGCGAATACGGGTGTGAGTAGGCATTGTAAAAACTCCGGCAAAGGGATCAGGCGCTGACAGGGGACGGGCGAACCAGCGAGGCGGGCGCGCGGTACTCAAGGTATTGACGCTGGATGGCGATGTGGTCGGCCACGTACTTGGCGTCATGCCACACGCCCCAGATAAACGACGAGCCACGGCGCGACTGCCAGGGCAGTCCCAGGAAATAAATCCCGGCCTCGCTGGACACACCGCGCTGGTGCCGGGGCTTGCCGGCCGCATCGAACGCATCCACCTGGAGCCAGCTGTAGTCCACGGCAAACCCGGTGGCCCAGATGATCGAGGTGATGCCGGCCTGGGCCAGGTCCAGTTCCAGGATCGGCTGCTGGACGCAGTCGGCATCCGGGAACACGCGGCGCGCTTCGGGCTCCAGGGGCAGGTCGAGGCCGTTGCGCTCGATGTAGGCGTCGGCCGCATCCAGCAGGGCCAGGTAGTTCTCATCGCCACGGGCCAGGTTGTCCACCAGGTTGGCTTGGAACGTTGCCACGTGGCCATTGAAGGAGTGGGTGAGGCCGACCAGAGTCATGCCTTGCTGGGCCAGCTCACGAAAGTCGATGGTCTTGCCGCCGTGAGCGCCGCTGACGGCGATGGTCACGTGCTCACGGCCAGGTTTCATCGCCGCCTGGTCCCACTCGCCCAAGACCCCCAGCCACCAGCAGAAATCGCGGTTGCGATAAGCGCGCGGCGGGCGGTCATGGGCGCCGACCGACAGGTACACCTGGCGACCGGCGCGCTGCAATTCATCGGCGATCTGCACCCCGGAAGAACCGGCACCCACCACCAGCACGGCACCTGCCGGCAATTGCGCGGGGTTGCGATAGTCGGCGGAATGGATCTGGTGCAGCGCAGTGTCTTTTGGCGCGATGGCCGGGATCACCGGCTTCTGGAACGGCCCGGTAGCGGCCACCACGCGGTTGGCTTCGATCACGCCTTCGCTGGTGTGCACGGTAAAGCCCGGGCGACCTTCGTTGCGCACCACCGAAGTGACTTCCACGCCCGTGCGAATCGGCGCATTGAACTTGCGTGCATACGCTTCGAAGTAATCCGCCACGCGCTCTTTGGGCGCGAAGCCATCGGGCGCGACGTCATCGAATTCCAGACCCGGGAAACGGTCATGCCAGGCCGGCCCGTTGGCGACCAGCGAGTCCCAGCGCCCGGTACGCCAGCGCTCGGCGATGCGGCTGCGCTCGAGCACCAGGTGCGGCACGCCATGCTTGCTCAAGTGCTCGCTCATGGCCACGCCGGCCTGGCCGGCGCCCACCACCAGGGTGTCTGTTTTTGTTATTGCTTGGGTCATGTGTCTGTCCTTGCGTAATGCAGTTGGATTCAGCTTGGGCATGACTTCAAGGCTAGGGGGAGGGTGGTTTTTAATAAAATATTATTAAGCTGGGAAGTGAGCATAAATATCGGATGCAGAGCGGGGGAGGTTAACGGGTGCACCATAGTCCAATGTGGGAGGGGCAAGCCCCCTCCCACAGTTTTGGATCTAGAACTCCCCGGAGTATTTCACCGCCGCCGCCGCCCGCGTTGTCACCTTCAAGCTGCGCAGCAACGACGACACATGAATGCGCACGGTAAACGGTGAAATATCCAGGACCTTGGCGATTTCCTTGTTGGTCTTGCCCTGGGCAATCAGGCGCAGCACGTCTTGCTGGCGCGGGGTGAGGGTATGGGTATCGAGCGGCAGCAGGCCGGAGGGGGCGAACCTGACCAGCACTTCACCGTCGCGGATCGCCAGCAGCGCCTGGCCGATTTCGTCGGGGGCGATGTTCTTGCCGATAAAACCGTCGACGCCCAGGGCCATGACCTGTTCGATCAGCGCCCGATCATCTACCATCGAGACCACAATCAACGTGGTACGCCGCAGTTGCCGGCGCAGGTCGGCGAGCTGGCTGATGCAGGTCAGGCCGGGAAAGCGCAGGTCGAGGATCAGGGTGTCGATGTCGCCTGGGTCGAGCAGCAACCCATGCACCGCGTCCAGGTCGCCGGCTTCCTGTACCCGGGCCTCGGGCAGCAGGCGCTGCACGGTGCGCGCCATAGCTTCGCGAAACATCGGATGGTCGTCGGCGATAATAATCCGGCCGGTCATGGTGAGCTCCTTGCTGGGCATGGCTGTGTGCAGGCATGCTGTTTTATTATCGGGCCCATTGCCCGCCTCGCTCGTACAAAGGGCCAGGGCTATGACAACAAGGACGTAACCCATGGGGCTCGAGACCAACTCCGAACTCGACCAGGCGAACCTGCGCATTGTGGTGGCAACCATCGCCATTGTGTATATAGGCGTGCTGGGCTTTTTGCCCGGGCATTCGCTGGACACTTACTGGCCGGTGCTCCTGTATATCTTCCTGTTCCTGCTGGCGTCCATTGCCTTGCGCCAGGTGATCGCGCGTTGGCCCGGGCATTACCCGGCGCGGCGGATTTTCGGCATGCTCCACGACTATACCGGCACTTCGTTTGGGCTGGTGGTGGGCGGTGAGGCGGCGTTGCCGCTGTATGCGGTGATGGTGTGGGTCAACCTGGGCAACGGCATGCGCTATGGGTCGCGCTACCTTGCGATTGCCACGGGGCTGGCGTTGTTGGCGCTGTTGATGGTCTACCAGCTCACGCCGTGGTGGCAGGCACAGCCGTTCATGGTGCTGATGCTGATGATCACCAGCACGGTGATTCCGATCTACGCGCATATCCTGCTGGAGCGTACGCGCAAGGCCTCCGAACAAGCCATCGCCGCCAACCTGGAAAAATCCCGTTTTCTCGCCCAGGCCAGCCATGACCTGCGCCAGCCGATCCACTCCATCGGCCTGTTCACCGCCTGCCTGCGCGAAGCCCGTCTGGGCGATGACGAACGGCGGCTGGTGGACAATATCGATCGCTCGCTGCTCAATGTGTCGCAGTTGTTCCGTTCCATTCTCGACCTCTACACCCTGGACAACGGGCGTCTGCTGCCCAAATACCAAGTGATCCATCTGGGCGATTTTCTCGCCGACCTGGTACGCCAGAACGCCGAAGCCGCACGCTGGGCGGGTGTGGAGTTGCGCTTGCGACCGTGCGCCCACTGGGTGCTGGTGGATCCGGGGATGCTGGCGACCATGGTGCAAAACCTGCTCTCCAATTGCTTCAAGTATGGCGCGCAACGGCCAGTGCTGATCGCTGTGCGTATTCGCGATAACCGCTTGGTAATAGAGGTGCATGACCAGGGCCGGGGGATTGCAGGGGAGCATCTGGCGAAGGTCTTCGAAGAGTTCTATCGCGTGCGCCAACTGCGCGACAAGGACGTCGAAGGCGTCGGCCTGGGCTTGTCCATCGTCAAGCGCCTGGGGGAGTTGATGGGGCTGCAGGTGAGCCTGCGTTCGCGGGTGGGCCGTGGCACTTCGGTAGGTCTGCATGGCCTGGCCCTGGCCACTGCGCCGGCTCAACCGGCATCGCGTGACGACGCACGCCAGGCCGGCCTGCTCAGCGGTTTGAAAGTGTGCCTGGTGGAGGATGACCACAATGTGCTGCTGGCCACCCAGGCGCTGCTCGAGCGCTGGGGCTGCGAGGTGCAGGCCGAGTCCACGGGGCAGGGCCTGGTCAGCGACTGCGACATCATCGTCGCCGACTATGACCTGGGCAACCACGCCACCGGCATCGAATGCATCGACCACCTGCGCCGGCAACGCGGCTGGGCGGTGCCGGCGCTGATCCTTACCGGGCATGACGTGGAGAGAATCCAGGCTGCGTTGCACGACCGTCAGATTGCCATTCTGTCCAAACCGGTGCGCCCTGCAGAACTGCGCGGCGCCCTGCGTGAGCTCAGCCAGGAAAAAACTATTGTGTGAACGGCGTCAACCCATTGCCTCGCGCACCCTTGGGCATGCAATAGGCCGCGGGTTTCATCAGGCCAAAGCTGGCAATCGCAAACGCGCCGCCGCTGGCACCGCTGGGCACCGAGCAGTTGTACTCGCCGGAGGCGGTGTTGACCACGTAGTAGGTGGTCATGGAGTCGCTGCGTACATTGGAGATGCGTTTGACCGGTTCGCCCAGGTTGGTCTCTGAGAGTTTCTTGAGATGGTCTTCGGTGGGCTTGATATTGCTGCAACCGGCAACGCTGATGATCAAGGCGCCGAGCAGGGCAAGGCGCGTCACAGGGGAGTGGAGTTTCATAATGCTTCTTCCTTGGGATTGTTTTGGTTTTTCCTGCGCGCAACGACCCCTCGCGCATTGAGTGCGCGGTGTCTGCTGAGCGTTGGAAGTGCCGGGGAATATAGCGCCGCAGAAGGCGCGGGTCGATTAGCACACATGGGCTAATGGCACATTGAAGTCATGGAGGGAGAGTGCTGTGTTGCAGATAAAACGAGCTACGCCAAATGACGCCGACAGCGCATTTGAGATTCGTCGCGAGGCCATACTCGGCCAATGCATCGGCGCCTACCCCGCAGAACAAATGGCGCTCTGGACGCGTGGCAGTGCGAGCGATGGTTACAGCGTGCTGATGGAAAAGCACTTCTATCTGGGCTGCGTGGACGGCGAGCCAGTCGCCACCGGCATGCTCGACCTTGCCAACAATGAAGTCGGGGCCTTGTTTGTACGCCCCGCTTTCACCGGGCGGGGGTATGGCAAGGCAATGCTCGACCACCTGGAGTCGGTCGCGCGTCATATCGCCGTTGACGAGGTGGTATTGGATGCGACGCTCAATGCGGTGAGTTTCTACAGGGCGTGCGGCTATGTGGGGAATGAGCAGGCGGTGTATCGCTCGCCGTCGGGGTTGGTGTTGGCGTGTGTGCCGATGGTGAAACGCCTGCGGCTCATGAGTCTGTCTTGAGCCAAATGTGGGAGGGGGCTTGCCCCCGATGGCGATATGTAAGCCACCTATACGGTGGCAGGCACCCTGCTATCGGGGCAAGCCCCCTCTCACATTTCTGACCGAGTTCGATCTTCAATGCATCTTGCTATGATCCATCCCATCCAGACCACGCGCCGGCGCTTTTACTTCGATGGTCTGCTCGGTGCCCTTGGCGTCTTTTACCGTAAGGGTCAGCGGTACCTGGTCGCCTTCCTTGATCTGACCGGTCAGGCCCATCAGCATCACGTGGTAGCCATTCGGGTCGAGCGTGACGGCTTTGCCTGCGGGCAGGGCTACCGAATCCACCGGGCCCATGCGCATCACATCGTCCTTCATGCTCATTTCATGGATCTGCACGTCCTTGGCCACCGGTGAAGCCACGCGCAGCAATTGGCTGTCGCTGTCGGCGGTGACGGTCATGAAGGCGCCGCTGGACGGTTGGCCCGGCACGGTGGCACGTACCCAGGCGTCGCTCACTTGCACCTGGGCGCTGGCGTGGGCGGCGAGGCCGAGCAGGGTGAGGCCGAGGGTGAGACGCTTGAGGTGTTGAACGGCAGTCATTAGCAGACCTCCATGACGGTGAGCAGGTCTTCTGCGCACTCTTTAGCGGTAAGGGATGCCTGCAGGCCCAGGCGCAGGTTGCCACGGGTGTCGAACA
>Ga0105246_10001440_pt1 | contig 14091 bp, 10 predicted proteins | sample KBSM64metaG_FD_99694 | JGI IMG/M metagenome (GOLD analysis project Ga0105246, IMG submission 99694) | Miscanthus rhizosphere microbial communities from Kellogg Biological Station, Michigan, USA - KBS M6-4 metaG | ecosystem: Host-associated > Plants > Roots > Rhizosphere > Soil | place...
AACGATATCAATATCACCGGCGCCTCACTGAACGCAGGTGGCGATTTGCTGCTCAACGCCTGGCACGACCTCAGTCTCAACAGCATCGAGACCAGCGAAAGCCGCAAAATCGGTAACAAGGAAACGCATAGCTCAGGTGCCGAGCGCACAACACTTTCCAGCGGCGGCAATCTGACATTAAAAGCCGGGCAGGATGTTACCAGCCAGGCGGCAGCGCTGGCAGCCGAAGGCGATGTTGGCCTGCAGGCGGGGCGTGATATCAATCTGAATGCAGTTGAAAGCCGCTCCGGAGACAGTGAACGGGGCAGTAAAAAAACGGTTATCAACGAAGCAGTGCGTCAGCAGGGCACTGAAATTGTCAGTGGTGGCAGCACGACGATGCTTGCCGGGAACGACATCACCACACAGGCCGCAAGCATCACCGCAAACAAAGATATTGGTTTACAGGCCGGCCACGACGTAAATATCACCACGGCGACGGAAAGTGATTATGCCTACAAGGAAGAAACTAAAACCAAAAAAGGCCTGTTCAGTAAGAAAACGACTCACACCATCCGCGAAGACAGCTCAACCACTGAAAAAGCTTCTCAGCTAAATGGCGACCAGATTTCAATCGTCGCAGGTAATGATCTGACTCTAAAAGGCTCCACTGTTGTCGGTGAAAACAATGTTGGTCTTAAAGCTGGCAACGATCTCACTATTACGGCGGCAACTGATACCCAGAGCAGCTATCGGCTGAGTGAAACCAAGAAGAGCGGCATGTTTAGCGGTGGCGGGATTGGGGTCACTTTTGGCAGCGCATCCTCGAAACAGCAGCTTAAGCAGGACGGTACGACAGAAAGTCAGAGTGCCAGTACCGTTGGCAGCACGGGTGGCAACGTAACGCTGGTTGCGGGGCATGACGCACTTTTAGCGGGATCGGATGTGATTGCTAAGCAGGACATCAGCCTGGTCGGCGGCTCGGTCACTATCGATCCGGGCAACGACACGTTAACGCGCCATCAGAGCTTTGAGCAGAAGCAGAGTGGCCTGACGCTGCAGCTGACCAGCCCAATCACCGACGCGCTGCTGAGTTTGGGTTCCCAGGCAAAGGCCGCCAGTGAGGCAGGTGATGATCGTTTGAAGGCTCTTGGCGCTGTGAAGGCGCTGGAGAGTGGCTGGGCGATGTCAAAAGGCGCTACGCAATCCGCTACAGCACTGGCAAAGGGCGATATGAATAACGCGGGCATTAAAATTTCGCTCAGCGTGGGGGCCAGCAAAAGCAAATCTTCATCCGAATACAGCAGTAACACTGTTAGCGGTAGTTCACTTAGCGGCGGCGGCAATGTCGCCGTGGTGGCGACGGGCAAGAACGGCACCAGCGGCGACGTGATACTGGCAGGCAGCGGCATCACCGGTAACAACGTGACGCTTGCCGCCGCACATGACCTGAATCTGGTTGCCGCCAGCAATAATACGGAACAAAAGAGCAGCAACAAATCTTCAGGCTGGAGCGCTGGTGTTCACATTGCCATAGGTCAGGAAACCGGTATTGGCGTGCAGGCCAGCGGCTATATGGCCAGTGGCTCGGAGAACGGCAGCAGCACCGAATACGTTAACAGCCGCGTCAATGCTAAAGACAACCTGACGCTCAGCAGCGGCAACGACACGCTGCTGTCCGGCGCTCAGGCGCTGGGTAACAGCATCAGCGTGAACGCGGGCAACAACTTGACGCTGACAAGCTTGCAAGATACCGACAGTTATCATAGCCAGCAGCAGAGCGCCAGCGGCGGCTTTAGCTTCACCTTTGGCTCGATGACGGGCTCGATCGGTCTAAGCCTGAGCAAAAGCAAGGTCAACAGCGAATACGCCAGTGTCGGCGACCAGAGCGGTCTGTTTGCCGGCAACGGCGGCTATGACATTTTCGTGGGTAACCACACGCAGCTCAATGGCGCAGTAATTGCCTCGACGGCGGATGCTGCGAATAACAAGCTTTCCACCGGTACGCTGGGGTGGGACAGCATTGATAATCATGCCAGTTATCACGCCAGCAGTTCTGCAATCGGCTTCAACGGCAGTTACAGCAAGACGCCAATGCCTTCCGGAGAGCACTATGCTGCCGGCGCGCTGCCGTCTGTGGTCAACATGAGCGACAACGCCTCCGGTACCACGCGTTCGGCTGTAGCGGATGGTACGATTACGGTGCGCAATGCGCAGAACCAGACGCAGGATGTGGCAACGCTGAGCCGCGATACAGACAACGCGAACGGAAATATCGGCAAAATCTTCGACAAAGAAAAAGTCGCGAACCAGATGGCGTTTGCACAGGGGGTGCAGGAACTGGCGGGCCGGGTTGTCGGTGATGTTAAAGAGTACAAAATGGGCGCCGCCTCTGCCGAAGCTCAAGCGCGACTGCTAAAAGAGCATCCCGACTATGTAAATCTGACGCCAGAGCAGCTGAATGTGAAAATTCAGCAGGATCCGGGTTATCAGTCAGTCGCGGCACAGTGGGGCACCGGTGGCACCTATTCGATGGTGGCAACGGCGGTTGCGGGTGCGCTGGGCGGACTGAGTGCCAGCAATCTCGGCGCGGCTGCAAGCGGGGTGATGGCACCATATATTGCTAATGCTATCAAGCAAGCTACGACAACCTACAACGCTGACGGTACTGAGAACGTCAATCTGCTGGCAAATACCATGGCCCACGCTGTAGCTGGCGCTGTGCTGGCCCAGATATCCGGCAGCTCTGCGTCAGCGGGTGCGGCTGGCGCAGCAGGTGGTGAGCTAGCTGCGCGGGCGATTGTAAAAGTGATGTATCCGGACACAGACATCAGCAGCCTGACAGAAAATCAGAAGCAGATCGTCAGCAGCCTGAGCCAGATTGCAGCAGGCATGGCAGGCGGGATTGCGTCGAATTCGTCGATGGGGGTTGGGGCTGGCGCGGGTGCCGGGAAGAATGCGGTTGAGAATAATGCGCTGAGTGTTCCGCAAATAGAAAGTTTTGCGGAGAAAGCCAAGGGCTGTGAAGCCCGTGGTGACTGTGGTCAGATCGTGAAAGAAATGGAAGATCTGAGCCTCAATCAGCAAAAGGAAATGATTGCGGTCTGTTCCACCAACCCGTCAGCCTGCAAAGAGAAATACGGAGATATCCCGGCTAACGGAATGCTGGTTCGTAAGGCGCTTGATGGTCTGTTTGATGCAGATGTTCCGGCAGAAATGAAGAATGACATCTCTTCATTCTGGGCGCAGCAGATGGAAGCGGAAGGTGTGGTTACCAGTACCGAGTTTGCGAGCCAGCTGGAAAGCCGGTATGGCATGGACAAACAGCAGTCCGAGATCCTGGCAATGGCGGTGCTGGGTGCAGTGACTGGCGGGATGGGCAAAGCTGGCGCGTCAACGCCGGGTAAAACGATATCGGCCAAGCCCGAATGGTTGCAGAATGTCCAAGCTGGTAATAAGTTTAACGCAGAACAGTCTAAAAATTATCCGTACACTGAATTGTATGTGAACAAATCTAACGGAAACGGCTATTATCGTGTTGATTCGTATAACCCGACTACAGGTGAGATAGTGTCGCGCAAGTTCACACAATTTGCTGATATCACAGAGGCAACGGCGACCAGTTATATCCGGGAAGCAGTGAATAAGTATCCTGCTGGGGCTACAGTTGCAAATGTTCCATCCAGCGGTGATCTGGGAGGTAGCTTATTGAAAGGGAAAAATATACTAGAAATCCCTCCACAGGCTAAGCCTATTCCGCAATCAATAATTGATACAGCTAGGAAATCTGGTGTGGTGATTCGTGATACAAATGGTAAGGTGTATAAATGAGTCAAAACGTTTATTATTGCAAAACATGGTCAATTGGATATAAAGAGCCAATTGACTTATGGAAGGAGAAAAAAGCCCATAAAAAGCATGAGGCTGGTGACTCTTATACGGTGCTTATTGGCTCTGATTCTACACCGTCGTGCTTCATCAATATAATGAGGAATAGTGGGTGGGTCAGTGTAAGCTTTCTTGATGAACATTTAAGAGAATGTCTTCTTTATAACTTCCAAATGTTGGGTGTTGAAACATTATTTCTATCAATGGCTGTTTATAGAGAGTTTGATGGCGATACTGACCTAGTAATCAATGGGACAACGTACCACTTTAAAGAAGATGGGCATACTATAATTATAGAGGATAATGTTTCTGAAAATACTTCAGAGAGAAGTGAAACTTATTCTGATGTAGCCGGAAACCATGATCTATTTCCCGAATTTGGGAAATATGATTCTTTGATTAGAAAAGAACGCTAAACGATCTCATCCCCCTGATCACTGCCTCTATAATAGAGGCAGTTATTACTACATGATAATAAGATGATGCGATAGCGTTTTCTGTTGGAAATACTGAATCTAATCCGGCAGGCTATTTTACGATGGTCTGCTCCTCTCCTCTCCTCAAAGGTGCTGATTAAGCGCTCAAAGTTGGCGATCTTGAACAAGCGTCAAGACTAATAAATCAGGCTAGCAGTGAGATCTAAGCAGTTAGGCCGTTAGATGTTGGTTCATTTAAAGAGCTTAAAGATCGTGCTGTAAGCGGTGATGGATTAGAACATGACCATACACCTTGATTTGCGGCTTTAAGGACTGCAAAAGAGAGTGAATTAGGCAGGAAATTGACTCCGGCCGAAGAAAAAGCTTTATATCAAAATCCTACAGTTGTAGAAATTCCTAAAGAAGTCCACCAAGCTGGCCCTACATATGCTGGAAAGAATACAGCAGCTCAGGTTCAGCAAGATGCGTTTGATCTTTGTGGAGCGGTATGTCGTGATACTGATGCTTTAAGAACGAATATGATCGAACGGGGTTATGATCCAACTTCAGTGGAAAATGCTGTAAAACAGATAATTGATAGAAATAAGAAAATAGGAATAATTAAATAATGTTGATGTGGAATGATCTCATCGAAATGCTAGGGTGTTCGAAGACAAGCAATGAGTTTGCCAAACTGCCTGGTAAAATCAAGGAACAGCCCCTTTTCGATTAAGATGTTTTAGGTGATAGGAATTATTATTCATTCTTTAGTTCAGGTGTTTTACTTTTATTAGAAGATGACTTGATAAATCAAATTGTTTTGTATATGCAAGCCGAGGAAGGGTTCTCTTTAGATACTGGCGAGTTACCTAAACCTGCTAATAGCCTTGAGTCATATATTATCCAATTGTTGGGAGTTCCTTCAGCGACTGGAGGTGGGAAAATGGATGTACTTATGGGATATCTTAATCGCTGAATAAAATATCAAATGAAAACTCATACACTACATCTTCAGTTTAACCATAATTATCAATTGTGCAGAGTCACACTAATGCAGTAAAAAATACCGCCCTCGAGCCGGTATGGCTTGTTATCAGACAGTTATCCCGAAGTTTCCAAGGGGTTGCTCAATTGTGCCGGGTGAGTGAGCACCTCGTTCTTTTAACTGAGATCAAATCCTTGCGCAATCATCCAGCGGCCTATCTGGATAATCGACGATGAGTATGTGAACCTCCTCTGCTCCTGTATTCGCTCAACCAATCCCTGCAATGACACACACTTATTAGCCGTGTAATTATTTAATCTTACACCAATTTAAGTTGCTCACTGTCGTAGGGTTACAGGATAAAGTTAGTACTTCAATTTGCCTACGTAGTATTCAACATGATAGGCATACAGCGTCCAAGCGCCTAAATCAGGAACCAAAACCCCTTCATGAACATCAAAATCCAACAATCCGCTCCCCACTCTGCAGAGTCCCAATTACTGGTAGAGAAGTTATCAGCCGAACTCGCCTTCATAACCGGCGACAACGGCAAAAGTCATTTCAACGCCCAGGAACTCAACAATGAGTGTTGTTTGTGGGTGCTAGCCAGAAATGAAGCCGGCAATGCCGTGGGTTGCGGGGCGTTGCGGTCGCTTGGGAACAATACCGCCGAAGTAAAACGCATGTACTCCGATCGTAGTGTGCCGGGCGTTGGCGCAGCGCTATTGGAGTATCTGGAAACGCGGGCCAAAAGTATGGGATACCGCGAAATTCGGCTATCGACCCGCGTTATCAATAGCCGTGCCGTGGCGTTTTATTACCGTTCCGGCTACGCGCAAATCCAGAACTACGAACCTTACATCGGCAGAAACGAATCGATCTGTTTTGCTAAAACGCTGTGAGTTTGACAGCCTAATAATGGTAAGTTGCCACTAGTCGTATAACGATTACGGAGGTTGTCGCTATGCATGCTCTGATCGTTACTGCTCATCCGGACCAACATTCACACACGCACCACATCGTCTCTCAGGTGGGACAAGGAATTGCTGCTGGTGGCCACTGTCACCAACGGTGCAAAAGCGAACCACCCTAACGGTCAAAAAGTGTGGGTGCATGGCAATGCTACAGAACACATGGCAGAATATGCGGCATCTAAAGCCGAAACTTATACGCCAGAGGCGGTAAGGCTTGCCAGCCAGACAGAACTTCGCAGTTTTCAAGCTGCATTAGATACCGCGACAAAGAACGGTATGTCATATGGGCGTATAACAGTCGATGGTTGGCAACTGGAAATCAAACCTCCGCGCGCTGCTGGTGAGTTGCCAATAGTCATTCATGCTCGTTATCTAAGGGCAAATTAAATGGATATCGAAATAAAAAGTCCGATCATTATCACATTGGACGTAATAGAACTTGATGAACATATTCCATCATTGAAGTTTAACTTGGCGATTCAAGTAGATAAATATAATTATAGCTTGAGTGTCAGCTCCCATGTATGGCTTGAATGTCAATGCTTTGACGAATTTGTCGACAAGTTATTGAATGATGATATAGCCCATCTTAAAGATATGAATGGATGTTTTGAGTTGAATGTTAATCCAATTTTAGGATGGTTTGAATGGTCATGTGCTAAAGAAGATCTGCATGGGTATATCACAGTATCAAAAGGCAGAGAACGATTAACGGACGATGCGAAATCTGCAATGTATGCAGCGTTTAATGATTATCCTAAATGGTGGTGACGGTTAGATCAGCTCTAAGCTATTACAGCTGAAATTAGTAATCCCAGCTTTGGCCTGGGTTACTACCTTTAATCCCTAAACAGGCCCATTTCCCGCCACTGCTACCGTATTACACCAAGAGCGCCGGGGGATAGACGAGTAAGACGATGATTGGGCAGACTCTACAACTGACCCGCCCTATCACCGACGCGCTGCTGAGTCTGAATACTCCGAAAGATCATGATATAACTGGCACGCTTAAGGACATGGATGGAAATCCTGTACCTAAAGAAAGCGGTGGTTATTGGGATCATATGCAGGAAATGCAAAATACTCTTAGGGGACTAAGAAATCATGCTGAAACGCTGAAAAACGTAAATAATCCCGAGGCACAAGCTGCATATGGCAGGGCAACTGATGCCATCAACAAAATTGAATCAGCGCTGAAAGGGTATGGAATATGATTACCTTCCGCAAATTGGTGGGAAATATTAATACAACGAAAGATTCAGGACAGCAGTCTTCTCTTGAGGCATGGTTCGAGAGTGTTCTTGATGTCCCGGTCGAAGGCATGGCAGTAGGGGATCTCTGCCGTGCTGTGCGACAAAAGATATGTGTTGATCAGCTGATGCCAAGAATATTAGCTGTTCTGACTGAAGATCCCCTGACTGGTGATCTTTATGATGGTGAACTGATAGCAGCGCTGGCGACAATAAAAGGGAATGAGTTGCAGGATCATAAAGAGACATTTATCAAAATAAAGCATCTTATAAACGGGCTAGATCCTCAGAATATAAACGATGATCTAAAGAATGATATTTTAAAGATAAATCAGACAGGTGTATAAAATAATCCCGCCCTTATCGATGTTTTTACGAGTCTGCAAATAATTCTGTGTAATTGCCCGTCTCCGTGATGCCGGGAACATATCAAAAAAAGGCAATTACACAATTTAAATTACAGGCTCCCAAATGATCAACTCGTTATTGATGTGTTTATTTCTGATTATTTGGATTTCTTTACTCAAGAATCTAAAATGTTCGTTCAGGAACATCATGCCTGGTTCAAAGCACCGCAAGCCATTATTAGATTTGTAATCAAATAAGCAGCGACTAAACCGCTCCCGCCGTACCTTCAAAAAACGCCACCAGCAATTGCCATAAATGCTGCGCGGCGGGCGTGAAGCGGTGATCGGCGCTGCGTAATAAGTGGCATTGGCTTTCGCGGGCGATGCGATGCTGAATCGGCACGGCGACTAAGTTCTTAGCGATGAGGTCGTCTTCAACCACTTTGGCGGTCATAAACGCGATGCCCATGCCGGCCTGGCTCAAGGCGATGGCGCTGGAAAACAGATTACAACTGTAAGCCGGGCTGAATATAAATCCTTCCTGACTGAACATGGCATTCATATAACTTTGAATGCCAAAATTTTTGTCCATACCAATCAACGAATAATTAACCAGTTCGGCCACTTCAATTTGCAGGAAATGCGCGATGGGGTGTTGGTTGTGCACTACCGCACAGATTGGTCCGCGGTGAAAACTCAAACACTTCAGGCCGGGAGGGCCAATCGGGCCAAAACCCACCGCCATATCAACGTCGCCTTTGGCAATCAACGACACGGTGGTTTGCATATCGCCCGACAGGATATCGATAAACACGTCGGGATAAGTTCGCGAAAATGGCTGCAATACATGCCTGACGACTTCATCCACCATGCCTTGACCGACGCGCAATTTGATCGAGCCGCCGCGTTTATGGCGCAGATCTTTTAACTGGCGATCCAACTGGCTGCGGCGCTGATGGGTGTGCGCGTAATCTTCAGCCAATAACTTGCCGGCTTCGGTCAGTACCACATTGCGGCCACGTCGCTCTAACAGCGGCAACTGCATCTCCCGCGCCAGTTGCGATAACTGACGGCTGATGGCGGCGGGATCAACATCTAAGGCTTCCGCCGCCCGACGAATACCGCCGTAATTGCCCACTTCATACAGATACCTTATGGATTTTTCGGGATAGAGCAGCATCGCCATAGGTTTTTCCTATCTGTTGATCTCAGGTCAACAATAATAGCCTTTTATCTCCATTTTTTAAGCGCATTTTTATCTCCATACTCGAAGATTCACTATGCGAGGGCAGTACAAATGAAAACTATAAAAAATTACCTGCAACAACATGCCGATGAAATTCTTTTGGATATCAGGGAATTGGTCGCAGCGGAATCACCATCAATGAACAAAGCCGCCGTGGATCGTTGTGGCGAAGTTTTACAAGCGCTGTTTGCCAAACGTTTGGGCGTGGTAGCAGAGATTGATGAGCAGCCGCACTACGGCAATCACTTGAAGTTCACGCTGGGAAGCGGTGACGAGCAAACCGTGTTACTCGGGCATTTCGATACCGTCTGGGATGAAGGCGAGTTGGTGATGCGTGAAGAAGAGGGCAAGCTTTACGGTCCTGGCGTGCTGGATATGAAGGCCGGTCTGGTGCAAGCCATCTGGGCGGTTCGCGCGTTGCAACAGCACGATTTACTGGCAGGCAAACGCATCGTGTTTCTCTGCGGCAGCGATGAGGAAGTGGGAAGCCCAAGCTCCAGCGCCTGGTTATCGCAGCACGCTTTGGGATCGGCGCAAGTGCTGGTGGTTGAGCCTGCGGTAGCGGGATCGGGCGCACTGAAAACAGCGCGCAAAGGTACCGGACAATATGAAATCACCCTCAACGGATTAGCGGCGCACGCCGGGAACAATCCCGAAGAGGGCATCAGCGCGGTACAAGAAATGGCGCATCAGATCATGTTCTTGCACAGTTTAAACGCGCCGGAGCGCGGCACCACCGTCAATGTGGGAATTGCGCGTGGCGGCAACCGCATCAATGTGGTGGCGGATAAAGCGGTGTTAGGCATTGATACGCGCGTTACCAGCGAAGCAGAAGCCGAGCGCATTCACGCCGAGATCAGCCAGATCACACCACATTTAGCCGGCATTACGTTGAACATTAGCGGCGCACAATCACGTCCGCCGATGCGTCAAACACCGGAATCGTTGCTGCTGATGGAGCGTGCGCAGCAGGTTGCCTTACAGCTTGGTTTCGAGGTGGAAGGCAAGGCGGTTGGCGGTGGCAGCGACGGCAATTTCACTGCCGCGTTGGGCATTCCAACTTTAGATGGTTTAGGCGCAACCGGCGCAGGTATTCATGCGCGCCATGAACATATCATCATTGCCGATATTGCTCCGCGCGCGGCGCTGGTGGCGGGTTTGATCCTCAGAGGTGATGCGCATGTCTCAGGTTAATGTGGAGAAAAATACGCTGCGCCAACCGCCAGCAGCGAAAACCGAGCAAAGTCCTTATCTGCTGCTGTTTATTATTTTGGTGCTGGCGGCAGTGGCGACCTGGATTATTCCGGCGGGGAAGTTTGATCATGAAACCCGCAATGGCATTACTTTCGCCATCAAGGGAAGCTTGCATGAAGTTGCGCGTTCGGGCGTTTATCCCGGCGAAATCTTTATGGCGATTGTGCAAGGTGTCATCAAAGCCGCGCCGATCATTTTCCTGATTCTGTTTACCGGCGGGTTATTAGCGGTGATCGAATCGACGGGTGCTATTGCTACGGCGCTTAATTCTCTGTCGCGCAGTACCAAAATTAGCGATACGCGTATTATCATTATTTTTGGTGTGATATTCGCCATTCTCGGCACCACTGGCGTGGTGCAAAACTCGGTAGTAGCGTTTGTGCCGATCGGTTTACTGGTGGCGCGATCGTTGGGTTTATCGCCAATGATTGGTATGGCGCTGGTGTATTTAACCTGCGCGGCGGGTTTTAACGTTGCGGTATTAGGTCCAGCCACCACCGGATTAACCCAACATCTGGCGCAGTTACCGCTGTTTTCCGGCATGTTGTTGCGCGGTATTACCTGTTTATTGTTCGTGTTAACGGTGATGACCTATTTGATTATCTCGGTGAAACGCGCGCGGAATAATGGTGAAGTGCGAATAGAACAAACTGCGCAATATGACGACTCACTGGCGATTACCGGTCGACATAAACTGATTCTGATGACCTGCGCCGCAACGCTGATTGTATTTATGATTGGCACGGTGCAATTGCATTGGGCCACCAATGAAATGTCGGCGATGTTTATTATTCTGTCGATTATGGTCGGCATGATTGGTCGCATGTCGGGTTCTGCCATTGCTAACACCTTCCTTACGGGTTGCTCGCAATTGGTCAAAGGCGGCTTCATTGTAGGTATGGCTGGCGCGATTTCCGTGGTGCTGCAACAGGGCAATATTCTTGATCCGATTGTTGGCTTCCTGTCTGATTTACTGGCGCCGGTTCATCCCGCCATTGCGGCGGTGGGCATGTTCATCAGCGCGGCGTTGATGCATTTCGGTATTTCATCCGGTTCCGGTGAATCCGCTTTGCTGATCCCGATCTTCTCGCCGCTCGGCGATAACCTCGGTTTAACCCGTCAGGTGACGGTGCAAACGGTGTTGCTGGGTGAAGGTATCGTCAACTCCATCAGCCCAACGTCTGGGGTGTTAATGGCCGCCTTGGCCACCGCCAATATCTCTTTCGGCAAATGGATTAAATTCGTTGCGCCGGTGGTGGCGATTTGGTTTGCCATTTGTGTCGTCACCTTATTAATTGGTGTGGCGATCAACTGGGGACCATTCTAATAAATCGTAAGAAGTCACTTAATGGTGGCTTCTTATTTTTATATTGTTGTTAACACGATCAACATCCTTTCCGCTATTTTAGTCCCACGAATAATTGTATTCAATCCCCGGCCTTTTCTTAAAGTTATCTAATCATCGCTATTTGGCTTAAGTCGCGCTGGAACTCTCTCGCGTAAAGTGATGATATTGCCGCGTCGCAGAATTCCCTTACGTTCAATTACACAAATTAATAGTGGCCAAACCCATTGCTGGCGATGTCTTTACGCATCGCGGCAGCGTTGCACGCTTCTCTGGAGTGAACGATGATGTTTCGATTGCATCCGCTGTTTATTAGCCTTATTGCCGCTTACGGGGTATTTAATCCGGCTTCGCCAGTTTGGGCGGCGACGCTTCAGCCTTTTACGCCGGAATTAAATGACAACCGCGCCGGGGTATTTTGTATTTGTAATGGCTCGACCCAAACATTAAGTGGCAATCAGCGGTTTGCGCCCGGTCAGGACGGCGGTGGCACAATATCCATCGGACAATTGCTCAGCAGCGGCAGAATAATTTCGTATTCCTGGCAAGATTCAGGTCGCGTCGATCTGGGCGCGCAGAATGATGTGATTAACGTGCCGGACGCTTATGGCAGCGGCAGTAATAGCGTGCAGGTATATAATTCTGCGGCGATTAGTGCCATTGAAACTACGACCTTGCCGAATTTTTATAACGTTAATAATGGGCAATATATTAACGCGCGCGTGGCGCAGGTCAGCAATGGCACCATCAATGTTGATATCGGGCAAAAGGGCGCAGCAACCACCGCCAGCACCAACGGCTGGTCGATGGCGGCAAAACAGAGCGAATTGTTTACTGCCAGCGGCAGCGGCACCATGAACTGGAACTCCGCTAATCGCATCTCCTTTTTTGGTTCCTACACGCCCTATACCTATCAACTGGGGCAATGGTTCGACAATGTGGTCTCGTGGCGCGGCGCGTTTAGCGTCACCACGCTGGATAACGCCACCACTTCATTCAACGTGTCCAACGTCAGCAGTTTGCAGAGCTACAACAATTGGCTGATTGAGCAATTGCAAAACGGCAACCTGGCCGCCGATAGCTACAGCAGCGAGTTCAATAAAGCGCTCTCCTTACGCAGCGATGTCATCGCCTATGTGATCGATGCCGACGAATACTACGACGAAGTGACGCAGCCGATTGGCGAACGCATTGTGTTAAGCGCCGATGGCCCCAATGCCAGGGCAACCATTGGCAGCAGCGGCATTCTGGAGGTGGTAAACGCCAACAGCGCGGCGATGCGTGCCAGCAATGGCGCGACGGCGGTGATTGACGGCAAACTGGCCAGCGTTGGCAGCAACGCACTGGAACTGTTAAACGGCAGCAACGGCATTAACAACGGCGTCATCAACAGCGGCTTTTTCAATAATGCCGATGGCAGCGGCGTTGATGCCTCGACGGTTGGCGCGGGCGGCACCGGCGTGTATGCCAGCGGTGGCAGCCGCTTCACCAATAATGGCGTGATCAATGCCGCGATTAACAGCACCGGCATCCGGCTTGAGGATGCCAGCGGTGAGAATAACGGCACCATTAATGTTAAAGGCAAGGGCGCGACGGGCGTTGCCGTTTCTGGCAGCCAGGCCAATTTTGCTCAGAACGGCAGAATCAATCTGTATGGCGAAAACGCGATTGGCGTTGATGTTCGCGATGACGCCAGATTAACCATCAGTGATGCCAGTTCACTGCATTTCTATGCGCCGAATCAAACCGGTTATCAAGCCACCAACTATGCGCACATCGATAGCAACGGCGGCAGTTATGATGTCTCCACGCCAGGTTCGGCGCTGTATCGCCTGAGTGACGGCGTGATCTTCAATCCGGTGGTGGCTGCCGATGTGACGTTGAGCGGTGCCAACACTCGCGGCATTGTCGCGTCAGGTGCCGGTTCACGACTTTACGGCACCACCTTGTACGGCACCGACAGCTATCACGTTAATGGCGAAGGGGCGATTGCGGTTCAGAGCTCGGAGGGTGCAGATGTGACCATCACCAACCCGATTGAGCTGAACGGCAACAATACCATTGCGGGCACCGGGCAAGGCGGATTCTTCGCCAACGTGGCGCCGATCACCGGCAACGGAACCAACGCCACTGCCTTTGATATCCGCGACGGCGTGATCTATCAGTCAACACCGCGCGGTACCATCAATCTCACCGGCCCTAACAGCATCGGCGTGCGTATTCGCGGCGGCGGAAATATCTTTGATGGATCCAGCACCAACATAGCCTTGGGTATCGCGCTGGATACCGCCGAAGGCAATACCGTTTATTGGACCGATCACAGCGGATTGAGTGCGGGCGGCATTGCTGCGGTGCGCGTTGGCAATAATGGCGGGCTAACGATTAATGGTGATACTGCCGGGCCGAA
>Ga0105246_10001449_pt1 | contig 14061 bp, 16 predicted proteins | sample KBSM64metaG_FD_99694 | JGI IMG/M metagenome (GOLD analysis project Ga0105246, IMG submission 99694) | Miscanthus rhizosphere microbial communities from Kellogg Biological Station, Michigan, USA - KBS M6-4 metaG | ecosystem: Host-associated > Plants > Roots > Rhizosphere > Soil | place...
CACCAGGACGGTGGCCTTGATGCCCTCGGTGACGTGGTTGAGCTTGATGAGCGGCGTATTGCCAATGAGGTCCAGAACGGACTCGGCGTACTTCATGGGTACAAAGTTACCGCGTCGGCAAGGAAGCCCGGGCTTGGACCTGCCCGGGCTTCCTGCGGGTACTTGCTCGAGGGGTCACTTCCCCGCGGAGTCGTCCGTCTGCCAGAGGCCCAGGATGTTTCCCTCGGTGTCCTTGAAGTAGGCGTACCAGCCCATTCCCGGCACCGCGTCCTTGCCCTTGTGGACCGTCCCGCCCGCGGACTCGACCTGCGCCAGGGCTGCGTCGATGTCCTCTACGTCGACGGTGAGGACGGGGGTCTGCAGCTCCTCCGAGCGCGTGAACAGGGCTCCGTTGATGACGCCCGGCGAGTTGGGCATTCCGGTTTGTTCATCAGAGGGCGTGGTGAGGGCGATGGTGTAATCCAACTCAGGCATGTAGTTGAGCGTCCAGCCGAACGCCCCTTGGTAGAAGTTGTTGGCCCGCTCGGAGTCTTCGGCGGGAATTTCGAAATGTACTACTCCACCCATTGCGTTCTCCTGGATACGTTTTCGGGATAGGCGCGGGCGCCCGCGCCCCACGGGGAGTCTAGCCGCGTGTTTTGCGCCGCGTAAGGGCCCGCGGAAACATACCGTCGGCGCCCCGTGGGACCATGGATCCATGACCATCGCCAGCGCCCCTGCCGCCGCCGCGGCCGCGGCGGACGCCTCCTTGCGCTGGCATCCGGGCGGGCCGTTCAGCCTCCTGCAGAGCCTGGGAATCCTCATGCGCGGCAACGGCGATCCGTCCTTCGCCAATCGTCCGGACGGGCTCTGGATGGCGTTCACGACACCGGACGGCCCCGCCACCCTGCGGCTCACCGCCGTCTCCGGCCCGGACTGCTGGGTCGACGCCCAGGCGTGGGGCCCCGGCGCCGGATCCGCGATCGCCGGGGTGCCGCGGCTGCTGGGCCGGGACGACGACTGGTCCGGTTTCGACGAGCCGGAGTTCCAGGCGGGACTCCCCCGCCTGGTAGTTGGGGCCCGACGCCGGAACCCAGGCCTGCGCCTGCCTGCCACCGGGCGGGTGATCGACTCCCTCGTGCCCACCATCCTGGAGCAGAAGGTCACCACCATCGAGGCCCGCCGCGGCTACCGCTACCTCATGTACCGCTACGGAAGCCCGGCTCCGGACGCAGGCCGCCACGCGCCGTCGGGCCTTCTTGTCGCCCCCACCGCGGCGCAGTGGCGGGGCATCCCGTCCTGGGAATGGCACAAAGCGGGCGTCGGTCCGCAACGTTCGGCCACGGTGATGCGGGCGCTGCGCTCGGCCGCCGGGCTGGAACGCCTGGCATCGTTGGACGCCGCGGAGGCCGGGGCGAAGCTGCAGACCATCCCGGGCATCGGCATCTGGACGGCGGCGGAGGTGCTGCAACGTACCCACGGCTGCCCGGACTCGATCGCGGTGGGCGACTACCATCTGGCGGCCTTTGTCGGCTACGCCCTCACCGGGAGGAAGACGGACGACGCCGGCATGCTCGCCCTGATGGAGCCGTGGCGCGGGCACCGGCAAAGGGTGGTCCGGATGCTGGGGCTGAGCGGTTTCCGGAAGCCCGCGTTCGGCCCGCGGATGACCATCCAGGACCACCGCGGCCACTGAATCCCGGTAAGGTGAAGGCCATGAGTGCACCCATTGACCTGCAGGCAACCTTCATTCCCAACGACGGCGAATTCTTCCGTGTGAAGCTCGCCCTGGACATCGCCATCGACGAGGTCGTGAACGAACCGGGCTGCATCCGCTATGAACTGACCGAAGCCACCGAGGAGAGGCTGGTCCTCACCGAACAGTGGGCTTCGGAAGAAGACCTGGAGAAGCATTCCAAGGGCATCGCCGTACAGGACCTCAACGAATCCCTCAGCGCGCTGCTGGCCGAGCCGGTCAAGGTCGAGCGCCTCTAGTCGTTAACCAAGAATGGCCGCCCCCTGTGCAAGGGGGCGGCCATTGGCGCTTAACTAGGAGTTTTCGGCGCGCATTTTCGCCACGTGCGCGTGGACCTCTTCCATGTCCAGGCCCTTGACGGCTTCGATGACCTGCTCCAGCTGCGGCCCGTTCAGGGCACCGGGCTGGGAGAACACCAGCACCTTTTCGCGGAAGGCCATGAGCGTGGGGATCGAGGAGATTCCGGCCTCGGCGGCAAGCTGCTGCTCGGCCTCGGTGTCCACCTTGGCGAAGAAAACGTCAGTGTGTTTCTCCGAGGCGGCCTTGAACGTTGGGGCGAACTGGCGGCAAGGTCCGCACCATTCGGCCCAGAAATCGACCAGGACAATATCGTTGCCCTCAATGGTTGCTGCGAACTGTTCACCGGTGATGTCAACTGTAGCCATGCTCCCACGGTACGCGAGACGGGCGCAGGCGTCGCCCCTGTTCGCTACCCGGCGAAGCGGGAATAAAAGCCCGACGGCGGCCCCTTGCCAGCCATTGAACAACTGTTTAGTGTATTAAACATGCGTTCAGCAGCTGAGGATCTCAGCACCCGCGCCCGCATCCGGGACGCGGCCATCGTCCTGTTCGGCAGGGACGGTTTCGCGCGCACCACCATCCGCGGGGTCGCCGCCGAATCGGGCGTGAGCCCGGGCCTGGTGATCCACCACTTCGGCAGCAAGGACGGCCTCCGCGAAGCCTGCGACCGGCATGTCATCGCCGAAACCGGGGAACAGGGGCTCCGCAAGGCCCACCCCGAATCCGCCGGCCGTCAGATCCAGGACTACCTGGCCGATCCCGGCCAGTACGCCACGGAAATCGCCTACATCCGGCAGTCCCTCGGCGACGACTCGGAGGCCGGCCATGCCTTCTTCGCCGCGATCGTCCAACAAACCAAGGCGATCATCGAGGCCGGGATTGCCGCCGGCACCATCCGTGCCTTCGAAGATGTCGACGCCACCGCCGTCGTGGTGGCCAGCAACAGCCTGGCCATGCTGGTACTCGGCAAGAACGCCGCCCGCGTCCTGGGCACCAGCGAACTCGGCGCGGACATGCTGCGTTCCCTCACCCTCCCGGCCTTGGACCTGTACACCCACGGCTTCTATACGGACACACGCTTCCTCGATGCTGCCCGCACGGCGCTGCAAGCGCCCGCCGGCAGCACCGGAACCTCGGGCTGAAGGAAAGGGGAAACCATGGAATCGGCAATCACGGTCGAGGGCCTGCGGAAAAGCTTCGGGTCCCGCGAGGTCCTTCACGGGATCGACTTCCAGGTGCAGGCCGGGACGGTTTTCGGCGTCATCGGTCCGAACGGCGCAGGCAAGACCACCACCATGCGCTGCCTGCTGGATATCATCCGGCCCAGCGCGGGCACCCTGCGCGTACTCGGCCAGGACCCGCGCCACGGCGGCCCGGGCCTGCGCCGGCGCATCGGATACCTGCCCGGCGAACTCACCCTGGAGGCCAGGGTCACCGGCCGGCGGCTCCTTGACCACTACGAGGCGGTCAGCGGCCCCGTGCGCCCGGGCCGGATCGACGAACTCGCCGAACGCCTCAATCTTGACCTCGACCGGCACACACGCAAGCTGTCCAAGGGCAACAAGCAGAAACTCGGCCTCATCCAGGCCTTCATGCACGAACCCGAACTCCTGGTCCTGGACGAACCGACCAGCGGCCTCGATCCCCTGGTCCAGCAGGAATTCCTGGCCATGGTCCAGGAAGCCCGCGACCGTGGACAGACGGTGTTCCTCAGCTCCCACGTGCTGAGCGAAGTGCAGCAGGCTGCGGACGAAGTGGCCATCCTGCGGGACGGCCGGATCGTCACTGTCGCCACCGTCGACGCCCTGCGCGAAAGCGCGGTGCGGCACCTGCGGTTCACGGCGAGCGGAATAACAGCCAACGACGCCGGCGCGCTGCTGGGCCGGGTGCCCGGCGTCGGCGGCGTCGAGGTACTCACGGCGGGAGACGGCGTCGAACTGACGGCGGTGCTGGAAGGCAGCATCGGGCCGCTCGTGCAGGCGCTCGCCGGACTGCAGCTGACCGACCTCGTCCTCGAGGAACCTGACCTGGAGGAATCTGTGCTCAGGCTATACGGCAACAACGGCAACGGCCGCCGGGGCAATGGGTCGCGCCGGCGCGAACCGCAGGAGGAAGGAAGCAGCCATGCGTAGTCCCATGCCGCTTTTCAGGCGGGCCTTCGTGGATTCCTGGCGCTCCACCCTGGGCTGGGCGGCAGGACTCGGCGCGGCAATCGCGCTCTACCTGCCCATCTACCCGTCCATCGGCGGTAGCGCGCAGATGCAGGAGATGATCAACGCCCTGCCGCCGGAGATGACCAAGGCCCTGAACTACGACCAGATCGCCTCCGGCCCCGGATACACCCAGGCGACGGTGTTCGGACTTATCGGCTTCCTGCTCATGACCATCGCCACAGTGTCCTGGGGCGCGTCCGCGGTGGGCGGCGACGAGGAATCGGGCCAGCTCGAGCTCACCCTCGCCCACGGCGTCACCCGCGTTCAGCTGGTGCTGGAGCGCGCCCTCGCCATGGCGTTGCGGGTGGTGCTGCTGGCGGTCCTCGTCTTCGTGCTGATCCTGGCGCTGAACGATTCGGCGCAGCTGTCGATCGACTCCATGCACCTGTTTGGCGCCGCCGTCGAGTTTGCCGGCCTGGCCTTGCTGAGCGGCACGGCTGCCCTGTTTGTCGGCGCCCTGAGCGGACGGAAAGCCTACGCCCTGGCGGCCGGCGCCGCCGTCGGGGTGCTGGGCTATGTGTTCAATGCGGTCGGGCGGCAGAGCCCGGACCTGGACTGGCTCCTCGATTTCTCGCCCTACCACTGGGCCTACGGCAACTCCCCGGTGGCGAACGGGGCCGACTGGGCCTCGGCTGGCTGGCTGTGGGGCATCTCCGCGGGGCTGGTGCTGTTGAGCGCCGTGGCGCTGCAGCGGCGGGACGTCGGCAACTGAAGTCATCCCGACGTCGGGAGTTCCGTTGGGAGCCTAGCTCCAGAAGTGCGGGGCGTGCTTGCGGGCGCCGGGAAGGGCGTTGTTCTCCCGCCATTCGTGGATCCACTCCGGCAGGTCCAGCGACGCCGGCGGGGCGCCGAATTCGGCGAGGATGTCTTCCTGGCTCAGGGGCCGGCCTTTGTCCACCAGCCGGGTGGCGATGTGGGCGCGGGCGTAGATCTCGCCGCCGGCGACCATGCGCTGTTCGAAGTAGATCGCTTTGGAATCGAGGCCGATGATCCGGGACTCGATGGTGTAGCTCTGCCATAGCTGGAGGGATTTGCGGAAGGCGATGGTCTCGCCGGAAACGACGGGCGTCCAGCCGCGGCGACGCATCCTGTCCCAGATGCCGGCCCGCACCATGAGGTCGAAACGCCCCAGGTCCATCAGCGAGAAATACATGCCGTTGTTGACGTGCATCGCAATGTCGATGTCAGTGGGCAGGACCCGCAGGGGAAGGGAGGATTCGTCCCACACGCTCAGGCGGCTCCGCCGGGAAGACGTGAAAAGCAACAGGAGGGTTCGTAGAAGCAGGTGCATGCCACAATGCTACTCGCCAGTAACATTGTGGGGCCAAGGCCCTCCGCCAGCGCCCGTGGAACCGGAAAGGAACCAGGCAAGCCTAGGCGCAGCCGCAGCTGCCGCGGACGATCATCCTGACCGGAAGGACCACAGACTCGTTTTCCGTTGTCTCGCCGGAGCTTCGGGCAATGAGCATGTCCGCAGCCAGCCGGCCCATGTCCCCCATCGGCTGCCGGATTGTGGTGATGCCCGGGGTGGACACCGCACCCGCAACTACTCCATCGAACCCCGTCACCGCGACATCCTCCGGTACGGACACCCCCAGGGCGGTCAGGGCGTCGATCACTTCGAGGGCCACGAGGTCCGAAGCGCAGACAAACGCCTGGGGAAACAATCCGGCGTCGCGCAGTTCAGCCAGATCGCGGGCGATCGTTGCAGGCGCGTGGTCCAGGTCATCCCTCAGCGGCAACCCGCTGCCCTCCAGGACCTTGTTGAAAGCGGTCCGGCGTTCCTCGCTGTCCGCATTGGACGCCGACGAGACGAAAACGAAGTCGCCCATGCCATGCTCGGTCATCAGGTGCCCGGCGATCATGCCCATCCCTGAGGCGTTGTCGGCAGTGATGTGGCAGTAGGCCCCGCCATCGCCCCCGGGGGCGAATTCGACCACCGGGATCCGACGCGAAACGTGTGCCAGGGTGTCGGCGGAGAGCCGGCGCGGAAAAACAGCCACGCCGTCGACGCGTCCGGCGATCTCGTTGATGATGTTCTCACCGAATTCGTCCTTCCGCCCGCCAAGAATGAGTTCAAAGCCTCGGCGCCAGCACTGCATTTCGAATCCACGCTGGACTTCGTCCAGGTAGACCGGGAACAAACGGAAGTCGTCGTATGGCTCGCCTTGGAGCAGGTGGCTTGCGGGGAGTGGCTGGCCTGCCGGTGCCCGCCGGTCGGTAGCGTTCCACATGAAGTCGTAGGCGAACAGGCCAAGGGACCCGGTACGACCGCGGGCCAGGCTCCTGGCGCTGGCGTTGGGAACGTAGCCAAGCAGTTTTGCGGCGGCCAGGACAGCCTCGCGGGTGGATTCCTTGACACGGCCCGGGTTCCGGAAGGTGAAGGAAACCGTCGCGGTGGATACGCCCGCGGCAGCTGCGACGTCGTAAACCGTCGGGCTCTTGGTCATCGTGTTACTGGCTCCGTTGTCTTGACAGTCTGAAATGCATATTACCGGGCACCGGCGAAGCACGGCTCCGCCGGCTACAAGCGCGCAAGGCCTGCCGCCACGCCGTCGTCGTGGATCGAGGGAAGCACGGCAGACGCAGCGGCACGAACGTCGCCGGGCGCCTGGCCCAGGGCGAAACCGTGACCGCTGGCGCCCGCCCAGCGCAGCATCTCGATGTCGTTGCGGCCGTCGCCGAAGACGACGACGCCGGAGGGCTCGACGCCGAGGCGGTGCCTGACGTGTTCCAGTGCGGTGGCCTTGTTCACGCCTTGGGGAGCGAGGTCCAGATAGGACGTCCGCCCGATCGAGTAGGCCGCGTGGTCCAGGCCGAGGCCGGCCATGATGGCGAAGAATTCTTCCGTTCCGGTTTCGGGTGCAGCCACTACAACGCGCGTCGCCTGCCCGCCCAGGAGTTCCTCAAAACGGACTCTGCGCGCATTGGGGTCCGCGCCGGTTTCGCCCGCCAGCCCCGGCAGCGCCTCCGTATAAAGGAAAGTCCCGTGCTCGTCCTCCACCGCATACAGTGCATCCGGCAGGCAAGCCCGCAAGGTGTGGAGTGCATCGGTGGGGTCGTACGTCGCCACGGAGTCCTTGCGGTAGTTCCCGTCTGCGGAGGCGTCACGGCGGATGGTGATGGCTCCGTTGCAGCACACGGCATATTCCGGAGTGATGCCGAGCCGGTCCAGGATCCCGACCACGCTCGCGACGGGGCGTCCCGTCGCGAGCGTGATCTCATCGCCACCTGCGGCGATCCTTCGGATCTGTTCGACCACCGCCGCACTGATCCGGCCGTCGTCGTGCATGATCGTTCCGTCGACGTCGAGCGCGACGAGGCGCCGGCGGGAGGGCGCAGGTGCGATGGCCATTAGAGGGTGGTCTTGCCGTCAAAGGCCTTGGCCAGGTAGGACAGGTCCACGATTCCCTTCACGCTGGCCGGGACGGGGGCCTGGCCGGATGCCTTCATGGCGGGGAGCATCTTGGACTCCAGCAGGGCCGTGTCCATGTTGAGCACGCCCTTCGACTTGGTGAGGGCGCTCTGGATCAGCGGGGCTTGGAGCTCGTTCTGGCGGATCTGCTGCTTAAGGTCCAGGCCGAGGTCCGCGCCGTACTTCTCGACGCACAGCTTGGCTGCGATGGACGGGTCGGCGATGTTGTCCTGCCAGCCCCGGATGCTGGCGCGCAGGAACTTGACGATCGCTTCCTCGTTGGCGCTTGCGAACTTGCCGGTGGTGACAATGACGTCCGCGTAGGAGGGAAGGCCCAGTTCGCTGTAGGTGACGGTTACGTAGTCCTTGTCCTTGACGAGACCGAACTGGGTCTCGAGGGTGGTGGGCTGGTTTGTCACATAACAGGTGTAGGCATCGCCTTGTCCGTCAACGAGCGGCGAGGGGTCGAAGCCGGCGGGGACCAGCTTGTAGCCGGCCTTGGGCAGGCCGGCGAGTTCCATGATGGCGTCAAGGTAGGGCTGGGTTCCGCCCTGGCCGAGCACCTTGGCGCCCACCAGGTCCTTGGGAGTCCTGACAGGCTTCTTGCTCAGGCTAACGATGCCGCCCGGGCTGTCTTGGAAGACCGCGCCCAGGATCTTGAGATCGTTGCCCTTCGCCGCCGCGACGATCGTGTCGCCCATGGACGGCGCAAGACCGATTTCCGCGTTGCCGGCAGCGAGGCTTTGGGCGACCGACGGTGCGTTGGCGCCGCCGGGGAGGAACTCGATCTCAAGGCCCTCCTCTTTGTAGTAGCCGCGGTCGTCGGCGATGAAGTAGCCGCCGAACTCAACGTTGGATACCCAGCCAAGGGTGATCCGGAGCTTGGTGGCCGACGCCGGGGATGACGCCGCGGGACTGCAGGATGTCAGGGCGCCGGCCGTGGCGAGCGCGCCGAAACCGAGGCCGGCGCCGAGGAGGCTGCGGCGTGAAAACGTGGGGCTGTTCATGGTGGAGCTCCTGTTCGAACGGGTGTGGAGTGATTTCGGAGGGGAATTACTTGAAGTGCACGGCGACGCGGTCTTCGAGCCGTTTGGTGAGGGCGAAGACGATGATCGACACGATGGATGTGATGCAGGCGATCGCCCACACGGTCACGGTGTCGCTGCGGACGATCGAATCGGTGATGAGTTGTCCGAGGCCGCCGATGGAAAGCAGGTATTGCGCGAGGATCACTGCCCCGATTGAGAAGGGCGCAGTCATCCGGACGGCGGCAAGCAGGCCCGGAACGGCCTGTGGAATGAGCAACCGGAGCAGGGTGTTCCAGCGGCCGGCACCGAGGGCCCGGAACACATCCTCGGAAGAGCCGTTCACTTGCCTTAACCGGCCAAGGACCAGGACAAAAGTGGGAAAGAAGGACAGCAGCATGACGATCACGATGACCGTGATTTCGTTGTAGCCGACCAACCTGCCGATCACGGGAAGCATGGCCACCACCGGCACGGCCTGCAGGACGCTCGTGGTGGGGGTGATGAGCCCGTCAAGGATGGACGAATACCAGACCAGGATCGCCAGGATGCAACCGACGGTGAGCCCAAGCAACGTGCCGGGAACGGCGAGCGCTACCGTGACGAGGGTGGGTTCGGCGAACTTGGCAAGGTTGTTGAACACATAGGACGCAACACCGAACGGCCTGGGCAGCAGCAGGTCCGTGTAACCGTTGAGGTCGGCGACGAGTTCCCAGATCACAAGCAGCGCCAGGATGGGCCAGCCCAGTGTGAGGATGCGCGCCGGGAGGGACGTTTCCTTGGTCATGAGAACCTCCGTCCGACCATCTTCTGGATGGCCGCCATGGCGTAAAAGGCGAGCAGCGAAACCAGCGCCGCCGTCAGCGCGACGACGAACAGCAGTTTCACTTGGAAGTTCTGCATCGAGCTGATCATCAGGACGCCGAGTCCCATCGGGGCCCCGAACCATTCACCCAGCACCGCGCCGAGGACGGCGCCGGAACCGGCGAGGGTCAGGCCGCCAAGCAAGCTGGGCACGGCACTGGGGAGGCTGAGCCGGATGACCTGTTGCAGCCTCGAGGACCCGGAGACCTTGAAGAAGTCCGCGTGCGCCGGGGAGACGGCCAGCAGTCCGGACGCGGTCGCCACGAACATCGCGAACCCCGAGCCGAGGGCTGCGGTAAGCACCGACATCCCCTGCGGTCCGACCAGCGCGATCAGCAGCGGCGCGAGCGCCACGAGCGGGATGGTGTTGAGGATCGACGCCGTCTGGTCCAATCCGGCCCGGAGCACCGGAAGGAGGAAACCAAGGAAGCCGACGGCCATGCCGACGACGGAACCGATGACCAGTCCCGTTCCTGCCGACGCCAGCGTGGCGCCGAGGGAACGGAACAGCAGCGCCCTGCTCAGCTTGTTGCCCAGGACCGAGGAAATAGCGTCAGTGGGGGCCGGCCAGGCCTTTCCGGCGAGCCCCAGCCTGCCGATGATCTCCGCCGCAAGGATCAAGATCAGGGCGCCAAGTATTCCAAGAACGATCTTCTTCTTGCGGGGGCTCATGAGGCGTCCAGCATCCGGGTCAGGCGGTCCACCACGTGGTGGAATTCATCGGTGCGTTCCAGTCCTTCCGTGCGGGCAGTATCGAAGGACAGCACCTCCTCGTGGCGTATCCGACCGGGATTGGCAGCCAGAACGACCACGCGCTGGGCGAGGAAGACGGCTTCTTCGACATCATGGGTAACGAGGACCGTAGTGGTGCGCTCCTCGGCCCAGATCCGGGCAAGTTCGAGGTTCATCTTGCGCCGCGTCACGGCGTCGAGGGCGCCGAACGGTTCATCAAGCAGAAGCACTTCCGGCTTCAGGACCAGGGAACGGGCAATCGAGGCGCGTTGCCTCATGCCGCCCGAAAGCTGCCGGGGAAAAGCATCGCGAAACCGTGCCAGTCCGACCAGTTCCAGGAGTTCCCCGATGCGTGTTTCGTCCACCGGGCGCTTGGCCAACTGGTAGGGAAGAGCGACGTTCTGAAAAACGGTGAGCCAGGGAAGCAGCGCATGGTCCTGGAACGCGACACCCAGCCTGTGCCCGTTGACGAGTTCCTGGGGTTCGAGCCCGTTGACGGCGAGTTCGCCTGCCGTGGGCTGTTCCAGGCCGGCGACCATCCGGAGAATGGTCGACTTCCCGCACCCGGACGGGCCCAGCAAGGCAAGGAATTCGCCTTGCGCGACGTTGAGCGTGACGTCTTTGAGGGCGGTGAATGTGTTGTTCTTCTCCAAGGAGAAAGTCTTTTCAACGCGGTCGAGCGATATGCCTGATGCACTCATGACCGGTCCCTTTCGATTGCACCGCAATTGCTGCGGTTCGGGCGGATTGTTCTTGGTTGGCGCGGCCGGCAGCCCGATGGGCCTTCGGCAACTCATTTGTTACGCGCTTAGATTTACTTCCAAAAAATATGGCCACAGGGCCAACTGGTTTAAGCCTAGGTGGCGGTTGTTTCGATCAAATAAAGCCTGGGTTACTCCTTCCGACCGGCTGGCAAGCGATTGTCCGGAGTGCGTCCGGCGATGACAGAGGAATAGACCAAAGCGGAGTCCTTCACCGTGCGGACGTGGGTTTCGTAGTCAACGTGGACCATGCCAAAACGCTTTCCGTAGCCCCAGGCCCACTCATAGTTGTCCAGCAAGGACCACAGGAAATAGCCGCGCACATCCGCCCCTTCGTCGATTGCCTCGGCAATGCTCTCCAGGTGGTCAAGCACGAACTGGGTCCGCTCGACGTCGTGGACCCGGCCGCCGTCGGTGATGTCGTCGTCGAACGCTGCGCCGTTCTCCGTCACGAACATCGGCGGGAGGTTGGGGTACTCGCGCCCCAGGCGCGTCAGCAGGTGGCGGAGCCCTTGCGGGTTGATCTCCCAGTCCATGCCGGTACGCGGCAGCCCGCGCGAAGGGAACGTAATGTGTTCGGATCCGACATACGGCGAGGCAATCTTCCGGTCCGTGGCAGCCGCGAAACCCGCGTCACCGTCGGGCAGCGGATGCCCGGAAACGTTGTCATCGTGGTAGTAGTTCACGCCCAGGAAATCGATGGGTGCGGCAATGGTTTCGAGGTCGCCGTCATGGACCAGTTCATCAAAGCCGAGACCCTCGACGTCGTCCCGGAAGTCTTCCGGGTACCGTCCCAGGAGGAGCGGTTCCAGGTAAATGCGGTTCTGCAGCGCATCGAAGCGGCGGGCTGCGTCGAGATCCACGGAATCGGCGGGGTCCGCGGGGATCGAGTTGGACAGGTTGAGGGTGATGCCGATGTTCTCCGCACCCAGGACGCGAAGGGCGCGGGTCGCCAATCCGTGGGCCAGGTTCTGGTGGTGCACCGAAGCCAGACCCGCCTCGCGGGAGGTCCGGCCTGGGGCGTGCAGCCCGGCGGCGTAGGACAACAGCGAGGAGCAGAACGGTTCATTGAAGGTGGTCCAGTGCTGCACCCGGTCACCGAGCGCCCCGTAAACCGTCTCGGCATAGTCCTGGAAACGGAAGGCAGTGTCCCGGCCGGCCCAACCGCCCTTTTCCTCGACCGCCTGCGGCATGTCCCAGTGGTACAGGGTCAACCACGGCAGGATGCCGGCCTCGAGGAGTTCGTCCACGAGCCGGGAGTAGAAGTCCAGCCCGGCCTGGTTGACGGAGCGGTCTCCCGGCTTGATCCGCGCCCAGCTCGTGGAGAATCGGTAGGAGCCAAGTCCCAGCCGCTTCATGAGGGCAACGTCTTCGGGCATGCGATGGTAGTGGTCGACGGCGACTTCCGGAGTGTCGCCATTCGCGACGGCGCCGGGCACGCGGGAGAAGACGTCCCAGATGCTGTCTTCCTTGCCGTCTTGGTGGGCGGCCCCTTCAATCTGCGCGGCCGCCGTCGCAGACCCCCAGAGGAAGCCTTCAGGCCATGCGCGGGCACCCAGCGCCGCGGCTTGTTCCAGCTGCGAAGCCGGGAGATTTGAGACAGTCACGAAGGGTCCTCCTTTGATGCATCTAAATGTTATGCGCTTAGATTACGGGGCCGACGTTTCCGGCAAGTAAAAAGTGCCAGGGGCGCGGACAAGCCTGTGGAAGATGGCGCCAGCACACACCCCGGTTCCGGGCAAAGAAAAAATCCCCGGAACCTATGGTTCCGGGGATTTCATTGGGTGGCAGATGAGGGATTCGAACCCCCGTAGGCAGTGCCAGCTGATTTACAGTCAGCCCCCTTTGGCCGCTCGGGTAATCTGCCGAACTTCAAAAGAAGATCACTCACAGCAACAGTTCCGTTTCCGTCCCCGTAACCGCGAGCAAGACAACCTTACAGAACTTCTGCCGAAGAATCGAATCGGGGCCGCGAAGCCCGGAAATCCGCGGAATTCAGCCCGTCACAGCGTGCCGAAAGTCCGGCCAGGCGGTCAGGCCTCCCCCAAGATCCGGCCGGCCAGCTTCTCCTCGAAGCGCAACGCCTGCTCGGCAGTGAGCTGCCGCAGCTCCACCGCCCGCTGCAGATCCGCATGGACGCCCTCCATGCGGGTGGCGGCGTCGGGCACCGGGCTCAGCACCACGGAGGCTGCCACGGCAGCGGCTGCCACGGCCGTGCCCGCGGCCGCCGCGGCGACGCCGATCGTTGCCGCCGCGGCTGTCGCGGAGCGGGTGACGTAACGTACGGGGTTCTTGCTCATGGGGGTTTCCTCCAGGGATTGTTTTCCTCCAACGGGTACAACTCTCTTCCCGGGCCCTCAGTTCCGGCAGTGCGTGTGCTGTGAGCGAACTGTGAAACGCGGCTCCTCCGAACGAGCGGTTACAGACTGCACGTTCCACACCGCAGGTACTAGGCTGGTTGGCAGACAAGAGCGCCCGCGGGGCACCGCGGAGACGCAATCCACCACCCATTCCCAAGGAGAGTCATGGCAGGCGAATCCACATTCGACGTCGTCAGCAAGGTAGACAAGCAGGAAGTCGCCAACGCGCTCAACCAGTCCCAGAAGGAAATCGCCCAGCGGTACGACTTCAAGGGCGTCGGCGCCGAGATCGACTTCAGCGGCGAGAAGATCCTCATGAAGGCCAACTCCGAGGAACGCGTCAAGGCCGTCCTCGATGTCTTCCAGTCCAAGCTGATCAAGCGCGGCATCTCCCTGAAGTCCCTGGACGAAGGCGAGCCCTACGCCTCCGGCAAGGAGTTCCGCCTGGAGTGTTCCATCAAGGAAGGCATCGCGCAGGACATCGCCAAGAAGATCAACAAGATCATCCGCGACGAAGCCCCCAAGTCCGTCAAGTCCCAGATCCAGGGCGACGAACTCCGCGTCACCTCCAAGTCCCGCGATGACCTGCAGGCAACCATGGCCATCCTGAAGAACTTCGAGGAAGCCGACCTGCAGTTCGTGAACTTCCGCAGCTA
>Ga0105246_10001457_pt1 | contig 14029 bp, 12 predicted proteins | sample KBSM64metaG_FD_99694 | JGI IMG/M metagenome (GOLD analysis project Ga0105246, IMG submission 99694) | Miscanthus rhizosphere microbial communities from Kellogg Biological Station, Michigan, USA - KBS M6-4 metaG | ecosystem: Host-associated > Plants > Roots > Rhizosphere > Soil | place...
CCAGTCACTGCCGGGTGCCGCGATGCCCGCGCGGGGTCGAACTCGCGTTGGCCAGTTGCTTTGAGCGATTTATTGAAAGCGATGACGTACCGATCAATCCTGTTTGCGGTATGTGGCTCGGAGCCGAGCAGCGACCGGTATCGGTGTGGACATCAATCTGCAGCCCGTGCTCGTTTGGATTTGCTTTTGAAAAGTGCTTCGACCTTATTGTGCAATCCGCGTTCTAAGGCCTTGGCTATTCCGATTGCTGAACTAACGGCGAGAATTCCACCCGGCACGGAGATTAGCATTAGGGCGGGACTTTCCGCCCCTATCTGGTAGCCAATGAATGTTCCAATCGCGACACCGGGTGCTTTCGAGAGCAGCTTCGACAGAGGAAGCGCGATAGGAGGTGATTGTTCAACAACGACTTCGATAGCAAGCGCGCTGACTAGGTCATCTCCTGCAAGCCAAGGCGCCTTTTCAAACATGCTGCGGTCGACATAAAGATTTCCAACTCCATATCCGAGACAAAATGCCAAAAACTTCAGAATCTCTGGGTCATCTGATTTGACCGTCTTGAAGCCCGGCATTAATAGATGTTCCAACAGGAATGCGGCATCGCTGCCGCCCTCATCCTTAAACCAAGCTATGGAAACCGATTTTGCTAAGGGTGAAATTTCGATTTCTAATACTGGCTTGTGGAAGAATGTATCCGTCCGAATTATACGCATTTACGCCCCCATTTTCTCCCATTCTAGCTAGTTGCGATGGATAAGTCTGTTGTTGGGCCCTTCACAACGCAAAAATTCGGTCGAAGGTCGGCTGTGCTCCAAAATCAGTCGTCCCAGGAAAGGCTTTTGAACGAGAACCGACGTGTTGACGCCATTACTTGCTTCGCTATTTCGAACGGTGGGCAATCCGTTTGCCGAGACGCAACATCAGCGTGTTGGCTGCGATCGCAATCAGGACGATCACTGTGACCACGGCGGTCGACAGCGGTACGTTGTGCTGTGCCATCCCGCTCACCAGCAAGAACCCGAGGCCGCGTTGCGACGAAAACATCTCGCCGATCAATACACCAAGCATGCTCAGCGAAAAGCTGATCCGCAGACCGTTGACGATGTCGGGCAGACAGGCGGGCACCAGCACCCACAGCATCGTGCGCCCCGGTGAAAGCCGCAGCACCTTGGCCGTCCGGATCAGCACCGGCGGCAGATTTCGTACCGCACCGAGCGTGAACAGTGTCATCGGCACCAGCCCGTGCATGACGCCGAAGGCGACCTTGGCGGACATACCGAGGCCGAAGATCAGCAGCACGACCGGATAGAGCGTGACTTTCGGGATAGTGTAGAATCCCGCGAGGATCGGCTCGGCGACCTCTCCGGCAAAGCGCCGCACGCCGAAGATCAGGCCGAGCGCGAGGCCAATCAGCGCCGAGAGGACAAAGGCCAGCAAGAACGCCGCCAATGTCGCGGCAGCATGCTGCCAGAACATTCCCGTGCGGACGAGATCGAAGAGATACAGCAGCGTCTGCAGCGGCGGAGAAACCGCAACGCCATGGGTCCAACTGCCGATCGCCTGCCAGATCGCCAGCATCAGCAGAACCAATACGGCCGCATCGAACGTGCGGATGCGCCCGCGCGAGGTTCGCCTTGAGGAAGCGTCTTCGAACGCGAAGTCACTCATCCCGTCGAACGGCGGCGCGCCAGCCGCCCCTCCCAGACGTAAAGGATCCCGTTGGCCGTTACCGCGATCAGCAAAACGAAGAGCATCAGGCCGTACATGGCGCGGTTGTCGAAGCTCTGATACGCAAAGGAGATCGCGAAGCCGAGACCGGTTCCCGAGAGGATGAATTCGCCGGCGATGACGCCGATCAGTGCATAGCTCAGCGCCAGCTTGAACCCGCTGAACAGGCGCGGCAGCGCGGCAGGCAGCACGATCCACCACAATGTCCGCGCCGGACTCAACCGATGAACGCGCGCCAGTTTCAGCAATACCGGCGAAACGCTGTCGAGTCCCGACAGCGTGCTGATCATGACGGCGGGCGCGCCGGAGAGCACGCCCAACACCACAAGCGGAGCCTTGCCGAGGCCAAGCAGCGCCACCAGCAGCGGGTAGAATATGAAGGTCGGCACCGAATAATACGATGCCAGCAACGGATCGACGACATCGCGCAGCCGCGAGGAACGGTGGACCAGCGCACCGACCAGGGTGCCGCACCCGATCGCCAGTACAAAGGCGAGCGCGATGGTTGAGAACGTGTTCACGATACTCTCGTCCAACTCGCCGGAGCCGACGCGATCAATCATCGACGCAACCATTTCACTGGGAGGAATGACGATCAGTGGATCGATGAGGCCGGTGCGGCAGCAGATTTCGAGCGTTGCTGTCAGTCCCGCCAGCACGGCGATCCGGACCAGGAGAACGGCGCGCCGCCTCGTCACGCCGCCCGTCCCATCGTCTTGAGAGACTCTTCGCGCAGCGAGGACCACAAGCGCGCGGTCACCGTGCCGAATTCCGGATTCGAGACGACGCGGCTGTCGCGATCCCGCGGCCAGCCGGTCTCCACCATGTCGATGAAACGGCCCGGCCGTGCGCTCATGACGCCGACACGGTCAGACAGCATCGCAGCCTCGTCCAGGGCATGGGTGATGAGTAGCACGGTGGCGCCGGTTTCACGCCAGAGCCGCAGCAATTCGTCACCCATCAGCAGCCGGGTCTGCTGGTCCAGCGCACCGAACGGTTCGTCGAGCAGGATCAGCCGCGGCCTCAGCACCAGCGTCCGCGCGATGCAGACCCGCTGCCGCATGCCGCCGGAGAGCTGCGCCGGATAATGATCGGAAAATTGAGCCAGCCCCATGAAGCTGACGGCATGATCAACCCGTTCCGCGACTTCTTTTTCCGGCAGGCCGGAGGTGCGCAGGCCAAAGGCGACATTTTGGCGGACGCTCAGCCAGGGCATGCTGGCATCTTCCTGGAAGACGACACCGATGCCGTCCGGGACCTCACCGTGCAATTCGCTGCCTTCGAATTTCACGCTGCCGCTGGTTGGACGCGCCAGCCCGCAGAGCACATCGAGCAGGGTCGACTTGCCGCAACCGGACGGACCGACGACCGAGAAGAACTCGCCGCGGGGGATCGTCAGGTCGATCGGGCCGAGCGCATGTACTGCGGGTGGCCCTTCGTACTGACGGACCACCCCACTCAGCGCGACGTGCGAGGGCTCGCTCACGGCCGCGTCACTCATTGGGTGGGACGCAGATCTAGCGGCAGATAGGAAGTGTCGACATATTTCGGCCAGTCGACATCACCCTTCATCTGTCCAGTGATCTGCAGACCCTCAACCATGTGGTTCATGGCCGCATAATCGAGCCGGCCGTCGCTCCAGTAATTCTCCTTGATGAGATTGCGCAGATGCGCCCGGAACAGGTCGACGTTCGGATTGTTGTAGGCCTTCGCCGTGATGTCGGCGGCCTCATCCGGGTGTTCCAACGCATAGGCCAGTCCTTCACGACGGGCGACGATCAGCCCTTTGATGATGTCCGGATGTGCCTTGGCATATTCCGCAGTCGTGATCATCACGGTCTGCATCATGCGCGGATCCATCGTGTCGCGCACCATGAAGAGTGGCTTCACCCGTTCCTTGTTCTGCGCGAACACCAGTTCATCGGAGAAGCCGGCATCGACCGCACCGCTACTTACCGCGGAGAGGTTGGCGCCGAGATCGCCGGCCGGCACCAGCTTCACCTGCTGCTGGGTGATGCCATTGGCTTTCAGCGCCATCAGGATCACCATGTTGCTCACTGAGCCCGGCGCGGTATAGGCGACCTGTTTGCCAACCAGATCCTTGATGCCCTTGAGAGCCGAATCGTTCTTGACGACCCACATCTGGTCGGACACGGTTTGCGCGCCGGCGCCGATAATAATGAGCTTTTGGCCGGAATTGATGGCCTGGACCGCTGCCGCCAGCGAAACCTCGCCGAATGGAATGCCGCCGGCCAACGTGTTGCGGACCGCGGTGCCTCCACCTGCTGCTGTCAGGATACCCGTGACATCCACACCGTTCTTCTTGAAAAGGCCTTTCTCCATGGCGACGGCATAAGGCACGCCGTAGAATTGCCCGCCCCAATGGGTAACCGTGATGGTTTCGGCCGGAGCGGCCGGCGCCTTCCAGACTGTGATAAAAGCCGCCAAGCCCACGATAAGGCCAACTCGCGCAAGCGCTTTCCCCTTTGCCATGACGTATTTCCTTTTTTGTTGATCCGTCTTCGGATTTCCTCGATCGAGGGATCGGATATTCGGATTGGACTGGCAGCTACTCTTTGTGGCTGTCGGCCAAACCATGACGCTTTTCGAAAGCGTGCACGGCGGGAAAGCCCATCAAGGTGTTCATGTCCGCGAACGGCAACATCGGAGCGCCGCTGCTGGTTCCTATTCCGGCGGTTCTCAAATTCCCGTAGACGAGCTTGAGGGCGCCGGCCGCTGTCAGGAAGCCCGAGGCGGGATAAAGCGCGATCTTGAAGCCCATTGTCGCGAGCTCGCTCGCCGACAAATACGGCGTCCGGCCGCCTTCGACCATGTTCGCCAGCAATGTCGCGCCCTTGAAGGTCTCAGCGACGTGGCGCAATTCCTCGAGGCTCTCGGGACTTTCGACGAACAGCACATCGGCGCCGGCCTTGAGGAAACCCTCGGCCCGCCGCAGCGCCGCATCCATCCCCTCGGCGTAGCGCGCGTCGGTTCGTGCCACGATGAGAAAATCACGACTTGGCCGGGCATCGACCGCGACCCTGATCTTGGCGATGGCATCATCGGCCGGGATCACACGGCGGAATTCGGTATGGCCGCATTTCTTCGGGAACTCCTGATCCTCAAGCTGGATGCCCGATGCGCCGGCGGCCGCATAGCCGCGCACGGTGCGGTCGACATTCAACAGTCCGCCATAGCCGGTATCGCCATCGGCGAGGAAAGGAATGCTGGTGGCGCCCGCGACACAGCGCACACGGTCAAGCATCTCCGTGAATGTCGCGGTGCCGGCATCAGCGACGCCAAGAGCAGATGCAACGACACCATATCCGGTCATGTAAAGCGCGTCGAAACCGGCGCTCGCTGCCATCCTCGCTGAAATGCCGTCATAGACGCCAGGAAGCGTCAGGCAACCGTCCTTGCGCAGCAACCCACGCAATGTCGTTGCTTCAACCAAGCGATCCTCCCGTCGTTTTTTAATCGGCGGCGCCCATGAAGGCATCTGCCGTTTTTTGTTTGCAGTATTGGAAACTCTGGCGCCATGTCCCGTGCTAGAGTTCTGAGTTAGCTCAATCTCTAGGGATATTCCGTAAAAATCAATCCTTTAAAGGCCGAACGGGCCGGCATCGTTGCGGGCGCAGGAGGACACGAAAATATCATGTCGCAACGCATCGAAAAGTCATGGAATGTTTTCGTCAGCGTCGAAAACCCCGAGCACGATCGATGCGTGGATGTGTTTTCGCGACCGGACGGCAGCTATGGGTTCGAGGAGTTTCGACGGGACATTGAGGACGGCGGGCAATGGACACCGGTCCAGTATTATTCCGGCATCGCTTACGGTTCGCCAATCGCTGCGTTGGACGCTGCCGAACGATGTGTTCCTTGGCTGGTCGATATCCTCGTGCAGAAACCAGAACTGCGAATGCGGATCGGTTTAGGGTAGTTGCAAGCGGGCGTTTCACATCCAGCAAATACGAACCGATGAACGACCGCTTAACATGTTGCTGCTGCTGATATTTCCATAGTTTCCGGTTTATGTAACTAAAGGACAACGGCTCCGGGCCATAGAGCTATCGCTTTTTCCTTTCTTTTCAAACCCTTTGACGCATACTTGCATAAAAAGCAGAAAAACCCGCCAAACGGCGATGCACCGGGGAGAACACCATGCCGACTTCACGCAGAACGCTGCTGAAGAATTCCGCGGCTGCCGCCGCTGCACTCACCTTCGATTGGACACGCGCGCAGGCGCAAGCCGAAACGGTGCGCATCGGCGTGATCTACGACCTGACGGGCCCCTTCGCGGCGGGCGGCTCTGTCGCCTCCTCGGTCGGGGCGCAAATCGCGATCGACCTCGTCAATGAGAAGGGCGGGATCGGCGGCAAGTACAAGATCGCCGCCGTGAATGCGGATTCACAGAGCAAGGCAGACGTTGCGATCAACGAGGCCGTCCGATTGATCGATCAGGAGAAAATCGACATCATCAACGGCGTTTACTCCAGCGCGCACGCAGTCCCGCTGGCGGCGAAGGTCGAACAGCAGAAGAAGGTCCTCTGGATCACCACCGCGGTTGCGACCGCCGTGTTCAAGGACAAGAACCTGCAATACGTCTTCCGCGCGCAGATCCACTCCGATCAATATGGCCAGGCCTTTGCGGGCTTCCTCACCGAACATGCCAAGGGCAAGCTCGGCGTCGAGCCCAAAGACGTCAAGGTTGCGCTTATCCACGAAGACGGCCCCTACGGCGTCGGTGTCGCCGCCGCCGACGAGGCCTATTCAAAGGAGGCCGGACTCCAGATCGTGCTCAGGGAAGGTTATTCGGCGGCCGCCCCCGACCTCTCGGTGCTGATCACCAAGCTCAAGCGCGCCAGGCCCGACGTGATCTCGCACGCGGGCTATAATCCCGACATTACTCTCCTCCTCCGCCAGGCGCGCGAGAACGGCCTTCGTTTCAAGATGCTGTTCGGCAACGGCGCGGGCTACAGCCAACTCGACAAACTGCGCACGACTTTCGGCGCAGACATCGACAATTTCTGCAATATCGACCCGGTGCCTGCGCAATTGCTCGACCCGGCTAAACTGGCACCCGGAATCGGCGATCTCACCAAAACCATGGTGACGCGCTACAAGGAAAAAACCGGCGCGACCGACGTTCCGCCGCATTGTTCGATGGGCTTCAACCAGACCTGGCTTCTGCTCAACAACGTCCTGCCCGTCGCCAAGGAGAAATACGGCGGCTTCGATCCCGAGGCTGTTCGCAAGGCGGCGCTCGACGTCGATATCCCGGCTGGAGGCACAATCCAGGGCTATGGCGTGAAGTTCTTTCGGCCGGGTACGCCGCTCTCCGGCCAGAACGAGCGCTCGACGCCGGTCGTGATGCAAAATGCCGGCGAACATATCTCGGTGGTTTGGCCGACCAATATCCAGACGCAGGATCCGGTCTTCCCGCTGCCCAAATCGTCGATCTACGCCGCCTAGCTGGATCGCGATGCACGGTAATGACGCGTCAGGTTGTGGCGCAGGCTTTCAACGCCGCCCGTTCTGGGCAGCGTCTGCTTGCTGGTGAAGCTCCCGCTGATAGGCGCTCACCGGGCCTTCGCTCAGCCACCGGGTCGTTTGTCCGACGTAATGCTCACCGATCGCGCGGATCCTGGAGATGTCCTCCAGATCTGCGTAACGCGTCACGGAAGCGGAAACCCCGTCATGGAAATACGTGCCGGCCAGCGCTGCCACGACAAGCGCTGCGACGATCGAGGAAAGAGTGAGCCGGCGCCGCGAGCCGCGCGTCCGCAACGGCTTCGCCTGGGAGGGATCGTCCGACAGGCCGTCGCCTTGCAGAGAATTATTGTCGCCTTGCAACGGATGCCAGTGCGACGGTGTGATCCTGGTCGACTCGCCGCTTTCGCTGACCCATTCGGCAGCATCGGCCGACCAGTGCACGACATCATAACGGCCTTTCGCATCATCCTCGACGATGATGACGCTGCCATCCATCGGTGCGGTTTCAATCGAACGGCGCATCGAAAACCACCTTTCAGAATGCCTAGAGGGAGAGCCGGCTTTCTTGCGGCAGCCTGTCGGTAACTCCCGACTTGCCATCGGATAGCCGCCAATTTCGTAGCGACGGATTTTCCGTATCGCCGAACGCCGCCAGCAGCGCGTTGTTGACCTCTTCGATGCGGCCGAGCTTCACCAGCACCCGGCTCAGCCCGATGAATCCATCCGCCTGATCAGGACGCAGTCTCATGGCCTCCAGATAGGGCTGCACCGCTTCGAGATGACGTCCAAGATTCTCGCAGACCTGCGCCAGACAGAGCCAGGCTTTGACGGCGTCGGGACGGACCATGGTGAGCGTCCTGAACAGCCGCTTCGCCTCGGCATGGTTACCCTTCACGACGAGCAACTGTCCGAGCCGGTGCAGCGTGTCAGCGTGCTTCGGCTGAACCTCCAGGATGCGCCGGTAGCCGCACTCCGCATCGGCGGTCTGTCCCTTCTGGTGCAAGGCCGTCGCCGCCTCGAGGACGTCGGGAATGCCGCGAGGATCGATCCTGTTGCCGAGATTCCTGCCGTTCCTGGTCTCGACGACGGTGCAATGGATTTTACGCTCCACACATCGGAACGAGTATTTGTAGGGCTCGTTGCCGCGCAGAAAATCATATTCGGTAAAGCCGTTCGCGATCGCGTGCCGGATGCTGAAAGAATGCAGGATCACGCCCGGCGGCGGCCCGTCAAAAGTCTCGTCGCGCCCGGTTATGTAAAACGAAAAGGTCCGCTTGCGGGGATCCATCAGCGTGGCCAGCGCCGCGACGGGCTGGTCGGCGTGCCAGAAGGTCGGCAGGAACACCAGGCCGGACTCAAAACTGCGCCTCAGCATGGTGCCATTGCTGCGAACCAGGTTGTCGGCCAGATCTCCCTTGCGCGGACGCCATTTGATCTCCCAGAACCGCAGCAGGGTCTTGAGATCCTGCTCGAACGTCTCCGGCGTCGAAACCGTGATCCGATATTCGCTGCTGGCATCGACCAGCTTCAGAAGACGCCGGATCTTTTGCCTCGTATTGGTGCTCAACGAAGACAGATAGCACTCCCAGTCCCCCGGCAGCGTGGTGTAGGGGCACAGACTGTTGTCGATGCGGTCGACCTTGGTGATGCGGTTCACCTCGGTCATGCCGAAATTGGCCTTCGGAAAATACGCCAGCAGCAAGCGGTAGCGGCGCTCCGACATCCTGACATTTTCAAGGTGCAAGCGGGCCCAGTTCATCTGCTTGAGGTGGCGCGCAAAGGCCGGGATGACCTTGCTTTCCACATCGGGCGAACAAACGATGCCGGTGTAATCGGCGGAGAAATTGCCCGCCATCCGCAACGCGTGGACGACGTCGGATTCCTCGATCGAGCTTTCCAGCCGCAACGGAAAGAACGCAACATAGGGCGCATCGGCGGTGTTGTGGGGCTTTGCCGCCAGGATGAACCATGGCCCCTTGATGGACGCCAGCCAGCCGTTCAGCCACTTCCATGACAGGAATATCTGGGCCTCTGGATCCGCGTCATAGACGGCGTTCCAGTTGTCCTCGAGGCTAGCCAATGACGACGACGTTTCGATGATGTCGATATGCACGGCGGACGCCTTTCCAATCTGGTTGTCTGGTTCCTTGTTCGGTGCCTAACGCTCGCGGAAGGCGCGCGCCATGCTGTCGTGGATGGGTTTGACGAGGTACTGGAAGAACGTCCGTTCCGCCGTCTGGATATAAACCTCCGCCGGCATGCCGGGCGTCGCCTTGAAGTCTGGGATGGTGATGGTGTTTGCGTCGAGTTTGACGCGGACAATATAGATGTCGGTCGGGCCCACTTGCTGCGACTTCTTCTCATCCGCCAGCGTGTCCGCCGAAAGGTAGATCACGTCTCCGGAAACCATCGGTGTGATCCGCTGGCTCAGCGCGGTGAGCCTGACCGTCGCTTTCTGACCGCGCTTGACGCTGTCGATATCCTGCGGCCGCAACCGCGCCTCGATGATCAATTCGTCCTTGAGCGGCAGGAGCTCCATGATGTTCTTGCCAGCTTCCACGACACCACCATTGGTGTGATAGCGTAGCTTCACCACGACGCCGCTGACCGGTGCGGTAACGCGGACCCGATCGAGCACGCCTTTGGAGCTGAGCATCCGCTCGCGAACATCAGCCAGTTCGCCGCGTATCTCGTGAAGCTGATCCACGGCGGTCTTGATCGCGGTCTTGCGTACACCGTTGATCTGTTCGACCGCGCGGGCGATGCGCTCCTTGGCGTCGCCGATATCGCCCATGATCCGGCCGATCTCGCCCTCCAGATTGGCCTTGGTACGCTGCAGCACCATCAATTCGGGCTTGCGCACCAATCCTGCCTGCACCAGGCGATCCTTGGTCTCGATTTCCTCATCGAGCAGGACGATCTGCCGCTTGACGGCACTGAGCTGAACCCGCGATCCCTGGATGCGCTCCTCAAGCGCCTTGATGCTCTCGTCAATGCTCTTGATGTCGCTGTCCAGATTGTTGCGGCGTGCCGTGAACGCCAGCTTTTGGTTGTCGAGGATCTCCTTTGCCTCGGGCGTCGTCGCGAGCGCGTTGACGATTTCCGCCGGGAACGTCACTTCACCATCTTCCCTCATCTCGGCCATCAGCCTCGAATCGATGGCTGTCAGTCTGAGTCGGCGCAGGAACAGACGTTGCAGTTCGGCCCGCGGCATGGTCTCGTCCAAATCGAGCAAGACCTGACCCGCCTCCACGCGGTCGCCTTCGCGCACATAGATCTCGCGGATCACTCCGCCTTCCAGATGCTGGATGATCTTGTTCTGCCCGGTCACGACGAACACGCCCGACGCGACCACAGCGCCCGCAATCGGTGCCGTATTGCCCCAGACGCCAAAGCCCATCAGCATCACAGCCATGACCAGGATGCCGCCGATGGTCGGCAATCTCGTCGATCGCGGCAGCGAATCGTACCAGGTGCCTTCTGTAGCAGCGGTGCGAACCGCGATTTTCCTGTTGGCCATGGCGAACCTCGTGCCTGATCGTTTCCTTATGAAGCCGGTGGTGAGGGCGGCGGATCACCCGGCCCACCCGGGATGTTCGGCGGCTTGCGGCCGGTAATGACTGGAATGATCTCGTCGCGGGTGCCGAATGCCTGGACCGAGCCCTGATGAAGGATCATGATCTTGTCGACGCTCTGCAGCAGCGCGGCGCGCTGTGTGATCGTCACCACCGTGATCTTCTTTTCCTTGGCGCGCAGCAGCGCCTTGGCGAGCGCCCGCTCACCGTTCGCATCGAGATTCGAATTCGGTTCATCGAGCACGATCAGCCGCGGGTTGCCGTAAAACGCGCGCGCAAGCCCGATACGCTGGCGCTGGCCGCCCGATAGCGGACTCCCGTCCATGCCGACGATGGTCTCATAGCCCTGCGCAAAGCCCGAGATCATCTCGTGCACATCGGCGGTCTCCGCGGCGTCGAACACATCCTCGTCGCGGGCATCTTCGCGCATCCGGCCGATATTGGCCTTGATCGAAGCGGGAAACAGTTGCACGTCCTGCGGCAGATAGCCGACGCTCTCGCCGAATTGCCGTGGATCCCAGTTGCGCAGATCCATCATATCGAGGCGCACATTGCCGGCGGTCGGGATGATGGATCCGACCAGCATGCGCGCCAGCATGGTTTTCCCGGTGCCGGAATCCCCGACTACGGCAAGCGATTCACCTGGCTTCAGTTGAAAACTGATGCCGTTCAGGATCACCTTCTTGTTCGGCGGCGGCACATAGAGAATGCGCTCGACATTCAGATAGCCGGCCGGGCGCGGCAATCGTAGCCGCTCCAGGTTGAGCGGCGAATTCGTGAGCAGGGTCTTGACCCGCGCATAGGCCGACCGCGCCTGCACGAAGTTGCGCCAGCCTTCGATGGTTCCCTCCAACGGCGCCAGTGCACGGCTTGCCACGATCGATGCCGCAATCACCATGCCGCTGGTCATCTGGTTCTCCAGCGCCAGCCACGCACCCCATCCCAGGATGGCGATCTGGGTACATAGTCGCAGGAATTTCGACAGCCCCGTCATCATGATATTGCGGTCTTGCCCGATCACCTGCGCCTTCAACGATTCCACGGTCTCGCGGCCCCAGACCTGCACGCCCTCGGGAATCATGCCCATCGCATTGATGACCTGCGCATTGCGGGCCATCGATTCCGCCTGCAGGTTTGCCCTGGCGCCGTAGTTGTTCGCCTGCATGAACGACACCGCGGTCACCCGCTGGTTCAGCAGCGCCACCACAACAAGGCCCATGCCGGCCGCCAGCACAATGAAGCCGAGATGCGGATGGATGAGAAACACCACGGCAAAGTAGACCGGCGTAACCGGTGTATCGAACATCGTCAGCAGCACCGGACCCGTGAGGAAGGACCGCAAATGTTGCAAGTCCGCCAAGGTCTGAAATTCCCGGCTCGATCCGCCTTGCGCGGCTTTGGCGGCCGCGCTTAAAACCGGTCCTCCCAGTCGCGCCTCGGTCTCGACCGCGACGCGCATCAAGATAATTCGCCGCATCATGTCCATCAGAACATGCGCGGCGATCGCAATGACCACAATCATGGTCAGCATCACCAACGTGTCCGTGCTGCGGCTGGTCAGCACACGATCGGACATGTTGAAGAGATAGATCGGGATAGCGAGCACCAAGAGGTTGACCGCAACCGAGAAGATACCGACGGTCACCAGATTGCGGCGAGCGTCCGCAAGGCCCTTGCCGAGCACGTCGCGAAACTCGTGGTCGCTGGAGCGCTTGTGCAAGGGCGGCCTGCTGCCACCGCCGCCACCGCCCCCTCCTCCACCATCGCCGGAACCGCCACCGTTCCGGTCGCCGTTTGTAACCAACGGCGGAGCCGGAACCTGTTGCTCGATCACGACGGTGGCTCCCGGCGTCGCCTTGGCGTCCTCGCGTGCTTCCTCACGCAATGCCGGCGCCGCCGGCGGAGGCTCGGCGATTTTGGCTAGCACGGGAGGCGCGCCGTCCTCGGCAAACCTGACGAGGGACTCGTCGGCCGCTGCCGGGGCAGAGACACCAGGCATTGGCCGAAGCGGAATTATTCTGGCCGTCCTCGACGCTGCTTCCTCAGGGAGATCTGAATGCGGAGGCTCCGTACCGTTCATCCCATCGTTCCCGCCCAACGCCATTTCAAAACTCCACTAAACAATTTCCAACAAGAAAGAAATCAACGTGGTTCTAGTGCAGCACGCTCGCCATCGGATCTGAATGTATCGAAGCCGGGACTGCGCAACTGGGTGCGCATGTCTCATCCTGGCTGTCATCGACAAAGGCAATAAGTTCGGAAACCAGCGCATTGGTATCTGTGTTCAGCGCATGATCCTGATCGTGCGGGACAAGATTGGCCTGCACCAGGATCGAATCGGTATAAGCGTGACCGTTGACGAAGGTGTTGGTAGCGGCGACATCGACAATCGCGGCATCGTTGATCAGACTGTTGCCGCCGGTCGTCACCAATTGGGTCTGCACTCCGTTCTCGTGATGCTCCAAGGCGACATCCGACGGGTGATTTTGCAATTGGTAAATCACGTTGACGTCGGAGGTGATATTGGTCTGCCATACGGCATTGACGTCGTAATAGTCGCCCTTGACATACAGAACATTGAACGGGCCGCCGTACCCTGCGACTGCGGTTCCAAGGCTCGGATCGAGCAACGTCGCTCCGCTTCCGAGCGCGTTCAGGATCGCTTGTATTCCCGGCGTCAGCGGATCGAAAATGTCTCCGCCATACTGCTCGATCGTCGCTTCGTTCGACAGGTCGTTCTTGCCGGAGCTCGCCGATTGCCCCGTACCTGAATCCTCTGCCGCCATCTTGATCGCGTCATCGTTCAGCAACATGTTGTTTTGAAAGATGACGTTCATGCCGTGATAGGCGCCTTCGATGACGATCAGGTCGTAGTTGAGATTGCCATCAAAGATCTGGGCGAGGTTGCCAAGCTCATTGTGACCGCTCACCAGATTGTAGTGAGTGTCGGAACTGACCTGGGCGGCAATGTCGTTGTCGAACAGATAATTGGTCTGAACCAGTGTGTGGACACTGTAGTAGTTGCCGTCCACCACATCGACGTTCCAGTTCGGTCCGGCGAAGGTCGCCTGGATTGAAGCGTAGAGGCCAGGATGCTGCACGAAGTCGGCGATGTTGTTGGCAACATTGTCACCGGTCTCGACCGGCGTCGCCGCGCTGCTGGAAGCGCTGACGTGATCGTGGTCAATGGTCGTGTTGGTCTGAAAGACCGCATTGGTCATGAAGTAGTCGCC
>Ga0105246_10001458_pt1 | contig 14026 bp, 14 predicted proteins | sample KBSM64metaG_FD_99694 | JGI IMG/M metagenome (GOLD analysis project Ga0105246, IMG submission 99694) | Miscanthus rhizosphere microbial communities from Kellogg Biological Station, Michigan, USA - KBS M6-4 metaG | ecosystem: Host-associated > Plants > Roots > Rhizosphere > Soil | place...
GATATGGACGGCCACGAAGTCCTGCGCCGGATCCGGCAATTCAGCGACGCGTATGTGCTGATGCTGACGGCCCGGCAGGACGAAAGCGAAACGCTGACGGCGTTCCTCACGGGCGCCGACGATTACGTCAAGAAGCCATTCCTCCCCCGCGAGTTGCGCGCCCGGGTCACGGCGATGATGCGCAGGCCCCGCGCCGGGGATGTGCCGGCCTTTCCCGGCACGCTGCCCGACGGCGGCCAGGGCACCGGCGATTCGAGCCGCGCCGACGAGCCGGAAAATGCGGTCATCAAGCACAATGGTCTGGCACTCAACTACAAGACCCGCATGGTTTCCCTTCAGGGTTCCGTGCTGAATTTGACCAGAAGCGAATTCGACCTGCTATTTGACCTCCTTCGCGCCAAGGGGCAAGTGCGGACGAGGACCGATCTGGTTAGGGCAGCGCGCGGCGATTACTACGACGACGACGCATATATCAGCGAAGCGGACGAAAGAGCTGTTGAAACCCATATCGGCAACCTTCGCCGGAAACTCCACGAAGATCCGCAATCACCACGGTTCCTGCTGACCGTCCGGGGTATCGGATACCGGCTCGCTCCCAAACGGGTGGACTAGCCGGCACCATCCGGGCCGCTATTCATTCCTGAGGACGTAACTGCCCCGCAGTTCAAGGACCGTTGCATGGCCGCATTCGGCAACTGCGGCAAGCAGGGACCGGAGGTCACCGATATCGCCGTTCCGGATATGCTCCTCGAATTGCCCTGCCAATAGCGCAAGGCGGACCCCGCCCACCATTGTTGATGAGGTTTTGAGGCTCAGGATTGCGTCCAGAGCTCCGGCTTCGTCGCCACGTTCCACGGCACCTGCGAGGGCTTCGTACCTCAGGGTCCAAAGTTTCGCGAAATCGCTGGCGAAGCTGCGGGCAATGAGCGGATTGTCAAGTTGGTCTTCCAGCAGCTGGAATGCGGCCAAGTCCAATAACGGTTGTTTGTGCCCTCCGGCCGGAAGCCAGCTGGAACCATTGACGGAACCCGTGTGGTCGGGTTCCACATCGCCGGCTTCGATTGGACCTGGACTGAACATAGCTCAATGCTACTTTCTGAATTCCGGAAAAGCGGTTCTTGTGGTTTTCCTGAGGAAATCTTAAGACTTCCGGGATTGGCGACTTTTACCGGGGGGCCGAATTCCAGTAATGGAATATCAGTTTCATCCGCCGCTGAAGGTGGCGATGGTGTTGATGACGGCCGGTCCCAGGATGGCGATGAACAGCACGGGAAAAATGAAGAACAGCAGGGGGAAGAGAATCGTCACCGGAAGCTTCATTGCCTTCTCCTCGGCACGCTGGCGGCGTTTCACCCGCATGACCTTCGCCTGGACCCGAAGGACCCGGCTGATGGCAATGCCGTAGGTGTCCGCTTGGATGACGGCCTGCACGAAGCTTCGGAGTTCGGGAACGTTGGACCGTTCGGCCAGGGCAAGGTAGGACTCGCGGCGGCTGCGGCCAACCTGCATGTCCTGGAGCGTCCGCACCAGTTCCTCGGCCAGCGGACCCTTGCCGTTTTCGCCGGCACGCGCCATGGCGCCTTCGAAACCGAGGCCCGCCTCGACCGAAATCAGCATTTGGTCCATGGTGTTGGCAAGTTCCAGTTGCATGGTCTTTTGCCGTTCCTGTCCCTTGCTGTAGAGCATCAGGTCCGGAATGAAGTAGCCCAGCAACACCACGAAAATGCCCACCAGCTTCAGGACCGCGCTATCGCTGTTGGCGCCGATGTAGAAGCCCAGCAGCGCACCGCAGAGACCGAGCACCGGCTTGGCGGCGAGGACGCGCCCCAGCGGGAGGGACGGGGGACGGCCCGCCAGGGAGAGCAAACGGTCCAGTTTCTGGACGTAGCTTCCGGGGGTCAGCCTGTAGCCGAGGCTTTCGAGCGCGCTGCCGCGTCGCTGCGGACCGGCTTCGACGGCGCCTCCCCCGCGTGCAAGGAGCTCCCGGACGGAACGCTGGGTCCTGCGGTCCACCGAAAGGACCGACCACGCCAGGTAGGCAATCGGCAGCGGCACCAGCAGCAGGGACAAGAGGAGCAGGAGATTCATGCTTCACCTCAAAACTTCAGGTCGATGATCTTGCGCATCCAGAGACCGCCGATGGTCATGAGGACGGCTGACGCCGCAATCATGGCCCAACCGAGCGGATGGGTGAACATCACGTTCATGTATCCGGGATTCACCACAGTGAGCAGAGTGACGATGCCGAAGGGAAGTGCCATCAGGATGTATCCGGAGAACTTTCCCTCTGCCGCGAGGGACTTGATGTGGCCCTTGATCTCGCTGCGCTCCCGGATGGTCTCGTTGACCTGGTCCAGGACTTCGGCCAGATTTCCGCCCACCTCACGGTTGATCTGGATGGCTTGCGCTATCCACACGAAGTCCTCGCTTTGCATCCGATCTGCTGTGTCATTGAGGGAGGCTTGGAGTTCACGGCCCAGGCTGGTTTCCGTAATGATGCGGCGCATCTCCTCGGCGGTCGGGCTGATCGATTCGGTGGCCGCGGCGTCTATCGCGCGGAGGATGCTGTGCCCCGCGCGCAGGCCGCCGGACAGCAGCTGGAGCGTATCGCCGAGCTGCTCATCGAACTTCGCGCGCCGCTTTCCGGTCCGGAACCTGATGACGAGCTTCGCCACGAAGGGCGCCGGAATGAAGAACAGGACACCCAACAGGGGGCCGCCGGCGACAAGTCCGATCAGGGCGCCCACAAAGGCCCCCGCGATCACAAGGATGAAGAATTCCGCCTGGCTGGTCCGCAGCCCGGCGTTCTCCAGCTCCTCACGGTTGAACAGCCGGACATTGCGCCGCTCCAGGACCCCATGGATGGCGCCGGAGGCAGAACCCGCGAAGCGCGTCAGTTGGGAGCCGGGACCCGCTTGGTAGGGCCGCCTCCGGTCCAAGGGAACCCCGGGACTCTTGGGCAGGATCACCGCGACGCCGAAAAGCAGGATGGCGCCGAGCATGAAAGCTGTTCCGGTCAGGAGGATCATGGCTCGCTCACACCCTCACGGCCGACGCCAGGGGCGCGGCGAACACCTCGGGGGAAACATGGATTCCCAGGTCATTGAAGCGGTCGATGAACCGGGGCCGGATGCCGGTGGACACCGGCCGGCCGAGGAACGTCCCATGCGCGTCCACGCCCGCCGAGTAGTCGAAGACAAACGCGTCCTGCAAGGTGACGACCTCCCCTTCCATGCCTTGCACCTCCGTCACATGGGTGATCCGCCGCGTACCGTCCCGCAGGCGGGAGATTTGGATGATGAGATTCACCGCGGACGCTATTTGTTCACGGATCGCCCGTAGCGGCAGGTCCATGCCAGCCATGAGGACCAGGGTTTCAAGACGAGCCACTGCGTCACGCGGGGAATTCGAGTGGACAGTGGAAAGCGAGCCGTCGTGACCGGTGTTCATCGCCTGCAGCATGTCCAGGGACTCGCCGCCACGGACTTCGCCGACGACGATCCTGTCCGGGCGCATGCGTAGCGAGTTCCTGAGCAACTCCCTGATGGTGACCTCACCCTTGCCCTCGGTGTTCGGGGGCCTGCTTTCGAGCCTCACCACGTGCCGCTGCTGGATCTGCAGCTCCACCGCATCCTCGATGGTGACGATGCGGTTGTCATCGGGGATGAAGGATGAAAGGACATTGAGCAGGGTCGTCTTTCCCGTGCCGGTGCCGCCGGAAACGATGATGTTCAGCTTCGCCTTGACGCAGGCGTTAAGGAGTTCGGCCATTTCGGGGGTGAGTGTGCCGAAATCGATCAGGTTCCGCACGGTCAGCGGCACCTTGCTGAACTTCCGGATGGTCAGGGACGAACCGCCGACGGCGAGTGGCGGGATCACGGCGTTGACACGGGATCCGTCTTCGAGCCGTGCGTCGACGAGCGGGGACGATTCGTCGATCCGGCGGCCCACTTTGGACACGATCCGCTCGATCACCCGCCGGAGGTGCTCTTCCGAGCTGAAGCCGGAGTCCGTCAGGATCAGCTTGCCTTTTCGTTCGACGTAGATCTGGTCCATCCTGTTGACCATGATTTCGGTGATATCCGGGTCGTCCAGCAGCCGCTGGAGCGGCCCGTAGCCGAGGACGTCATCCGCCACGTCCCCCACGAGGCGGGTCCGCTCCTCGGCGGACAGCGGAACCTGCTCGGCGTCGACGATCCGGATCAATTCTTCCCGGGCCGTCGCCCGCAGCTCGTGTTCGCTCAGCGCCGAGTCGTTGAACCGGGCACCCAGACGCTCGAACAACGCTGTCGCGGCCCGCGCCTTGAGCGCGGCGAAGGCATCCACGGGCTGCTGGACCTTGGACTTGCCTTGGTCCGCGTGCTCGACGAGCTTCAGGGAGGCATGGGTCTTTCCGGGACCGGCCGCCTTCCCCGGCGAGTAGGGCGTGGCCTGCTGTGCGAAGTCGGCTAAGGGGACCATGGCGGGCACCACCTCTCCACGGACCGTCTGTCCAGGCGCACCGGGCTCAGGACTCAACGCGGGACGGCTGAATTCCGGGCGGTTCATTGCGGGACGCGCACCTGGCGAGGCGGCACCGAAAGCTCGGCCGGCATTGTCCTCGGCGGCGCGCAGACGCTGCGAGAGTTTCACCTAGACCACGACCCTTCTGTGCAGTTGGCGCTGCGTGGTGGCACGCCACGCCGGATTGAAGCGTTCGACGAGTTGTTTGAGGCCTTTCACGGCCGGATCCTTCACTGCTTCCTGGAGCACGGGAACGCCGCGGTTGGTGGAAAGGGCAACAGCCTGCGACCGGGGAAGGCTCACATCGACAGGGGCGCCGATGTTGGCTTCGACGTCCTGGACCGACATGCCGGCCTTCGAATCGGCCATGTTGAGTACCACGTGGCGGGTTTCCGGCAGCAGGTCCAGCTTCCGCAGGATGTCCAGGCCCGCGCGGAGGCCGCGGACGCTTGGGACGTCCATGCCCGTGACCCACACAGCATCTGTGCACTGCTCGAGCGCGGCGAGACCGACTTCGGGCAGCCCCGGCGCGGTGTCCACCACCACGTACTGGAACTCCTCCGCCAGCTGTCCGAGCAGCCGGCTGACCTGTTCCGGAGTGATTTCGTCAGCCTCCACGGGGTCCTTGGGGGCGCACAAGGCGTAAATTCCTGCCGGATGAACGCTAAGGAACGCCTTGAGGACCAAGGAGTCCTGGCTTGCCGAGGGAGTAACCGCGTCGGTCACAGTGTGTTCAGGGTTGAGGTACAGGCCAGAGGCGACATCGCCGAACTGCAGGTCCAGGTCGACGATCACCACGCTCATCGGCGCGATCTTGCCCAGGCCCACGGCGATGTTCGTGGCGATCGTCGTCTTGCCCACGCCACCCTTGGGGGAAAAGACCCCGATCACCATGCCTTTGGGCGCGTGGGCCTGCTTCGGCTCCAGGGTGCGCTGGCGGCTGGCGAAGGACTGGCAGGCCCGCTCCAGCATGATGCGGATCTGTGCGACGTCCGCAGCGGGGCTCATGATGTCACGGATGCCTGAGCGCATGGCCTGCAGGACGAACCCGGATTCCGGTTCGGTGACGAGGATGACGCTCAGCTCGGGTGCACGGACGTCGAGGACTGTGGCCAGGCGCAGAGCCTCCTCCACCGGAACCTCGGGCCCCAGGATCAGCACTTCGAACTGTTCCTGGTTGAGGGCACCGAACAGCTCGGTCGGGTCGGACGGAAGGACATTGGTGAAGAAGGTCTGCACGCTTCCAGGCAGCCCGCCCGCCACAGCCTGGCGCAGCCGCTGGTCGAATTCGACATTCGGGGTGATCAGGACAAAGCGGCTCATTTGAAGACCTCGTTCCCGTCGACGATCCTGGGTCCGTTGACTTTCGCGTTCAGGGGCTCCTTGCTCAACCAGATCTTGGCGAACTCATTGGCGTACACGATCCTGGCAGCGTCCACATCGTTGACTGCAACGGTCAGGAGGAGGGATCCGTTCGGAAGCGTGGTGTCCTGCGGATCCGCAGCGGCCGCGCCCTGGCTCGGGGCCGGCGTCGGCTGCGTAGCCGTGGCCGCCTGCGGCGCGCGCTGGATCGCCGTCACGAGGACCTTGTGGATGACCAGCTTGGTTGCTCCCGATTTGTCCTCGTCTTTTCCGGCGATCTGGGAGATGAACACGCCAATGTGGTCACCGGGGGCCAGGCGGCCGCCGATCACCCTCTGGGGTTCCAATTGGAAGGAGACCTCCTGGAGGCCCGCAGGCACCGTGACGTTGCCCGGCGTCTTGAGCTCGTCCGGGGCGACCAGGCGCTCGGCAAGAAGCGTCTCGCCGGGCACCAGGTCCACGGCGGCCACCTTGCCGGCTTCGTCGCCCAGCGAGTGCAGGGCCGTTTTCGGAACCGCGGATTCGGGCAGCTGCTGTGTGGCCAGGGAGGCCTTCATGGCCTCGACGGGCGTACCGGCGGGAACCGCCGTCTTGACGATCAGGACGTCGACCGGCGTGAGGTTCTGGACGGCACGCTGATCGGCAGCCTGGGCGTATGAGAAGACGAGGATCACTCCGATGACGGCGAGCAGCGCAGCTGCGGATCCGGCCAACAAGCGGGATTTCACTTGCTACTCCTGTTCAACATTGGGGGTGAAAAGCTAGTTGCTGAGGCGCACAATGGTCGCTCCGAAGGCGTCCACCGGGCCCAGCGAGTAGCCGTCGGCCAGGGACACGTACCTGACAAAGCTGCCGATGATTCCACGGCAGTTTCCGGTGCAGGAAAGCGCTGAGGGGACGTCCGGGCTTGAGTTGCGGAAGGCGTCCGGTGCGCTGCTGTTGCCGCTGAACTTCCACCCTGCCACCTTGAAGGCTGCGAAGGACACCAAGTGGTACACCGCACCGCTTCCGGTGCCGGTCACTGCGTTGAAGACGGGGAGGAGGACGATGACATCGCGGCCCGCAGTAATGTTGTCCGCCCACTTTTGGAGGGTGGCGGCGCAGTTGCCTGGCGCGCTGTTGCCCGGTGCACTTCCGCCCTCGCTGACCGCGAGGTCGATCGTCCCGCCGCAGACGCCGGGATCCTGGGTGATCCAGCCGAACCCGCCGGCCACGGCCGCACCCGAAGGGCCGTACAGGCAGCCGGGATTGGCGCCGGTTCCGTGGTCCTGCAGCAGTTGCAGGGCTCCCCCGATGTAGCCCTGCACCTGGCAGATGGAATAGGCAAGCGGAAAAGCAGTCCTGCCGGCATAGGCGCTGCCCCACTCGACCTTCGAGCTGGTCTCGACGTCCGCTGTGCCGAAGCCGAGGGCCCTCGCAAAGAAGAGTGAAACCCCGCCCTGGGGCCCACCGGCCTGCTTGGCTCCGCCCGTCACGGTGACCTTGCGGTTGACCAGGTCCAAGTTGACCGACTTGACGTTGCTCAAGCCGTCCACGGCGTTCTTGTTGACGAGGTCGGCTGCGTATTGGGAGGCTGCCAGGCAGTTGGGGTCGGCAACGTTCGCTGCGCATTTCTGGGCGACGGCGAGGGCAGCGGCATCGGTTCCGTTCTGCACCTGGGCCCGTTCGGAGTACAGCATTCCCGCATCCACTGCGAGGGCCGCGAACCCGAGGAGCACCACGAGCGCCAGTGCAATCAGCACGGCGACTCCGCCACGCTCGCCGTCTTCGCCGCGGGGCATCAGCCGGCGCATAGCATGACTCCTACGCCTTGCAGCGGGAACGGACCAGCAATTCCGGTGAGGGTGCTGAGGGTGTACTTGATGGTCAGCGACATCTGCCCGCCGGAGGAGCAGTTCGCCTGGCTGAAGGTGAAGTTGGCGTCCGCGAGCTGCGGGCTCAGGGAGACGGCCGCGTTCTTGGCCGCCGTCCTGGCTGCAGTCTGGTCGTTCGAGATCGCCATGACGCGGACTCCCTCGCGTGCCGCGTTGGAAAGGGACACCTGTGCGTTGTAGGCCCGCCCGAATTCCATGATTCCGAGAAGCAGGAGAACCAGGACGGGTGCCAGCAAGGCGAATTCGACTGCCACGGCACCGCGTTCTGAGTTCCTGGACATGGGAACTACCTTTCGTGCTGCAGCGCTGTGTGCGTCTGAACGGAAGTTTCGGCTTGGGGGCGCCGTGAGTGGGATGGTGCAGGTGGGTGGGGACCGGCCCCACCCACCCGGGGCGTCTGCTTACTTCGAGCAGCTTCCGGCGACGGTGGACGTGGAGGCCGTCCAAGCACCGCCCTTGACACTGCAGGCGGTGCTGTTGAACGTCTCGACGAGGTTTCCGCCGAGCAAGGTCACAGCAACGATGATCACAACGGCGATGAGGGCGACCATGATGCCGTATTCAACGGCGGTGGCGCCTGTCTCATCCCGGCGCGCGCGGGCTACGGACGTGACGATGGTGGAAAACATTGCAGCTCCTTTAGTGAGATAGGCCGGTCGTTCCGCTGAGCGGAGGGACCTACTTCGAGCAGCTGCCCGCGACGGTGGAAGTGGACGCCGTCCAGGCGCCACCCTTGACGGAACATGCCGTGCTGTTGAATGTCTCCTTGAGGTTTCCGCCCAGCAAGGTGACGGCGACGATGATGACAACAGCGATGAGGGCGACCATGATGCCGTATTCGACGGCGGTGGCGCCTTTTTCGTCACGGCGGAGGCGTGATGCGGTGTTGGAGATGAGAGAAAGCATTGATAACTCCTGAGCGAGTTTGGGAGGATTTCGGGCTGGCCCAGCACCAGCTCGCAATCAACATAGCAACGCCCAACACCGCGTTGTATGGTCCTTGGAACATCCTGTGGGAATGCTCGCCAAACTGCGTATTTCCTGTGTTAAACCGGGGGAAATCCCGGGGCCGGCAGCCCCGTCTGACTCAGCCCATCGCCGGGGCGAGCCCGCCCTGCGGCGACAACTGCTTGCGTGCCCAGCCGGCCAGCTTCCTGCCCTTGCCCTTCCACCAGTTGTCCTCGTCCTTGTCCTGGTGGAAGCGGAAGATGATCGTCACCATCACGAGGACGCCCAGGACCAGATCGATCCAGGACGAGACGATCGCGTCGACCAGTACGCTGACGCCCATGACGAGGATTGACGGCACCGCCAGGGTCCGGAAGACGGTGCTGGCTACGTAGCGGCGGTGCGAGCGGGGAACGGAGACGGCACGCACCATGTCAAAACACAGGCATGCGACCACCATGGTCTGGCCCAGGGACATCAGGAGCAGGCCGGGAAGCGACCCCGCGAACATGGCGGCGGATTCCATTCCCGTGCTCATCGGACTGCCTCCGTCAGCGGGCGGCGCGGAAATGGAACAACGGCATTGCAGAAAGCAGACATTGTATGACCCCCAGAGTCATGAACTGCGGTTGAGACCAGCTACGCTCCATTGAATCGGCTGCCCTGGGGACCCGTCACGAGTGGTGGGTACTCCACTTTTCCGCAGTGGATTCAAGTAATTGGGGCGACGTGTACTCAATTCCACAGCGCAGTTTGACCCTGGACTACTTGCTCGGGCTTTGAGGCCCCGCCCTCGTCGGCCGGTGGGACCCTCATCAGCGAGACATAGGACTCCAGCTGGGAACGCAGTTGCGCCGGGGAATGGTGCGACGGCGACAGGGTGGCCGTGATCTGCGCGCCGAGCACGAAGGTCATGATGCCGCCGACGACGTCGTCGTCGTCCAGTCCGTCCATGAGTTCACCGGCATCCCTGGCTTCGCGAAGCCTGCCGAACAGCTCGTGCCGCCATTGCTCCATCGAGCGGTCATGGAGGGCCGCCTTCTCCGGATCCGTCAGTGCCCGCTGCCAGTACGCGATGGCGATCCGGGCTTCGCTCAGCCGTTCGGCGTCGAGCGGCAGGATTTCGTGGCAGAAGCTGCGCAGTGCGGCCAAGCCCTTCAGCCCCTTCGACACAGTTCCGATCCTGGCGTTCGTCTGGTTGAACACGTGTGCGAACGCAAAGGACAGGAGGTCGTCCTTCGTGGGGAAATAGGGCTTGAGCGCACCGTTGGCGAAGCCGGCTTCCGTGGCTATTTCGCGCATCGTAGCGCCCTCGATCCCCCGCCTGGCGATGATCCGCCACGTGGCTTCAACCAGTTCCACGCGTCGCTTGTCATGATCGACGATCTTCGGCACCCAATCCCCAAATCTTTTTTCTACAACCGTTGTGACTCAGCTTACACACTGTTATTGTCTACACACATAGAAAATAAACCGCCACTCCCAAGGGGCTTTTCCATGAACACCTCCGCCATTCCCGAAACGGCCGAAACCACCGCCTACGGACCCGTCACTGCCAGCGAGATCACCGCAGTCAAGGCCGCCCTCAGCGACGCCGGACTGTTCGACGAATCCACCCGAGTGGCCTACCTTGGACTCCTGGATCCGCCCCGCGCCTCCGCGGACGATGCAGCCGAAACGACGGACCGCCGCTTCCGGGTCTTCCTGCACAACGTAGCCACCGGAACCGCGCGCGACGTCGTCGTCACCCTGGAAACCGGGGACGCCTGGCACAGCGAAATCACCCGCAACGTCGAACTGGACACCGCCGTCGCGGGCGAACTTCCCGTCATCGGGGAGGAATTCGAACTGGTCGAAGCAGTGCTCGCCCAGGACGAACGCTGGCTCAAGGCGCTCGCGGAGCGAAAGCTCGACGTCGCCAAGGTGCGGGTCGCTCCCCTGTCCGCCGGCGTCTTCGAATACCCGGAGGAAAAGGGCCGCCGCATCCTGCGCGGGCTGGCCTTCGTCCAGGAGTTCCCGGAGGACAACGCTTGGGCACGCCCCGTGGACGGCCTGGTCGCCTACGTGGACGTGGTCAACAAGGAAGTCACTCAGGTCCTGGACTTCGGGGCGATGCCGGTCCCGGCAGAACACGGCAACTACACCGATCCGGAGCTGACCGGCCCGCTGCGGACCACACAGAAGCCCATCCACATCACCCAGCCGGACGGCCCCAGCTTCAGCATCCAGGGCGGCAACCACCTTGAGTGGGAGAAGTGGAGCCTCGACGTCGGTTTCGATGTCCGCGAAGGCGTGGTGTTGCACAATGTGGCGTTCGACGACGGAGGCCGCCGCCGCAGCATCCTCAAGCGGGCGTCCATCGCCGAAATGGTGGTCCCCTACGGCGACCCCTCCCCCGTGCGCTCCTGGCAAAACTACTTCGACACCGGCGAATACCTGGTGGGCCAGTACGCGAATTCGCTCGAACTGGGCTGCGACTGCCTCGGCGAAATCACGTACCTCAGCCCGGTGGTGAGCGACTCCTTCGGCAACCCGCGCGAAATCCGCAACGCTGTCTGCATCCATGAAGAGGACTGGAGCATCCTGTCCAAGCACAGCGACCTGTGGAGCGGGGTCAACTACACCCGCCGGAACCGCCGCCTCGTGGTCAGCTTCTTCACCACCATCGGCAACTACGACTACGGCTTCTACTGGTACCTCTACCTGGACGGCACCATCGAATTCGAAGCCAAGGCCACCGGCGTTGTCTTCACCAGCGCGTTCCCCGAAGGCGGATCGGACAACATCTCCCAACTGGCACCGGGCTTGGGCGCCCCCTACCACCAGCACCTCTTCAGCGCACGGCTGGACTTCGCCGTCGACGGCTTCAGCAACCGCGTGGAGGAAGAAGACGTGGTCCGGCAGGCCATGGGTGAAGGGAACCCGCGCGGCAACGCATTCTCCCGCAAGCGCACCGTGCTCGCCAGCGAGTCCGTTGGCGTCCGCGAGGCCGACGCCCGCAGCGGCCGCACCTGGGTCATCTCGAACCCGGGATCCAGGAACCGCCTGGGCGAGGCCGTGGGTTACAAACTGCACTCCGAAAACCAGCCCACCCTGCTGGCCGACCCCGGCTCCTCGATCGCCCGGCGCGCCGCCTTCGCCACGAAGGACCTGTGGGTCACCCGCTACGCGGAAGGCGAGCTCTACCCCACCGGCGACTTCGTCAACCAGCACTCCGGTGGCGCCGGCCTGCCCGCCTACATCGCCCAGGACCGGGATATTGACGGGCAGGACATCGTGGTGTGGCACACCTTCGGCCTGACCCACTTCCCGCGCCCCGAGGACTGGCCGATCATGCCCGTGGACACGGTGGGCTTCAAGCTGCGCCCCGAAGGCTTCTTCGACCGCAGCCCGGTGCTGGACGTCCCCGCGTCGAAGCCCGCCGGCGGGCACTGCCACATGGCGGCGGGACAATGAGCGTGAACGCCGGAAAAGTTGCCGGCAAGGCGGAGCAGACGGTCCATCACCACCGCCGGCTCGGCGTTCCTGCGGTGACGTTCATGATCATCGCTGCGTCGGCGCCGCTGACGGTTCTCGCCGGCGGCGTGACGACGACGTTCGCCGTCACCGGGGTCACGGGCGTACCGCTGTCCTTCCTGCTCCTCGGCGGAACCCTGGCGGTCTTCGCCGTCGGCTACGCGGCCATGAGCAGGCACCTGGTCAACGCCGGGGCGTTCTACTCCTACGTGGCCCAAGGGATCTCCCGGCCGGTCGGCGTCGGTGCCTCCATGGTGGCCCTGATGGCCTACAACCTCATGCAGGTCGGCATCTACGGCCTTTTCGGCTTCAGCGTCTCGGGCCTCATCAACGAACGCTTCGGCGTCGCCCTCCCCTGGTGGATCCCGGTCCTGACCTGCATCGCGGTCGTCGCGGTGCTGGGCGTGAACCGGGTGGACCTGTCCGCGAAAGTTCTCGGGGTTCTGGTCGGCCTCGAATTCCTCGTGGTGACCGTGTACGACGTCGCCTCCTTTGCCCTGGCACCGGAAGGGGTCAGCGGTGCGCCGCTCAGCCCCGAAAGCCTCTTCGTGCCGGGCGTGGGAGCGGTGCTGTCCTTTGGCATCGCCGCGTTCATGGGCTTCGAGTCCGCAGCCCTCTACGGCGAGGAAAGCAAGGACCCCAAGCACACCGTGGCCCGCGCGACCTACACAGCGATCACCATCATTGCCCTGTTCTACGCCGTGTCAGCGTGGGCGATGGCGGTCGGAACCGGCCCGTCAGCTGTGGCCGATGCCTCCGCGAAGCAAGGACCGGACCTGATGTTCGGATTCCTCGGCGCGCACACCGGAGTCCTCATCGCCGACCTGGCCCGGCTGCTTTTTGTGACCAGCCTCTTCGCTGCCCTCGTCAGCTTCCACAATGCCGCCGCCCGGTACTTCTTCTCCCTCGGACGCGAAGGGGTCCTGCCCCGCAAGCTCGGGGCAGTGCGGCGGCACAGCGGCGCACCCTACGCGGGGTCACTCGCGCAGACGGCCATCGCCGTCGTCGTCACGGCCGCCTTCGCGATCGCAGGGACCGGATCCCCGCTGGGGGACCTCTACCCGGTCCTCACGATGTTCACGTGGCTGACCAACGACGGCGCGATGGGCCTCGTCCTCCTGATGACCGTTGTTTCGCTGGCGGTGATCGGATTCTTCCGCAAAGACAAGCGGGACACCGGTATCTGGACGCGCCTCATCGCTCCCGGCCTGGGGTTCCTGCTCCTGGCAGCGGTCTTCGTCATGATCGCCCTCAATTTCAACGTCCTGCTCGGCCAGGAAGGCAACAATCCGCTGGTGCTCATCCTGCCGGCCATGATCGTCGTTCCTGGTCTGGCCGGGGTTGCATGGGCTTTCCGCCTCAAGCGGAACCGCCCCGAGGTATACCGGCGGATCGGGCACGGCGAAGAGGGTCCGGCAGCCGTGCACCTCGGTGACGAAGAAGACTGACCGGGCCTGGAGAGATCGGCGAACACCATGCACACAATCCTTTCCGCGGCCATGCTCGCCTGTTGCGGTATCGGCATCCTGTGCCCCATGCGCGAAGCCATGGCGCGCGGCGGTGTCCTGCGGAACGTCAGCCAGTGGGGGCCCATGGCCGTCATGCTCGCGGCCATGGCGGACACCACCGTCGGACCGGGCCTGCTTCCGGGAGTGGTGTGGGGGCTGCTCCTGCTGCTGGCAGCTCCCCTGCCGCTGGTACTGCTGCGTAGGGAACGCCGCAACGGCATGGAACTGCACCGGGCGCTCTCCGTCCTGGGGATGTTCGCGCTCCTCGTCACCGGCCTCCAGCCGGTGACGACGGGAACGGCGCCCCACGCCCAC
>Ga0105246_10001461_pt1 | contig 14021 bp, 8 predicted proteins | sample KBSM64metaG_FD_99694 | JGI IMG/M metagenome (GOLD analysis project Ga0105246, IMG submission 99694) | Miscanthus rhizosphere microbial communities from Kellogg Biological Station, Michigan, USA - KBS M6-4 metaG | ecosystem: Host-associated > Plants > Roots > Rhizosphere > Soil | place: Michigan...
ATCACGGGCCAGCAGGTCACGGAGCGTATTGGCGGTTGCCGCCTCCTGGCCTGCCCAGAGCAGATCCATCACTGCCCGTTCGAGTTCGCCAAGACTTGCCATCGTTACATCCCTGCTTTCCGCACCCAATGGCCGCTCGGGCCAATGCGGGGTGCGACGATCCAACATTCCAGTATCAAATCTATCGCTTTTCGGGCCGCGGTTCTACGTGAAGTAGAACATACGGCGTGGCGGACCCTTGCGGGGCTCAGGCGCCGCTGGAAAAGTGTGAGCAGGGGACGCCGGTTTGTTCTCCCCAGTTTTGTTCTACACTGTGTAGAACAAATGGTTTTCTACGAAATGTAGAAGAAGCGGGCCGCTCTGCGGTCAGCCGGACAAAGGACAGCCATGGACGCCTTGGAAATCGCACGTTGGCAATTCGGGATCACCACCGTCTACCACTTCATGATGGTTCCCCTGACGATCGGCCTCGGGCTCGTCGTCGCCATCATCCAGACCCTCTGGTACCGCACGGGCACGCCCGAGTACCTGCGGATGACCAAGTTCTGGGGCAAGCTTTTCCTCATCAACTTCATCATGGGCGTGGCCACCGGCATCGTCCAGGAGTTCCAGTTCGGCATGGCCTGGAGTGAGTACAGCCGCTTCGTGGGCGACGTCTTCGGCGCCCCGCTGGCGCTCGAAGCCCTGCTGGCGTTCTTCGTGGAGTCCACCTTCCTGGGGCTGTGGATCTTCGGCTGGAAGCAACTCAAGCGCGGCGTCCACCTGGCCTGCCTGTGGATCGCCGTCATCGGCTCGCTGTTCTCCGCCTACTTCATCATCGTGGCCAACTCCTGGATGCAGCACCCGGTGGGCGTGGAGATGATCGACGGCCGGCCCGTCATGACCGATGCCTGGGCTGTCTTCACCAACAACACGGCGCTCGTGGCCGTTCCGCATACGCTCTTCGGCGCGCTCGGCGTGGCAGGTGCCTTCCTGCTCGGCATCGCCTGGTACCACCTGTGGCGCCGCCGCCACGACGGCATCGACACCGTAGGCAAGGACGGCCGGCTCGTTCCCGGCAATGCCGCCATTCCCGGCCGCGACAAGGCCGACTACACCGTGTGGATCCGTTCGCTGCGGATCGGCGCCGTCGTCGCGATGATCTCCTTCGCCGGCACCGCGTTCACCGGCGACCTGCAGGGCAAGCTCATGTTCCAGCAACAGCCCATGAAGATGGCCGCCGCCGAGGCCGCCTGCCATGACGGCACAGGCTTCTCCGTGCTCAGCGTCGGCAACGTCGGCGCCAGGAACTGCGATGACGTCGTGGCCGTGATCGAGGTGCCGGGCATCCTGTCCTTCCTGGCCAAGGGCGACTTCACCACCGAGGTCAAGGGCGTGAACAGCCTCCTTCCCGAATACCAGGAGAAGTACGGCACCCACCTGCCGGACAGCCCGCTCTACGGTGACCGCGCGGGCAAGGAAATCCAGTACGTGCCGGTCATGGAGGTGACCTACTGGGGCTTCCGTATGATGATCGGTTTCGGCGGGCTTGCCGCTTTCGCCGCCCTGCTGGCCCTCTGGGTCACCCGCAAGGGTGTTGTGCCGCAGTCGCGCTGGCTCATGCGCCTGGCCGTGCTCGGTATCCTCGCCCCGTTCGGCGCCAACTCCGCCGGCTGGATCTTCACCGAGATGGGCCGCCAGCCGTTCGTCGTGGCACCGAACCCGGATCCCTCCGGCATCGACCAGGTGTTCATGTTTACCGCCGCCGCCGTCTCGCCCGGAGTTTCGGCAGGCGAGCTCATTACCTCGCTGGTGGTGCTTTCCTCGATCTACGCCGTGCTGCTGGTGGTCGAGGTGCGGCTGCTGGTCAAGTACGTGCGCGGCGGGGTGGCCTCCGCAATGCCGGAGCTCGCGCACGCCAAGGACGGCTTGGATAAGGACAAGAAGGACGACGGCGGCACCCCGCCGTCCGCGGGCGGCGACGACGTGCTGGCTTTCGCCTACTAGGAACTGCAGAGGACTTACGGACATGGAACTGTTGCCCACCATCTGGTTCATCGCGATCGCCGTCCTGTGGACCGGCTACCTCTTCTTGGAGGGATTCGACCTCGGCGTCGGCATGCTCATGAAACTGTTCGCCCGCAACGACGCCGAACGCCGGGTACTGCTCAACACCATCGGCCCGGTCTGGGACGGCAACGAGGTCTGGCTGCTCACCGCCGGCGGAGCCACCTTCGCGGCCTTCCCGCTCTGGTACGCTTCCCTCTTCTCCGCCCTTTACCTGCCGCTGCTACTGGTCCTGGTGGCCCTGATCTTCCGCGCGGTGGCCTTCGAATACCGCGGCAAGGTGGATTCCGAACGCTGGCGGGCCGGCTGGGATTGGGCCATCGCGCTGGGCTCCTTCTTCGCCGCCTTCGGCGTCGGCGCTGCCCTGGCCCTGACCACCACCGGGCTTCCGCTGGACGCCAATGGCGACCGCGACGGCGGCCCCTTCGCCTGGTTCAACGGCTATGCGGTGCTGGGCGGACTCGCCGTCGTCGTCTTCGCCCTGGTGCACGCGCTCGCCTTCCTTGCCCTGAAGAGCGACGGCGAGGTGCGGCACCGCGCCCGCCGCACCTTCGTGCGCTGGGTTCCCCTCGCCGCACTGCCGATGCTCGCCTGGTCCGTTTCCGTGCAGCTGATCGACGGCAAGCCGTGGACCTGGGCGCTGACCGCCGTCGCCGCCTGTGCCGCGGCCGCCGCCTGGTGGCTGGCATCCAGGGGCCGCGAAGGCCGGCCGTTCATGGCGCTCGCGCTGTTCATCGCGGCGTCCGCGGCCTCGATCTTCGGGGCGGCCTACCCGGTGGTGCTGCCGTCCACGCTGAACCCGGCATTCAACCTGACCGTGGCGAACGCCTCCTCTTCGGACTACACGCTCGGACTGATGAGCATCGCGGCCGCCTTCGGGCTGCCGCTGGTGGTCGCCTACCAGGCATGGACCTACTGGGTGTTCCGCCGCCGGGTCAGTGTCGACGTCATTCCTGCCGCCCACGGGTTCCTTCCGGCCATCGCCTCCAAGGTGCTTGCCGGCGGCTCCGATAAGGCAGGCAGTTAAGGCATGAAGCCCGCACTGCCCTCCGGCCCGGCTACCCGCTCCGCGCTGTACCTGCTGGGCCTGCTCTCGGCGCTCAAGGCACTGTCACTGGTGCTGCTCGCCCAGGCCATCGCCTCGCTCCTGGCCGGCCTCGCCGGCGGGAGCGGGGACTGGCGGGAACAGCTCGTCTGGGGTGCCGCCGGTGCGGTGCTGAGGGCCGCGGCCGTCTGGGGGCAGGCAGTCGCCGCGCGCCGCGCTGCGCTCGGCGTCAAGGAGGAACTGCGGGCCAAGCTCCTGGAGCACGCCCTCGGTGGCGGGGGAACCGGGGCAAGCAAATTGCCGAACCCTGCCGGCTCCCTGAATGACGGGGGCCTGGCGATCCTGGCCACGCGAGGCCTGGACGCCCTGGACAACTACTACACCCAGTTCCTGCCCGCCCTGCTCAACTGCGCCGCCATTCCGTTGCTGCTGGGCGCCCGGATCCTGTTCGCGGATTGGGTGAGCGCTGTGGTGATCGTGCTGACCCTTCCCTTGGTGCCTCTGTTCATGGTGCTGATCGGCAAGCACACGGAAGACCGCGTCCGCGAAGCACAGGCGACGCTCCGGCGCCTGTCCAACCACATCCTGGAACTTGCCAAGGGCCTGCCGGTGCTGGTGGGCCTGGGGCGGGCCGCAGAGCAGCGGGCGGCCCTCGAAGACCTCTCCACGGATTACCGCTCCCGCACCATGGGAACCCTGCGCACGGCGTTCCTGTCATCGCTGGCCCTGGAGCTCATCGCAACGATTTCGGTGGCCGTGGTGGCGGTGTTCATCGGCGTCCGGCTGGTCTCGGGCGACATGGGCCTGGAAGCCGGCCTGCTCGCCTTGATCCTCGCTCCGGACTGCTACCTGCCGCTGCGCGAACTCGGAACCGCGCACCATGCGAGCGAAGAAGGCCGGGAGGCGCTCGCCACGAGCAGCGCGGTCCTGGCTACCCCTGCGGGCCGCCGCTTCGGCAGTGGCCCGGACGGAACCGGCCCGGATGGAAACAGCGCACACGGAAGCGGCGTGGAGGGAAACAGCGCGCTTACCGTCCGCGGCCTCGCGGTGCGTTACGCCGGCCGGCCGCACGACGCCGTCGGGCCCCTCGACTTCGAAGCACCCGCCGGGCTTGTCACGGCGCTCTCGGGCCCCAGCGGAAGCGGAAAGAGCACCGTGCTCGGGGTGCTGGCCGGGACCGTGCGGGACGGCTCGGCTGCCGGCGGGACCGGGACCGCGGTGCGGGGGACCCTCAGCGGGCCCGGTGCCGGGAAGCTGGCCTGGGTGCCGCAGCACCCGGCGATGCTGGCGGACACCGTGCTGGCCGAGGTGCGGCTGTACCTTGAAGTGCCGGCAGACGGGACGCCCGCTAATGGAGCGCGGCCAAACGGAGGCCTGGGCAGCGCGGATGAGAGGGCCCTGGACTGCCTGGCCCGGGTGGCGGCCGCGCATCTGGCGCTCAAGCACCCCGCCGAACTCAGCCCGGGGGAGCTGCGGCGGGTGGCGGTAGCCCGCGGCCTGGCCCGGCTCGAGGCAGGCGCCACAGTGCTGCTGCTTGACGAACCCACTGCGCACCTTGACTCCGTCACCGCCGATGCCGTGCGCGCCGCCATCACCGGCCTGCGAGGCAAGGCGACGGTCATCCTCGTGGCCCATGACGCGGCGACGCGCGGCCTCGCGGACCATGTCGTGGCTCTGGGACCGTCAAGCGGCGGCGCAGGCACAGCGACGCCGGAAGCAGCCGCAACGGAGGCACCAGCAACGGAGCTGGTACGGCAAACCGCCGCACCCGGATCGGATGCCGGGGAGCCGGCCACGGCCGACGGCCCGGGCCCCGTGAAGGCACTGGCCCGGATCCTCGCGCCGCTGGGCTTCCGCTTCGCGGGAGCCGTGCTGCTGGCTGCCCTCGCGGCGCTGTTCGCGGTGGCACTGTCCGGCCTGTCCGGCTGGCTCATCATCCGCGCCAGCGAACAGCCGCCCATCCTCTACCTGCTGGGCGCGATCGTCGGGGTCCGGTTCTTCGGCATCGGCCGGGCCGTGCTGCGCTACTGCGAACGCCTGGCGGTCCACGACCTGGTCTTCGAGGCCATGACACGCCTGCGCGGCGTGCTCTGGGCCTCGCTCAGCCAACGCGCCCTTTCCCTGCGCCGGCTCCTGCGCGGCGGCAACGTCCTGGGAACAGTGGTGGACGACGTCGACACCCTCCGCGATCTGATCCCGCGCGTCGTCCTTCCACCGCTGTCGGCGCTCGCCGTGGCAACCGCGGCAGTTACCGCGACGGCGATGCTGCTCCCGGCGGCCCTGACCGCCGTCGTCGTGACCGCGCTGGCCGCCCTGCTGCTCGCGCCCCTGGCGGCACTTCTCGCGGACCGCAATGCGGCCCGTGCCGAACAGCGGTTGCGCTCCCTCGTACTCCGCGATGTCGCCGCGGCGCTGGACACCCGCGCCGAACTGGGCGCCAACGGGGTGGCGGGTCCCGTGCTGGCTTCCCTGGCCGCCGGGGACCGCGCCGCCACCGCTGCCGCCCGCCGTGCGGCCTGGGCCGAGGGGCTCGGGCAGGGGATCGGGGTGCTGGCGTGCACCCTGGGTGCCCTCGCCGCCGGCCTGGCCGGTGCCGGGCCCGTGGAGGCGGGAAGCTCCGGTGCAGCCGTGCTGGCCGTGATCGTGCTGATGCAACTGGCGCTGGCGGAGCACTTCGGCGCCGTGGTTCCCGCGGTGCGCCAGGCGCCGGCGCTGGCCGCCGTGCTGCGGCGCATTGCTGCAACGGGCGGGCTGGACAAGCTTGCCGAAACCGGCGTCACCACGGTTCCCATGCTGCCGGGGAACCGGGCCGGCCTGGAGCTGCGCGGCCTGGAAGCCCGCTGGCCGGGCGGCGGGCCGGTGTTCAGCGGGGTCGACGCCGACGCCGGGCCCGGCCGCTGGCTCGCCGTCACCGGGCCTTCCGGGGCGGGCAAGTCCACCCTGCTGTCGGTGCTGCTCGGCTTCCTGCCGCCGTCGGCGGGCACAGCCAGGCTGGGCGGGAAGGCGGCCTGGTGCCCGCAGGAGGCCCACCTGTTCGACTCGACCATCCGGGGCAACCTCCTCCTGGCCCGTCCGGCCGGAAACAAGCCGGACGAAACACAGATGCGCCAGGCGCTGGCCGCCGTCGGACTGTCCACCCTCCTGGCCGTCCTGCCTGACGGGCTGGACAGCAGGATCGGGCCGTCCGGTTCCTTCCTGAGCGGCGGCGAACGGCAGCGGCTGGCCATGGCGCGCACGCTCCTCAGCGGCGCGGACGTGCTACTGCTCGACGAGCCCACCGCGCACCTCGACGCCGGCACCGCCGCCGCGATGATGGCCGAACTGCGGGCAGGGCTGCAAGACCACACGGTGGTGCTCGTGACCCACGATCCCGCGGACATCCGCCCCGGCGATGAACTCCTGGAGCTCGCGGCCGGAGGTGTACCGGCGAACCAGGTGCTGGTGAAGCCTGCTACCGCTCAGTAGCCTAGGGGGATGACCGAGCTTCCTGCGCCTCTTCCCAAAGCCGTTCCGCTGCCCGATCCGCAAGCAACCGGCCTCCAGTGGCGGGCCGTGGGAACTGCCGACGTCGAAGCCTGGGCGGCGCTCATAGCCCGCACGGCCGCTGTGGAACAGCCCGTCTGGTACGAGAGGGCCGGCGACCTGGAACAGATCCTGCAGTCGAGCAAGAACGATCCTGCGGTGGATACCGTGCTGGGCCTCGACGGTGACGGCGTGCCCCGCGCCTACGGCCGGATAGCCAAGAATCCCGACGGCGACAAAGCCGTCGGTTTCGCCTGCGTGGATCCGCTGTGGCAGGGCAGGGGGATCGGCACCGCGATCCTCGCCTGGCAGGAGGGGCGCACCCGGCGCCGTTTCGCGGAGGACCCGGGGCGGCACGGCTCGCCGCCGGAAGCGGCACCCGTACCGCGGCTGCGCCTGTACATGGAAGAGAAGATGTCGCACCAATCCGCCCTGTTCGGGGCCGAAGGCTTCGACGTGGTGCGCTGGTTCAACGAAATGCACCGGCCCCTGGACGGCGGCCTCCCGGACATTGCCCTGGCGCCCGGCTTGGAACTGCTCACCCTGGAACCCGGGCTGCACGAGGCCGTGCGGCTGGCCCACAATGACGCTTTCCGGGACCACTGGGGCAGCGAGCCGCGGGACGAGGAAGCCTGGCGCTTCGCCATGCAGGACCCGCTTCACCGGCAGGACCTCAGCACCGTGGTCCGGGACACCGGCACCGGGGACATCGCCGGCTACCAGATCGCCACCTTCGACCCCGATGCCGCAGCGGCCCGCGGCTACAAGGAGGGCTACACCGAACTGCTGGGCGTGCGGCGGCAGTACCGGGGCCGGGGCGTGGCGAGCAGCCTCCTGGCCGATGCGATGCACCGCTTCGTGGCGGCCGGCATGGACGTTGCCTCCCTCGATGTCGATTCGGAGAACCCCACCGGCGCCCTGGCCCTGTACCTGAAGATGGGCTACACCGCGGTCAACCGCAGCATGGCCTGGGACAAGGTCCTTCCCGCGGAGTAGGCGGCCCGTTTCTGGTGCGGGCCTTGCCGGCTCAGCCGCGGCCGAGCCGCCCGAGCACCTCACCGGCCCCTGCGATGATCCGCTCCACGAGGCGGCCGGCGTCGTACTCTCCGGCAGCGCGCTCTCCGGAGGCACCCTTTCCGGAGGCGCCGATCAAGGGGCTCGCCTGTCCGGCCCACAGGGACATCAGCCCGGTGTTGCCGCGCTTCCCGGCCTCCGGCCGGAATTTCCCCGTGAGCCAGTTCTGCACCGGGAACGGCGCATGCGCGGATGGGTCCGGCAATTCCGTGATGATGCGGTTCGGAATGCCGCGGGCGAGCCTGCCGCTCAGGGCTCGCGTGAGGACTGTGTGGGCGGTGTCGGGGCCGCGGAGTACCGCGCGGTAGGCGGGGACCGCGGCGGACTGCTCCGTGGCGAGGAACGCCGAGCCGATCTGTACCGCATCCGCGCCGAGGCATAGTGCGGCCGCGAGGCCACGGCCGTCGGCGATGCCGCCGGCGGCGACGACCGGAACGTCCACGGCGTCGGCCACCTGCGGAACGAGGGCCATCGTTCCCACCAGGGACTCTTCGGCGGGACGCAGGAAGGACACCCGGTGACCGCCGGCCTCCATGCCGGTGGCGACCACCGCGTCCACCCCTCCGCCGGCCAGCGCAACCGCTTCCTCCACCGTGGTGGCGGTCCCGACGACGACGATTCCGTTCCGGTGCGCGGCTTCCACCACTGCGGGTGAGGGCACCCCGAAGACGAAGCTGAGAACGGCAGGCCGTGCCTCGATGGCCGCAGCGATCTGTTCCTCCACATCCGGCAGCCACGAATCCGGTTGCTCCGGGAGTTCCAGTTCGAGCTCTTCGAAGTACGGGCGCAGCACCTCACGCCAGGCGTTGAACTCTTCCGCGTCCGGGCGCGGTTCCTCTTCGCCGGGAACCGGGAGCCACAGGTTGAGGGCGAAAGGCGCGGGCGTCGCCGCCTTGAGGGCCTCGGCCGTGGCGCTGATCCGGGCGGGTTCGTAGCCGTACAGGCCGAAGGAGCCCAGCCCGCCGGCGTTGCCGACGGCAGCGGCAAGTTCCACCGAGGAGACGCCGCCGAACGGTCCAAGGACGATCGGCAGCCGGGTACCGAACAGCCGGGTGGCTCGCGTATCTGTCCAGGCCACGCCGCTCAGCCCTTCACGTCGTGCAGGTGGTGGACGACGTCGTGCATGAAGTAGCGCGAAAAGGTGAGCACAGTGAACTCGGAGCCGTTGCTGCGGGTGCCCGTGCGGGGCCACTGTCCTTCCGTGACGCCGGCGAAGGAAGCCGCGACCCGGCGGCCCTCGGCCTCCAGTTCGGCGGCCACCGTGGCCGGATCAGCGGTGGCGTAACCGCCGTCGATGGCTGCCTGGTCCTGGTCCCAGTTGGCGAAGCGGGCGCCGTCCTCGCCCAGCATGAGGTGCAGGCGCTGCTCGAAGAGGCTGAAGACGTCCCGTACGTGGCAGGCGTACTCCAGCGGGGACCAGGTGCTGTCGTCCGGGCGGACCTCCGCACTGGGGCGTTCCAGGACGGTCCTCCAGCGCGGCAGCATGTCCAGCACCGCACCGGACACCGTTGCGGGGTTCACCGTGGCGGGCTCGAAACCACATTCCGGGCAGGGCTTGTGAAGGACCCAGGTCCAGTCTTTGTCATCGGCAATGATCGGCATGCGGCCAGTCTACGGCCCCTTCCCGAACAGCCCGGAAAAGGCGCCGGAAGGCCTCCTTGAGGGGCGTCCGGGACCCCCTTCCATCCGGCCGAGCCAGGAGTAGAGTGGCCCCGGGGGTGGGCTTGGAAAGGAAACGCAATGCTTAAGGATCTCAGTGTCGCGGCCGTACTTCCCGCCAGTGACATCAACCGTGCCCGCGAGTTCTACCGCGACAAGCTCGGACTCGAACCGGACAACCCGGACGCCGGAGACAACTACCTGTTCAAGTGCGGCAACGGCACCGCATTCCTGCTGTACCAGACCGGCAACGCCGGCACGGCGAAGAACACCCAAATGGGCTGGATCACGGACGACTTGGATGCAGAAATGGCCGATCTGCGGTCCCGCGGCGTGGTCTTCGAGGACTACGACTTCCCGGGCCTGAAGACCGAAAACGGCGTAGCCACCATGCCTGACGGCGAACGGGGCGCCTGGTTCCTCGACACGGAAGGGAACATCCTCAGCATCAACACGATGCCGTCCGCGACCACCTGACTCGAACGCCTAACTCCCGGCGCTGTCCTCCGCCCACGCCATGCTGGCGCCGATGGCGTCCACCGGCTGGGACAGGGGGACGCCGGAGCCGTCGCGCCTGCCGTGTTCCTGCGGCAGCGCGCGGGCCACGCCCGCGGCGGAGGATGCCTTGGCCGGTCCATGACCGGCCCAGGCGAGCAGGAGGGTGTCTTCGCCTTTGAGGAAGCGGTGGGCCCGCACACCGCCCGTGGCGCGGCCCTTCGCCGGGTATTCCTCGAAGGCGGTCACCTTCGCGGTCCCCGGTGCGGTGCCCGGCAGTGCGCCGTTGCTTCCGGCAATCGTGACGACGACGGCGGCCGCGTCATCCGCACGGACCGTGCCGAAGTGGATCACTTCGTCTCCGGCGGCGAGCTTGATGCCGGCCATCCCGCCGGCGGTGCGGCCCTGCGGCCGCACCGCCGAGGCGGGAAAGCGCAGCAGTTGGGCCTGCCGGGTCAGGAATACCAGGTCGGTGCTGTCCTCGGCCGCGGCAACGGCCGCGACCACACGGTCCTTGTCTTTGAGCGCGATGATCTCGAAGTCTTCGCGGTTCAGCGGGTACTCCGGCTGCACACGCTTGACCACGCCCTGGGCGGTGCCCAGGGCCAGTACGCTGTCCAGCGGAACAAAGGCCACCAGGGTTTCGCCCTTGAGCAGGGTGATGAAGTCCTTGGCCGGCACACCGCCGGCCAGGTTCGGCAGCCCGGCCACGGGCGGCAGCACCGGCATGTCCATGACCTGGATGCGCAGCATGCGCCCCTGCGAGGTGACCGCGCCGATCTCCCCACGGGCCGTGGTCTTCACCACGGAGCGGAACACATCGTGCTTGTTGCGCGGTCCGGCCTCGGCCAGGGGTTCCTGGTTCGAGGTGCGGGCGATCTGCCCGGATGCCGTCAGGATCGCCCAGCAGGGGTCGTCCGGGATTTCCAGCGGCAGGGCAGCGGCCTTGCCCTTCGGCCCGGGAGCCGCGGCGGCAAGGGCGGCGGCGACCGTGGGGGAGACCGCTTCGGATTCGAGCAGCACCGTGCGGCGTGGGGTGCCGTATTTCGCGGCAATCTCGGCGAGTTCGCCGGAGACGAGTTCGCGCAGCAGTGTGTCCGAACCCAGGATTGCTTCGAGCTCGGCGATCTCGCGCTGGAGTTCCTCCTGCTCCTTTTCCAATTCGATCCGGGAGTATTTGGTGAGCTGGCGCAGGCGCAGCTCCAGGATGTAGTTCGCCTGGATTTCGGAGAGGTCGTAGATGGACATCAGGCGGTCGCGGGCGGCGGCGGCTTCATCCGAGGAGCGGATGATCTGGATGACCTCGTCGATGTCCACGATCGCGATGAGGAGGCCCTCCACGAGGTGCAGGCGGTCCTTCTTCTTGCCCAGCCGGAAGGCGGTGCGGCGGCGTACCACGGAGAGCCGGTGGTCCACGTAGACGTGCAGCAGCGGGAGCAGGCCCAGAGTCTGCGGCTGGCCCTCAACCAGTGCCACGTTGTTGATGCCGAAGGAGTCTTCCATCGGCGTGAAGCGGTACAGCTGCTGGAGCACGGCGTTCGGGTTGAAGCCGTTCTTGAGTTCGATGACCAGGCGCAGCCCGTGTTGGCGGTCGGTGAGGTCCACGACGTCGCTGATGCCGGTCAGCTTCTTGCCGTTGACGGCGTCCTTGATCTTTTCGATGACCTTTTCCGGGCCCACCATGTACGGGAGCTCGGTCACCACCAGGCCTGTGCGGCGGGCGGTCAGCTGCTCGATCTCCACCTTGGCACGGGTCTTGAAGGAACCGCGGCCCGTGGCGTAGGCGTCACGGATGCCGTCCAGCCCGACGATCCGCCCGCCGGTAGGCAGGTCCGGGCCGGGGACGAACTGCATGATGTCCTCGAGCGTGGCGTCCGGCTTGGCGATCAGGTGCCGGGCGGCGGCGATCACTTCGACCAGGTTGTGCGGGGCCATGTTGGTGGCCATGCCGACGGCGATGCCCGTGGTGCCGTTGACCAGCAGGTTGGGGAACGCGGCCGGCAGGACATCCGGTTGGGTCAGCTGGTTGTCGTAGTTGGGGATGAAGTCCACGACGTCTTCGTCGAGGTGGTCCGTCATGGTCAGCGCCGCCGCGGCGAGCCTGGCTTCGGTGTATCGCGGGGCTGCCGGTCCGTCGTCGAGCGAGCCGAAGTTGCCGTGCCCGTCGATCAGCGGCAGGCGCAGCGAGAAGTCCTGGGCCATGCGCACCATGGCGTCGTAGATGGCGGCGTCGCCGTGCGGGTGCAGCTTGCCCATCACCTCGCCCACCACGCGGGCGCTCTTGACGTGGCCCCTGTCCGGGCGCAGGCCCATGTCGCTCATCATGTAGAGGATGCGGCGCTGGACAGGCTTGAGGCCGTCCCGGGCATCGGGCAGCGCCCGTGAATAGATCACCGAATACGCGTACTCCAGGAAGGAGCCTTCCATTTCGGACGTGACGTCGATATCGATGATGTTTTCGGTGTAGTCACCGCTGTCCGCAGCTGCTGCTGCTTTGGCGCGGGAAGGACTTTGGCTGCGTGCCATGGAACGGGCGGATCCTTAAGGTGTACTGCGGGAAGGGGTGTCCTGCGGGAGATTAGCTACGCTAAGCCTATGGTGGATGAGCCCGGCACCGGCGTATATCCGGAATATTGGGAGGCCGATGTCGTCCTGCGCGATGGCGGCATCGCGCATCTCAGGCCTATCTCGCCCGCGGATTCGGACGCCGTCCAGGCCTTCCATGCCGGCCAGTCGCAGGCGTCCATCTACATGCGCTTCTTCAGCTTCAAGGCCAGGCTCTCCAGCAAGGAACTGCGCCGCTTCACCGAGGTGGACCACGTGGACCGGGTGGCCTTCGTGATTACCATCGGCGGCGCGATCGTCGGAATCGGCCGCTACGACCGACTCGACGACCCCGCCGAGGCCGAGGTCGCGTTCAACATCTCGGACTCCCAGCAGGGCCGGGGCATCGGGTCCATCCTGCTTGAACACCTCGCCGCGGTGGCCCGTGAAAACGGCATCCGCCGCTTCACCGCCGAGGTCCTGCCGGAAAACAGCAAGATGCTGCGCGTGTTCGCGGACGCCGGGTACGAACTTTCCCGCCGCTTCGACGACGGCGTCGTCAGCGTCGGGTTCAACATCGACCCGACGCGCAAATCCCTCGCCGTGATGGAGTCACGCGAGCACCGCGCCGAGGCGCGCAGCGTGCGGGACCTGCTCACGCCGTCGTCGATCGCTGTCATCGGGGCCAGCCGCAAGTGGGGGAGCGTCGGCTACCAGCTGCTCGAGCACATCATCGAAGGCGGCTTCACCGGGCCCGTGTACGCGGTGAACCCCGAAGCGTTCGAATTGTCCGGCATGAAGTCCTACGCCCGGATCGCCGACCTCCCCGGCCCCGTCCAGCTGGCGGTCATCGCGGTGCCGGTCGAGGAGGTGCCGAAGGTGGTGGACGAATGCGCGGCCGCCGGGGTCACCGGGCTCGTGGTGGCCACCGCCGGGTACGCCGACGACGGCGAACGGGGCCTGCTGCGGCAGCAGGCACTCGTGCGCCAGGCCCGTTCGCACGGGATGCGGGTGATCGGGCCGGAATCGCTGGGCATCATCAACACGCACCCCGCGGTGTCGCTGAACGCCTCGATGGCACCGGCGATGCCCCGGCCCGGCAGGCTCGGGCTGTTCACCCAGTCGGCGGCGATCGGGGTTTCGGTCTACGCGGCGGCCGTCCGCCGGGGCCTCGGCCTGTCCTCCTTCCTCTCCGCCGGCAACCGCGCCGACGTCTCCGGCAACGACGTCATGCAGTTCTGGGAGGACGATGCCGGCACCGCCGCCGTCGGCCTGTACCTGGAGTCCATGGGCAACCCGCGCAAGTTCTCCCGCCTGGCCCGGCGCCTGGCCCGCAGCAAGGCGGTGATCGTGGCCAAGTCGGACCTCACGGGCCTCAGCCTGCCGCCCGGTCACGTCGGCCGGACCACCATGGCTCCGCCGTCCGCGCTCGATGCCATGATGCGCCAGTCCGGGGTGATCTCCGTGGCGACGGTCGAACAGCTCATGGACGTCGCCCAGATCGTTTCCAGCCAGCCCCTCCCGCAGGGGCCCGGGCTCGCCGTGGTCAGCAATTCCGCCGCACTGGGCAAGGTGGTTGCCGACTCCGCCGGCCACCACGGGCTCCGCGTGGAACGGCTGCTGACCGGCCTGGACC
>Ga0105246_10001462_pt1 | contig 14019 bp, 10 predicted proteins | sample KBSM64metaG_FD_99694 | JGI IMG/M metagenome (GOLD analysis project Ga0105246, IMG submission 99694) | Miscanthus rhizosphere microbial communities from Kellogg Biological Station, Michigan, USA - KBS M6-4 metaG | ecosystem: Host-associated > Plants > Roots > Rhizosphere > Soil | place...
ATGGAGCGCGAGCGCGATGCCGCGGAGAACAACCGTCGCCTCGTCGAGATCCTCCATGAGGTGACGGGCGAGCTCTCGGCCAACGAGATCTACCGCCTGCTCGCTCGGCGGATGGCGGAATCGTTGGATGTCTCCAACTGCTCGATCATCCTTGCGCGGCCCAGCGACTCGACGGGAACGATCGTCGCCACCAATCACGACATCGGGCCCTACGCGGCGGAGCTCAAGCTCGACGACATGCCGGAGATTCGCGCCGCGCTGCAGTCGGACAAGCCGTTCTTCGCCGTGAACGTTCGCGACAACCCGTTGTTCGAGGACGGTCGCACCATCCCGTCGCGTGACGGGCGGCGTGTGGAGCTGCGGTCTGTTGCCGTGATCCCATTCGGCATCGACCGGTCCCGTTCCGGTGCACTGCTCCTGCGCACCGGCCGCGACGAGCGCGCGCTCACCGCCGAGGACGTGGCGTTCGCGGATATCGTGATTCGTGCGGCGGTGGCGATCATTCGGCGCGCGCAAACGCTCGAGACGACGCGCGCCGACAACCGCCGGCTCGAAGCGCTGGCGACGACCGATCCGCTCACGAGGGTGCTGAACCGGCGCGCGTTCCTCGACCGACTGACCGCCGAAGTCGATCGATCGCGACGATACGACTCGACTCTCGCGCTGTTGCTCTTCGACGTCGATCACTTCAAGCGGATCAACGACACCGTCGGGCACCTCGCCGGCGACAGCGTCCTCCGACAGATGGGCGCCCTCCTCGAGGACGCGGTTCGCAAAGTCGACATCGTGGCGCGATATGGCGGCGAGGAGTTTGTGTCGATCCTTCCCGAAACGTCGGTCGAGGGCGCGGTCATCTTCGCCGAGCGTCTTCGCGAACGCATCGCGGCGCAATCATTCGACATCGGCAATCAGCGGCTGCTTCGCCTGACGGTGAGCATCGGGATCGCCACGTTCCCGTCCGCCGGCGTCGCGTCCACGGACGATCTGATCAATCGCGCCGACGAGGCGCTCTATCGCGCCAAGGCCGCCGGTCGGAATCAGGTGCGTTCGTGACCAACCGCTGTCCCATTTGCCGCACGCAGTATGGCGAGGACGCGCGCTTTTGTTCGCGCGACGGCAGCCGTCTCGTCGCCGACGCGCGCGCCACCGATCTTGCCGGCCAAACGCTCGACGAGAGATACGAGATTCAGCGAAAGCTCGGCGCGGGCGGCATGTCGGTCGTCTATCTCGGAACCGATCTGCGCACCGGCGCCGAGTGCGCCATCAAGGTGTTGTCGCCGTCGCTCACGCGCGATCGAAAGGCGATGACGCGCCTGCGTCGCGAAGCGGGGTTCGGGATGCGACTCGAGCATCCGAACATCTGCAACATCATCGAGCTCGTCGAGTCCGGGAACGGCACGGTGTACATCGTGATGCCGTTTCTCGTCGGCGAGCTGCTCGTCGAGCGAATCCATCGCCAGGGGTTCATGGCGCTCGACCGCGCGGTTCAGGTGGTACAGGATGTCGCGCGCGGCCTCGAAGCGGCGCACGCGCTGGGCATCGTACACCGCGATCTCAAACCCGAGAACATCATGCTCAGCACGGGCGACGATCGACGTGAGCGCGCGGTGATCCTGGATTTCGGTCTCGCCAAGGATCCGTATTCCGGCGGCGCCGACAAGCTCACGGCGACCGGCATCATTCTCGGAACGCCGGAGTTCATGAGTCCGGAGCAGCTGCGGGGGAAGCCGCTCGACGGCCGATCGGACATCTACGCTCTCGCGCTCGTGACGTTCGAGATGTTGACCGGACAGCTGCCTTTCGAGGGAGAGACGCAGCAGGAAATGATGATGGCGCGACTGAACGGCGCTCCGCGGACGTTGCGCCAGGTTCGGCCCAGCCTGCGCCTTCCGGCGGCCGTCGATATGGTGCTGGAGAAAGCGCTGCGTCGCGACCCGAACGAGCGATACGCGACAGCGATGGACTTCGCCGACGCTTTTATCGCTGTCGTACCAGACGCGCGTTTGACCAACACTCCTTCTCCCCCTCCTCCCCGCGGAAGCGCGATTCGATCCTGATGCCATCGCTCCGATGTCGGAACGCGATCGTCGCCTGGCTCGCGGCCGCCTCGCCGATCGCCGCGCAGCAGATCCGGCCCTACCGCTCCGCGTTCGACGTCCTCGACTACCAGTTGACCATCGAGCTGCCTGATACGGGGGCATCGATCCGCGGAACGGCGACGCTCCAAGTGCAGCGCACAGCGCGAAGCGACTCGCTCGTGCTCGATTTGCTCGATCTATCCGTGACGCGCGCCACCGTGGATGGAAAGAGCGCCCGGTTCTCGCCGACTGACGCCGGCGTAGCGATCGCGCTACCCAAGGGCGCCGGCGGCCAGTTCACGGCCACCGTCGACTATAGCGGAACGGTCGTCGACGGTTTGATCGCGCGCCGTGACTCGGCCGGCCGCTGGACGTACTTCGGCGACAATTGGCCGAACCGCGCGCGGCACTGGATCCCGAGCATCGATCACCCGAGCGACAAGGCGACGGTGACATGGCGGGTGATCGCGCCGCCGTCCCAGACGGTCGTCGCCAATGGCAAGCTTATCTCGACGCGTGACGTGCGCGGGTACGACGGTTCGGCAAAGAAGGAGTGGATCTGGCGCGAGTCGCGGCGGATTCCGGTGTATCTGATGGTGATCGCCGCGGCGCCCCTCGCTGTATATGATCTCGGCGACACGGCGTGCGGCCTCGCGGACAAACAGCGCTGTGTGCCTCAAGCGGTGTACACTGCGCCGGAACAGCGGAATTTCAGCCCGGGGCCGTTCGCCCGCGCGGGTGAAATGGTTCAGCTCTTCGCGAGTCTGGTCGGGCCGTTCCCGTACGAGAAACTGGCCCATCTTCAGTCGTCAACGCGCTTCGGCGGCATGGAAAACGCGAGCGCGATCTTCTATGCGGACGCGGGTTTTCGGCGAGGCACGATGGGTGATGGCGTCGTCGCGCATGAGACGGCGCATCAATGGTTCGGCGACGCGGTCACCGAGCGCGATTGGCCGCATCTCTGGCTCTCCGAGGGGTTCGCGACATACTTCGCCGCGTTGTGGACTCGCGCCGCGCGGGGCGACAGCGCATTTCGCGTCCAGATGGCCGACATTCGGCAAACCATCCTCGCCGACAGCGAGTCCGTCGCGAAGCGCCCGGTCATCGATACGATCGAAACGAATCTGCTCGCGCTGCTCAATCGCAACAGCTACGAGAAGGGCGGCTTCGTTCTGCACATGCTGCGGAACGAGGTCGGCGAGCGCGCGTTCTTTAACGCGTTGCGCGCTTATTACGCAACCTTCAAGCACGCGACGGCAACCACCGACGATCTTCGCGCGGCGATGGAGCGCGAGGTCAAACGGCCGATGAGCTGGTTCTTCGATCAGTGGCTGCGACGTCCGGGCTTCCCCAGTGTCACCGCGGAATGGTCGTATGACGCGGGTGCCAAGGAAGTGGCGATCACGGTGAGCCAGTCGTCGCCGTTCGGGAACTATCAGTTCCCGCTCACCATCGCGGTGATCGACTCCGCCGGCGGACAGCATCGCACGACGCTGACCATGCCGTCCAGCGGCGCAGCGGGCGCGGTTCGGGTACCGCTGGCGTCCGCGCCTGCGAATGTCGTGCTCGACCCCGACGTCGCGCTGCTCGCGCGGTTACAGGTCGTTCGGCGATGAACCGGTGGCGCGTGCTCGCCGCGGCCGGGCTGCTGTTCGCCACGCCAGTCATCGCGCAGCAGAGTCAGATGGCCGATTCGCTCTTGCAACGAGGACTGGTCGAGCAGGCGGAAGCGATGTACTACGCGGCGGTCCGCGCGGCACCACACGATCCCAACGCGAGACTCCAGCTCGGCAGGTATCTCATTGCGCGCGGCGCGGCGCGCGTCGGCACCACGCTGGTCGAGGAAGCCGTGCAATTCGGGCTCGATCACGCGTCCGGAGCGATGGTGCTCGCGCCGGCGTACTTATACCTCGGCGAGTTTCAGCAGCTGTCGCGGCTTCCACCGTCGGCAATCGGCATCGGTGAGGTTGCACGTGCCCGGTGGCTGGTCGATCACCCGATGCGTGTCACCGCACCCGACTCGCTCGTGGCCGTCGATTTCGCGGAGACGATGATCGGCGACACGCTCGGCACGATTCCGCTGCGGATCAACGGCCGACCGTTCACCGCGGTGATCAGTGCAAGGGCGCGAGGCATTTCGATCGGCGATGCGATCGGCACCGCGCTCAAAGCACGTCGTTTCGACGCACCCGACGACACCATTCGGGCCGGTCACCTCGGCGTCGTCGATTCGATTACCATCGGCCGGGTGACGATGCGGAATTATCCCGTGCGCGTCGCGCTCGTGGGCGGGGATCAGGGCCTGACGGTTGGCCTCGATGCACTCATGCCGTTCTCGCCGACGTTCGACGCACGCCGCCGGCGTCTCGAGCTGCACTCCAGCGGCGCGCTCGGTCCGCAGCCGTCCACGGCGACTGAAGTGGCCACACTTCTCTCGAACGGGATGCTGCTGGTCGCGAGCACCGATGGCTGGGGGACCGCGGGGGTGCCCAACGTCGGCAACCAGTTGCGCGGCCGCCGCTGGACGATCGACTCGAGACGAGGACGAATCCTGATCGAGCGTTGAGCCGTCGACGGCTTACCAGCCGTGGTGCTGGAGCTCGACCATCAGACAGTGGTCCTGAACGACGTCTATGCCGGCGCGGGCGAGACGCTCGGCCGCCTCGTCGTTCCAGATCCCTGATTGCATCCAAACGGCTTTCGGAGCCTTGGTCAGGATGTCGTCCACATGCTCGGGCACGCGGTGGCTGCGTCGAAACACTTCGACGATGTCCACGTCGCCCGGGATGTCAGCGATTCTCCTATAGACGCGCTCTCCGAGAATCTCGGTGACGTCGGGATAGTACACGGGGACGGGAACGATCTCGAAGCCGGCACGCTGCGCGTAGGCCGGGACGAAGTGTGCCGGCTGATGCGGCTCGACCTTGATCCCGAGCACGGCGATGCGCTTGGTAGCGCGCAACAACGCGCCGATTCGTGCGTCGTCGTCGATCAGGTGTTGCCGCCAGTCGGTTCCCGTGTCGTGCATCGGCGCGCCCATGCTCAGGTTCGAGTGCGAACATCGTGCACGCGGAACGCTGCCGCGTCAACTCGGACCCTGTAGCTTTATGACACCAATCACGCTCATGTGGAGACGCACGGAATGCGAATGCTTGTGTTAGGCGCGGGACTGCAGGGTTCGGCGTGTGCGTACGATCTGCTCCAGGATCCCGAAGTGACGGAGGTCAGGCTCGCCGATCATCATCTTGCTCACCTGCCGGAGTTTCTCGCCCCGTACTCGGGGCCGCGCCTTCTACCCACGACGCTCGACGTTCGCGACCACGAGGCAGTGCTCGGCGCGATGCGCGAATGCGACGCCGTGATGAGCGCGATCCCATACTACTTCAACTACGACATGGCGCGTCTCGCCGTGCAGGCGGGCGTGCACTTCTGCGATCTCGGCGGCAACACCGAGATCGTGTTCAAGCAGAAAGAGCTCGACGGCGACGCGCGCAAAAAGAACGTGACAGTCGTTCCCGACTGCGGGCTCGCTCCCGGCATGGTCAACATCCTCGCCGAGTACGGCATCGAGCAGCTCGACGAGGTGGAGTCGGTGAAGATCTTCGTTGGTGGATTGCCGCAGCAGCCGGAGCCGCCGCTCAACTACATGCTCGTCTACTCACTCGAGGGCGCGCTCGACTACTACACGACGCTCTCCTGGGTGATTCGCGGCGGACAGCGCACACAGGTCGAGGCGCTCTCCGAGATCGAGGCCGTGCGCTTCGACGCGCCCGTCGGAGAACTCGAGGCGTTTCACACGGCGGGCGGGCTGTCGACGATGGCGTTCCGCTACGAAGGAAAAATCCCGCGCATGGAGTACAAGACGCTGCGGTATCCGGGTCACGCCGACATCATGCGCAACATACGTTCGCTCGGGCTCCTCGACCTCAAGCCGGTGGACGTGAAGGGCACGAAGGTCATCCCGCGCGACGTATTCATCTCCATCGTCCAACCAAAGCTCACGAAGCCGAAGGGTCACGACCTCGTGGCGTTGCGTGTCGTGGTGACGGGGAAAAGGAAGGGCCAGGCGGCCACGAGATCGTTCGAGCTCGTCGATCGGTACGACGAGAAGCATCACGTCAGCGCGATGATGCGGACGACGGGTTACTCACTGTCGATCACCGGAATGATGCAGGCGCGCGGACAAGTGAAGCCGGCGGGCGTCCACACACCGGACGAGTGCATTCCGCCAGAGCTGTACATCGCCGAGTTGGGAAAGCGCGGAATTCAAATCCGGCAGAGCTAACGCCCAGCTAAACAGCTTTCAGCCGACAGCTAAAGCTATCAGAAAGAAGGAACGCGGCAGCCTTTGGCTGCCGCGTTTCGTACAGTTTCGCTGATCGGTTTAGCTGTTAGCTGTTAGCTGTTAGCTGACAGCTCATTCCCTGACAAACTCCGCCATCGTCGCCCCGATCTGATCCATCGCGGTTTTGGCGTTCCACCGATCGGAGCCGTTGTAGATCAGCGAGAACGCGAGCACCTCGCCGTTTTTGGCGGTAACGAACCCGCCGAGAGCGGCGACCGTGTTGGTAGTCCCGGTCTTGGCGTGCAGGTTGCCGCGGGCCGGCGTTCCCTTCGAGCGCCGCTTGAGCGTTCCTGACTCGCCGTCCACCGGAAGCGCGGCGTGGAAGACCGGCCCCCACTCGGCGCGGTGCGCGTAGCCGAGGAGCTCCACCATCGAGCGCGGCGTGACTTTGTCGAGCGTGGAGAGGCCGCTGCCGTCGGCGACATCGGCGACATTCGGCGGTGCCCCGACCTTCTTGGTGAGAAACTCACGCAAGTTGGCGAGGCCGGTCTCGGCGGAACCCGGCTGATTCAGCGCCGAGTGTGCAGCGGCGCGGTAAAGCAACTCGGCGACGACGTTGATGCTTTCGCGATCCATCTCGCCGATGATTTGGCCGAGCGGCGGTGACGCCACGGCCGCGATCTCGGTCGCGCCGCTCGGCGTCGCGGCGAGTCTCGTCTGCCCGTCGACAGCGATGCCCGCCTTCTGAAGCGAAGCGCGCAAGGCGCCCGTCGAGAAGAGCGGTGGGTTGTCTACGACGAGCGAGTACTTGAGCGGCCCTGAGCGCGAACCGATCGAGCCGCGCACCGCGATCGAGCCGTCCGGCCGTCGCGAGGCGCTGATGCGGCCGCCCGTTCCGCCGGATACGGTGACGGAGCTGCTCAGCGGAATCGCCGTGGATGCCGGCTCCAGGGTCACCTGCGCCTTACCGCCATTTGCCTGGACCGCCACCCAGACGAGGTTTTCGTTGAGCGAAAGCGCCGATACGCGCGCCGCGTACGACGCGCCGAGGTAGCTCGACTTCCAACCATCGGGAACGAGCTGGTCGTCGAAGGCAGTGGCGTCGCCAACGACGTCGCCGTGGACGCGCTTGATACCCTTGGCGGCGATCTGCTTCGCCAGCTCGTCCATCGGATTGTCGTCGTGCCAGAAGCGCGTGCTGAGCGACGGATCACCGACGCCGCGCAGATAGAGATTGCCGTTCAGCGTTCCGTCGGCGCCGATTGTGCCGTCGTGCAGTACCGGTGTGTGGAACGTGTAGTCCGGACCGAAGCGGTCGAGCGCCACCGCGGAGGTGTACATCTTCATCGTCGACGCCGGCTGCATCATCGCGTCGGCGTTCTGCGCGAAGAGCGTGTCGCCGCGCGTGAGCGAGACGATGATCGCGCCCCATTCGCCGCTGCGCGTGTGATGGGCCAGCGCGTCGCCCACGGCGTCGGCCAGCGCGCTGGCGCCGCGCGGAGCGCTCCACGTCGGCGCGGCCGAGGCGGAGTGTTGTCGCGCTGCCGTACGCGTTATCGGAGTGGTCCGTTTTTTCTTGGTCGAACGGCTCTGCGCATCGACGTGCCCAGGGAGGCACGCGACGGTGAACGCCGCCAGACAGGCGGACAAAACTGCCGTTCGTGTCGTACGAGATCTCATCACACGCCTATCGGGCAACATTGGGACCGTCGACTCAGACCTTGAAGAAGATTCTCTTGCGGTACAGCACGTACAAAATAGCGAACCAGAAAAGCACGAAGGTCAACGCGAATGCGAGCGACGCGTTCACCGGCTCGAGCCACGACAGGAAGAGCACGTTGTAGATCCCCGCCTGAAGCGGAATCTTCTTGCCCTGATACGTGACGGTGAAGATCGAGTAGATGCACCGTGCCATCACGCCTGATCCGACGAACGCCACCATCGGATTCATTCCGTAGATGACGAATGGCTTGGTCCAGCCTTTCACGCGGTGAACGTCCACGATCCACATGATCGCCGCGATCGCGACGCAGGCCATGCCCGCCGAGAAGACGACGTACGAGCTGGTCCAGATGCTCTTGTTGATCGGGAACGACCAGTTCCACATCAAGCCGATCATCATCCCGAGAGCGCCGACGGCAAAGAGTCCGTTGAGCCGCTCCTGGATCGGACGCTTCGAGCCGATCCACTGACCGGCGAGGTTGCCGAGCATCGCGGTGCCGATGGCGGGGATCGTCGAGAACGGACCTTCCGGATCCCACGTCAGGCTATTGATCCAGAGATGGTTGCCGAGGCCGAAGCGCGTCCAGTCGAGCAGCAGCCGGTCCCACCACGCGGCCATCGTACGGGGCGCGTCGTTCAGAACGATCTGCCCCATCGCGCCGCTGTCGGGCACCGGCAGCACGGTCATCGCGAACCAGTAACCGAAGAGCAGGACGACGATTGTGATGACCTGACGTTTGACGCTCTTCCCCTGAGACAGCAGCGCGGCGCACAAATACGCGAGACCGATGCGCTGCAACACACCCATGATCCGCCAGTGGTACAGCCGATCGACGACGCGCTCGAGGAAGTTCGGGTGCGCGATTCCGGTGACGTCGCCCCATGTGAAATAGGGGAAGCCGTTCACCAGGAAGCCGAGCAAAAAGATCAGCAGTCCGCGCTTGATGATTTGGCGGCGGATGGCGCCTTCATCGTCCCCACGCGCGCGTCGCGCCGTCAGCGACAGGTGCGTCGTGACGCCGGCGATGAACAGGAAGAACGGGAAGATGAGGTCGGTTGGCGTCCACCCGTTCCAGGCGGCGTGCTCGAGCGGCGGATAGATGGCGCTCCAAGTGCCGGGATCGTTGACGAGGAGCATTCCCGCGATGGTCAGCCCGCGGAATACGTCGAGCGAGATCAGCCGTTCGCGCGGCGGCGCCGTCGGGCGTGCCTCGGCGACCTGCGTCGACGCGACCGTGGCTTCGACGCCGTCGGCGAATTTAGTGCTCGAACCTGGGAGCGTTGTGCTCACATGGACCTCCCGCGTGGGAGCAATCGCGACAGGGGCAAGAGTGACGCCCGGGCCATATGGTTAGGACTTATATCCTACCCGGTTGGTATCGGAAAGGGCCCCAGCGGCTTACGTAACGGAGGCGTAAGTTCGGGTGAAGCTCTCTTCCCGAAAATCCCCACCGAGCATCGAAATGATCGGTCGCAAACTCTCCCGTTTCATGGTCCTCGGGCTGGCCTCCGCCCGGCTTTTCGCCCAAGCGCCGGTTCAGGCCGCGTCGCCCTCGTGGGACCCCCAACAAATCCTGCGCACCGAGAAGTATGTCCACCCACCCGCGCTGATCGAGCGCGTCATCACCGCGCCGCGCGTCGACATCTCGTTCACGTCGCCGAGTCCGGATCGGAAATGGTTCTTGCGGACAGTTGGGCCGGAACGCGGCGATCTGAAATACTACGGCAAGGGCCACATCAACCTGGCCGGCCTGCAGATCGACACCCTCGCCAATCGCGCGAGAACGGTGACGATGAAGGACGACCCCGGGCTCCAGCTCGTCGATCCTCGCACGGGCAGCACGCGGTCGCTCGAGGTAGCAAGCGGGATAACCGTCACATCGCCTGCCTGGTCGCCCAACGGTTCCCAGGTGGCGTACGTCGGCAGCACGAAATCCGCTTCCCATGTGTTCGTCGCCGACGTAGCGAGCGGAAAATCCACGCAGGTCACGAAGACCCCGCTCCTCGCCACTCTCGTGACGAGCTTCGAGTGGGCGCCAGACGGTAAGAGCGTCGTGGTGGTGCTAGTCCCCGAGAACCGCGGCGCGAAGCCGACGCATGGCGCCGACGACATCGAGGATGGCCCGCAGGTTCGATTCACCGAAGGCAAGAAGATGCCGCAGGTGATCCACCCGGCGCTCCTCGAGGATCCGCACGACAAGGCTCTTCTTGCCTATTACACGACGGGTCAGCTCGCGTCGATCGATGTAAAGACAAAGGCGGTCAAGAAGCTCGGCAGTCCGGCGATGATCCGGTCGGTGGATATTTCTCCCGACGGTCAGTTCCTGCGCGTGACCAGGATGGTCGAGCCGTTCTCGTACCGTGTACCGATCGGCAGCTTCGGGTCCGAGCAAGAGGTGTGGGATGCGAGCGGCAAGATGCTCGTCACGTTGAGCAAGACCCCGTTGCGCGAGAATGAGCAAACGGGCGACGACGTTCCCGCGGCAGGTGGCCGGGGCGCTCAACCGTCGGCCTTCGATCCAGGCAAGCGCAATATCCAATGGAACCCGGCGGGCCCGGGTCTCGTGTATCTCGAGTCGGTGTTCCCGTCGGGTCGGTCGACCGACAGCGCCGCGGGCTCAGGCCGCAGCGGTCGCGCGGGCGGCGCTGGTGCAGGCGGTCGGGCGGGAACGGGGGCGGCAGGCAACGCTCGCCCACAGCCGACGAGTGTGCGATACGTCAGCTGGGCGCCGCCCTTTGGGCCCGGCGACACCAAGGTCGTGTACGAAGGCAGCCCGCGACTGACGAGCGTTGCGTACAGCGCCGATGCGAAAACCATGTTCGTCGGCGATAGCGGTACCGTGTTCGCTATTCGCACGGCCGATCCGAGCAAAAAACTCAACCTGGGGCGGGGAGTTTCGCTGCCAGGCGGCGGAGGTTTTGGCGGTGGTGGCCGCGGCGGCTTCACGCGTCGAGGGCAGGGTGGTGGAGGCGGCGTAACGACGGTGGACTCGCTTGGCGTCGGCGGCACACTGGCCACGAGAATCCTGCCGAATCACACGAGCGCCGTCGTGATGGGGAGCGACAACAAGTCGGTGTATGTCTCCGGGACGCGCGCCTTCGGGCCGAACTACAGGTCGAAAGGTCCGCGGCCGTGGGTCGACAGAATCGACATCGAGAGCGGTCAGCGCACGCGGGTCTTCGACGCACCGGCCGACGCCTACGAGCAATTCATCACGGCGCTCGACGACGACTACTCGCAATTCATTTACACACACGAGACGCCGACGGTGATCGCGGATGCGTATCTGCGCGACACGAAGGCCGGAACGAGCAAGAAGCTGACGAACAACAAGGATGTCGCGCCCGAGATCACCGGGGCGGTCGTGAAACAGCTCACGGTCACGCGCCCGCGTGACAACTTCACGTTCCTCGTCGACGTGACGCTGCCGAAAGATTGGAAGCCTGGCGTGAAGCTTCCGGGCGTTCTCTGGTTCTACCCTCGCGAGTTCACGTCGCAAGGTGACTACGATCGCGTGCAGTATGGAACCAACATCAATCGCTTCCCCGAGGTCCCGACCCAGCGCCCGGCCTCGACGATGCAACTCTGGGTAGGTCATGGCTACGCGTTGATCGAGCCCGATCTCCCGATCGTCGGCGACAGCGGCAAGATGAACGACAACTACACGCGCGATCTGCGCGAGACGCTCGACGCGGTCGTGGATGCGGTGGTCGAGGCCGGGTACGTCGATCGCAATCGGCTGGGGATCGGCGGTCACAGCTACGGCGCGTTCAGCACGGTGAACGCAATGACGCTCGTGCCCTACTTCAAGGCAGGCATCGCCGGCGACGGGATGTACAACCGGTCGCTGACGCCATTCGGCTTCCAGAGCGAGCGGCGGACCTTCTTCGACGCGGAGCCGACGTACCTCGACATGTCGCCGTTCTTCCGCGCCGACAAGCTGAGTGGAGCGTTACTGCTCTACCACTCGCTCGAGGATCAGAACGTCGGCACGGCGCCCATCTCGTCGATCCGCATGCTGCATGCGCTGCAGGGACTCGGGAAGACGGCCGCGATGTTCATGTATCCATACGAGGATCACAGCGTCGCCATGTACCAAACGGACCTCGACCAGTGGGCGCGATGGCTCGCTTGGTTCGACGTGTACGTGAAGGGAGCGAAGGCGCAGGGGAACGCCCCCCTGCCGTAGGGCCAGACCGAAATAGGGTCAGACTCCATCCCAAAACTGGGGTCTGACCCCATTTCAAAACTGGGGTCTGACCCCATTTCAAGAACTGGGGTCTGACCCCAATTGAGCGATTTCGCGCCGATGCGTGGGTTTTTGGGACCCTCCGTGTCATGCCAGGGGAACCCACGGAGCTGTGATGCATCGTCCGGCGACCGAAGACGACATCCGACGCATCTACCGCGACACGATCGACGACCTGTATCGGTTCGTCGCGCGGCGGTGCGACGGTGATCGCGCGCTCTCCGAGGACATCGCGCAGGAAACGTGGCTCCGCGCAGTTCGCGCCTGGCATCGGGACGGCCTTCCCGATCGGCCGCTGGGTTGGTTGACCACGGTCGCCGCGAGGCTGCTGAGCAATCACTTTCGCCGGCCGGGCGAGCAATCGTTGGACGGCGCCGTCGGCGAAGTGCCGGACGAGGACGGCGACGCGGCTGCCGAACGAACGGAGCGGCGATCACTCGTCGAACGCGCGCTCGCCCACCTGCCGCGCGCGCAAACACGCTTGCTCGAGACCTTCCACTTCGAGCGCGCGAGCGTCGGCGAGATTGCGTCGTCCCAAGGCCTGTCCGAGCGCGCGGTTGAGGGTCGCCTGCGCCGCGCGCGGCAAAAACTTCGGAAACAGATCGAGGCGGATCGCACCGCCAATGGAGATGAACCATGACGCACGACACGATGGAGCCGACGCCGGAGTTCCGAGACCATCTCGAGCGAACCGTGGTGAACGCGCTCCGACTGGAGCAACAGCTCGACAATCGCAAACCTGCGGCCCGGACGCGGTGGATGGGTCTGGCCGCTATCATCGTGGTGTCCGTCGCGCTTGGCGCCACCGCCGGCATCGCCTCGGGACAGATTCGCGACTCGGCCCGTCGCGATTCGTTGCTCGAGGCAGCGCGCGCCGACGCGTCTCTCGCCGCAATCCGTCTCGACGTGGCGCGCGAACGCCTCGCCGACGCCAAGCGGCGGTACGATGTCGGCGCCGGCGAGATGACTTCAGTCGCAAACGCCGACGCGGAGTTCCGCGCCATGGAGGCGCGGGCTATGCGGGCGCGTTACAACATCGAGGAAATCACGGCGACCTCGCAGCCGCCCCGCGACGAGTTGAGCGCCCCGCTGGTCGGCGGTCGCGACTTCGTAAAGGACCGCATCATGCTCGACTTGGCCGCTGCGCAAGAACGGCTCACGACGGCCGAAAAGGTTTACTCGGAAACCGAACGACGCGCACGCGTTGGCGCGGCATCGGACCTCGCGATAGTCGAGGCGAATGTCGAAGTAACGCGTGCACGCTCCGCAATGGCCGTTCTCGCCCAACGAATGGCGCTCCGCAAGGAGTTCGTGGAGCGTGGGACACCGATCGATCAACTCACAGCCCGGCTTGCGAACGCGGAGCTTCAGCAGGATATCGCGCTGGCGCAGCAGGAGTTAGCCCTCGCGCGAAAGCGTGTCGAGCAGATGGAGCGTCAGCGCGCGGCGGGTGTCGGGACGGACTTCGACCTGGTCTACGCGAAGCTCAACGCGCAGGAGCGCGAGATGGAGCTGCAGAAATTGATGCTTCGGTACAATCAGAGGCCGCGATGATCTAGGGCCTAATCCAGCCCACCTGAGCACCCGCTCGACTATCCACGCCGTCCCGCTGCTGCCACCGATAAAACACGACCGAGATGATTGTGTAGAAGTACAACCCACCCGGGATCCACATGATCAACCC
>Ga0105246_10001464_pt1 | contig 14015 bp, 12 predicted proteins | sample KBSM64metaG_FD_99694 | JGI IMG/M metagenome (GOLD analysis project Ga0105246, IMG submission 99694) | Miscanthus rhizosphere microbial communities from Kellogg Biological Station, Michigan, USA - KBS M6-4 metaG | ecosystem: Host-associated > Plants > Roots > Rhizosphere > Soil | place...
AGGTCGATGGCCTTGTCGGGCAGGAAGCGGGAGGTGATGTAGCGGTCGGAGAGGGAGGCGGCGGCGACGAGTGCGCTGTCGGCGATCTGGACCTTGTGGTGGGCCTCGTAGCGGCCCTTGAGTCCGCGCAGGATCGCGATGGTGTCCTCGACCGTGGGCTCGGCGACCAGGACCTGCTGGAAGCGGCGCTCCAGCGCCGGGTCCTTCTCGATGCGCTCGCGGTACTCGTCGAGGGTCGTGGCGCCGACCATGCGCAGTTCGCCGCGGGCGAGCATCGGCTTCAGCATGTTGCCGGCGTCCATGGCGGAGTCGCCGCCGGCGCCCGCGCCTACGACGGTGTGCAGTTCGTCGATGAAGGTGATGATCTGGCCGTCGGAGTCCTTGATCTCGGCGAGGACGGTCTTGAGCCGCTCCTCGAACTCGCCGCGGTACTTCGCGCCCGCGACCATCGCGCCGAGGTCGAGGGCCACCAGCCGCTTGTTCTTGAGGGACTCCGGTACGTCGCCCTTGACGATCCGCTGGGCGAGTCCCTCGACGACGGCGGTCTTGCCGACGCCGGGCTCTCCGATGAGGACCGGGTTGTTCTTGGTGCGGCGCGACAGCACCTGCACGACGCGGCGGATCTCCTGGTCGCGGCCGATGACCGGGTCGAGCCGGCCCTCGCGCGCCGCGGCCGTGAAGTCCGTGCCGAACTTCTCCAGGGCCTTGTACTGGCCCTCCGGGTCGGCTGTGGTCACCCGTCGTCCTCCCCTCGCCTGCTGGAAGGCCTCCTGCAGCTTCTTCGCACCGGCCCCCTGCCCGGACAGTACGTCACCGGCGGCGCCGCCCTTCGCGGCGATGCCGATGAGCAGGTGCTCGGTGGAGAGGTACTCGTCACCGAGGTCCCTGGCGCGCTCTGCGGCATCCGCGATCACGGCGAGCAGCTCGCGGTTGGCCTGCGGGGGCGCGACGGTCGAGCCGGTCACGCTGGGCAGCCCGGCGAGGATCTTCTCCGCGCCGGCGCGTACGGCCGCCTGGTCGGCGTCGACGGCGGCCAGCAGGTCGGTGATGTTCTCGTTGTCCTGGCCCTGGAGCAGGGCCAGCAGCAGATGGGCCGGGGTGAGATCGGCGTGCCCGCCGGTCAGGGCCCGCTGTTCGGCCGCCCTGAGGGCGTCCCGGCTCCGGTTGGTCAGCTCGGCGTCCACTGTCGCGTTCTCCTCCTGATGTCAGCCGTCCGCCACAAGTCCACTACTGACTCAGTCAGCGTACACAAAGTTGAGTCTATTCCACTCAAGGAGGCGGCCGGGAGAGTCCGGGGGCTAAGTTCCGGAGCCATGGCGACCTATTCGCAGGACCCCGGCGCCCCCGACGCCCCGTACCTCGACTTCTGGCGGGAACGGCACCTGTGCACGCTGACGACCCCGCGCCCGGACGGCAGCCCGCACGTCGTGCCCGTCGGGGTCACCTACGATCCCGGCGCCGGCCTTGCCCGGGTGATCACGAACAGGACGAGCGCCAAGGTGCTGAACGTGCTGGCCGCCGGCGACGGGGGCGCCCGGGTCGCGGTGTGCCAGGTGGACGGCCGGCGCTGGGCGACGCTGGAGGGCCGGGCCGTCGTACGGACCGATCCGGAGCGGGTCGCGGAGGCGGTGCGCCGGTACGCCGAGCGGTACCGGCGCACGCCCGGGCCGAACCCGTCACGCGTGGTGATCGAGATCGAGCTGACACGGGCGATGGGCCTCGTATGACGGCCGTGGCGGCCGTGGCGGCGGGGACCGGTTTGCGTCAGTACCGGGCGACGGCCGAACATGCCGATACCCGGAAATGTCCCCCAAAACTGCAGCGGCGTCACCGTGTTCAGGTCACGGTGACGCCGCTGCGGGGGGAAGCACCTGAGCGATCTGTTACGACGGGGGAATCGCGTCAGGCACTGCGGGGGGTGGCTGAGATGGTCCGAACATCGGGGGTTTCCGGTTCCACCAGCCGGTGGTCTCGTTGGTCAAGATTCACAAAGATCATTCCGTACCGAATGGCACATCGCACTGGCTGCGGCGCCCCCCGAGGCCGCCGCAGACACCGGTACGCCCGTACGTCCTCGTCCTCGTCGCGCGTGACGACGACCGGCTCACCGAAGACGGTCACCATCAGCGAGTCACCGGCGTGGGGGATCGCGGTGACAAGGTCGATGAAGTGCCAGCCGGAGCGGTAGGCCGTGGCCATTTCGCGGCGGAAGGAGCGGTCGTCGGGTGGAGTGGTCACGTCAGCTCCACACACTGTCGTCCGGGTGGACAGGAGTGTCACCTGTAGCCGCGGTGGCCGTCGTCAACGACCAGACACTGTCCGCCCGCACGTCACCCTTCGCGCCAGAAAGGCCACTCAGCGTTCCGAAGGCCACAACGGCGGAGAAGGCGGCGACAAGCACCGAGCGAAGCATTCTCTTACGCATAGTCGGCTTCGTCCTCACTTGAAGGTCCCCTCTTCCCCCGTCTTAAGTAAGACGATGGCTCATTCGGGCACGTCATGGCCACACGATCGGTGCATCATGTTCCTGCATGTTCAGGACCCTGGGGGGTGGAGATTTGGAAACGAATCGGACTAAAGCGACGCATCCCCACGCCGTGACGGAGCTGTGTGAGGAAGGGAGTCGTCTCTACGCGAACGCGCTCCGCATGGGACGTATCGCCCGCGCGGACGTGGAACCCGCCCCTTGTCTGATGGAGTTCGCCCTGCTCCACCCTGATCCCGACGACGCGAACTGGCTGCGCCCCGTTCCCCCGGGGGTCGCCCTGGCCCAGCGGCTCAATCCCATAGAACGCGAGATCACGGAACGCCGGCGGCTGTCGATCCAGGTGGCCGACGCCTTCGAGCCGTTCATGGCTCTCAGTGCCCAGGTCACGGCGTCGACTCACTCGATCAGCGTATTGGAGGGCCTAGACCGCATCAACGCGGCGCTCGACCTGGCGACGTCGCAGTGCCGGAACGAGATGCTCACGGTCCAGCCGAGCCAACGCCACCCGGAGCGCAGGCTCATGGAAGCCCTGGAGCGCGACAAGCCGCTGATCGAACGAGGGGTGCGGATCCGGACCCTCTACCAGCACACGGCCCGCTACAGCCCGGAGCGGCTCGCCTGGGTGGACCATTTCGCCGACGGGAAGGCGGAGTACCGCACCATCGACGAACTGGTGGAGCGCCTCATCATCTGCGACGAGACCGTCGCGTTCATCCCCACCCGCGACGACCGGCAGGTTGCCCTCGAACTCCGCCATCCCGGTCTCGTCCGGTACCTGATCAAGGTGTTCGAGTTCATGTGGAGCCGTGCCGTCCCGCTGAGCGCCGGCGCCCCCTACGAAACCGCTCCCGACGGCATCACGGACATCCAGCACTCCATCGCCAAACTCCTCGTGGAGGGGCACGTCGACGAGGCCATAGCCCGCCGCCTCGGCATGAACGTACGCACCTGCCGCGCCCACATAGCCAGGCTGGCGACGGCCCTCGGCAGCGGCAGCCGGGCCCAACTCGGCTTCCTCATAGCCCAGTCGGGGATCCTGAAGCAAGAGCCCTGATCCGGGAGGAAGGAGCACGGTGACCCCTGCAACGCATCCGGCGCATGATGCGGAGAGCCTCTGCCCCGCGGGAGCGGCGCTGTACGAACGCGCACTGCATGAAGGCCATATCCCCGCCGGGGAGACCGACGGGACACCCTGCCTTGTCGACTTCGGGCTTCTGCACCCCTCGGTCGAGGATCTCACCCTGCTGGAGCCCCTCTCGCCCGCCGTCGCGCTCCGACGGCTGCTGAGGGCCTCCGAGGACCGCATCGCAGACGAGCGGCGACGCGGTGAGCGGCTGGCCGACGCGTTCGAGCCACTCATGCGGATCGGCGGTCGCACCACAGGAGCGGACGAAGTCCCCACCGTCATCGTCCTCAGTGGGTACGGCCGCATCGGGCGGGCCATCGACGAGGCCATGGCCGAAAGTTCCGGCGAGGTGCTCACCATTCAGCCTCACGGTCACCGACCTTCCGAGATGAATGCCGAGGCGCTGACCCGCGACCAGGCCCTCCTTGACCGCGGCGGCCGTATCCGCACCCTCTACCAGCACACCCTCCGCCACTCGCCCACCATCATGGCCCGGTACGAGCAGCTGAACGGCGATGTGGAGGCCCGCACACTCGACGAGGTGACAGACCGCCTGATAGTCGTCGACCGCACCACGGCCTTCATCCCCGCCAGCGAGGACCGCGCGCTCGCCCTGGAATTGCGCCACCCCGCCATCGTCACCTTCCTCGGCACGGTTTTCGACCGCCTCTGGCGCCTCGCCACGCCCATGCACCCAGAAGCCGTCCGCCAACCCACCCTGAACGGCGTCACACCCCGCCAGCGCGCCATCGCCGCCCTCCTCGTCGAAGGCCGCACCGACGCCGTGATCGCCGACCGCCTCGGCATGAACATCCGCACCGCCCGCGTCCACATCGCCAAACTGGCGGCCACGCTGGGCAGCGAGAGCCGGGCGCAGCTCGGCTACCTCATCGGACAGTCGGGGATTCTTGACCGGGAAGGGTGACCGACGGAGTGACGTCCGCCGGATGGCGGGGCCCGTCGAGGCCCACCTGGGCGATACGGACGCCGAGTTGGGTGCGGCTGGCCGCACCGAGGGTCTCGGAGAGTCGCGCGATATGGGCACGGCAGGTGCGCACGCTTATGCCGAGCCGCTCCGCGATCACCGCGTCCTGGTGGCCCTCCGCAAGGAGCGCCGCGATGGACTGCTCACGGTGCGAGATGCCCTCGATGCCGGTGTCGGGCAGCGGCGCGGTCAGCGGGATCGCCAGGCGCCAGAGCCGTTCGAAGACGGTGACCAGGTACTCGACCAGCGCCGGGTGGCGCAGCTCCAGCGCCAGGGTGCGGTCCGCGTTCGCCGGGATGAACGCCACCGTGCGGTCGAAGAGGATCAGCCGGTCGATCACCTCGTCGAGCGTGCGGGCCTCGACCGAACCGCCCATCAGCTCCAGGTAGTTGAGCAGCCCCTGACCGTGCCGGGCCACATGCGTGTACAGGTCGCGCATCCGTACGCCCCGTCCGCGCAGCGCCAGCGCCCTGTGCAGCCCCTCGGTCAGCTCGTGCTCCGGGCGGATGCCGCCGGGCTGGACGGTGAGGACCTCCGTGGTGCACGCCTCCGTCGCCTGGTCCATGGCGGCCTGGATGCGGGAGAGCCCGTCGAGGACACGGATCGCGGCGCCCTCGGCGACGCCCGAGCCGGCCTGCGCGGCGGTGCCGAGGCCCGAGTACCGCTCGACGGCGGCGACCGCCGCGCCCACCCGCCGCTGGCTCGCGCTGACCTCGTCGTAGACCCCGCGCAGCAGTCTGGTCATGACCTCCTGCGGGGACGTCGGGACCAGCCAGTCCATGTCGTCGGGGTCCGGGTGCAGCAGGGCCAGCTCCAGCAGGCACGGCACCGGTTCGGCGTCCCGGCGCGCCACCCGGCCCCGCCGTACGGCCCGGGAGTACACGCGGTCCCCGGCGTCGCACAGTCGGTCGGCACCGTGTGGATGCTCATCCGTCCCGTGCCCGGCCATCGCCCATCCCACCCCCGGTTCCACCGTCTGTCGCAGCGCAACTATGCGCGGCCCGGACCAGCTCCGCAACACGGCTCGGCCCGAACCGAGCGCCCGAAACCACCCGTACATACGGCTATTTCCGGCCCTCCGCGGTCCTTCCTGCAACAAGCTGACGGCAGTTCGCGGCAACCGCCGGTTGCCCCGCAGAAACCGCTGTCTCACGCAAGCTGCAGGAAATACGTCAGTGATCGCCCCGTTACACACCCCACTTAACGTCAGGCCATGGCGGACATATTTGACGCATACGCGTTGGCCGACGCGTGGGACGAAATGTTTGAGCGGCCGGGTGAGGTCAGAACCGCCTACGAGCCGGTACTGGCAGCGCTCCAGCCCATCGAGCCGAGCGAACTGAGATTCCGGGCCGACCAGATGGCCCGCGCCTTCACGGACCGCGGCGTGACCTACGCCTTCGCGGGCGAGGAACGGCCCTGGCCGCTCGACCTGGTGCCCCGCATCCTCGACGCCCTCGAATGGGATCTCATACAACGCGGGGTGAGCCAGCGAGTCAGGGCCCTGGAGGCCTACCTCGCCGACGCCTACGGACACGCCCGCGCCTTCGAGGACGGCGTCGTGCCCTGGCGGCTGCTGCTCAACTCCCCGCACTTCCACCGGGCGGCCCAGGGCGTCGAGCCACCGGGCGGTGTCCGCATCCACGTCGCGGGCATCGACCTCGTACGCGACGAGGCCGGGGACTTCCGGGTGCTGGAGGACAACGTACGGGTGCCCAGCGGGGTCAGTTACGTCATCGAGAACCGCCGGGCCATGACCCGGATCTTCCCGTCCCTCTTCGCGGAACAGCACGTGGTGCCCGTCGACGGCTACTGCCACCGGCTGCTCGCCGCCCTGCGTGCCGCCGCCCCCGACGGTGTGCAGGACCCGCGGGTCGTCGTCCTCACCCCGGGCCCGAGCAACGCCGCCTACTTCGAACACGCCCTGCTCGCCCGGCTGATGGGCGTGCAGCTGGTCGAGGGGCACGATCTGGTCTGCCGGGGCAACCGCGTCTGGATGCGCACCACGCGCGGCGAGGTGCCCGTCCATGTCGTATACCGGCGCCTGGACGACGACTTCCTCGACCCGCTCCACTTCCGGCCCGACTCGGTGATCGGCTGCCCCGGCATCATGGGCGCCGCCATGGCGGGCAACGTCACACTCGCGAACGCCGTGGGCAACGGCATCGCCGACGACAAGCTGCTCTACACCTACGTCCCGGACCTGATCCGCTACTACCTTTCCGAAGAACCGATCCTCCCCAATGTCGAGTCCTACCGGCCCGATGAACCAGGGCAGTTGGAGGCGGTCCTCGACCAGATCGACCAGCTGGTCATCAAGCCGGTCGACGGCGCCGGAGGGCAGGGCATCGTGATCGGCCCGAAGGCCGACAAGGAAACCCTCGAACGCACTCGCAAAGCAGTGACCGCGGACCCGCGCGGCTTCATCGCCCAGCGGCCCGTCGCCCTGTCCACCTCCCCCACCCTCGCGGGCGAGCGCATGGCACCCCGCCACATCGACCTCAGGCCGTTCGCCGTGAACGACGGCAACGATGTCTGGGTGCTGCCCGGCGGGCTGACCCGCGTCGCCCTCCAGGAGGGCAACCTGATCGTCAACTCCAGCCAGGGCGGCGGCTCCAAGGACACCTGGGTGCTCGCGGAGGGCCCCGCCGAGCAGCCGGTGCCCGAACCGGCCGGCACGCTCCCCTCCGTCGCCCCGCGCCGGCTCGGACCCGACGGCACCCGTGCCGTCGTACAGGAAGGAGCACAGCAGCAGTGAACGACGTGATCCTCTCCCGTATCGCCGAGGCCCTGACCTGGACCGGCCGCTATGTCGAGCGCGCCGACGCCACGGGCCGCATCCTCGACGCGTATCTGCACCGTCTGCTGGAGGACCCCTGGCGCGACGAGGACGTCGCCTGCCGGTCGCTGTACGCGATCCTCGGCATGGACGCGGGCGGCACGCGCGTGGACATGCAGCAGGTCCTGGACCAGCTGGCCTTCGACGCCCGCTCGACGGGCTCCATCGAGGGGGCGCTGGGCGCCGCCCGGCTGAACGCGCGCAGCGCCCGTGAGGCCATCTCCTCCGAGATGTGGGAGTGCCTCAACTCCACCTGGCACGCGCTGGCCGACCAGCGGCTGGCGGCCCGCCGTACCGGCCCGTACGCCTATCTGGAGCTGGTGCGCCGCCGGGCCGCGCTCTTCTTCGGGCTCGCCGACTCGACCATGAGCCGGGACGACAGCTGGCGCTTCGTGGTGCTGGGGCGCAGCCTGGAGCGGGTGGACATGACCGTACGGCTGCTGTCCGTGCGCGTGCTGGACGCCGTGCACGCGCCCGACTGGCCGACGCTGCTGAGCGCTTCGGGCGCCGACGAGGCGTACGCGCGCGTGTACGGCGGTTTCGGCGACACCCCGCGCGTGGCCGAATTCCTGCTCCTGGACCGGAACTTCCCGCGCTCGGCCCTGCACGCACTGACCACGGCGGAAGAGTGCCTCACCGCTCTCGGCCGCCCCCGCCAGGACCCCGCGCGCCGCCCCATCGGACGGCTCCGCACCCGTCTCGAATACCTGGACACGCACGCTCTGGAGAACCAACTGCCCGCGCTGCTGGGCGACCTGCAGCATGCCTGCATGGCCTCCGCGGACGCGGTGGCCGAGCGGTTCTTCCCGTACCAGGGGCCCATCGAGTGGGCCCAGGAAGGAGCGTGAGATGACCGCCGAACGCGTAAGCCGCCTCCGTATCAAGCACACCACCCGGGTCTCCTACGCCCAGCCCGCGGCCTCCTCGCACAACGAGGTCCGCATGACCCCGCTGACGCTGCCGGGCCAGACGACCCTGGACGCGCGGGTCACCGTCAACCCCACCACCCCCACCTGGTCGTACTGGGACTACTGGGGCACCCAGGTCACCGGCTTCGACCTGATGGACCCGCACGGCGACCTCACCATCACGGCCTCCAGCCTTGTCGAGACGTCCCCGCCGGAGGCGCTCCCGCCCGCGCCCACCTGGGCCGAGGTGGCCGAACGCACCGCGAAATCCCGCCTGTTGGAGTTCGCCGGCCCGACCGGCCGTACGACGGTCCCGGCGAAGCTGGTGAAGAAGGCGCGCAAGGCGGCGGCCGGCCTCGACCCGCACGAGACGGCGGTCGCGGTCTCGGAGCTGGTCGCCGACCGGGTGTCGTATCTGCCGGGCGCCACCAGCGTGAACACCTCGCCCGCGGAGGCCTGGGAGCAGGGCGCGGGCGTCTGCCAGGACATCACCCACCTCACCGTCGCGCTGCTGCGGGGCGTGGGCCTGCCGGCCCGTTACGTCTCGGGTTACCTCCACCCGGAGCGCGAGGCCGAACTGCACCGGCCCGTCGCCGGGCAGAGCCACGCCTGGATCGAGTACTGGGCGGGCGACTGGTGCGGCTACGACCCCACCAACCGCACCCGCGCCGACGAGTCCCACGTCGTGGTGGCCCGCGGCCGCGACTACGACGACGTCACCCCGCACAAGGGCATCTACCGGGGGGTGGCGGGCGGTCCGCCGGACGTGTCGGTGGTGTTCACGCGGGTGGGGTGAACCGAACCGACGGCACGGGGCCGGGGCGCAGCCGCCCCGGCCTTTTCCAGTGCCGCCCGCCTGCGGCTACTTGAGGCCGATCGCCGAGCACTCCGAGGCGAACTTCGACGTGCAGATCTGGGAGACCTTGTAGATGCCGTCCGCGACGACCGTCGACTTGATGTTCTTCCTCGTCAGCGCGGTCACGGTGACGAGCTGCGCGGGGATGCCCTTGTCGGTGGGGCTGTCGACGGTGTCCTGGGTGAGGGCGTCGAACTCGATCTCCTTGCCCTGCACCTTGGCCACCGCCATCTGCGCGGCCGCCGCGGCCTCCTGCGGGTACGACTTGTACACGCTCATGTACTGCTCGCCCGAGACGATCCGCTGCACGGCCGCAAGTTCGGCGTCCTGGCCGGTGAGCGGCGGCAGCTTCGTCACGCCGGCGTCCTCCAGGGCCTTGACGATGCCGCCTGCCATGCCGTCGTTGGCGGAGTAGACACCGGCGATGTTGCTCTTGCCGATCGCGTCGATGGCCGCCTTCATGTTGGCCTCGGCGTTCTTCGGGTCCCAGTCCTTGGTGTCGTACGACTTGGCGATCGTCACCTTGCCGTTGAGCTCGGACAGCGCGCCCGCCTTGAACTGCTTGGCGTTCGGGTCGGTGGGCGAGCCGTTCATCATGACGATCTTGTCGGAGGTGTCGACGTTGCTGCCCAGCGCCTCGAGCAGGGTGCGGCCCTGGACCTCGCCGACGAGTTCGTTGTCGAAGGAGATGTACGCGTCGATCGGGCCCTCGGCCAGCCGGTCGTAGGCGATGACGGGGATACCGGCGTCCTTCGCCTTCTGCACCTCACCGGCGATCGCGTGCGAGTCCACGGCGTCCAGCAGGATGATGTCGACCTTGTCGTCGATCATCTTCTGCATCTGGGCCGCCTGCTTGGCCGCGTTCTGGTCGGCGTTCTGGTAGTCGACCTTGCCCTGCTGCTTGGTGAGCGAGGCGACCTGCTTCTTGATGATGGGGTAGTCGAAGTCCTCGTACCGGGTGTTGGCCGTCTCCGGCAGCAGCAGCCCGATGGTGACGTCGTTGCCCTTCGTGGGGCTCGCCGAGCTGCTGTCCCCCGACACGTTCAGCACGCCGCAGGCGGAGAGCGACAGAGTCATCGTGGACGCTGCCACGGCGATGGCGGTACGACGCGTGGAACGCATGGAGGAGCTCACTTCTGGTGTCTTCAGGACGTGGGCGCAACTTGCGACCCAGGTGACTGAAAAGCCAACGCGGAGCGGCCCCCAGGCGTCAAGCGCAACTACTTAACGAGTGCGCAACGCAACACTCCGCCGACCATGTAAAGACATGACGGAAACGTCTCCAAAGGTTCTTTACGGACTCTCCATGCAACCGCAGGCAATCGACAGGCAAAGATCCGTACAACCAACCCGATTCCTCACGAGTCGTGATCACGGCAGCTTGCATCAGCCGTTCCCATCCCGACCAGAGGACCGAATGAACCCAGCCAGATCCACGACCGCCGCGGCCACGACCGCCGTCGTGCTCGCCACCGCGGCCGGTCTGCTCTCCACGACGGCTGGTCCGGCCGCCGCCGCGACCACCTGCACCTCGCCCGTCTTCAAGCGCCAGTTCTTCGCGAACACGTCGTTCTCCGGCACCCCGAAGAAGACGGACTGCGACGCTGCGATCGACCAGAACTGGGGCACCTCCGCCCCCGCCTCCGGCCTCCCTCGGGACAACTTCGGCGTCCGCTGGACGGTGACGAGGGACTTCGGCTCGGGCGGCCCCTTCGTCCTGCCGGTCGCGACCCAGGACGGCGTCCGCGTCTACCTGGACGGCGTGCGCAAGGTCGACCTCTGGAAGAACGTGTCCACGACGGTGAAGAAGACCGTCAACGTCACCATCCCCTCCGGCAGGCACACCCTCCGCATCGACTACGTCAACTGGACGGGCACGGCGAACGTCTCCTTCGCCTACAAGCCCCGCACCTCCGCCGACGTCGACAAAGTCAAACCCCTTGCCCCGACGGGGACTTCGGTCGCGTACGACCCGGCGACCGGCAAGGCGACGTTGGCCTGGGCGAAGAACAAGGAGATGGACCTCGCGGGCTACCGCGTCTACCGGCGGCTCAAGGGCACGTCGTTCGGCGCCACACCGCTTGCGACGACGACCTCGACGTCGTACACCGACACGAGCCTGCCGGTGACCGGCGACACGTACTACTACGAGGTGCGTGCCTACGACAAGGCGGGCAACACCTCGGCGGGTTCGGCCGACCAGGGCGTGACGACCGCCGACCGGACGGCGCCCGGGCAGGTCACCGGCCTCACGGCGAAGGGCACCACGGCGGGCAACACGGTCGCGTGGGAACCCTCTTCGGCTGCGGACGTGCACCACTACGAGGTGTGGGGCGCGCCGGAGGGGCAGCAGGATCCGGACGGGCCCGAGACCGTGTTCGGGACGTCCTTCACGGACGTCACCGCCGGGACGGGTACGGCATACGTCTACACGGTGCACGCGGTCGACGGCGCCGGGAACGTCTCCCCGGTCTCCGGCCCGGTGACGGCCACGCGCCCCGAGTCCAGCGGCACGCCCGCCCCGAGCGGGCTCACCAGCGTCCTCTACGACGACAGGACCGAGATCCACTGGGTGCTCCCCGAGGACGCCCCCCAGTACCGGGTCTACCGCCGCACCGACGGCGGCTGGACGGCCATCGGCGACCTGCACGGCGGCTGGTGGGAGGACCGCCTCGCCCCGGCGGGCAAGGCGTCCTACTACGTCGTCGCCGTGGAGGCCGACACGGGCGCCGAGTCGGTGCCCTCCGCGGAGATCACCGTCGACCGGCTGGCCCGGGCCACCCCGTTCGGCCCGGCCGCACCGAAGCTGACGCTGGACTTCGCCGGGATTCCGGGGCGCTCCCCCGTCAAGGTCACGGCCAAGCCCGGCGCGGGCGACGAGGGGCGGGTGCTGAAGGGCTACTCCTGGGAGATCAGCGGCGCCTGCGGCGACAGCGGCACCCAGCTGTCCACGACCGGCTCCATCTCCTGGACAGCGCCCTACAACGGGCCGTGCACGGCCACCGTGTACGCCGTGGACCCCTACGGGCGGCAGAGCGGGCAGAGCTCCTCGCTGGAGTTCTTCGTCGGCCGCTGACACCGGTCACCGACACCGGCCGGCATACGGAAGGGGCCCGGAGGTTCAACCTCCGGGCCCCTTCGACTGCTTGACGCGCCTGCCGCTCAGTCGGACTGCTGCCGCTTGGGCCGCCACACCACCAGCGCGCTGGTCTGCTGCACCTCCTGGTACGGGACCAGGTCGCGGCGGTACGACGCATGCACCGCCGCCTCGCGCTGCTGCATCGCCGCTGCCGCGCCCTCGACCGCCGTCTGGAGCTCGGCGACACGCTGCTGGAGCGCGGCGACCTGGTTCTCCAGTTCGATGATCCGCTTGATGCCGGCCAGGTTGATGCCCTCGTCCTGCGACAACTGCTGGACGGTGCGCAGCAGTTCGATGTCGCGGGCCGAGTAGCGGCGGCCGCGGCCGGGGGTGCGGTCGGGCGAGACCAGGCCGAGGCGGTCGTACTGGCGCAGGGTCTGCGGGTGCAGGCCGGAGAGCTGGGCCGCCACCGAGATGACGTAGACCGGGGTTTCCTCGGTCAGTTCGTACGGGTTGCGTCGACGGCCGTCCATCTCTGTCATGCTCCCTTCGCGGCCTGGAACAGCTCCGCCCGCGGGTCCTCGCCCGCGGTCGCCTCGCGATACGCCTCGAGTGCGTCACGAGCCTTCCCCGTCAGGTCCGCCGGGACACTCACCTCGACGGTGACCAGGAGGTCGCCACGGGTGCCGTCCTTGCGGACCGCGCCCTTGCCGCGGGCGCGCATGGTGCGGCCGTTGGGCGTGCCGGGGGGCAGCTTCAGGGTGACGGGCGGGCCGCCCAGGGTGGGGACCCTGACCTCGCCGCCGAGCGCCGCCTCCGCGAACGTCACGGGGACGGTGACGGTGAGGTTGTCGCCCTTGCGGCCGAACACCGGGTGCGCGTCGACATGCACCGTGACGTACAGGTCGCCCGCCGGGCCGCCCCGCTCGCCCGGTGCGCCCTTGCCGCGCAACCGGATGCGCTGGCCGTCCGACACCCCGGCCGGGATGCGGACCTGCATGGTGCGCGAGGACTTGGCGCGGCCGCTGCCCTTGCAGACCTCGCAGGGGTTCTCCGCGATCAGGCCGCGGCCCTTGCAGTCCGGGCAGGGGTCGGTGAGCGAGAAGCCGCCGCCGGAACCCCGCGCGACCTGGCCGGTGCCGACGCACGTCGGGCACACCCGCGGGTTGCCGTTCGCGTCGCCGGTGCCCGAGCAGGCCTTGCAGGGTGCCTGCGAGGACATGCGCAGCGGGACCGTCGCCCCCTCGATCGCCTCGGTGAAGCTGAGGCTGACCTCGGTGTCGATGTCCTGGCCGCGCCTGGGCTGCACCCGGGTGGTGCCGGAGCTGCCCCGGTTGAACAGGCCCCCGAAGACGTCACCGATTCCGCCGCCGAAGCCTCCGGAACCTCCGCCGCCCTGGGCGCCGCCTCCGAAGAGGTCGCCCAGGTCGAAGTTGAAGGAGCCGCCCGCGCCGCCCGGCCCGGGGCGGAAGCCGCCGTTGCCGAAGAGGGCGCGGGCCTCGTCGTACTCCTTGCGCTTCTTGGGGTCGCCGAGGATGTCGTTCGCCTCGGAGATCTCCTTGAAGCGCTCCTCGGCCTTGGCGTTGCCCTTGTTGGCGTCCGGGTGGTTCTCGCGGGCGAGCTTCCGGTAGGCCTTCTTGATCTCGGCCTCGGTGGCGTCCTTGGGGACGCCGAGGACCTTGTAGTAGTCCTTCTCGATGAAGTCCTTGGTGCTCATCCCCGACGCCCCTCCTC
>Ga0105246_10001466_pt1 | contig 14010 bp, 10 predicted proteins | sample KBSM64metaG_FD_99694 | JGI IMG/M metagenome (GOLD analysis project Ga0105246, IMG submission 99694) | Miscanthus rhizosphere microbial communities from Kellogg Biological Station, Michigan, USA - KBS M6-4 metaG | ecosystem: Host-associated > Plants > Roots > Rhizosphere > Soil | place...
GCCATTGCGAAGAACAGCGGGAATCGGCCGGGAGAGCTGTATCCGCTCTTGGTGAAAGGCCTGTTTGCGACTCGACAGGGCGATGCGGCGCGTGCCGAGACAATATTTCTGGATGTGCAAAAGGACCCTAAGGCATCTGCAGCGTTAATCTGGGGCGCGCAGCATGCGCTCGCCCAACTCCATGAGCAACAGGGGAATCGCGAGTTGGCGGAGAGTGAGTACCGGGCGGCGCTCAGCACGTTTGAAGTTGCCCGTTCAGCATTGCAACATGAAGACGCACAGCTTCCTTTCGTTACGAATGCGGCGCTGATCTACGACGACTACATCAATTTTCTAGTGTCGCAAGGGAAGGTCGATCAAGCGCTCGAAGTGGCGGACTACAGCCGCGCGCGAACTCTCGCGGAAGGGCTGGGGCGGCTGCGTCGGGGGACATCGTTTACGCCAGAGTCTTTGAATGGGGCGCGGCTGGCGCGAAAGACCGGGGGAACAATTCTCTTTTACTGGCTCGGGCAGAAACAATCGTATCTGTGGACGATTACGCCAGAGAAGACAACGATTGCGCGGCTTGCGTCTGCTTCTGAGATCAACGCGACGGTTCTGAAATATCGAAAAGCGCTTCTGGGGCCGCTGGATGTCCTCGAGAATGCTGATGACGCGGGTACCGCTCTGTATCAGATGCTGGTTGCGCCGGCGGGCGTGTCATTTGCGAAGGACAGCAAGGTCTATGTCATTGCGGATGGCGGGCTGAATAGCTTGAACTTTGAAGCCCTGCTCGCGCCGAGCCCTAAGCTGCATTACTGGATCGAAGATGTGACCGTGGTAAACGCGAGTTCGCTGCGACTGCTGGAATCGGGACAGGCAATAAAGACCAAGCCGTCGCAGAAGTTGCTATTGATGGGAGATCCGGCACCTGCCGATCGCGCTTATCCGGTGTTGTCGAATGCGGGGGCGGAGATTGACGGTGTGCGCAAACATTTTCCCGACGCGGCTGAAACGGTGATCGCGAAGGAGCGCGCGACTCCAGTTGCGTATTTGAAAAGTGATCCGGGGCAATACGGGTTCATCCATTTTGTGGCGCATGGAACAGCGAGCCGGCTGAGCCCGCTGGACTCGGCGGTCGTGTTGTCTCGCGCAACATCCGAAGAGGATTCGTTCAAGCTCTACGCGCGAGATATCGTAAAACAACCTTTGCGAGCAGAACTGGTTACGATTTCGACGTGTTATGGTGCAGGCTCGCGAGCGTACACGGGAGAAGGGTTAGTGGGATTGTCCTGGGCCTTTCTCCGGGCTGGAGCGCACAATGTAATCGGCGCGCTTTGGGAAGTAAGCGATGTATCCACGCCTGCGTTGATGGAGCAAATGTATCAAGAGATCGGCGAAGGCAAACCTCCGGAGAGCGCATTGCGCGATGCCAAGCTCTCGTTTTTGCGGGGCACCGCCTATCGCAAACCGTTCTACTGGGCGCCGTTCCAGCTTTATACCGGGTCGTAGGCTCATTCGAATTCCGACTATTGAAGGGAATTTGCATTGATGAGATGCACTCTGCTGGTTTTGATCGTCTGCGTGGGCGCGGTGTTCGCTGCTGACACAAGTTTGGCAGCGCGCCGCTCGGAGTTGAAGAAGCTGCTGGCGGACGACTGGGAATACCAACTGCGGACATTTCCTGAGCTGGCGATGCGCACCGGAGACCGAAGATACAACGACCGGCTCAGCGACTATTCGCCCGAGGCGTTAGCCCGACATATTGAGCACCAAAAGGACTTGCTTGCTCGTCTCGATGCGATCGATACGACGGGGTTTCCGGAACAGGAGCGACTGAACAAGGCCCTTGTTGCTCGTGCCGCGCGGGAAGACATTGAGTCTGCCAAATTCAAAGAGTGGGAAATGCCGGCGAACCAGTTCTACGGTCCGCATCATGCATTTGTTTCGCTGGCGACGGATAGTCCTTTCGACTCAACCAAGGATTATGAAAACTACATTGCGCGCCTGCACAAGGTGGCGCGCGCGTTTGATCAAGTGACGGCGAACATGCGCCAGGGAATGCGAGATAAGTTGATGCCGCCGAAGTATCTGATGGAGAAAGTTGCGGCGCAGGCGCAATCGATTGCCGACGTTCCGGCTGAGAAGAGCCCGTTTGCAAAGCCAGTCACACAATTTCCTGCTGACGTTTCCTCTGCTGATCAGAAACGGCTACGAGACGAAGTGATGGCGGCGGTGAAAGAGGAGGTGCTGCCGGCTTATGCGAAGTTTGCCAAGTTCGTGAAGACGGATTACGCACCACAGGGCCGGGCTGAATACGGAATTTGGGCCGTGCCGGGCGGGAAGGATCGATACCGCTTTGCGGTCCGCGCCCAGACAACTACAAATCTGAGTCCGGAGGAAGTCCACGAGATTGGTTTGAGAAATGTCGCTGAGATTGAAGGAGAGATGCTGAAGATCGCGCGACAGCAGGGCTTCAGCGACATCAAGAGTTTTAATGCGAGTATCCGCAAGAATGAGAAGCTGTACGCTTCGTCTGGACAGCAGCTGCTAGACCTCTATCAGAGGTACACCGATCAAATGTCTGCCAAGCTTCCACAACTGTTTGGGGCGCTTCCAAAAAACAAACTGGTTGTGGTGCCGATGGAGGAATTTCGTCAGGCGGATGCGGTGCCTGCCGATTATTCCATTGGTGGTGGAAATGGATCGCGGCCAGGGCGAATTAATGTAAATGAATATGACCCGCAACACCGGCTACTTTTGAACGTGGAGGCGATTGCGTACCACGAAGGTTTGCCCGGGCATCATTTGCAATTTTCGATTGCGCAAGAGCTGGATGACCTTCCAGCCGTGCGGAAGTACGGGCTCGATTACAACGCGTTCAGCGAGGGATGGGCATTCTATTCGGAGCGGCTGGGGAAGGACGTTGGGTTTTATCTGGACCCGTACAGCGACTATGGCCGTCTGCAAAACGAAATGTGGCGGGCGGTGCGGTTGGTGGTCGATACAGGAGTTCACTACAAACATTGGTCGCGAGACCAGATGGTTGAATATTTTCGTGAGCATACCGCGATGGATGAGCCCAACATACAGACAGAAGTGGACCGGTACATAGCGTGGCCGGCGCAGGCGCTGTCTTACAAGATCGGGCAGATGAAGATTCTCGAACTGCGGGATCGAGCCAAACGGGAACTCGGCAACAAGTTCGATCTGCGGTTATTTCACGATGCCGTGCTCGGCGCTGGGCCGTTGCCGATGGAAGAGCTGGAGGCGAAAATAAACTGGTGGATCGAGGCGGGCAAGACTGGCGGAGCCGTTAGCAAGACGGAATGATAGTTCTCCCGAGTCAGGTCAGCGGCTGGCTTGGTTTTTACTAGGTGACCGCGATTTGGAGTGGTCTGACGACGCCCTAAGAACGGGGAGACTAAGAAGCTCCTTAGTCCCCCTTGCCGCGATGAACAGCTACTCGGTGTTTCCTTTTTGTTCTGTGCTCACCACCGTTACTTTCCCAAACAACCCATCGTTTTCGTCATTGGGCCCGGAAGTAAAGAAAAGCTCGTTGAAGAGGCCCGTTGTTCCGCTGCCAAAACTTAGCGCCCAAAGGCTGTCGATCGTGAGGGGACTTCCGTCGGGGTTGAGAATTTGGCCTTCGTGTTTTCCCGTAAATGTATTGAAGGCGTGAATGTTGCCGCTGCCGAAGTTTCCGATTAACAGACGGTGGCTGAACGCGCCGAAGTCGCCGGGGCTAAGTGCGATTCCCCACGGTGCATTCATCCACGACCCGCGTTGTAGTTCAGAGAGGAATCGCCCCTCTGTGTCGAAGATGGCGACGCGGCCGAGCCCTGCGCCATGTTCCTCGTCTGTTTCACCTGGTTTTCGCCGCGCGTACGTAACAACGATAGTGCCGCCGACATTCTGAATTCCGAAAGCAGACCACCGGTCTTCATCCTGCAAGTTCGGGTTGCGAAATGCGTCGTCGGTCGTGTGGATCCGATGGAACTTACCGTCGAAGACATCGACCCGGCCAGTGACGAAGTTGGTGGCGTAGAGGAATGCTCGTTCGTCCTTCTTTGCGATGGCCAGTCCTTTGTAGATCGCCTTTCCAGGTTGATTCACCATTCGTACGGCGACGGTTGGATTCACTCGCGGGTTCCATCCAGAGATCGTCCCGTCTTCTGTTGCGAATAAGAAGATGGCAGGCTGGTCGGGAGCTACTTGAAATGAAGTCGTAGGGTTGAAAGTAATTCCGGTGGGAGCGGACGCGCCGGTTACATCTTTCGGGGGAGGAACAGTGACGACTAGCGGTTGCGCGTTGCCGTTTCCATCGTAGAGGGTCGATAGTCCCGCGTGATTGTCTGAAACCCACCAAGCGCTCGATGAGGAGCGGGCTAGCCCCCACGAGTTTACGAGGTTTGGATCGACGACGACGTGCTCGGCCGAAATGCTCGATTGATCAGCAGTCAAATCGACCCGATTATAGTGTTGCGCTGACGAGGTAGCGGATAGAGCCAGTGAGAGAATGAACGACGCGCTGGCATAAGCGGCCGCGCGATTACGAAACGTCATTGTAACTCCTCCTAAGTTAGTGTGTAGCTCCTTTCGAGAAACTAGCGACTGAGATAAGAGGGAATGTCACGATGATGTCAGCAGTTTGTTAAAACGTTCACTTAGGTGACGTCGCGGTAAATAGTCTATGGTCAGCAAGGCATGAAGGTGAAGCTTCGGACATAGAGGGACATAACCTGCAGAGCAATTGTCAGGTGTGTTGTTCAGGCAATAGTTTTCGAAGAGGAAGATGAAGAACAATTCTAAGCGAGCGAGAGTGAAGCTGGGTGCTTTTGCTGTAATTCTTCATAAAGCTTCACTCGAATGAGTGACTGCGGTACACTTTCGCAACGCTTGGGGGTATGCATGGGGAACGATGTCCATGCTGACGTGCACGAGATTTCCGGGCGACCGCTCGCTGAACGGGCGCGCGTTCTGCTCGAAATCAACAACGCGATCGTTTCACACCTTGATCTCGCGCAAGTGCTGAATGCCGTCTCGGCATGCCTGCGTCGGGAGATCAATCACGATTTTGCTGGCCTAGCACTCTACGACGCCGACCGTCATGAGCTGCGTTTACATGCTCTCGACTTCCCGAAAGACCAAGCGTTTCTTGAAAAAGGTCAACTGATACCTCTGGTCGGTACTCCGGCCAGCTTAGCTTTTTCCACGCGCAAGGCTGTTCTTCGGCATCGTCCGGACCCAGAGGAGTTTCCCGCTGAACTGATGCAGCGCGCGTATGAGCGTGGCATAAGGTCCGGGTGTGCTGTCCCTTTACTCTGTCGCGACAAAATTGTTGGAAGTATGGTGGTGGCAAGCCTGCGGGAGTCGGCGTTCACCCAGGACGACGCAGAGCTGCTCACTCAGATCGGTGTACAGATCGCGATCGCAGTAGATAACGCCCTGAACTACGAGAAAGCGCGCAAAGCTGAGTTACAAGCCACATGGGAACGTGACCGGTCACGATTGCTGCTTGAGGTAAATAATGCTGTCGTCTCGCACCTGAATCTCAGCAGCCTGCTTAAGTCTATCTCCGTTAGTCTTCGCGATATTTTGTTGCACGATTCCACATTCCTGATGCTTTGTGATCCTGACGGCATACACATGCAGCTTCAAGGCCAGGATGCGGGAACAATGGGAGAAGCGGGTTTTTCTGAAGGCATGCTGATTCCCGTAGAAGGCACGCCAGAGGAAAAAGCAATCATTACCCGTCAACCGGTTTTGATTGCAAGCGCGGCGGAGCTGGCGAAGTTTCCATCTCCTTGGGTGCGCCATGCGATTGAACAAGGCGTGAAATCCGGTTGCATCTTGCCGCTTGTCGTGCACGGGCGCGTCTTGGGCGCGCTAGGCATGGTGAGTCTAAAGGAAGGCGTCTTCACACTGGAAGACACCAAGTTGCTGGCACAGTGCGCTGGCCAAATCGCGATTGCCGTCGACAATTCGATCAATTTCGAAAAAGCGCAACTAGCGAAGCGAGAGGCAAGTGTCGAACGCGATCGCTCGCAACTACTACTGAACATCAATAATGCGCTCGTGTCACACCTTGATTTGCGCGATCTAGTGAAGGCCATTTCAACCAGTCTTCAGGATGTACTGCAGCACGATTGCGTAGCGCTTGGCATTCATGACTCTGAAACCGGGAAGATGTTCTCTCAAGCGGTTACGTCTGAACTGCAACCGATGCACGAGGGAGTGTTCTTTGATCCAGAAGGCACGGCTACTGGACTTACCCTCAGTACCGGGCAGCCCGTTTATGTTCCAACGCCCGACTCGAAAAAGTTTCCTTCACCCGTTACACAGGGCTTTTTCGATCGCGGACTCAAGAGTCTTTATGCGGTTCCGATGACGGTCCACGGACGCCAGCTTGGCGTCATGTCAATCTCGAGCGTACGGGAAGATGCATTTACGGACAGCGACAAAGAACTGTTTCAGCAGATCGCGAATCAGATTTCGATCGCCGCCGCGAACGCGATTGCAGTCCGAGAGTTGCAACGATTGAAAGACAAGCTGGCCCAGGAAAAGCTCTACCTGGAAGATGAAATTCGCACTGAGTTCAACTTTGAAGAAATTGTGGGACAGAGCCCCGCTCTCCGGCAGGTGCTGCAACTGGTAGAGACGGTCGCATCGAGCGATTCAACCGTTCTGTTGCTGGGTGAGACCGGTACAGGAAAAGAATTGATCGCGCGCGCAGTTCACGAACACAGTCGGCGGAAGTCTCGTACTTTCGTAAAGCTTAACTGCGCCGCGATACCAACGGGTCTTTTAGAAAGCGAACTGTTTGGTCACGAAAAAGGAGCATTCACCGGCGCGATCGCGCAAAAGATTGGTCGCCTCGAACTAGCGGACCAGGGCACATTGTTTCTGGACGAGGTTGGCGACATACCTGTCGAAATACAACCTAAGCTTCTTCGGGCGCTGCAAGAGCGGGAATTCGAGCGGCTGGGCAGCACGCATACAAAGAAGGTGAATGTGCGCCTGGTCGCGGCAACAAATCGAAACCTGGAGCAGATGATGGAAGAGCGCCAGTTTCGTACCGATCTGTACTATCGGCTTAACGTGTTCCCGATTCGAATTCCGCCCCTCCGAGAGCGCCCTGGAGACATTCCGTTACTCGTTCGCTACTTTGTGGAGAAATTCTCCAGACAAATGCAAAAAGCGATTCGAACCATACCAACAGATGCCATGAGCCGGCTCCAGGCCTGGCACTGGCCAGGGAATGTGAGAGAACTGGAAAACCTGATGGAGCGCTCTGTGATCCTCTCTACCGGAAGCGCGTTGCAGGTGCCGCTTGGGGAAATCAAAACCGGACCATCCCCTGTCGCCACTATTTCCTCTTCTGCCTCATCATCTTTACAGGCAGCGATGGCACAGGCCACGAACGCGCCAGGCATTGACCGTGAGCAAATCATTACGGCGCTTCGCGAGACCCGCGGCGTCCTGGCAGGTCCCAATGGGGCCGCATCACGACTTGGAATGAAGCGTACGACGCTTCAACACAAGATAAGGAAGTTAGGCATAACGCGCGACCATTGGTGGCCCATCTCCAAGTGATGAGGAGACGCCTTCGGGCTCGAGGTAAACGAACGTCCCAGTATCGGTGCGAGATGTACCTCGGCAGCGAATCTCTTAGGCGAACTGTTTGTCTCCGGTAAAGTGCCGGCTTCCTTACACCAACAAACTGATTCCTGCTGCTGCCCGTGACGCTGCCCACATGGGCACTCTGCCCACGAAGTACTCCGTTGGGCATGGGCAGAGAGCGCGCCGGCTTGCCTTCCATTTAAGCAAAACCATCGAGAAATCAGCAGCTTGTAACTGTACGCGTCCCCCCTCGTGCCTTGGCACGGCAGCTGCATAGTTCAAGTGCATGATGCCGAGTCTGATTCAAAACACACAGCGCACGTACAGCCCGATCCGCACGCGCGAACAAGCGATTGTCTTGTTGCAGGAATTGAGACATCTCTACCGCTCACTTTCCCTGTATGAGCGCGAGGGGATTAAGAGCCAACTGACGAGCTTAGCGAGCGCCCAACTCGGCACAGAGAGTAAGGAGAGTTAATGCTTCGTATCAGCGTTGTGAACGACACGCCAACAACGAGATTCAAGTTGGAAGGCAAGCTTGCACACGAATGGGTGCGCGAGGCGCAACGAGCCTGGCATGCACTCACGACCCTGCAAGGAGAGGACAGCGTTGTCGTGGATTTATTCGATGTTTCGTTTGTTGACGAACTCGGTTGGCAGTTGCTGGTTGAAATGCGACACGACGGGGCAACGTTGCAGGGTTCCGGGCCGATGATTTCAGCACTTATTGAAGAGATTGAGCACAACCGGGAGATGGACGCCACGAGCGCGGATGCTTCTCCTAAAAAAACTGGGAGTGAGGCAAAACGATGAACGGCAACATGCACGACCGCTGTACTGATAACGACTATCGCGAACTGTTCGCATCGTCCGCGACCCAATTGCACTGGCTCTGTTACACGCTGACGGCTGACCAGGAACTGAGCGAGAAGGTGCTTAACGCTGCGCTCGAGCAATCACTCAAGGGAGCAGGCCAGGTTTTCCGCGAGTGGATGGTGAGTTGGGCACGCCGCTTGATTATCCGGGTGTGCATCGCCACCGTGAGACCGACATCGTTGGGGGCACCGCAGTGTCAATGCGGGCAGCACGAAAGCGAGGCGGACTTGGCGGTGTTTGGTTCGCCCGAGCTTCTGTTGAGCCTTCCTGCTGGTGTCCTTCAGGATAATTTGCTTCGGCTCGATCCACTCTCGCGGTTTGTGTTCGTCCTCAGAGCGCTGGAAGGCTACTCAAGGCACGAGACAGCACTGCTCCTGAATATCGATGACCGCGCATGTGAGTGGACATACATGCAGGCCGGAAGATTTATGAACATTCAGTTGATTAGCTCTATGGGTGAAACGCCAGATGCTCGAGCCATGAACGTTTACCAGGTCGCCGTTTAGGCGGAGGAGTTTTATATGAAGAAGAAGATCGCAATCATTGTGGCAATCGTGGCATTGGGAAGCCTAAGCGCTGCTTATGCGTGGAAGGGACGAGGTGCGGATCGCCTGGTTGCGTCCGGTACTTTGGAGGCGCGCAACATTAGCGTGGGTTCCAAGGTCGGTGGGCGCATTACCGAGGTGCTGGTTCACGAAGGCGACAGGGTGGAACCGAATCAGCTTCTGGTGATATTCGACAGCGCGGAACTCGAAGCTCAACTTCTACAGGCACGCGGCCGTGCAGATGTCGCTCGAGCAAACCTCGACAAAATGCTTCGTGGATCACGGCCCGAAGAGATTGCTGAGGCGAAGGCGGCATCGGATGGCTACCGCGAAGCTGAACTCGCGCAAGCTCGCGCAGATCTCGAGAGGGCGCGAGCGGATGATAGCAACGCCAAGCGTGAGCTAGGTCGCACCGAGCAGCTGGTGGGCTCAGGGGTAATGGCCCAGCAATCGCTGGACAACGCTCGAGATCGGCAACGCGCAGCACAAGCGCAAGTAGATGCATTCGCAAATGCTGTGGCCGCGGCTGAAGGCAGATTGAACGCTGCCCGGGCGGTGGCTGACAAGACTCAACGCGGATTCCGCAGTGAGGACATAGCCCAAGCGAGGGCCGAATTCACCCTGGCGGACGGGCAACTGAAGGAAGCTGAGGCCCGGTGGGCGGAGCGCGAGGTTCGGTCTCCAGCCGCGGCGGTGGTTGAAACGTTGGACCTGCGTCCCGGCGACTTGCTTACCGCAAATTCCCCCGTAGCTCAGCTACTTGAGGCGGACCAGCTGTACCTGATGGTGTATGTCCCGGAAACGAAGATCGGAAGTGTGAAGTTGGGCCAGAGGGCGCAGATTCGTGTCGATGCTTTTCCCGACGAAACGTTTCAGGCGCACGTGGAGCAGATTCGACAGCAATCTGAGTATCTTCCCCGAAATGTGCAGACGAAAGAAGAACGGGTTCACCAGGTCATCGGCGTGAAGTTGCGCGTTGAGAACCGTGACAACCGCTTGCGTGCTGGTGTTAGCGGAGATGTGGAATTCTCGCCGGAGGCACGGTAATGGCGGCTATCGAAACACGAAATCTCACGCGGCGCTTCGGCGATTTCGTTGCGGTGAACAAAGTCTCGATCGCTGTAGAGAAGGGCGAAGTGTTCGGATTTCTTGGTCCCAACGGGAGCGGAAAGACGACCGTAATCAAGATGCTGACCGGCATCACCTCGATCAGTGAAGGCGAGGCGTCGATCGAAGGCCTGAACGTTCGAACCCAAACAGACGCTGTGCGAGAGCGCATCGGGTACATGAGCCAGAAATTCAGCCTATACGACGATCTGACAGTTCTCGAAAACCTCCGATTCTATGCACGGGCTTATCAGCTGAAGGGCGCGGCGATTCGCCAAAAGATTGATGAGACGATCGCGGCCAACAAGCTCGAGAAATACGTCGATCGCCTTGCCGGCCGGCTATCTGGGGGGTGGAAGCAGCGTTTGGCGCTCGGCTGCGCGTTGATGCATGAGCCAACGGTCTTGTTTCTCGATGAACCAACCGCCGGGATCGACCCGGTAGCACGCCGTCAGCTGTGGGATCTGTTGTTTCAATTGTCCGGCCGCGGGATCACATTTTTTGTGACCACGCATTACATGGACGAGGCGGAGCGATGCAGTCACCTTGCGTACATCTATTACGGCGAACTCATCGCGGATGGAACGCCAGATTCGCTGCGTGCGCTCCCAGAAGTGAATCCGCCAGGAACTCATCGGTTTGAGATTTCTGCTCCTGCCATTACCACCGCGCTGCGCAAAGCCAAAGAGATGACTTTGTTTAAGAGCGCCACGATCTTCGGCCGTTCCATTCACGCTTTGGTTGACGAAACGGTGGGGCGGGAGGAATTAGATCGGGAACTCCGCCGGCGGAACATTGATGTCGAGGAGATTCGGCCGTTGGTTCCGACTTTGGAAGATGCGTTCGTCGAGTTGAGCCAGCGGCGGCAGGAGCAAATGGAGGCGGCATCGTGATCAACCCTTTCCAAGGAATGGGCGCCATCTTCTATAAAGAGGTTCGGCACATGCGCCGCGATCCGATGGCGATCCTGTTCGCGCTCATCATTCCGGTCGCACAGATGGTGATACTGGGCGCGGCAATAGATACAAACATCCGCCAGGTGCGCACTGCTGTATATGACGCCAGTGGACCTGCGATGCAATCGGAAGTTTCGGGCACCGCATCAAGCCGCGCCTTCCTGGATCGATTGAGGAACTCCGATACCTTTCGCGTCTACAAGTATGTCCACAGCGATGCCGATCTGAACGAGGAACTGGTATCGGGTCGAGCCAGTGTGGGAGTCAAGGTGCCGGTCGACTTTGACCGCAATCTTCTTAAGGGCAAACCTGCTCAAGTGATGGTGATGGTAGATGGCTCAGATTCGTCCGTGGCGGGGCAGGCAGTCAATGTGTCTGGATCTATCGGTCTTGATGAATCCTTGCGTCGGATGATGCCTGCAGGCAGCGCGATGCCAATCGATGTGCGGCCCAAGCTGATGTTCAATCCGGCATCGCGTTCGCCAAACTTCATGTTGCCGGGCTTGATGGCAGTGTTGCTTCTAATGGTCACGGTGATGCTGACAGCATTTTCGATCGTGCGCGAGAAAGAGCGCGGCACGATGGAACAGTTGTTCGTCACACCGGTGCGACCCCTAGGCCTGATGTTGGGCAAGATCATGCCGTACTTTGTGACGGGCATTATCGAGTTCGCGGTGATTCTGCTGTTCATGAGATTTGCCTTTCAGATCCCAATTCACGGAAGCGTCTTGGTTCTGGCTCTGCTGACAACCTGTTACTTGTTTGTAAACCTTGCGATTGGGATGCTGGTATCCAGCAAGGCGAATTCGCAGGCGGAGGCCCTTCAACTCTGCCTCATGGTGATGCTGTTGAGCATCTTCTTGTCGGGGTTCATGTTCCCACGCGACACGATGCCGAGCTGGGCATTTGCGATCAGCCACCTGGTTCCTGCGACCTACATGATTCAGATTGCGCGAGGCGTGATTCTTCGCGGAGCCGGCCTTGCTCAACTGTGGATGCATGGGTTGATCCTCGCCGGGATGGGTATTGCCTTGTTAATGCTGGCCGCGAAACGGTTCAGCAAAATGACGGTCTGATCGTCAGCCGAAATATAGCGACATGCGGAGAACTCAAGTGCATAAGTTCACAAATAACTTCTCGAAAACCGGGCGGCTCTTCGTGTTCATGTTGAGCCTGTTTTCACCCGTCATGGTCGTGGCACAACAGACCTCGGCAGTCGCCCGCTTGCTGACTCTCGACGAAGCCATCCAAATCGCGATCGCGAATAACCGTTCGCTCAAAGTTTCAAGCCTCGAAGTGGAGAAATCGGAGTGGCAGGTTGCCGAGTTCAAGACGAAGCGATTGCCATCGGCGAGTACGACGGTGTTGGGATCGCAGCTTTTGAATGAAGTCAGTTTTACATTCGAGCAAGGTGTCTTCGGCACTTATCCTGCCACCGGCCCGATCCCTTCGACGGACACGAAGATCACGACGCCGCGTCAGATGACCGTTTACGTAGTCGGCCAGGTGATACAGCCCCTTTCGCAACTTTACAAGATCAACCTTGGTTTGCACGCGCAGAAACTATCGGCGCAATCCGTTGGTGAGAAATTTCGGGGCGACAAGCAATCTCTTGTTAAGGAAGTGAAGTCTGCTTACTACTCGGTACTCCAATCGGAGAGTGCGCTCGAGGCCTGCGAGGCGAACCTTAAACAATACAACGAACTCGATAGGGTGGTTTTGCAACGAGTGTCACAAGAAGCGGCACTCAAGTCGGACAGCCTCGACGTTAAAGCAAAGCTCGCCAGTGAACAATACAAGCTTGTTCAGCTGCGCCACACGCTCGATACGCGCAAGGAGTATCTCAATGATCTGTTGGGGCGCGACATCCGAACCGATTTTTATGCCGAGCAAGTCCCTCCCACATCATTCGAAGAGATCGAACTTAAAAGTGCCCAGGATCGAGCACTTTCGCAGAGAACGGAGATCAAGCAAGCCGAACTAAAAATACGACAGGCGGGGTATGACCGTCGGATGGCAAAAGCCGACTATATTCCGGAAGTCGGGGTCGCGTTCAATTATTTGTCACCGTTCAACGTCGAGTTCGTCCCGAAGAATGTTGCGAGCTTGGGTTTGGAATTGAAATGGGAGCCTTGGGACTGGGGCCGCCGCAAGGATGTCCTGAACCAAAAGAAAGTCATCGAAGCCCAGGCCCAAACACAATTGAACGATGTGCAAGCGAAAGTGCTGATGGACGTCAATAGTCGCTTCCGCAAGTTAGAGGAATCTCGCATGTTGATCTCCGTGGCACGGGCGTCGCGGGACTCGGCGCAGCAAAGACTGCGTGAAGTTACCAACAAGTATCAGGAGCAATCCGTTTTACTGACAGACGTGCTGCGACAACAGGCGGCGATGGCCGGAGCGATGGACGACTACCAGCAAGCTGTGCTGGGCTTTTGGAATGCCAAGGCCGACTTCGAAAAAAGTTTGGGAGAAGATCAATGAATCGAGACAGGACAAATCATCGAACAACAATTTCTGGCGTTGTAGCGGCTGCGCTTTGTGCTATCGGACAAGTGGCGTGCACCCATGCAGATTCAGCGCCCCGGCCTTTAACCCCAATCAGGGTGGCACAGGTGCAGACAGTGGCAACCGGAAGCGAAACTCGCTATTCGGCCAACATCGTGCCAAATGCGCAAGTCGATCTGGCTTTCAAGTCAGGTGGTTATGTTCAGAGCCTCCGGCAAGTTCGCGGCGTAGACGGACGCATGCGATCGATCGATATTGGCGACTGGGTGACCAAGGGCACGGTGCTCACAGTCGTGAGGCAAAAAGATTACTCCGACCAACGCGAACAGGCGCGAGCACAGTTGGCGCGCGCACAAGCCGACTACGATCATGCGAAGCTCAATCTTGACCGGACGACAACTCTGTATAACGCGCAA
>Ga0105246_10001467_pt1 | contig 14006 bp, 10 predicted proteins | sample KBSM64metaG_FD_99694 | JGI IMG/M metagenome (GOLD analysis project Ga0105246, IMG submission 99694) | Miscanthus rhizosphere microbial communities from Kellogg Biological Station, Michigan, USA - KBS M6-4 metaG | ecosystem: Host-associated > Plants > Roots > Rhizosphere > Soil | place...
CTGTCGTCGCTTTGGAGCGGACGTGGTCGTCACCGAGTTTCTCTCGGCCGAGGGCATTCGGCGGGAGAACCAAGCGACGATCAGCAAGCTTCGCTTCGGGCCCGATGAGCGCCCGATCGGCGTCCAGATCTTCGGCGCCGACCCTGTCGCGATGGGAGAGGCCTCGGCGTTCGTGACCGACGTGTTCGCGCCGGAGTTCATCGACATCAACTTCGGTTGCCCGGTCAAGAAGGTCGTGAAACGGAACGGCGGGTCGGGCTGCCTGAAGGACCTCAGTCTCGTCGAGTCGGTAATTCGCGCGGTCTCGCGCAGCACGTCGCTGCCGGTGACGTGCAAGATCCGAAGCGGCTGGAACGAGGAGATGCGCGATCCCGTAACGATCGCCCTCCGCTGCCAGGACGCGGGAGCTCGGGTGCTGACGCTCCATCCGCGAACGCGCACGCAGATGTACACGGGCGCCGCCCGCTGGGAGGAGATCGCGGCGGTCGTGCAGGCGTTGGACATCCCCGTACTCGGCAACGGCGACATCAAGACGCCGCTCGATGCGGTGCGCATGTACAGGGAAACAGGTTGCGCCGGCGTCATGATCGCGCGCGGATCGTTCGGTCAACCGTGGATCTTCGACCAGACACGGGACTTGCTCGAGGGCCGTCCGATGCGTCCCGATCCGAGCATCGAGGATCGCTTCGCGACCGCGCTCGATCACGCGCGCATGGCCGCCGACTACGAGCCCGATCGTCGCGGGGCCGCGATCGAATTTCGGAAGCACCTGGGGTGGTACGTGAAAGGACTGCCCGGATCGGCCGATCTTCGGAAGCGGCTGCACGCGGTGATGACGCTCGGCGAAGTGGAAGGGATCTTCGCCGAGTATCTGGCATCGCGCGATCGGTATCTGTCGGACGCCGTCGAGACGGACGAGGAGCCGCTCGAAACCGCTGAAGTATGAGGCGGGATCGCGTCCGCTCGCTGCTCGAGAGCGTGGCTGACGGTTCGGTGGCCGTAGACGCCGCCCTCAATTCGCTGGCCCTCGAGCCGGTCGAATCACTCGGCTTCGCGACGATCGATCACCACCGGGCGCTTCGCCAGGGCTTTCCCGAAGTCATTTACGGGGAGGGGAAGACCCCCGAGCAGATTCGCGAGATCGCCACACACATCGTCGCTCGGGGCGACGGAGTGCTTGTCACGCGTATTTCAGAGGATGTCGCCGAGACACTGCGGCGAAGCTTTCCGGGTGTCGAGCTCAACGCCGTGGCGCGCACCGCGCACGTTGCCGGCCGGGAGCCGGTTCTGCGAGGGACTGGAACGGTGGCGGTAGTGACCGCGGGTACGAGCGATTTGCCGGTCGCCGAGGAGGCGTCGGTGACGCTGGCGGCGCTGGGAGACTGTGTCGCACGCATCACGGATGTCGGTGTCGCCGGAATCCATCGCGTCCTGGCGAAGCGGAGCGAGTTGCTGGGCGCATCGGTGGTGATTGTCGTCGCCGGAATGGATGGGGCGCTGCCGTCGGTGATCGGTGGCTTGGTCCGGGTTCCGGTGATTGCGGTGCCGACGAGTGTCGGGTACGGGGCGTCGTTCAAGGGGTTGGCGGCGCTGCTCACGATGCTGAACAGCTGCGCGGCAGGGGTGACGGTGGTGAATATCGACAACGGCTTTGGGGCCGCTGTCGCGGCGTCGCGCATTACGCATTCGGGGGACTAATCGCGGATGGCGCCGGGTGGGGCTCTGGAGGTCTCTGGTCTCTGGTCTGAGGTCTCAGGTGAAGCAGCGCGGTAGAATCCGCTTGATGTTGGGCCTGTAAAACACGCTGGAGCAACGTGTTATTCCGCCGCCTGATGCCGCTATTTCCGATTGATTTCCGGGCGGGAGTCGCTAGATTGAGGACTACGGGGGCGACTGGCTTCGACGGGGTAAGTGAAGCCGTGGCTGCGTGCCCAGGTCGTGGGGATCCTGGTAAAACACTCCGCAAAAATCCAACTGCGAACAACAACTTCGCCCTTGCCGCCTAACTTCGGTTAAGCCTGCAAGTGCCTGAGAGGAAGCCCGCCCGGGGCGGCTTTTCAGGTATCGGAAATCCGGGATAGCTGGCTCGACCGCCTCCGGCGGGTCGGCGAAATCAAGGAGGCTTATCCGCGAGTGGGTCGTTCGCCAACCAGCGCGCGGAGACATTCAACGGCGGACTACGCACGTAGGAGCTGTGGTCGATCTATTCTCGGACCCGGGTTCAATTCCCGGCGCCTCCATGACAAAGCGGTGCAGCACGATCCAGCGGCGTCCAGAAATGGGCGCCGCTGCTGCATTTACTGGCAGGAGATCGTCCAAGACCGCGATGGGGGTATCGACGCAGCGAGGAGCCGGAGTCAACCGGCTCACCGACGCCAAGGTCCGCGTGTTTGCCGACAGGCGTGGGAGCGCCAGCAAGAAGAAGCTGTTCGACCGCAGTGGGCGTTTCCTCACTCACACGAAGGCTGGCACCGCGACGTGGCGCGTGAAGTACCGATTGCGCGTGCGGAAATGAAGCGAAAGGAGGCGCACCGTGACCATACGATCTATCTCGGCCCGACGATCACGTTCGAGCTGCGAGCGTGGCGCGATCGCATGGGTGCAAGGGCATGACGCCGTGCAACGCGCGTATGATCGCGGCGAAGTCTCGCGTTGAGCGGATCACGCTCGCGCAGTGGTGGGACGCACAACTCAATCCGCCGTCGGCAGACGTTATCCCAATCTCATCGGCGAGGCCGGCATGACCGATACGCCGCGCAACGCACTTGACCGGAAAGGCCGCTACACGTGCACGCTGTACAGCGGCAATAGGGGACCAGATTGGTTGATAACGCCCCGTCAACGAGCGGCAGGCGGCCATTTGTGCGCCAGGGCGCCCTCGCAGATAGCTCTCGAAGCATGCTTCGATTTGACACGTTCTATATCATGGAGTCCAATCGGCGCGAGGCGGCGACATCTCGCCTCATCGGCGTGTGTTCGCATGGGTCGGCGCTCATCTTCCAGCGATTGCGAACGCGCCACTCTCGACCTTACCGAGTGACGATCGCTGCGCGGTCTAGCGTAATCGCACCAGCAAGTGCGGTGGCCCGAGAAACCCTAGGGCACGCCCGTTCGTTTCACCAAAGCCACAAACCGCGGATCGCCCTTCATCCGCGCGAAGAATGGGCCCGCCTGCGCGTATGTCGCCGCGGCAGACCGTTGGTCAAGTGCGCGCGATAACCACATTATCGCCGCATCCGCATCGCCGAGCTCGGCGTAAATCCACGCCACACAATCCGGCGGAATGTAATGGTGCTGCGAGATAGCCTCGAGCTGCCGGATTCGTTCCAACGCCTTTGCTCGATCTCCCAGACGAGCAAAGGTCACTCCCTCGAAGCCGCACGAATAACCGATCGTGCAGGGTGTACGCCGCAACAGCGCAAGCGCGGAATCACGCTGGCCCATCCCCGCATAGCCGTAAGCCAGCATTGCCCCAAACATCTCGTTCGTCGAGTCTCGGGTCAGGTCAACTCGCAGATCGCGCACGAGTCCCTTGTAATCGCCGACCAGCGCAGATGCCATGTCTCCGTAAACCACTATCAGTGACGACATCGGATCCAAGCGGCGGGATTCCTCGATTTCGCGAACGGCCCCGTCGCGATCGCCCCTCTCTAGTAAAAGGAACGACCTGAGCGTATGCGCATATGCCAAGCTCGGATTGAGCTCGAGCGCGCGGCGAACCTCGTGGTCTGCCGCGGCAAAGTCGTAATCGAACCCGCCGCGAATGAAACCGAGTTCCGCATGCGTCTCGGCGAGCATCGAATCGAGCGCCAGCGCCTTGAGCGCCGCCTCCTTGGCCTTCGGCTCGGCGTCGAGTGGCGCGAGGTAGGTGTCCGCGAGATTCTCGTACGTATCCGCGATGCCGGCGTATGGCAGCGCAAAGCTCGAGTCGAGCGCAATCGCACGTCGATAGAACTCGAGACTGCGCATCAGATCCTCGAACGAAAACGTGTTGGCAAGCGCGCGCCCCTGCAAATAGAGGTCGTACGCTTCAGGCTTCGCAGTCGCGCGGCGTACGATCGACGCTTGGCGCGGTGCCGTCTCAGCGAGCAACTTGGCCACTACTGCTTTCGCGATGGTGTCCTGCATCGCGAAGACATCGCCTCGGTTCCCGTCGTACATGCCACTCCAGAGGACACTATCGCCATCCACGCTCGTGAGCTCAACCGCGATGCGAATGCGGTCGCCGGCGCGCTGCACGCTTCCCTCGAGTAGTGTCGACACGTGCAGTGCGCGGCCGATGTCGCGCGCGCTGAGTGTTGTTCCCTTCAACGCGAACGCAGACGCACGCGGAGTCACCCGAAGTCCGCGGACGACCGCCAGGGCGCTGATCATCGCCTCCGTCATCCCATCCGCGTAATACGAGTTTGCCGTGTCGCCGCCGACGCCCGACAATGGGAGAACGGCCACGGAAGAGGCGCTGGCCGCAGTCCCCTGCGGTATGCCATTGGTTGCTCGACGATTCCCCCTCAGAACCAGGAATGCAGCAAGCGCGGCGATCGCGACTACCGACGACGCGATGATCGCTCGCGATCGACGCGATAGTTGTGGGAGACGGGGATTGGTCAGCGGGCGCCCTCGGTTCGGCGTCGAGAGCGTATCGAGCGCGTCGATGCATGCCTGAGCGGATGGTGGTCGGTCTGTCGGGTTTTTCTCGAGCGCGTGCATGATCCAGGCGCCGAGCGCGGGTGGCACATCCGCACGGTATACGGTAATCGGCTCCGGTGAGACGCTAATGTGATGCGCGAGTATCTGCCGGAGTGATCCTGTGAATGGTGTATGCCCGCAGAGCATCTCGTACGCAGTGCACCCAAGGGCATAGAGATCCGCGCGTGCGTCAACGTCGGTCTCCCCAGCGGCTTGCTCAGGAGCCATGTACGCCGGTGTTCCCAGCGCGATGCCCGCGGTCGTCAGCGTCGAATCGACGGTCGCAGCGCTAACTGCCTTGGCAACGCCGAAGTCGGTAACGAGGGCGTGGTTACCGGAGATGAGAATGTTGTCGGGCTTGATGTCGCGGTGGACTAGTCCGTGCGCATGGGCATACACCAGAGCCTCGGCCACATCGCAAAGAATGCGCAGGGTTTCGCTCAGCAACAGTTGACCCTCACGCGCCAACTTCGCCCGGAGCGACTCGCCGTCGACTAGCGGCATCGTGTAATACAGAATGTCGCCTGCCAGGCCGGCGGCGAGCACCGGCACGATGTGCGGATGCTGAAGTCCTGCCGCCAGCTGGATCTCGCGCCGGAAGCGCTCAATGCTGATGTCAGCGGTGGCTTCTGGTGGCAGCACCTTCACGACGACGCGGCGGCGGAGCGCGGTTTCCGTTGCGACGAACACTCGGGCCATGCCACCGCCGCCAAGCTCGTACTCGAGCGCATAACTGGGTGCCAACGACGCTTGTAAGCGCTCTTGAAGCTCAGTGCGCATTCGTCCTGCTGGACGGTGTCGTCAGCATCCGCAAACAGGAGCACAGGACTAACGACGTCCGCGGCGGCACCTCGTCGTTCGCTGAGGCACCGAGTATCGGAACAGAGAACCGGGTCATCATCTCACCATCCGGCGAGTCCACGCGAATGTAGACGTCACGGCGGCAGGCGAGCAAGACGGCAGCTGCGGTACATCGAGGCCAGGGTCGCAACACGTTCGGCGGAACTGAAATCGCCTCACCGAGAAATGTCACGATCAAGCCGCCCGCGAAGATCGTGACCAAGGCGACTGCCGAGGCCAATTGCAGAGGGGCGAAGCCCCTCGCGCGAACTGTTGGCAATTACGTGTTACGCGTGACCGTGATGTCTCCGCACCTCTCGAGGACGTGAAGTGTGGGGTGTAGCGGCAAACCTAGCCATCCTGTCGAGCGCTCAGCTCACGGTACAACCATGCTTTCGCCAGTTGCCACTCGCGCTTCACCGTTCGGGGTGAGCGGTCCACCACATGCGCCGTCTCGTCAACTGTGAGACCGGCGAAGAAACGCAGCTCCACAATCTGCTGTTGATCTGGATCGAACGATCCGAGCTTCGTCAATGCATCGTCGATTGCCAGAATATCAGCGAGAGGCCCGGGCGTCTCGACGTGTGCCGCTGCGTCGAGTGAAACCATGACTCGAGCCCCATCCCGCTTCTGCGCGAGTCGCGACCGAGCGTGGTCGACCAGGACGCGGCGCATGAGTTGTGCGGCGATCCCGAAGAAGTGGGCACGGCTCTTCCACGTGGTCCGTCGCTGGTCGACGAGCCGAAGGTACAGCTCGTTCACTAGGGCCGTCGGGCTGAGCGTATGCTCGGGCCGCTCGCGTGCCATCTGGCGCGTAGCGATTTGGCGGCATTCGCTGTATACCAATGGCATGAGCTGCTGCAGAGCCGCCTCATCCCCGCTCGACCATCGTAACAGGTGCTCGGTGACGTCGCCCGGCGTGGGCCCGCCCGGTGATGGCGGTTGCGGCGGCTGACCGGCGGGCGTGTTCACACTCGGCTCACCGAAGACCGACTGCGGCGAGAAGTCTCTCGCGTGTCGCGTCCCGTATCCACTGCCGATCGACGAGGAGATACGCCATTGCGTTCGAGTGCTCTTCGTACGCCCGAGTCAACCACAGGTCCTGATTGAGCGTGTCACCAAGCTTCGCGTAGATGATGGCGATCGCACCGGGTGCGACATACTGCGACCGCGCGCGTTCGAGAACGGCGGAGAGCTCACGCCGCGCGTCGGCCGTTCGTCCGGACGCCGCGTCCAATGCCGACAGGCCGGCCAGTGCCGTCGCCGACCCGTTCGCGAGTCGAACCACGGTTTCCGCCTCGCGGCGTGCCGCGTCGAACTGGCCAAAGTGTTCGAGCACGCCACTCAGCCGCATGTGGGCTTGCACGTAGGTCGAATCGAGGGCCAGGGTCCGCCGCAACTGCTCGAGCGCCTCGCTGTGCCGGCCAGCGACCTGCAACACCCAGGCGACGTTCGTATTGACGACGAGCGAAAAGGGATCGAGGTCCTGCGCTAACTTCACCTCGCGAAGCGCTTCCACGAACCGACCCCGCGACATCAGCAGATTGGCATACCACAAATGGGCAAGAGGATAGCTCGGGTTTAACTCGATCGCCCTCCGAAACTCCCGTTCTGCATCCACCCATTGCCAATCGTAGTGGCGAATGTAGCCGAGCGCCGCGTGGGCTTCCGCGGAATAGGGATCGAGTCGCAGCGCCTGCACCGCCGCGACGGCAGCGCGAGGCCTGAAATCCCGCGGCGAGCCCGTGCCGACCATCTGCGTCCCGAACTGGTTGTAGCAATCAGCCAACGCGGCGTGCGCCGGTGCGTACGTCGGGTCGAGCGAGTTTGCACGAGTGAAGTCGGCAACGGCGCGCGTCAGCGACTCCTTCGTCCGCTGGTTCCATTCGAAGCGTCCTTGGAGATAGGCCTCGTATGCCTCTGGGTTCACAGCTCGCGGCGGCGCGAGCTCTGCTTGAGGCCGCGTCGACAGGCGAATCTCCGCGATCAGCGCACGCACGATGTCGTCTTCAAGGGCGAGGACTTGTCGCCTGTCCCGCTCGAATGCATCGGACCAGATTACGCGCCCCTGCGTTGGCTCGATGAGGCGTACATCGACGGCGATGCGATTCGGACTCCGACGAACGCGACCCTCGACAATGACGTCGGCGCGGAGTTGGCGCGCCAGCTCCGCGCGTGACGTCGCGGTTTCCGCGGCTCTTGCCGCCGACGCCGGAGCGAGGACGCGCGCATCGGCGATCGCGCCAAGTCGGCCGATGAGTGCCTCCGTGATTCCCCGGGCGTAGTACTCCGAAGTCGCGTCCGTGTCCGTCCACGTCATGGGTACGAAGGCGAGCGTCGAGATGCGGCCAATTGGCTGACCGGTAAGTCTTGCTCGAAACTCGAACGCCGTGACTGCGACTCCGCCAACTGCGACAGCAACCGCGGTCCAACTCGTCCACCGCTTCCATCGCATCGAAATGAGCAGCCGTCCGACGAGCGGCCACGAGTTACGCCGTGCAATCGAAGCGAGGGCGTCGCGAACATCGGCCGCGCGTTGGTAACGCGACGCCGGCGCTTTGGCGAGACACCGGTCGATCAGGAGCCGAAGCGCGAACGGCACGCGGCCGCCCACCCGACGCGGTGAATCGCCCAGGATCGCCGAGCTGGTCTCGAACGGCGTGCGACCGGTGAAGGGGAGCTCGCCCGTCACCAACTCGTAGAGTAAGACGCCGAGCGCCCACACATCGCTCCGCGCGTCGGCCTCGCCCCCCAGGAGAACCTCCGGCGCCATGTGACTCAACGTACCTGCGAGGACGCCCGTCGCGGTGAGTGACGAATCGCGCGACAGCTCGGAACCAGGGTGATCGAGGCGTTTCGCGAGGCCAAAATCCAGGACAACCGCCTGGCCGGAATCGTTCACGACAATGTTCGAGCTTTTGAGATCGCGATGAATGATTTGGTGTCCGTGCGCATGCTCGAGCGCGTCCGCCACCTGTATGCCGATCCTTAGCGTCTCGTCGAGTGACGGAACGCCGTCGCGCAACCGGGCATGAAGCGAGCGGCCCTCGACGAGCTCCATCACAATGAAGGGTCCGGCGTCTGCGTCGTCTCCACCGACCTCGTAGATCGTGCAGATGTTCGGATGGCTCAGGACCGAGGCGTGCTGTGCCTCGCGGACGAGCCGTCGCTTTGCAGTCAGGTCAGCTCGCGTGGCGACGATCTTGATTGCGACGGGTCGGCCAAGGACCGTGTGTCGCGCTCGGTATACCTCACCCATTCCGCCAGCCGCGATGAAAGCGGTAATCTCGTACGCGCCGAGTCGAGTCCCGGGTGCGAGCAGCGGTCCGCTGCTTCGCGCCGGCTCCTCTGCGCCCAAGAGGCCGGCGGCTGGCGTCTCGAAGAAATTGGATGCCGCCCGAGCATTGGCCAGGAGCGATTCGACTTCTCGTTGGAGGCCTTCGTCGGCGCCGCAAGCTCGTGAGATGAACACGGCGCGGTCCCTCTCGGGCAAGTCCATCGCCTCGATAACGGTCGCTTTGACCCGGGCCCAACGCTCCGCGGACTGCTGGGAAACGCGGGGCGGGGTGGGCGTGGATGGCATGCGGTGAGTATACGCCTCATCGAACGGGCCGGTAGACAGACCGACGGAAACGGGGCGTTGGCCCTCCCCGGCGGCAATTTCCGCGTTTCCAATTAGGCCCCGAACGAAGCGCGCCTACCGACCCCAATCGAGAGATATGCTAATGCGAGCCCTATCATTGCCAATGGTGACCATGTTTCTCGGCACAACCCTGGCCTCGTGCACCCGCGAGCAGCCGGCGTCGTCGATCATTGCCCCGTCCGACCGAGCGTTGTTGGGCGTGGGTGCTCACGGGGGCGGTCCACCGGGCGGCGTCGTTTTCTACAGTCGCCGGGGCGGCGCGGCCAAGATCTATACAATGAACGCAGACGGAAGTGACGTGACTCGGGTGACCGGCGGCCCCGGCGACGATCTGTGGCCCGACATTTCGCCGAACGGCCGCCAGATCGTCTTCGCGTCAAATCGTTCCGGCAACAACGAGATCTACCTGCTAGACCTGGCGGATGGCACGCTGACCAATGTCAGCAACAATGTCGGGGACGACAACTGGCCGCGGTGGTCGCCCAACGGCAAACAGATCGTCTTTCACAGCAACCGTGCCGGCAACTACGACATTTACGTCGTCAACGGCGATGGGTCTGACCTGCACGCAATCACCACCAATTCTGCGCTCGATCAGTGGCCGGATTGGTCGCCGGACGGGCAGCAGATTGCCTTCCGCCGCGGCAACGATGTGTACGTCGCCGACGCCAGCGGGACCGAGAAGAACGTCCAGCGCCTCACCTTCTTCCCGACGGCGATCAACCAGATGGCGACTTGGTCCCCCGACGGACGTCGGATTGCGTTTATGAGCCTGCGCGAAGGGTACTGCGCCGTGTTTCTCATGAACGCCGACGGCAGCGACCCGGCAAACCTCACGCCGAAGGACGCGGCACCGGCGTCATCCTGGTGCAGCCGTGCGCCTTCGTGGTCGCGCAATGGACGCATCTATTTCATGTCCTTCCGAACGGTCACGAATGGCGACGTCGAGATCTTCTCGATGGCTGACGATGGCTCCGACCTGACGCGTCTCACAACGTCGGCCGGCGAGGACGGCGGCCCCAGAGGCCGGTAAAATCGCGATTGCGCACGCAGGCCTTGGCAAGAACTACGACGCGATCACGTGATGTGCAAAGCGGTGGGGGACCGCTCGATGTTCGTGGTTCACATGACGTGAGACGCGAGGGTGTCTGCGAGCGGATCCTCGTTTGCGGAGCTCGTTATGCAAAGGTTGAGGGGCCGGGTTCACCGTTGCCGAAAACTCCGGTCGCGTAATGGACCCGGCTGACTGAAAAACGTTGGTCCGTGGCAGTCGCTTCGAGGGAGCGTATGGACTCGTCCGCAGGAACTGCCAATCGAGCGGACGGCCACGGCTGCGATGCGGCGACGCGCGCCGTTGCCAACTGTCGGCTGTGCATTGCACAGCTGACCAACACCGGCCGATGCCGGGCAGTCCTTCTCCGCGCCGAACGCTTGCAGCTATCCGCGCGGGCGAAGGGCAGGATAGACGCGCCCTCCACTTGAAAGAGAGTTCAGGAAAGTCCAACGGGGTCCAGAAATGGGCGCCGTTGCTGCATTTACGGGCAAGAGATCGCCCATGGCCGTATATGCGCCGGTGAAAATCGAACCGCGCTGGGACCCACTGCGTCCCAACCCGCGATTCCGGGCGCTTCTGACGAAATCCAAAGACAAGTTATCCGGCAGGTGCCGCAATGCTGCTGCCGACTCGGAGACTTGAACCACCAACGCACGCCACCGCGAACTCAGGTGGCGTGTTTACACAATACAATACTCATATTCGGCGCCCCGCAGAACGAGAAGTATCGCGCTACACCGCCGCGATCGCGCATTGCGCGGCGTCGATGAGCGCCTGCGCGTCCGCGCTCGAGAGCCGGCCCGACGCGCGCATCGCGTTGACTTCATTGATCAACGCGTAGAGCACATTCTTCGCCGGGGTCGTCCTTCCCTGATCTGCCTGGCGGGTGGCCGCATCCACCTTGGCTAGCAGCGACGTTGCTTCCCCGGCGCTGATGGCACCGCTGCCGCGCAGGTCGCTGATCAGCTGCCTCAGATCGGCGAGGCACCCCTGCGAAGTTACCGGCGTGAGGGTCACGGCCCAGCGAAGTCCGTGTCGGCCGTTGTTGTTGAGGTCGAAGATGTCGGCACCCGTCACGATCGCGAGGTTTCCGATCAGGTTGGTAAGCGCCACAGCTTCGACGACGGGCGCCCCAACCGGATCGGTCAGTTCGGTGAACGCGCCGTTCTGCCAGAAGAACGCCCGGCCGCTGGTACCCACTCCCTGTGGGTATGAGTAGCCGACGACGAACCCCGCGTCGTCGACGTCGAACGACTGACTCTCGATGACCCCCGGCTGCCCGAAGCCAGGAGCGACGAGATCGAGCAGGCTCCAGGTGTTCGCACCATTCGGCGTCCAGAGAGCGGCGGTTCTCGGTCCGGCCTGTGGAGTGTGGAACCCGGCGACCTGCTGCGCGTCGTTGATGCCCGCACCGTAACTCTCATCGGGACCCGGCAGCAGTTCGGTCGGCGAGAGCGAAGTGCTCCACACGACGGCGTGGTTGGGGCTGAAGGCGGCCGTTGACGTGCTCGTCCCCGCTATCTGACCCGACGTGTTGATGTCATTGCCAACGCAGAAGGTGCCACCGAGATCGAGCAACGTCACGGCCGTCCCAACCGAGCCGTTCGGAACGTCAGGCCGCCAGAGAAAGCATTTGCTGACCAGCGTCGGACCATTGAAGACCGCGTAGTTGCCCACCACCTGGCCGCTGGCATTGATGCCGTATGCGGCGCTGCTGACCGCTCCGGCGAAGAGACTGCCGATGTCGGTGAGCACGTACCCGCCGCCACTCGGTGTCCACAAAGCGGCGTGCCCGCCTCTCTCTCCGGCGATCTGCCCGACGAGATTGACATCGCGCCCGATGGCTCCAGCATTGTCGACCAAGAGCGCCGTCGTCGAGGCGGGCGCCGCGGCCGTGCCGGTCTCCCACCGCACCCCGGTGGTGATATCGCTCACGCCACTGATGGTTCCGAGGTCGTTGATGCCGTAAGCGATCGTGTAGTTCGACGTGTTCCACGGGCCGAGGATGACGCCAGCACCCGCAGACGCCGTGTAGACGGTGAAACTCGGTCTCGCTTTGACGGGAAAGGTCGCGGCGTCTTGGTCGCTGCAGCTGGCGAGCGTGGCGAGCGATAGAGCGGCGAGCAGTGATGCGGCGCGCATGATGGCCTCCTGGGTGGGCGGGTCACACCAGACATTCAAGGCCATCGTCGACCGAGCCTACACTTCGCGCGGGATGTGCGTTCGCAGAGTATGCGTGCGAACCGCAGGCCTGACAAGGGCAACTCACATGTCCGCAAGCGCACCCATATTTCTACATAATAGAACTATGGGAATACAACTATGGCGACGGCGAATGTGGACTAGGGCGCCCGAGACGCGAGCCGGAATCCGCGATCGTTGGTGGTATCGACGGCGCTTCGTGGAAACTCGTGGGGCTATCGCCGAAAATCGCGGGGGCGAGGGGCTACAATCGCTCGCGCGATCGGACTCTGAACTCCCTTCGTCGCTAAGGCTCGGACCGGATCGCTGCGGTAAACGGCGTGGAACTCAATCGGCCCGCGAACGCGGGTGCTCAATAGTGTACTGGCCGAAGAACCTGACGTTGGTCCCCCCGTGCTCCTCGAGGATTCGGGCTGCCACTCGCCGCCGTTCTTCCGACGGCGCAAGCACTGCGAGGAGGAGTTGACCCCTGCCAAGCCCATCGGCGTACTGATTCTTGATTGCCGTCTCGTCGTTCGGCATGCCGATGGATTCCGCGAAGCGCATGGCGAGATGGGCGAGGCCCGACCGGCCGGTGTTCGCGCGCAACTTCTCCGAAGCCGCCGCGCCGTGGATGCACTCAATCTCCGAGGGCAGGAATCCGCCGTTGGTCAACGCCGCCGTCGCGGACTCAAGCTGTTCGGTCGTATCGAGCAGGCCGACCACGCGGTTTTCCGGGTAGCGAACCTCTTTGTTCGTGCCGTCCTCGCGCGCGTGCGCGTCGGCATTCTCCATACGGCCTTCGGTCATGGCAGGCGGGGAAAGAATGAGTCTAGATAGTGAGCCTTCGGCTGTCGTGCAACGGAGGTGCCATTCCGTCGTCGCTCACGTGAGTGTTCGCCCTTTCGTTTCGGGCAGGGACTTCCACACAAAGAGCAGCGCAAGCAGGGCGAAGCCGGCATAGAGGGAGTACGCGATACCAAGCCCGCGCTCGGCGAGCAGAGGAAAGGTTCGCGTCACTGCGCAGTTGGTCGGCCAGTTGAGTGCCGTGCACACGGCGACCGCAACGGTTCGAAGCCGACTGTCGAACAGCTGCCGCTTCTCGAACGTCTCGAGATCCTGGAGTTCCACGCGTCGTCGAGCGTTTGTATCAACTTCATGTTCCGCTGTTCTCGGCTCATGATGTTCTCGCGTCCTGGTGGGGTCGGCCGTGCAGCGGCAATGACCGCGGCGTAGCGGCCCTAAAGCATTCGCCTTGCTGCAAGCCGAACGCCCCCGCGACTGCGGTCTCGAACATTCACTCCTCGAGCTCGTCAAGATCCGCGCGTCACAGATCAATGGGTGCGGCTACTGTCTCGACATGCACACCAAGGACGCGCGCGCGGCGGGCGAGAGGGAGCAGCGCGCGACGAGGCCGCCCAACTTCGACCGGGCGCTCATCGGCTACGCCGTCGCCACGGTCTCCGCGGTCGCGGCGGTCAGTCGCGCTCTGGCCCTGGGTCCAGTTCCGCCCCGCCACTACCGGCAGAACCGAACTTCGGCGCCGTGAACCAGCCCCCGGTCGTCGTCCGCGGCGGGTTCGGCTTGATGGCGTCGTCGCCA
>Ga0105246_10001471_pt1 | contig 13986 bp, 13 predicted proteins | sample KBSM64metaG_FD_99694 | JGI IMG/M metagenome (GOLD analysis project Ga0105246, IMG submission 99694) | Miscanthus rhizosphere microbial communities from Kellogg Biological Station, Michigan, USA - KBS M6-4 metaG | ecosystem: Host-associated > Plants > Roots > Rhizosphere > Soil | place...
CCCCTTTGTTGCCCCCGGCCGCGGGGGGGGGGGGGGGGGGGGGGGGGGGGGGGGGGGGGGGGGGGGGGGGGGGTGGCGGCGGAGGCGGTGGCGGCGGAGCCGCGCCGCCGAAGTTGGCTATCAGGCTCACCAGGAAGGTGCTCGTCGCGAGCTCTGTGAAATGCCGCTCCCCGTCAGGGCCACGAAGGTGGAAGCTTCCGGTATTGAGATACTTGTACTTCAGCCCGATTTCACCCCAGCTCGTTATCGGCAGGCGAGCCTGCGCGATGGCTTGGTAGGCCCACTCGCTGTCGCTGTCGTCGAGAAGGGTCGATCCGGAGGCGTCGAACTGAGTCGTGTCGAGAAAGGCCCGACCGGCGCCGATGCCGACCGAAAGGCCGACGCCCTCTTCTCCGCCCAGATCGAGCAGGGCATTGACCATAGCCGTCGTCAGGTGCGTTTCGCCGCCAACATTGATCGACGCCCCGCTGCTGACGTTGGTGATGCTCTTCGGGTCGAACTCCTGATAGGCGATCTCCGCCTCGGTGCGGATCTTGCCGGCGTCGAAGCCCACGAACGCGCCCAGTTCGAAGCCGTCCTTTTCCTTCTCGCGAAGCACCGGGGTGACCTCGCTGTTTATCTTGTGGGCTTCCGGATCGGTATAACCGATGTCGGCACCGAAGTAGCCTTGGCCATCCCGAGCCACGGCAGGGGCGGCTAACGCAGCGGCTGCCACCGCCATTCCAAGGGCAATTTTCCTCATGGGACCTCCTTCAAAATCCGCTGCGCATCTTTCGCAACGATCTTGCCAATTTTTCAACACTAAAATTACGAGCTGGCGCGATGCTGCAGCTACCCTCATACCCGACGCGACCTTTTTTCCGCGCTTTCGTTAAACCGAGGCGGACCGATTGTTCCAGCAATACCGGTGCTTTCGCGCCGAAAAGTCGCCGAAGGCTCGAATTGTTGCGGAAATATCACGCCCACTTCGCAATTGGGACGCTTGGGCACCGCCACAGGCGCGATCGGCCAACCCGCGGCCCCGTCGCTTGCCACCAGTCGCTCCGGGGCCGCGGCGTCGGCATGACAAAAAAAGGCCGGAGCGCTTGGCTCCGGCCCGTTGAAGTTGCGTTCGCAGGAGGAACGTCTGAAGGCGGGACCGAGGGGAGAGGAGAGAGGTCTCGGCCCCGCCAAACTTTGGATTAGTAGTTGTAGGCGCGCTCCCCGTGCTCGCCGATATCGAGGCCTTCGAGCTCGACTTCCGGCGAGACCCTGAGGCCGGTGAGCGCCTTGGCGATGTAGATCGAGATCACGGTGGCGACCGCCGTCCAGACGATGGTCGTGCCCACGGTCTCGGCCTGGACGAGCAACTGCGCGCCCATGCCCATCCAGCTGTCGCCGCTCGGGCCGCCGAGCGCCGCCGAGTACACGACGCCGGTGCCCATCGCGCCGCACATGCCGCCGATGCCATGCACGCCGAAGGTGTCCAGCGCGTCGTCATAGCCGAACTTGGCCTTCACCTTGGTCACGGCGAGGTAGCACACGAACGAGGTGAGGAAGCACAGCACGATCGCGCCGAGCGGGCCCGAGTTGCCCGCCGCCGGGGTGACCGCGACTAGGCCCGCGACAATGCCCGAGCAGAAGCCGAGGGCCGAGGGCTTGTGGCCCGCGAGCTTTTCGGCGAGCATCCAGCCAAGACCCGCGGCGGCGGTGCCGACGAAAGTGTTCATCATCGCCAGCGCGGCCGAGCCGTTGGCTTCCAGCGCGGAACCGGCGTTGAAGCCGAACCAGCCGACCCACAGCAGGCCGGTGCCGATGCCGGTCATCGTCAGCGAGTGCGGCGGCATTGGTTCAGTACCATAGCCGATGCGCTTGCCGAGGATGATGCAGGCCACGAGCGCCGCGACGCCGGAGTTGATGTGGACCACGGTACCGCCGGCGAAATCGAGCGCGCCCTTGGCGAAGAAGAAGCCGTTGCCCGCCCAGACCATGTGCGCGATCGGGAAGTAGGCCAGCGTCAGCCAGCAAACGCCGAAGATCATCGCCGCCGAGAACTTCATGCGCTCGACCACCGAGCCCAGAACCAGGGCCACGGTAATCGCGGCGAAAGTCATCTGGAAGCAGATGAACACGTATTCGGGAATGGCGACACCCGAGGTGAACGTGGCCGCTGTGGTGCTGGGCGTTACATTCATCAGCAGAGCCTTGCTGAAGCTGGCGATGAACGGGTTGCCCCCGTCGCCGAACGCTTCGGTGTAGCCCCAGCCCACCCAGACGATCATGGCCACCGCGCAGATCGCCCCGACCTGAGTCATCACTGAAAGCATGTTCTTGGTGCGGGCAAGGCCGCCGTAGAACAGCGCGAGGCCCGGCACGATCATCATCAGCACGAGGATGGTCGACGTCATCATCCAGGCGGTGTCGCCCTTGTCGACGGTCGGCGCCGCCGCGGCGGCGGCGTCCTGCGCCCAGGCGGCGGTTGCGACGAACATCGAGGCCCCGAGGGCCCCGGCGCCGCAGAGAATTTTGCGGATCATCTTATTACCCCTCATATCTCTTAGAGCGCGGTGTCGCCGGTTTCGCCGGTGCGAATACGGGTGGCGGAGGCGAGATCGAGCACGAAGATCTTGCCGTCGCCGATGCTGTCGGTGCTGGCGGCCTGCTGGATCGTCTCCACCACCTGCGGCGCGAGCGCGTCGCTGGCGGCGATTTCGAGCTTCACCTTGGGCAGCATGTTGGTGGAGTATTCGGCCCCACGGTAGATTTCCGTCTGGCCCTTCTGGCGGCCGAAGCCCTTGACTTCCGAAACCGTCATGCCGGCAACGCCGATGGCGCCGAGCGCTTCGCGGACTTCGTCGAGCTTGAACGGCTTGATGATGGCGATGATGAATTTCATCACTGACCCCTCTGGCTTGCCGGATCGATCCCGGCCGAGGTCGGTTACGCAATAAGCGTGCCAAGTGCAGGAGCGTTCAAAAAGCGAGCGGTTCGGGCGCGCGGCCGCATGGCGCACGCCTTGCGATTAGGCAGAGTGCCCACATTTTAGGCAGTTGTATACCTGACAAAGCAAGCCTGTGATTCGCGATGCGTGACAGGCCGGAAAACTCAGGGAAGCAACTGCCTAACAAGGATTTAGGCAGTGAAGGAAGGCGAGGGATTAGTTGGCGGCGGGCGTCCAGCCCGCAGCGAGGGCGAACTCCTCAATGCGGTCAATCGTCTGCGCGACGGCCTGCGCCATATTGACGAGCGTTGGCAGGACTGCCTGACCCTCAACAACGCCGGGCTCATTGAAAAATATCTCAGCGGTCATTTCTCCATAGCTCTCAAGTTCGGCCATCCCACAATGCCGCAGCAAGCGCTCGATCTGGCCGTGGGCGAACGAGAGGTCTGCGATGGACACTTGATTGTAGTTACTATCTCGAAAGCGAACGTCGCGAATGCTCAGTGGGACGACGACGGCGAGCAAGAGCCGATGCTTGTCCCTATTGTCGAGCTTGCCGAGGGGCCACAGAAAGCCGTTCGCAGCCTTGTAAGGGCGTATCTCGTCAAGGATGATCCGGCTGATGCCGGCAACGGCCATCTCTACTCTGTGGTGAGAGCCTTTCTTACCGCCCCTCCCGCAGGTCGCGCAGGGGTCCGCGCCGTCGGCAGAGAAGGTTCGTTCCAGTTCCTCCCGCGTTTCGTGGAAAGGGAAGGACAGGGTGGAGTTCTCACGCCCGAGAAGCTCAGTCAGCGTGTAGTCGAGCGCGCACCGGAGATTGTGTATCGCGTCTCCGGCGATCAGGAGCAAATCTGCGGGGACGGGGCCAGTGGCTTTGGCCTCAAGGACGTATTCGGCGCCATAAGGATCATTCTTCACGACGACTTCTGCGAAATCGCTTTGCAGAAACCGTTCGCGGGCGGCCTGGAATTGTGTGATGTGTTGATTGGCCCTTACCAGCTTTATGCGGGCGTTTCCGAACAGATCCCGGTTTGTGACCATGACTGACACCGATCAAGAGAGAGAAGACGAGGTTCTGCGGCGGATGCTGAAGACGCCGCCGAAGCCGCACAAGGTGAAGCTGCATCCTGATATTAAGCGGGGCCAGCCCGAAGGCCGGCCCCGCCGTTCACAGCATCAAGTTCAGGACAAACCAAGCTAGCACCGCGAGGCACGTGGCAAGGTTGACCTTCACATCAACCGTTACGTTCAACCGGGATTTCATTGCTGAAACTCCGGGGCGTTGCGCAACAACCCCTAAGAGTTGTTCCAAACGTCCTAGTGCAACCGTTGAGGCAGGTTGCGAGCAATCGCCCCACCATTCACGGTCATGAGCCGATCATGGCAGTGGTAACGTGCACTCCAACAGTTCAAGCCGGGCGGCGGCGCACCGACAATGTCGGTGTTGGCTGACACTGCAGCCAGCCCCTCGCCACTTCAGGACCGTTGGCATTACCGCGCATCGTTTCGCGTCGCCGGGTGTGCACCCGGGTGCTACGCGATGCTCGTGCATGGTGGGGCGAAACCGACCTAGAGTCGAGTCCAGCGCTTGCGGCGCTCGCCGCATCGGCGAGCCGGTTTCACCTTTTCAGGCGGCGACAGGACCAATCCGCCGATAGGTGAGGCGCTTGCCGACTGCGCCAAGCAGGTTTTCATCGGCGCGCTCGAAATCGTTCTTGTCGCGAGTGTTGTAACGGAAATCGAACTCGCTGCAGTAGCGGTGCAGGTGCTGTTCGCTCACGTGGTGATACGTGCCGATGATGCCGCGCTTGAGGATGCTGAAAAATCCCTCAATCGTGTTGGTATGAGCGACCTTCTTGCGGACGTATTCACCCTTGCTGTGAGCGACAACGGTGTGCCCGGCGAACTCGCGACCGACGCTGATATAACCAGCGTGATCGTCGGTCATGAGCCAGCTCTTGCGGTCGGCGTTGGTAACGAGGATTGAACGCAGCGTTTCGCCAGTGACGTTGGCAACGTGGAATGAGCGGGCCTTGCCGCCGCGCACCACGAGCGAGACAACAGCCTGCTTGCCAGCGAAGGGGGACGGACGGCCAACGCGCTTCGGCTGATACTTGGATTTACGGTTGCTGATCTTGCCGCCGACATAGGTTTCGTCAGCCTCCACAACCGAACCCTTGGGGCCGATCGGGCCGGTATCGGTGGCCTTCATCGCTTCGCGGATGCGGTGCATCATGAACCAGGCTGTCTTATAGCTGACGCCGATGTTGCGCGCGATCTGGTGGGCGCTGGTGCCCTTCTTCGACGAGCAGAGCACGTGGTTCACATAGAGCCACTTGTGAAGCGGCACCTTGGAGCTTTCAAAGACGGTGCCGACCGTGACGGTGTATTGCTGGCGGCAATCGTTGCACTGGACCACGCCGTTGCGGATTGCGCCTTCAGGGTGAGCCTTCGTCTTGCGGCCCTTCTGCGGCGGCAAGCGAGTAGCCTTCACCGAACCACAGTGCGGACAGAACGGACCGTTCGGCCAATGCAGAGCTTCAAGGTGCTCGCGGGCTGCATCTTCATTCTGAAAGCGGGGTTCAAACACGTTCATGGCTAGGCGTCCTGTCTATGGTCAGACAGTGCCTGATAAACCTTGCTTTGTCAAGTATACAATTGCCACATTTTAGGCAGCAAATGTCAGCCGGGCGGTAACGGGCAGGTGATCGGAGGCGACAGCGGCCAGGGCGCTGTGATGCACGGCGGTCCCTTCGCAGCGCCATTCACCCGAATGGACGATGCGGTCGAGCTGCGCCAACGGACGCCGGCTGGGATAGCTGCGCCCGGGGGCGAGCACCGTCCAGCCGGTACCAAATGCGGCAAAGCAGCGCGCGCGGGTCGCCCACTCGTTGAAGTCGCCCAGCAGCACCGCCGGCCCCTTGCGGTCATGCATGTGCGCGCGCACGGCTTCGATCTGGTGCATGCGCCGCAGCCCCGACAGGTCGAGGTGCATACCGACGACGTGAAGCGGTTTTCCGTCGACCATCAGGTGGGCGCAGACCGCCCCCCGCGGTTCGAGCCGCGGCAGGTGGATCGGCTCAGCGGCGGCGATCTCGATCCCGCGGCGCACGAGAATGGCATTGCCATGCCAGCCGATGCTCGCGGCCCTGGTGCGCAGCGGGGCCGGGCACCAGCCCTGTTCTTCCAGCGCCTGGCGCGGCAGCACCGATTCCCTGGGGCCGAAGCGGCGGTCGACTTCCTGCAAGGCCACGACATCGGCCCCGATTTCGTGCAGCACGGCGAGGATCCGGTCGGGATCGCGCCGGCCGTCGAGACCGACGGCCTTGTGGATGTTGTAGCTGGCGAAAGTGAGCTGCACGGTCTGGTGAACAGTGCTCAGTCGGCCGGCACGGTTCCCGGTGCACCGGGGATGTAACGGTCAGTAGGTTTGGCCGGCAGGCCATCGATGCTGGTGCGGCGAGTCTTGTGCTTGCCGGCCCATTCGACCGGATCGGCCTTCGCGTGATGTTTGAGGAGTGTCGATCTCTCCCGCTCCAGGCTCATCAGCGGCACGCCGTAGCCGCAACTGGTCATCACCCCCTCGACGGCGATGTCGAAGATCTGGCGCGTGCCGGGCAGCATCGTGAAGTGTGCAGCCAACTCGTCCCAGTCGCGGTCCCAGGGCACGACCGGCTGGCCATTGCCGTAAATGCGCAGGATTTGGGCCGGCTGCTGGAAGTTGCAGAACATAAGCGTAATCCGCCCATCGGCGAGCAGATGCGCATTGGTCTCGTTGCCCGAGCCGCCGAGGTCGAGGTAGGCGACCCGCTTCGGCGAAAGAACGCGGAAAACGTCGTACCCCTTTGGACTGAGATTGATCCGCGCGTCTTCGGCCGCCGTGGCGACGAAGAAGACCGGCTGCCGGGCGATCATCGCCGTGTGCTGCTCGGTCAGCGCGTCGAAGAAGTCGGCCATGCGGCAGGGCTATCGCCGCGGCGCCTTGACCGCAAGCTTAGCGCTCCTTGGTAGCAGAAAAGGTGAGCTCGGGATTCTTTTCCTGTTGGTAGCCCACATCCCACGGGCTCTTCGCCATGAACACCGGGTCGCCGTCGCGATCCTTGGCCAGGCTGGCGCGGTTGAACTCGGCAAACCTATCGAGCGCCGCTTGCGGCCCTTTGAGCCAGCGCGCGGTGGCGAACGGCGCCGCCTCGAGGCCGGCTTCGACCTTGTATTCCGCCTCCAGCCGGCTGACGAGCACTTCGAGCTGGAGCTGGCCGACCACGCCGACGATCCACTGCGCGCCGAACTCCGGATAGAACACCTGGATGACCCCCTCTTCGCTGAGGTCGTCGAGCGCCTTCCTGAGCTGCTTGGTCTTGGCCGGGTCCTTGAGCTGGACCCGGCGGAGGATTTCGGGCGCGAAGTTGGGCAGCCCAGTGAAGCGAACGTCGTTCTTCTCGCTCAGCGTATCGCCTACGCGGAGCGTGCCGTGGTTGGGGATGCCGATGATGTCGCCGGCCTCGGCGGTGTCGGCGATCTCGCGGTCCTGGGCGAAGAACAGGATCGGGGAATGCACCGCGATCGCTTTGCCCGAGCCCGATGGCGTGAGCTTCATGCCGCGTTTGAACGTGCCGCTGACCATGCGCATGAAGGCGATCCGGTCGCGGTGCTGCGGGTCCATGTTGGCCTGGACCTTGAACACGAAGCCGGTCACCTCATCGCGCTCGGGGCTGACCGGGCCCGTGTCGCTCGGCTGTGGGCGCGGCGGGGGAGCGTAGCAGGCGATCGCATCGATCAGCTCGGCAACGCCGAAGTTCTTCAGCGCCGAGCCGAAATAGACCGGCGTCAGGTCGCCATGCCGATAGGCTTCGAGGTCGAATTTCGGATAGCCGCCCTGCGCCAGCTCGACTTCCTCGGCGACGTTCCCCGGCAGGGTGCCTTCGTCGCGCTTGCCGAGGAATTCCTTGCTCGGCCCTTCCGGCCGGCCGATCGAGCCGGTCGCGAAGTCGAGCACCCCCTCGAACATCCCGCCCATGCCGACCGGCCAGCCTTGCGGGGTGACGTCAAGCGCCAGCAAGTCGGCCACTTCGTCGAGCAGCTCGAAGGGCGAGCGGCCCTCGCGATCGACCTTGTTGACGAACGTGATGATCGGGACCGAGCGCAGGCGGCAGACCTCGAACAACTTGCGCGTCTGCGGCTCGATGCCCTTGGCTGCATCGAGCACCATGATCGCCGAATCCACCGCGGTCAGCGTGCGGTAGGTGTCTTCGGAGAAGTCCTCGTGGCCCGGAGTGTCGAGCAGGTTGAAGGTCACGCCGTCCCGTTCGAAGGTCATGACCGAACTGGTGACCGAGATGCCGCGCTGCTGCTCGATCTTCATCCAGTCCGAGCGTGCCCGCCGCGCGGCTCCGCGCGCCTTGACCTCACCGGCGAGATGGATCGCGCCGCCCTGCAGCAGCAACTTCTCGGTCAGCGTGGTCTTGCCCGCGTCCGGATGCGAGATGATCGCGAATGTTCGGCGATTGGAAGTCATGGCGCGGGCGGTTAGCCGCGCCGCTGCTCCGCGTCCATGGGCAAGCCGCCGAAGAACCGGGCCAGGATAGCCGCGATCTCGGCCGGCCGTTCCTCGGGAAAGAAGTGACCTCCCGGGAGAGCCTTCGCCGTGAGATCGGTCGCCCATTCGCGCCAGATCGCCTCCGGCCCTCCGCCTTTTGCATACCACTGGCCTAGTGGCCCGTCCGCACTCCACAGCGCGAGCAGCGGACACCCGATCCGCCGGCTCAAGGAGCGGTCGGCCCGATCATGCTCGCGATCGAGTGTCGCCGCGGCGCGATATTCCTCGCAGATCGCCCCCGCCCGAGCAGGGTCGGCCAACATCGCGATGTAGGCTTCGCGGGCATCGTCGGAGAACACCCCGCCCGGCGTCCCCCAACCGCCGAGCGCGGAATCGACGATGGCATGGGGCGCGCCCGTGATCAGGCGCTCAGGCAGCGGCGCATCCTGCGCCAGCAATGTCCACGGCCAGTATCCGAGAGCGAAGCGATCGTCCGCCAGGGTCCACGCCGCTTCACCCGGAACGATGTCGAGTACCGCCAGGCTCATGACGCTTTCGGGGTGATCGAGCGCCAGCCGATAGGCCACCCGACCTCCGCGATCGTGGCCCGCCACGGCGAAGCGCTCGTGCCCGAGCCTTCGCATCACGGCAATCATGTCGGCAGCCATCGCGCGCTTGGAATAGGGCGCGTGATCGGGCGTCGACGGCGGGCAGCTGCTTAGCCCATAGCCGCGCAAGTCCGCGCAAATCACGGCGAAGCGCTCCGCGAGCAGCGGGGCGATGCCGCGCCACATCAAAGAGGTCTCGGGAAAGCCGTGCAAGAGCAGCAGCGGAGGCCCGTTGCCGCCTCGGCGCACGTGGATCAGAGCACCATCACCCTCAATGTCGGCTTCGGCAAAGGATTCCCAGGTCGTCGGCATGGGACTCGAAACGCGTCCGCTGCCGATCCGGCTCCGGGCGTGCCAGCGAACTCGAAGCGTGACTCGCCGGCTCAGCCGCGCAGGCTGGCGCCAAGCTTCGCGGCGGCGGCGACGATCCGTTCGGAAACGGCCTTCAGGTCGGCGTCAGTATAACTCTTCTCGCCCGGCTGGAGGGTGACCTCGATAGCCAGCGACTTCTTGTCCTCGGGCACGCCCTGGCCACGGAAGTCGTCGAAGATCCGCGCGTCGACGATCTCCGCCTTGTCTGCGCTCCTCACCGCGCGCAGCAATTCGCCCGCGGGGAGGGCGGCGTCGACTAAGAAGGCAAAATCGCGCTTCACCGCCTGTAGTGCGGGCGGGCTGTAAGGCGCGCGGGCGAACGATGGTGAGCCCTTCTTCCCTGGAATGGCGTCGAGATGGATGCCGAGCGCGGCCACCGGAACGTCGATCCCGAACGCTTTGAGCGTGGCGGGATGGATCATGCCGAAACTGGCGAGCTGGTTCTTCGGCCCGAGCCGCAGGGTCGCGGACTGCCCGGGATGATAAACTGTGCCGGCTTCCCCCATCACCTGCAGGTTGGCGACCGGCGCCCCGGCGGCTTCGAGCAGTTCGAGCGCCAGCGCCTTGGCGTCGAACGCGTCGAACGCCTGAGCCTTGCCGCCCTGCCACGAGCGCGCATCGCGCTCGCCCGCAAGCACGCAGACCAGCGTCGGATGCTCCCCGTCGGCGAGATACCGGCGGCCGATCTCGAACAGCCGCACGCTCGATGCGCCGCGATCGATGTTGCGCCGCACCGCCGAGAGCAGGCCCGGCAGCAGCGAAGGCCGCATGACCTTGAGGTCTTCGCTGATCGGGTTCTCGAGCACCCAGTGGCCGCCGCCGAACGGGGCGGCTTCGCTCTCCGAAATGAACGACCAGGTGACCGCCTCGTTGAGCCCACGCGCGGCCGCCGCGCGGCGCACGCGGCGCTCGGTCGCCTGCTCGGGCGTGGCGGTCGGGCGGGCGACGCCGTCGGTCCGTGGAAGCGCGACGCTCTCGATCGAATCGAGCCCGTGGATGCGAACAACTTCCTCGACGATGTCCGCTTGACCTTCGATGTCGTGCCGGCGCAGCGGCGCGGTCACCCGCCAATCCGGGGAGACACGGAATTCGAGTGCCGTCAGCGTGCGCCGCTGTTCCTCTTCGGAGATGGCGATGCCGCCCAGCCGCTCGGCCAGGCCGGGATCGTAGTCGATGACCGTCGGGATGCTCGGCGGCGAGCCGGCACGAACGACTTCCGAAGCCTCGCCGCCGCAGATCTTCAGGGTCATCGCGGTCAGCAGGTCGAGCCCTTCGTCGAGAAAGGCCGGATCGACCCCGCGCTCGAACCTCGTGCGGGCGTCGCTCGCAAGGCCGAGCTTGCGGCCGGTCGCGCCGATCCGCTCGGGATCGAAGTAGGCGATTTCGAGGAGGACGTCGGTCGTATTTTCTGACACGCCCGAATGCTCGCCGCCCATGATTCCGGCGATGTCGTGCACGCGCTCATCGTCGGCGATCACGGTCATGCTCGAATCGAGCGTGTAGGTCTTCTCGTTGAGGGCCAGAACCCGCTCGCCATCCTTTGCCCGCCGCGCGGCCATCGCACCGTTGAGCTGCGCAAGATCGTAAGCGTGCGCCGGGCGGCCGAATGCAAGCATCAGGTAGTTAGTGATGTCGACCAGTGCCGAGATCGGCCGCTGGCCCGCCGCGAGCAGTCGTTGCTGCATCCATTCGGGCGAAGCGCCGTTGGTCACACCGCGGATCACCCGGCCGTAGAACGCCGGGCAGCCTTCGGGATCGTCGGTGCGCATTTCAATCGGACAGGGGAAGCTGCCCGCGACCGGCTCGACGCGGTAGGGCTTGAACGTCCCCAGCCCCGCCGCCGCAAGATCGCGGGCAATGCCTTCGACGCCCATGCAGTCGGGCCGGTTGGGGGTGATCGCCACGTCGAACACCGGACTGGTGCCGCGATAGTCGGCGAAGCTCTCGCCGACCGGCGCGTCGGCCGGCAGCTCGATGATCCCTTCGTGGTCGTCGCCGAGCTGCAGCTCGCGCGTCGAGCACATCATGCCGTTGCTCTCGACGCCGCGGATCGCGGTCTTGCGCAATTCCATGCCATTGGCCGGGACGATCGCGCCGGACGCGCCGAACACGCCCTTCATGCCCGCGCGCGCGTTCGGCGCGCCGCAGACGACCTGGAGCGGGTCGCCCTCTCCGGTGCCGACGGTAAGCACCTGCAGCTTGTCCGCATTGGGATGCGGTGCCGCGGTGAGCACTTCGGCGACGCGGAAGCCGGCGAGCTTCTCCGCCGGGTCCTCGAGCCCTTCGACCTCGATGCCGATGCGGTTGAGCGCGGCGGAAATCTCCGCGGCCGAAGCCTCGGTCTCGAGGAACACCTTGAGCCAGGTGAGCGAGAACCTCATGCGCGCGCTCCCACCCCGGCCGAAAGTGTCGGCTGGTCGAACGGAGAGAAGCCGTAGTGCCTCAGCCAGCGGACATCGCCATCGAAGAAGGCGCGCAAATCGTCCATCCCGTATTTGAGCATGGCCAGCCGGTCGACGCCGACGCCGAAGGCGAAGCCCTGCCATTCGTCGGGGTCGAGCCCGGACATCTCGATCACCCGGCGGTTGACCATGCCGCTGCCGAGCAGCTCCATCCAGCCGTGCCCCGGTGCATCGCCCGACCCGCCGAGCGCGCGCCGGCCGTTCTCCAACGCGAAGCCGACGTCGACCTCGACCGAAGGCTCGGTGAACGGGAAGTAGCTCGGGCGCAGGCGCAGGACGATGTCCTCGCGCTCGAAGAACGCCTTGAGGAACGTCTCCAGCGTCCACTTGAGATGGCCGAGGTGAATGCCGCGATCGATGACCAGACCTTCGACCTGATGGAACATCGGCGTGTGGGTCGCGTCGCTGTCGGAACGATAGACCCGTCCCGGCGCGATGATCCGCACCGGCGCGCCTTGCGCCTTCATCGTGCGCACTTGCACCGGGCTGGTGTGCGTTCGCAGGAGCGTGCGGTGGTCCGCACCTTCTTGCTGTGGGAAATAGAAGGTGTCGTGCATTGCCCGCGCCGGGTGGCTTTCGGGCATGTTGAGCGCGGTGAAGTTGTGCCAGTCGTCCTCGATCTCAGGCCCGGTGGCGACGGCGAAGCCCATGTCGGCGAAAATCTCCGCCAGCTCGTCCATCACCTGGCTGACCGGATGGACCGAGCCCTTGGGCGTTTCGCGCGCGGGCAGCGTCAGGTCAAGCGTCTCGCTCGCGAGGCTTGCTTCGAGCGCCGCCGCTTCGAGTGCCGCCTTCTTGTTCGCGATGGCATCGGCCACCTGCTGCCGCTTGGCCTGAATCGCCGGCGCGGCCTTGACCCGCTCGTCGGGCGACATCGCGCCGAGGCTCTTCAAGGCAGCGCTGATCCAGCCCTGCTTGCCCAGCGCCTCGATACGAATCTCCTCGACCGCATCGGCGCCGGTGGCCGCCTCGATCGCGGCGAGCGTTTCGGAAATCCTCTGATCGTCCATGCCAGGTGTCCGCTAGATCAATTGAGGCCAAAGAAAAAGCGCCACCCTTTCGGGATGGCGCTTCGTCTCGTTCAGCGCGGGTGCGCTAAAGCTCAGGCCGAAGGCAGCGCCTGCTTCGCCTGCGCGATGATGGCGGTAAACGCGCCGCCTTCGTTCATCGCAAGGTCGGCCATGACCTTGCGGTCGAGCTCGATGCCGGCGAGCTTAACGCCATGCATGAACTGCGAATAGCTCAGGCCCTCGGCGCGGACCGCGGCGTTGATCCGCTGGATCCACAGCGCGCGGAAAGACCGCTTCTTCACCTTGCGGTCGCGGTAGGCATACTGCCCGGCCTTCTCAACCGCCTGGCGGGCGACGCGGATGGTGTTCTTGCGGCGGCCGCGATAGCCCTTGGCCTGCTCGAGGATCCGCTTGTGCTTGGCGCGCGTGGTGACGCCGCGTTTGATGCGTGACATGCTCTAGTACCTCCTCAATCGAGCCCGTAGGGCGCCCACTTCTTGATCGTCCGAGCATCGGCGTCGGCGATCACGGTGGTGCCGCGGTTCTGGCGGATGTACTTGGCATTGTGGCTGATCAGGCGGTGGCGCTTGCCGGCGACACCATGCTTGACCTTGCCCGTGGCGGTGATCTTGAAGCGTTTCTTCACACCGCTCTTGGTCTTCAGCTTGGGCATTTCAGTCTCCTTTCGGGGACACGTCCTAGCCAGCCCTGGCAGCCCTTTTGGCCAGACCGGCAGATAATCACGTGTCGGTGAAGCGGGCGCCACTAATCGCTCGGCGCGCAAATGGCAAGGGACTCAGTGGCGGTGTGCGTGCCCGCCCATCGCTTCGAGCACATCGTCGAACCGCGCCGGATCGCCGAGCGCGAGGACGCGGCCGTCGGAGCCAGCGTGCAGTGGTTCGCCGTTCCAGTCGCTCATCGTCCCGCCGGCGCCTTCCACCACCGGCACCAGCGCGGCGAAGTCGTGGAGCTTGAGGCCGGCCTCGCAGACCAGATCGAGATGACCGCTCGCCAGCATCGCGTAGTTGTAGCAGTCGCCGCCCATGATCATCCGTTTGTGGTCGGTCGCCTGGGCGAG
>Ga0105246_10001475_pt1 | contig 13957 bp, 15 predicted proteins | sample KBSM64metaG_FD_99694 | JGI IMG/M metagenome (GOLD analysis project Ga0105246, IMG submission 99694) | Miscanthus rhizosphere microbial communities from Kellogg Biological Station, Michigan, USA - KBS M6-4 metaG | ecosystem: Host-associated > Plants > Roots > Rhizosphere > Soil | place...
ATAACCGCTTCATTCCTCCGTAGCTCAATTGGCAGAGCATTCGACTGTTAATCGAAGGGTTACTGGTTCAAGTCCAGTCGGAGGAGCGCACAGGGCCCGTACCGCGGAAACGCGGTACGGGCCCTTCTGTTTTGCGTCCTAGACGAAATCCATTTCCACCTGCAGGAACCTGGCGGCCTCCTCGACGGCGGCGCGGAACGCTTCGTCTTCGGTCGGGGGCGTGCGGGGTTCTCGCGGGTGCCACTCGTGCGGTGATGAATGCACCCGGGTGAAGCCGCTGCCGGGAGGAGCGTAGAAGATTCCGAAGCGCTGCACGGGCCACTCGGGGGAGGTTTCGGGAGCCACCAGGAGGGCTGCCCCGGTGTCCGGGTTGAACCACTGGGCGATCGGCCGCCGCCGGTCTTCGGTGAAGAGTCCCGCCGCATACAAGGCCGCGGACTGCGGACTCGTCACGGAACACAGGCGGTCCCACCACAGGGGCAGGATTCCGTTGTCCTGCCGCTGCCAGGGCGCCGGAACGGGGTGTGTTTCCTGCCAACGGGGCACAGTTCAACTTTATCGCCGGGCCCCGGAGCACAACAGAGCCAGCCAGGGGTGGAACGCCTTTCGCCGGGCTCAGTCCCGTTTCCAGGGCCCCGGGTTGATCCGGTACATCAGTGCGGCGCCGATCACGGCCCCCAGCAGGGCGCCGAACAGCGGGTTGCCGAGGTTGCGGCCCAGGAAGAAGCCGGCGACGGCGCCGAGCACCGCACCCACGAAGAGGCCCCGGCCGTTGCGGTGCGGGCCGTTGCGGTCCGGGCGGTTGTGGTGCGGGCGGTTGCCGGAAGGTGTGCGCGCCATGGTTCCAGCCTAGGTGCTAGTGGTTCAGGGACTAATGGATCGACGGAACGGTGTGCGGGCGGACCACCAGCCACAGGGCGAGGACTGAGCAGCATACACAGACGGCCTGGACGGCGCCCATCGGCGTGGCCGAAGCCACGCCGAGCACGCCCACCACCGGCGGAATGATTCCGGCCATCATGAAGTTCGACGCTCCCAGCAGTGAGGCAGCGGTGCCCGCCTGCGCCCCGTGGTTGGCCAGCGCTACCACCTGGACGCACGGGAACATGAAGCCGGTGGCGAGGATGTAGAACCACAGCGGGATGATTACGCCCCACAGCCCGAGGTGAAGTATGTCGAACAGGACGATCAGGAGCGACATGAGCAGCAGCCACGCCGTCGCGCAGGCCATGATCCATTGCGGTGCCACGTGCTTGATCACGCGGGAACTGATCTGGACGCCGGCCACGATGCCCAGGGAATTGACGCCGAACAGCAGGCCGTATTCCTGCGGCGAGAAGGAGTAGACCTGCTGGAACAGGAAGGTGGACGCGGAAAGGTAGGCGAACAGCCCGCCGAAGTTGAAGCCGCCTACCAGGAGCATGCCCACGAAGATGCGGTCGCCGAAGACCGCACGGTAACGCTGGGCCGCCGTCGTGCTGGCCTGGCTGCGGAGCTCGGGCGGGTAGGTTTCCCGGATCAGGAAGATGGCGGCGATGATCACAAGGGAGCCGTAGGCCGCCAGGAAGTAGAAGATGCCCGGCCACGGCATCACCAGCAGCAGCTGGGAACCGATGATCGGCGCCAGGATGGGAGCCAGTCCGTTCACGAGGGACATCCGGGAGAACATCCGCACCATGGCGTAACCGTGGAAGAGGTCCCGGACCATCGCCATGGCCACCACGCCACCGCCGGCCGCGCCGATGCCCATGAGGACACGGAACACGGACAATGCCCCGATGTCTGTGGACAGGGCTGCCCCCAGAGACGAGGCGATGTGCAGCGCGGTTGCCAGGATCAGCGGCATGCGCCTGCCGAACTTGTCGCTGAAGGGTCCGACGACGAGCTGGCCGATTGCGAAACCCACCGTAGTGCCCGCAAGGGTCAGCTGGATGGCGGCGGCCGACACCCCGAAATGCTGCTCCAGCGCCGGGAACGCAGGCAGGTACAGGTCCACGGTGAACGGCCCAAGGGCGGTGAGGGCGCCAAGAAGAAGGATGTACAGGAGCTTTTCACGCCGGCTGAGGGCATCGCCGCGGGCAGGGGGAGTCGTCACGAACACCAATCCTATGTGCGAAAGGTCATATCTCTGAGAACTCCCGCCACGGATTCCTTGGGGCACAAGGGCGCGCCGGGATACGGACCGGAAAACCGGAAGAAGGCTGAATGGTAGTTTTGTGGGCAGGTGCCGCACATGGGATTCGGGTTTGGCGCCGGCGACGGATACGTAGAGAAGCGGTAAGGCGGGGAACTGATGAGCGGACGTCACAGGGGCAAGTCCGGGATGGGCCCTGGAATCGGGGCACTGCCGAGGACCCTCAAGCTCGCTGGCCGGCTCGTGCCGCGGCAGCTCAATGACGAAATCCATCTTGCGAAGCTTGAACTGAAGGAAAAGGGCGTCAAGCTCGGCCTTGCGGGCGCCTTTGTGGGGGTGGCCCTCGTGTTCGCGCTGCTGCTCGTCGTCGCCCTCGTGGTCGCGGCCATCCTGGGACTCGCGACCGTCATGCCGGGGTGGCTGGCCGCCCTCGTGGTCTCAGCGGCATTCCTGTTGGTCATCGCGATCGGAGGGCTGGTGGCTTTCGGCCAATTCAAGAAGGCGCAGCCCCTGCTGCCGGCCGAAACCATCCGCGGTCTCAAGCACGATCTTGGCGTCCTCAAAGAGGGCTCTGACTTCGACGCGAGCATCCTTGACCCGGACTCTGAGGCGTACAAGGCAGCCAAGGCCGCAAAAGCCGAGGCTGCCCGGAAGGCCAAGGAAGAAGCCGCGGCCAAGGAAGAGGCTCGCCATCGGGACGAACCTCCCGCGCCGGACAAGGACGAACTGCTGCGCCGGCTGCAGCAGCGCCGCGAACACCTGGCCGGTGTCCGCGACCAACTCGGTTCCGAACTGGACTTCAAGACCCAGGGCAGGTTCTTCCAGGACCTCGCCCAGGAGAAGATCGACGACGGGCGGAAGCTGGCCGGGGACCTCGGCAAGCGGCTCCCGGACGGCCTGTCCGAGCGCGTCGCGGGGCGGTGGAAGGAAATCCTGGCCTTCGTCGCCTCTACCGCGGTGCTCGTCGTAGGACTGCGGAGACTCTTCAGGAAGTAAGCAAAAGCATCAACACGCCAGGCAACAGAATTCAAGGGGACAGATGAAGTTCATCGGCGCCGGTGCCCGCCCGGGCCAGCCGCAGATCGACCACGATCTGGTCTTCACCGTTCCCAACTTCCTGACCGTGCTCCGCTTCATGGGCGTTCCGGTGTTCGTCTGGCTGGTCCTTGGGGCCCGGGAATACGGCTATGCGGTGCTCGTTCTAGCCATCATGGGCAGCACCGACTGGATCGACGGGTACGTGGCCCGGCGCTTCAACCAGGCGTCCCGCCTGGGCCGCATCCTCGATCCTGCCGCCGACCGCCTGGCACTGATCGCCGTCGCCGTCACGCTGGTGATCGCCGGCGTCGTCGAGTGGTGGTACCTCGCCGCTCTGGTAGTCCCGGACGCAATCCTTGGCTCGGTCTCCCTGTTCTATTTCCGCAGCCACCCCGACCTCCCGGTGAGCCGGATCGGCAAGATCCGCACCGCGCTCCTGCTCCTGGGCGCCCCGCTGCTGCTGCTGTCCAAGCTGTCCTTCCCGGTCTCCGGCGCCAGCTTCGTGCTGGCGTGGATCTGCCTTGGCCTGGGCTTGGCCGGCCACTGGATCGCGGCCTGGAACTACTTCTGGGCGATCCGCCGGAAGGGCCGGGAGTTGCGGGAGCAGGATGCCAAGAACGACGGCGGTCGCGGCTGATGGCCTGGTTCGCGGTCCTTCTCGCCGTGCTCAGTGCGTTCTGCATGGCTTTCGGCGCGCAGCGCCAGGGCAGCGCCGTCAAGGCCGACACCGGCGGACTTGCCTTGAGTTCCAACGGGTTCCTGCGCCTGCTGCGCAACCCGCGCTGGGTGCTCGGACTCCTGCTGCTGTGCGCCGGGATGGCGCTGAACGCCGTCGCATTGGTGACGGCACCTTTGACAGTAGTCCAGCCGATCGGTGCGATCGCGCTTGTGATCACCACCGTGGTCAATGCCAGGGATCAGGGCCTGAGCATCAACCGCGCCACGGTGGTGGCCATCACCGCCTGCGTGACCGGGTCCGCCCTCTTCGTGCTCCTGGCGGTCAATGTCACCCAGGAAAACCACCACGTCAGCGGCGAGGACGAACTGACCATCGTGCTGCTGCTGGCCCTGGCGGTAGGCCTGTTCGGTGCGCTGGCCGTGCTGTTCAAGCACCGCATGAGCGCCTTCGTCTACATCCTGGGCGCCGGCGTGCTGTTCGGCTTCGTGGCGGTGCTGACCCGGATCATCGGCAAGCACCTGCTGGACCCCAACGGCATGTTCCTGCTCAACGTCTCGCCGTACTCCGTGGTCGCGATCGCGGCGGCAGGGGGCCTTGGTTCCTGGTTCGTCCAGAGTGCCTACTCGAGCGGCCCGCCGGACCTGGTCATCGCAGGGCTGACCGTCGTTGACCCGATCGTGGGAATCGCGATCGGGATCACGATTCTTGGTGAGCTTCGTCCCGATGTCCACGCCGTAATGGCAATCGCCATGGCCGCGGCGGCTCTCCTTGCTATCGTGGGGGTTATTGCCCTGAGCCGGCACCATCCGGAAGTCACCAAGCGGAAACGGGACGCCAAGGCGGCCTCCGCGCGGAAAGCCTAGGGCAAGCTTCGCGATTGCTCCGCCACATGCGGGCAGGCGGCGAAGGCACCGCGAGGCACAGCTTCCCGTGGTGTTCACACCGTGACAAACAGGAGTTCTCCACGTGACCATTCCCGGCAACACCAAACCCCTCACCATCCTGATTGCGGCAGACACCTACCCGCCGCACGTCAACGGTGCAGCACAGTTCGGGTACCGGCTCGCGAAAGGCATGACCGCGCGGGGCCACAACGTCCACGTGCTGGCCTGCCGCCAGGACAAGGGAAAGAGCTTCACGGAATTCCGCAACGAAGCAACGGTGCACCGGCTCCGTTCCCACGGAGTCTGGACGCACGAGTACTTCCGGATCTGCTTCCCGTGGGAGATCAAGAAGGAAATCAGCCTGCTGTTCGACAAGGTGCAGCCGGATGTCGTGCACATCCAGAGCCACTACATGATCGGCGAGCATGTCCTGTATGAGGCCGTGAAGCGTGGCGTCCGCATCGTGGCCACCAACCACTTCATGCCGGAGAACCTGAATCCTTTCCTGCCGTTCCCGCAGTGGTTCAAGGACATCATCGGCCGCATCTCGTGGAAGGACATGGGCAAGGTCATGGGCCAGGCCGATGTCGTCACGACGCCCACCCCGCTGGCCGCCAAGGCGATGCACCAGCATGCTTTCCTCCACAAGGTGCTGCCGCTGTCCAACGGCATCGATTCCGCGGCCTATGAACTGCAGCCGGGCGAGGTCATAGAGCCGCACGAGCACCCCACGGTGCTCTTCGTCGGCCGCCTCGCCGAGGAGAAGCACGTGGACGTGCTGATCGACGCCGTCGCCAAGACGCCGTCCGAGCTTAAGGTTCATCTGCAGATCGTCGGCGGGGGAGAGGTACGCCCTGCCCTCGAAGCCCAGGTGGCCCGCCTTGGCCTGCAGAGCCGCGTGAAGTTCCTGGGCCTGGCCAGCGACGAGGACCTCCGCAAGGCGTACATCCAGGCCGACATCTTCTGCATGCCCGGCACGGCCGAACTCCAGTCCTTGGTCACCCTCGAGGCGATGTCCGCTTCCACCCCGGTGCTGCTTGCCAACGCGATGGCCCTGCCGCACCTGGTCCGCGACGGCGAAAACGGCTATCTCTTCACGCCCGGCGACAGCAGCGAGCTGGCCGCCCGCATCACAGAACTGCTGCGCCTGCCCAAGGACGAGCTGGACGCGATGGGCAAAGCCAGCCGCGAAATGGTGGAACCGCACAGCATCCAGGGAACCCTGCAGACCTTCGAGGACCTCTACCGCGGAGCGGCTTACGAGGACAAGGCACTCTAGGATCCCGGGAACGCAAAGCGCGCGTGCTTGCGACTAGTATTGCTAGAGTGCTTTCGGCCGGAGGGCTGCTGATTCCAGCAGGGTTTGCGGCCGTCACGGGGCTATAGCTCAGCTGGTTAGAGCGCGGGACTCATAATCCTAAGGTCCTCGGTTCAAGTCCGAGTAGCCCTACGCAGAAGAGAGAACCCCTGGCCCGCGGAAACGCGGGCCAGGGGTTTCTTTTTTGCCAGGTAGACCATTCCAGAACGCCTCCCACCTCATCTTGGCCCGCCACCTTCTGTAGTGATTATTACGAATTCAGTGAAATGCTTGCCTTTTCGTTATAACCACAACTAACGTGAGAGACATCACAAGACGAGAGGCTGGATTCATGCACATCATCGATATCGCACCTGCTCCTGGCGGCAACGCTCTGGTGCTGCACGGCGGGGCCGGGGACCGGCCGGTGACCCTGGGCCCCGAGTACTCGGCGGGGCTGGTGGCTGCCTATCAGGCAGGGAAGGCCGTCCTGACTGCGGGAGGATCCGCCTTGGACGCCGTGTGCGCAACGGTCCGCGAGCTTGAGGACTGCCCTTTGTTCAACGCCGGACGAGGCGCTGCGCTCAACGCCAGGGGCGAGGCGGAACTTGATGCTTCGGTCATGACGGGCGGCGGCCGCGCCGGTGCCGTGGCAGCCGTCCGGCGCGCGAAGAACCCTGTGTCCGCGGCACGGCGGGTGCTCGAGGACTCCCCCCACGTCCTGCTGGCTTCGCCCTCGGCCGAAGCGATCGCGAGCTGGGGCCTCGAGACCGCCGAGCCCGGCTACTTCGTTACCGAGGCGCGGCGCGCGCAGCTCGAGAAGGTCATGCAGGGCCGGCTCGTGCCAAGCCGTCACGGGACAGTCGGGGCTGTGGCGGTCGATGCCGCGGGGCGCGTCGCTGCCGCGACGTCCACGGGCGGGATTGCCGGGCAGCATGAGGGCCGGATCGGCGATACGCCGATCATCGGGGCCGGGACGTACGCCCGTGACGGTGTCGCCGCAGTCTCCTGCACCGGCACGGGTGAAGCCTTCATGGAAGGGGTGGTGGCACATGAGGTCTACGCGCGCATGCGCTACGGCGGCGCATCCCTGGCCGAGGCGGTCAGCCGCACGATCGCCGAGGAGCTGGAGCCGCGCGGGGCTGACGGCGGCGTGATCGCCGTCGGGGCTGACGGCCGGGTCGTCGTCGCCCACAACTCAAAATCAATGTTCGCCGCTTACGAGGCCGACGGCGTCGTCCTCACACTGACATAAGGGCCACTCATGATCCGGATCAAGAAGGAAATCCTCGACCGCATGGAGGAGCTATCGCCCTCCGAACGCAAGGTGGCCCGCGCGCTGCTCGCCGACTACCCCAGCAGCGGGCTTGGCAGCACCGGTGCCCTCGCACGGACGGCAGGGACGAGCGCGCCAACGGTGCTCCGCCTTGTCACCCGCCTTGGCATCGATAACTACGCCGAGTTCCAGAAGCACCTGCGCGAGGAGATCATGCACGATCTCAACGCTCCCGTCCGGCGCGCCGAGACCGGGCTGCGGAGCGAGAGCGAACCGGTCGCGTCCGCCGTCGAACGCTCCGTAGCCGAGCGGCGTGACCTGGTGGGCCGCCTCGGCACCACGCTCTCGGGCGCATCCATCGAGAAGGCTGCGCGGCTGCTCGCCGGCGGGCCGCGCTCCGTACTCATCGCCGGAGGCTACTACTCCCGTTCCATCGCCGAAATCCTTGTCCACCAACTCGACCAGATCATTCCCGGGGTCGATTTCCTGGGCGACCCCCTCGGTTACGACGTCGGCAAGTTCCATGGCGCGAAGGGGAACACCGTCGTCGTCCTCTTCGACCTGCGCCGCTACGAGCAGCAGGCAGCGCAGGTCGCGGCCCTCGCGAAAAATGAGGGCGCCTCGCTGATCGTCGTCACGGACGAGGGACTGTCCCCGATCAGCGACAGGGCCGACGTCGTCCTGACCGCCCCTGTGGGGGGCATCCCGTTCGATTCGTTCGCCGCGCTCATGGCCTTGACCGAGGTCCTCGTCGAGGCCGTCTTCAGGGCTGCGGGCCAGAAGGGGATCGACCGCATGAAGTTTTGGGAGGAGCGATCCTCCCTCGAACGCTCATCCCATCCCGGGGCACAGGCCCCAGACACAACGGAGGAATCATCATGACCACCCCCCGCATCTCCCTGCGCGGCGTCAACAAGCACTACGGCCCGCTCCACGTGCTCCAGGACGTCGATCTGACGGTCATGCCGGGCGAAGTGATCGTCATCGTCGGACCCTCCGGTTCGGGCAAGTCGACCCTTTGCCGGACCATCAACAGGCTCGAACCCATCGATGCCGGCGATATCCGGATCGACGGCCAGCCCGTTCCCGCGGAAGGCCCGGCTTTGGCCAGGCTGCGGGCCGATGTAGGCATGGTCTTCCAGTCCTTCAACCTCTTCGCCCACCGGACCATACTGGAGAACGTCACGCTCGCCCCCATCAAGGTCCGCGGGGCGGACCGGAAGCGGGCGGAAGCCGAGGCCATGGGACTGCTCGAGCGGGTCGGCATCGCCGGCAAGGCGCACGCCCGCCCGGCCGAACTCTCAGGCGGCCAGCAGCAGCGGGCCGCAATCGCACGGGCACTCGCCATGCACCCCAAAGTCATGCTCTTCGATGAACCCACCTCCGCTCTTGATCCCGAGATGGTGAACGAGGTCCTCGGCGTCATGACCTCGCTGGCTGCCGAAGGCATGACCATGGTCGTCGTCACGCACGAGATGGGCTTCGCGCGCCGCGCCGCCGACCGCGTGATTTTCATGGACCGCGGCCAAATCATCGAACAGGACGCCCCGGGGGCCTTCTTCGACGCTCCCCGGACGGCACGCGCGCAATCGTTCCTCGCGTCCGTCCTCACCCACTGAACGTTTCCCCCACTGCCCCCAACCACGCTCATCAACCCGAAAGGCTTCCCCATGCCCTCCACACCCATCCCGCGCCGCACCGTTCTCGCCGGGGCCGTCGTCACCGGCCTGTCCTTCGCCCTGAGCGCCTGTTCCCTCGACTCGGTGTCTCTTCCCGGTGCGTCCCCGGCCTCGGGCACCGCAACGGACGCGCTGTACAAGAACGCGCCGGTCGCCGACGCTGGCCTGATCCTGTCCGGCTCGACCATGGAGGCCATCAAGAAGCGCGGCAAGCTCATCGTCGCTACGGCCCTCGACGCGCCCCTGGTGTCGCAGCAGGACCCCGCGAACCCGCAGGACGTCGAGGGCTTCGACGCCGATCTTGCCAAGCTCCTGGCCATCTACATCCTCGGCAAGCCCGCCGTCGAGTGGGTCCCCTCGGCGGCAGAGACCCGCGAGGCGTTGCTGTCCAACGGCACCGTGGACGCTGTCTTCGGAACGTACACGATCACCACCAAGCGCGCCGCGCAGGTCGCCTTCGCCGGGCCGTACTTCATGTCTGGCCTCGCGGTGGCCGTGAAGGCCGACAACACCACGATCAAGGGCATCGAGGACCTGGGTGGCAAGACAGTCATCGTCCAGACCGGAGCGCCGTCCGTTGCGGCAGTTCCGGCAGAGCAGCCGACGGCAAATGTCACCCCGTTCGCGTCGACCCCGCAGGGCGTCCAGGCCCTCATCCAGGGCAGAGGCGACGCCTTCGTCCAGGACTATGTGCTCCTCGCGAGCCAGTCATCGAAGAACAAGGACATCAAGATCGTCGGCGCGCCCTTAACCGAAGAACCGTACGGCGTCGGCCTCAAGCACGGGGACGCGGACTTCAAGGCCTTCGTGAACACCTGGCTCGCGGCCATCCAGAAGCAGGGCCTCTGGACCCAGGTCTGGAAGGCCACCCTCGGTTCGGTCGGCGACACCCCCACGCCGACCCCGCCGGCCATCGGTTCGGTCCCCGGCTCCTGATCCCCGCGGAGTCCCAAGATGAACGCACTATTCGAAGACTTCGGGTCCTTGGCCGAGGGACTCGGCATGACCCTGCTCATCCTCGCCACGGCCGGGATCGGCTCAATCGTCCTGGGCGCCTTCGTGGCCGTTGCCAGGATCAGCCCGCTGCGCATCCTGCGCGGTGCGGCGTTCGCCTACGCCCAGTTCTTCATCAACGTCCCCCTGCTCGCACTGCTGATCCTCGCCGTCTTTGCCCTTCCCGCTGCAGGCTTCATCCTCCCGGTCGTTCCCACAGTCGTGATCGTCCTGGCTGCCTATGAATCCGCCTACGTCGCAGAAGCGCTGCGCAGCGGTGTCAACACCGTCCCGCAGGGACAAATTGAAGCAGCCCGCGCCCTTGGGCTGACCTTCGGGCAGTCACTCCGGCTCGTCATCGTCCCGCAGGCCTTCCGCGCCGTCGTCCAGCCGCTGGGCAACATCATGATCGCCCTGGCGCTGAACACTTCGCTTGCCGCCGTCGTCGGCGTCGTCGAACTTACGGCGCACGTGAACAAGGTCAACCTCGTCTATGCGCAGCCCGTCCTCTTCTACACCACAGGAGGCCTCGTCTACATGGCCATCGCCCTCGCCATTGGCCTGCTCACCGGCCGCCTCGAACGAAAGCTCGTGGTAATCCGATGAACCGTATCTACGATGAACCCGGACCCCGGACACGCAGGAACATGCGCATCGGCTCCGCCGTGAGTTTCGTCGCGATCGCGGCCCTGCTTGCCTTCGCTACCGGGCAGTTCGCAGCACACGGACAGCTCGAACCTGCAAAATGGGCACCTTTCCTCACTCCGACGGTCTGGCTCTACCTGGGGGCGGGCCTGGCAGGAACCCTGCAGGCTGCCGCCATCGTTGCCGTCCTTGGCGGTTTCCTAGGCCTGCTGCTCGCTCTGGGCCGGATCAGCCGCTCGCGCCCGATCCGCTGGCTCTGCTCGACATACATCGAAATCGCCCGCACGGTGCCTGTCCTGCTGCTCATCTACCTCATGCTCTTCGGCCTCCCGCAGCTGGGCATCAACGCACCCACTGTGTGGAAGATGGTCATCCCGCTGACTTTCTGCACCTCGGCCGTGTTCGCCGAGATCCTGCGCGCCGGAATCACCAGCCTCCCGTCCGGCCAGTCCGAGGCAGCCATGAGCCTCGGCCTCAGCAATGCCCAGGCGTTGCGTTATGTGATCCTGCCCCAAGCGGCACGCAACGTTTCTCCATCGCTGCTCAGCCAGTTCGTGAGCCTGCTCAAGGACACGACCCTGGGCTACATCGTTGCCTACACCGACCTGCTGTACCGCGGGCAACTGCTCACGTCCTACCTGCACGAACTTATCCCGACCTACATCGTCATCACCCTCGTCTACCTCACCGTCAGCGCAAGCCTGACCGCACTCGCGACACGGCTGCAGAAACGGCTCGACCGCAAGCCGACCCTTGCCGTTGTCCAAGCGCCGCTCCCCGCGCTCGAAACGGTCTCAGCAAAATAGGCTGGCGGAAGCGCCAGCCCACCGAGGACCCCCGGAAATCCCAGCGGATTTCCGGGGGTTTCGTGTTAAAGGCTTGGGTTCCGCAGGCCCGCCATTGATGCAGTCTGCATGATGCGGTATGTTACTCATCAGTAACTTACCTTCAAGTAGCACCCCGCCGTCCGATGGCATTGTGCGAACTTGTGCCGCACCAATGGAGGAGCCCGCATGTCCACGACCGCTGCCATCGATCCGGAAAACCTTCCCTACGCCGACGGCGACTTCTACGGCTTCGAGCAACTGCTCACCGACAAGGAACGGGACCGCCTTGCCGAGATCCGGGAGTTCCTGGCCCGCGAGGTCAAACCCATCGCCGTGGACTGCTGGAACCGCGGCGAGTTCCCGATGGAACTGATCCCCAAGCTGGCCGAGATCGACTTGGTCAGTCCGGTGCGCCGGCAAGGCTACTCGAACCTCTTCGCCGGGCTGGTGCACGCCGAAGTCACCCGCGCCGACACCTCCATCGCCACTTTCATGGGCGTCCATGACGGCCTGTTCACCGGATCGATCGAAGCGCTGGCCTCCGAGGAACAGCAGGACGCCTGGCTCCCGGACATCTACTCGATGAAGAAGATCGGCGCCTTCGGACTGACCGAACCGCTGGGCGGCTCCGATGTGGCCGGCGGCACCCGCACCACCGCGCGGCGTGACGGCGACAGCTGGATCCTCAACGGCGCCAAGCGCTGGATCGGCAACGCCACCTTCTCCGACTGGGTGGTCATCTACGCGCGCGATGTTGCGGACAACCAGGTGAAGGCGTTCCTGGTGGACACGACGCTGCCGGGCTACTCGGCTACCAAGATCGAGAACAAGATCTCCCTGCGCACGGTCCAGAACGCCGACATCGTCCTCGACAACGTGGTGGTGCCGGACTTCTTCAAGCTCGCCAACGGCAACAGCTTCCGCGACACCAACAAGGTCCTCAAGGTGACCCGCCTCGCCGTCGCCTGGCAGGCCGTGGGCCAGCAGCTCGCGGCCTTCGACGTCGCCCGCCGCTACGCCGTCGAGCGGATCCAGTTCGGCCGCCCCCTCGCGTCCTTCCAGCTGGTCCAGCAGCAGCTGGTGCAGATCCTCGGCAATGCCGTCAGCTCCATGGGGATGATGGTGCGCCTGGCCCAGCTCGAAGACGCGGGACTGGCCAAGGATGAGCAGTCCGCCCTCGCCAAGGCCTTCACCACGGAGCGCATGCGCGAAAGCGTGGCCCTGGGCCGCAGCATCCTGGGCGGCAACGGCATCGTCACCGACTACGAGATGGCCAAGATCTTCGCCGACGCCGAGGCCATCTACTCCTACGAGGGCACCTACGAGATCAACACCCTTGTGACCGGGCGTGCGATCACGGGAATCTCCGCGATCGTCTAGGACGTTCATCCCAGCGGCAGCAGAACCGACGGCCGCAGGTCCATGACGAAGGCCAGGGGATCAAGATATTCCTCGCCGCGCCGTACACCCCAGTGCACGCATGGCAGCTGCCCGCAGTGGCCGGGCTCGAGGACGCCGATCTCCTGGCCTTTCGCTACCGGATCGCCCTGGTGGAGGCTGCTGCGCACCGGTTCGAAGCTGCTGCGCAGCCCGCCGCCGTGGTCGATCGTGATCACCGGGCGGTCCACCACAACGCCCACAAAGGCCACCACGCCGTCGGCAGGCGAGGCGACGGGAACGCCGTCGGCCGCTGCCTGCAGGTCCACGCCGCGGTGCCCGCTCAGCCACGGTTCCGGCGGCGGATCAAACGGGCGGACGACGGTGGGCCTGGGGGAGAGCGGCCAGCTCCAGGACGGGCTGGCAGTACTTGCCGAGGACTGAAGTGCGGGGGCAGCGCCGGCCGGCCCGACGAGGGCCGTGGCGAGCAGCAGTGCGGTCAGGAAAGGGCCGGATTTCATGCAATCCAGCTTCGGGTTCCGGGTGGTTCCCGGAAAGCCCCGCACGCCGCTATGTGGAAAACCGGGGCCACCCCGGTGTGCGTCCGCGGCGCACCGGGCACCACGCCTGCTGTAGTACACTTGGGAGTGCAGTTTGCCGTGCCCTCAAGCTGTTTCAGAAGCGTGGCTCATTCAGCCGCGCGGGGGCCTCAAATTGACTACGCGTATCCAGCCCTCCACATCCAGATCCCTGGTGGATCCATGCTGTGGAGGATTGTGCCTCTTGCGGTCCGGTCCCACGACCGGATGAGGGGTGCAAGGGATGCCAGGAGCAGGGCCCGTCCGGGTCCACTAAACAACCGTCAACTATTGGCAGGGTAAGAGCAGCCCGCGAGGCTCTCTCATGAATGACCTGCCGGAAGGAGCGTCGGCATGCCCGTCGTAACCATGCGCCAGCTGCTTGACAGCGGCGTCCACTTTGGACACCAGACCCGTCGTTGGAACCCGAAGATGAAGCGCTTCATCTTCACCGAGCGCAACGGCATCTACATCATCGACCTGCAGCAGTCGCTGTCCTACATCGACCGCGCCTTCGAGTTCGTCAAGGCCACTGTGGCCCACGGCGGCA
>Ga0105246_10001476_pt1 | contig 13955 bp, 8 predicted proteins | sample KBSM64metaG_FD_99694 | JGI IMG/M metagenome (GOLD analysis project Ga0105246, IMG submission 99694) | Miscanthus rhizosphere microbial communities from Kellogg Biological Station, Michigan, USA - KBS M6-4 metaG | ecosystem: Host-associated > Plants > Roots > Rhizosphere > Soil | place: Michigan...
AAGCCTATCAGGAAGTCGCCCGCCGGCTCGGCCTGCTGCAGGACGACGCCAATCCGGGCGAAGTCTTTGACCTCTCGGCACACCGCACCAAGCTGCGAACCGGACACAAGCCGAAGAAGTGACCTAAAATCCTCCCCATTTGCCGCTTCGCGGAAAATGGGAGGATCTTTCGAACGGTTGCCGTTCGGTCCTCGGTCAGCCACAAACCGAGACCATGAACCCTCGCCGCCTGCTTCCCGCGCTTCTCCTCGTCCTCTCCGCCCACGCCACGGCGCAGTCCCCGGCGGACCTTGCCGCCGAAACCGGCCATCGGCTCGACGCGAGCTATCCGCGCCTCGACGCGCTCTACAAGGACATCCATGCGCATCCCGAGCTCGGCTTCGCCGAGGTGCGCACCGCCGCGCTGCTGGCAAAGCAGATGCGGGCGCTCGGCTTCGAGGTGACGGAGCACATCGGCAAGACCGGCCTCGTCGCGATCTATCGCAACGGCCCCGGGCCGACGGTGATGGTCCGCACCGAGCTCGACGCACTGCCGCTGCAGGAACTCACCGGCCTACCCTACGCTTCGCATGTCCAGACCGAATGGAACGGCCGCCAGACCTACGTCATGCACGCCTGCGGGCACGACATCCACATGGCGGCCTGGGTCGGTGCGGCCGACGCCCTGATCGCGAGCAAGTCGGCCTGGAGCGGAACGCTGATGTTCGTCGCCCAGCCGGCCGAGGAAGGCGGCGGCGGCGCGCAGGCGATGATCGACGACGGGCTGTTCAGGCGCTTCGGCAAGCCGGACTATGGCTTCGCGCTCCACACCGCCCCGGTCCCTTACGGCACGGTGCAATACCGCCCCGGCGTGCTCACCAGCAATTCGGACGACATCGCCATCACCTTCAAGGGTCGCGGCGGGCACGGCGCCGACCCGAGCGCGACAATCGACCCGGTGCTGATCGCGTCGCGTTTCGTGGTCGACGTGCAAAGCGTCGTCAGCCGCGAGAAGGATCCGCAGGAACCGGGCGTCGTCACCATCGGCGCGATCGAGGGCGGCAGTGCCGGCAACATCATCCCGGATCGGGTCGTCCTGCGCGGCACGGTGCGCAGCTTCGATCCCGCCACTCGCGCCAAGCTCAAGGCCGGCATCGAGCGCGTCGCCCGAGCGGAGGCCGCGATGGCCGGCGCTCCGGAACCCGAGATCGCGCTCGGCGGGCACGCTTACGACGCGGTCGTCAACGATCCCGCGCTGACGGCCGAAATGGCGCAAGTGTTCAAGGCCGCGTTCGGCGCCAGGGCCTCCGAGCTGCCCCGTCCGGGGACGCCGAGCGAGGATTACTCCGCCTACGTGAACGCCGGCGTGGCGAAATCGCTGTTTTTCACGATCGGGGTCTACGATCCGGCCGGGTTCGCCGCCGCTCAGGCCGAGGGCAAGCCGCTCCCCTATAATCACTCACCCCATTTCGCACCGGTCCCGGAGCCGGCCATTCGTACAGGTGTGGAGGCCATGACGCTGGCGGTGTTGTCGGTGCTGCACTGAGGGGCCGCGGGACCGGTTTCGAGCGGATTCCGGCGAAACGTGCGGGCGATAGGCACTTGCGCCACCCGCGTTTGACGGCATCATGCGGGTGGGGGGTACGCGATGCGGCGCACAATCAGTAGAATCCTTTCGGTTTCGGCCGCCGTGCTGGCGTTTCCGGCGGCGGGGCAGCCATCCGGCGGGGACCTGCAGCCCATGCAAGGCCCGACGCCTGCGTGGGCGAAGCCTTCCGAACCGTTGCCGCTGCCGCCGGATGCCAGCGGTATGGCCTTCATCCGAGCGCAGGACATAATAGTCCATCTCGATCACGCCGGCCAATCGACCTATTTCGGTAACCGCATCGTCATTCTCCAGCCCCAGGCTCTCGCGATCGGCAACGTCGGACTCTCGTGGAATCCAGCCAGCGGCGCGCCCGTGGTTCACGCGGTCAAGATTCACCGGGGCACCGAAACCATTGACGTTCTGCGCGGCTCAAAGTTCGAGATCCTGAGACGTGAGGATCAGCTCGAGGCCGCCATGCTGACCGGTACCCTCACGGCGGTGCTAAAAGTCCCCGACTTGCGGGTCGGTGACGAACTCGAGCTGGCCTACACGCTGCCATCTAGCGATCCGACGCTAAAGGACCAGAATGCGGGAATCTTGACGGTCAACGGCGGCACTAACATGCCCGGCCGCTATCGGCTTGGACTGAACTGGGAGATCGGCGAGGAGCCGCACGTACGCGCGACCGACGATCTCGGTGGAAAGATCGGACGCTTCCCTACCGGGCTGGACATCCGGTTGGATAACCCGCCGATTTTGACCGCGCCGAAGGATGCGCCCTTTCGCTACTCCTGGCAAAGGCTGGTCGAATTCAGCGATTTCGCAACTTGGCCGGACTTGTCGCGGCGTTTTTCTGGTTTGTTCGAGCAAGCTGGCCGGTTGCGTGCGGATTCGCCAATCAAGAAGGAAGCCGCGCGGATCGCCGCCGATCATCCCGACGCTCTCGGCCGAGCGCAAGCTGCGTTGAAGCTGGTCCAGCAGCAGGTCCGTTACATCTATGTTGGGCTCGACGGCGGCAACTTTCGGCCGGCGGCCGCCGACGACACGTGGCAACGTCGCTATGGGGACTGTAAGGCCAAGACCGCCCTGCTCCTAGCACTGCTCGGAGAACTCGGCATCAAGGGCGAGCCGGTGCTGGCCCGCAACGAAGGTTCGGACGACGGTTTCGATGCGCGCCTGCCCAGCCCCAGCCTGTTCGATCACGTTCTCGTTCGCGCGACCATCGACGGCAAGGCCTTCTGGCTCGACGGAACTCTTCCCGCGGTGGCCACGCCCAGCCTGACGCCCGACTTTCCGTATCACTGGGCCCTTCCCATGACCGCATCCGGTCACGCTCTGGAGTCCGTTCCGTGGCAACCCGAAACGAAACCGGACACCCTCGAGCTTTACGAGATCGATGCCCGCGCAGGCGTGAACAAGCCGGCCAGGATCGCCACCACCAGCATCACGCGAGGCCCCAAGGCGCTGATCGAGTACGCCCAACTGTCCGCCTTGTCGGCGGACCAGCTTCTGCAGGGCCTGCGCAGCAGCATGACGGGTGACAGCAGCTGGAACTCGATCGATTCGGTCCGCTATCACTACGACGAGGCCGAGCGGGCGAGCGTGCTCGAGATCACCGGGACCGGCCCGATCGACTGGGATCGCGACAGCGACGCGACCTCCCGCTCTCTGGCCCTGCCTGGCGGCGGGTTCAGCCCGCCCGGCCGGCGCCAGCGGGCGGCCGACCAGGACCAGAAGGCACCGTTTTACGACGAGCCCAACTTCAGCTGCCACGTGACCACCGTGCGGCTGCCAACCGACACCAAAGAACGGGACTGGTCGTTCAACAGCACTTTCGACAGCCAAATCTACGGGCACCTCTACTATCGCGCGTTCGACCGTCGCGACGGCAGTGTCCGCATGATCCGTGGCTCGCGCACCGAACAACCCGAAATCGGCGCTGCGGCCGCAGAGCGCGACAACGCGCGCCTAAGCCGGTTCGACAATTCGATGGCCTGGTTGTCCTACACGCCGGGCAAGCCCTTTACGGTCCCGACAGGTGCGCAGCCGGTGCCGGCGACTTACGACGGCGATTGGCTTCATTCAGCCGAGGCCTGCCTGCCGAAAGACCTGCGCTAGACGAGGGCCCCTCTTACGGTCCTCTCCGCTCCGGGGTCTGTCGGGCGGAGAGAACCGACGGAAGCCTTCCCTACGAGACCTTCTCGCAGGCCACGTCGTATTGCGAAACGGAGGCCGAGTTCCTCGAGTTCTGGTCCTGCTCGCCGGCATAGACCGTGCCGGCCTTGCCATCCTCGTTGAAGGCGGAACCCGGCGCCCCCGAGGCATGGCCTGGGCTGCCGAGCGCGTCGTCTTCGCCGCACTCCACGCCCGGCTGACCGGTTGCATGGGCCGGGCCTGTGCCAGGATCGGGGCGATTCTGCGCAAAGGCGGCAGACGGCGCCAGGGCAAGGACGGCAGCAGCGATAAACGTGACGGTGGTTCTCATGGGTAGGCTCCTTGGTGCACCCTCGTTGCCGAGGGATTGACCTCCCACCCAAGACAGCGGCCCAACGCATCGGACCCAACGTGCCGACCGGCGAGTAAGTCTCACGGGCTGAGGGAAAGGTTCACCCGACGCGCCAGAGCGTGCAAATTCAGCCATTGCCGGTTCAGCCGCGCTGCGCCAAACAGCGGCCGATGATCCGCCGTCTGGTGGCCGCGTTTCTTCTTCTCGCGGCCGTTCCCGCCTTTGCCGAGCCCGCTGCCGCGCCCGTCGCGGTGCAGCCCGCGTGGCCGTTCGCCAAGAGCGACCTGCCGCTCGACCCGACTTTCCGCTTCGGCGTGCTGCCCAGCGGGATGCGCTACATCGTCCGTTCGAACGCTACGCCGGCGGGCCAGGGCATGGTGCAGATGTACGTCCGCCAGGGCTCGCTGGCCGAGCGCGACGACGAGGCCGGGTGGGCGCATTTCATCGAGCACATGGCCTTCAACGGCTCGGCCCATGTGCCCGAAGGCGAGATGGTCAAGCTGCTCGAACGCGAAGGGCTGGCGTTCGGCGCCGACACCAACGCCCAGACCGGTTTCGACACCACGATCTACAAGCTCGACCTGCCGCGCAACGATCCCAAGCTGCTCGACACCGCGCTGATGCTGATGCGCGAGACGGCGAGCGAGCTGATCTTCGCGCCTGAGGCCGTCGAGCGCGAGAAAGGCGTGGTGCTGTCGGAAAAGCGTGTGCGCGACACGTTCGCCTATCGCGACACGATCGACCAGCTTGGCTTCGCCTACCCCGGTTCGAAGTTCGCCGCGCGCCTGCCGATCGGCACCGCGGAGTCGGTCCAGGGCGCCGATGCTGCGAAGCTCAAGGCGCTGTGGCAGCGGCTCTATCGCCCGCAGGACGTGGCGCTGATCGTCGTCGGCGATTTCGACGCAACCAAGGTCGAAGCCGCGATCAAGGCGCATTTCGCCGACTGGCGCGCGCCCCCGGCCCAACCGCAACCCGATCCCGGCCCGCTCGATTTCGCCCTCGCCGGCAAGACGGACATTTACCTCGACCCGGCGCTGCCCGAGCGCGTCACCGTCTCGCGCACGGGGCCATACCAGGACGAGCCCGACACCCTCGTCAACCGCCAGCAGCAGATATTGCGGCAGATCGGCTACGGCATCGTCAACCGGCGGCTGCAACGCCTCGCCCGCGAAGGCGACCCGCCGTTCCGCAGCGCCGGGCTCGGCACGGGCGACGTGTTCAAGGCGGCCCGCACCACCAGCCTGGTGGTCGACGCCGGCGAAGGCGAATGGCAGCGCGCCCTCGCCGCCGCCGAGCGTGAATACCGCCGCGCGCTCGAATTCGGCTTCACGCCCGCCGAAGTCGCCGAACAAGTGGCAGACGCGCGCACCAGCATCGAGAACCAGGCCGCCGGCGCGGCCACCCGCAACAACGCGACTTTTGTCGGCATGGCGCTGCAGTTGCTGCACGACGAGCGCATTCCGACCACGCCCGAAGGCGGCCTGGTGCGCTTCAACGCCTTCGCGCCGACGATCACTCCCGAGGCCGTGCTCGCCGCGCTCAAATACGAGCTGGTCCCACTCAACGATCCGCTGATCCGGTTCGAGGGCCGCACCGCGCCGAAAGGCGGCGCCGAGGCGCTGCGCGCCGCGTGGAACGCGGGGATGGCGGAGCCGCTGGCCCGGCAGAACGACGCCGCCCTCGCCGCCTGGGGCTACACCGACTTCGGCCCCCCCGGCAAAGTGGTCTCGGACAAGGCGGAGCCGCTGCTCGGCATCCGCGAGATCCAGTTCGCCAACGGCCTCAGGCTCAACCTCAAGCCGACCGAGCTGCAGAAGGACCGCATCTCGCTTGTCCTGGCCGTCGACGGCGGGCAGATGCTCGACACGAAGGAGCATCCGCTGGCCACCGCGATGGTCAACGTGCTGGCGATCGGCGGGCTCGGCAAGCACTCGTACGATGAACTTCAGTCGATCCTCGCCGGGCGCAGCGTCAGCTTCGCGATCGGCGACGGCGAGCGCGCGTTCAAGATGGGCGCGACGACGACCCCGCGCGATCTCGCGCTGCAGCTGCAACTCCTCGCCGCGGCGATCAGCGACCCCGGCTACCGCCCACAGGGCGAGGCGCAGTACCGCCGCAATATCGAGAACTACTTCGCGCAACTCGACGCGACGCCGGATGCCGCGCTCGGCAACAACCTCGGCCGGATCGTCGCCGACGGCGATCCGCGCTTCACCCTGCAATCGAAAGAAGCCTACCTCGCGCTCAGCTTCGCCAGGCTCAGGGCCGCGATCGGCGACCGCCTGGCGCACGGCGCGATGGAGCTGGCGATCGTCGGCGATTTCGATCCGGACAAGACCATCGCGCTGGTGGCCAGGACGCTCGGCGCGCTACCCCCGCGCGAGCCGAACTTCCGCGATTACGCGAGCAACCGCACCCGCCCGTTCACCGCCGACCGCAGCTTGCGCACGATCCGCCACTCCGGCCCGGCCGACCAGGCGATCGTGCGGATGAGCTGGCCGACCGAGGACGACAGCAACTTCGACGACGCGCTCAAGCTCGAGCTGCTCCAGCGCGTCGTCCAGGTCGAGCTGACCGACGACTTGCGCGAGAAGCTCGGCGCCACGTACTCGCCCGGCGTCAACGCCGACCAGTCGCGCACCTGGCACGGCTACGGCACCTTCAACATCGCCGCCCCCGTGGCCGCGAGCCAGGTCGCGCCCGCGCGCCAGGCGATGCTCGACACGATTGCGCGCCTGACCACCCAGACGATCGACCCCGACACCCTGTTGCGCGCCCGCCAGCCGCTGCTGGAAAGCTACGACAACGCGCTCAAGACCAACGGCGGCTGGCTCAGCCTGGCCGACGACGCCCAGCGCGAACCCGACCAGATCGGGAGGTTCGTCGCCGCCAAGGCCAAGCTGGCGGCGATCACTCCCGCGGAGCTGCAGGCGGTGGCGGCGCGGTTCCTGAAGGTGGGCGAGAGGCTGGAGATCGATGTGCTGCCAAAGGAGGGGGCCAACTAGATCTGCAGCTGGCTGCCAAGCTCGATCACCCGGTTGGTCGGCAACTGGAAGTACTCCATCGCGCTTTCGGAGCTCTTGGTCATCCACGCGAACAGCCGCTCGCGCCACAGCGCCATCCCCGGTTGCTCCTTCGAGGGGATCAGCTTCTGGCGCCCCAGGAAGAAGCTGGTGCGCATCATGTCGAACGGTTCGCCGATCGAGGTAATCCCGGCGAGGTCGCGCGGGATGTCGACTTCTTCCATGAAGCCATAGTGCAGGATCGCGCGATAGAAGCCGTCGGTCGCGGGCTCGACTTCGATCCGCTTGTCACCCTCGATATAGGGCACTTCCGCGACCTTGACGGTGAGGATCAGCACCCGCTCGTGCAGCACCTGGTTGTGCTTGAGGTTATGCAGCAGCGCCGACGGGATGCTGTCGGATGAGGCTGAGAGGAACACCGCGGTCCCGCGAACGCGATGCGCCGAATGGACCGCCGACTTGATGAACACCGGCAGGGGCAGCGAGGTTTCCTCGAGCCGCTCGCGCATCAGCCGGCGCCCCGTCGCCCAGGTGGTCAGCAGCGTAAAGATGACCAGCCCGACCAGGATCGGGAACCACGCCCCTTCGAACAGCTTCATTAGTCCCGAGGAAAGGAAGATGAGGTCCACGGTGACGAACACCGCAAAGCCGATCCCACCCTGCCACAGCGGGCGCTTCCAGATGCGGAACACCACCACGTACTGCATCAGCGTGGTAATAAGCATCGTGCCGACCACCGCCAGGCCATAGGCCGGCAGCATCGCCGCCGAATGCTGGAACGACACGACCAGCAGCGCGACCATCGCGGCGAGCAGCCAGTTGACCGTCGGCAGGTAGATCTGCCCCTGCGCGCGGGACGAAGTGTGAGTGATGCGCATCCGCGGGATGAAGCCGAGCTGGATCGCCTGCTGCGTCACCGAGAACGCGCCGGTGATGACGGCCTGGCTGGCGATGATCGTCGCCAGCGTCGCGATGCCGAGCAACGGGATCGTCACCGACGGCGGGACCATGTGGAAGAACGGGTTGTCGGCGAATTCCGGATGCTGGATCAGCATCGCCGCCTGGCCCAGGTAGTTGAGCATCAGCGCCGGGAAGACGATGTAGAGCCACGCGCGCGTGATCGGCTTGCGGCCGAGGTGGCCCATGTCGGCGTATAGCGCCTCGGTGCCCGTGAATGCATAGACAACCGCGCCCAGGGACAGGAACGAATAAAGCGGATGAGCCGGGAAGAAACCCCAGATGTAGGCCGGGTTGAGCGCGCGAAATACCTGCGGATGGCCGGCGATGTGGACCGCGCCCATCGCGGCGATCGTCAGGAAATAGATCAGCATCACGGGGCCGAACATCTTGCCGACGCGGTCGGTGCCGTGCCGCTGGATCGCGAACAGGCCGATCAGAATCGCCAGCGCGATCCACACGATATAGGGCTGGAACGCCGCGCTAACGACGCCGAGCCCTTCTACCGCCGAAATGACCGAAATCGCCGGGGTCAGCATCGCGTCGGCGAAGAACAGTGCGGTCGCGAACAACGCCCCCGCCAGAAGCCATCGCTGCGGTGCCGCAGCCCCGAGCCGCCGCTGGATCAGCGCATAGAGCGCCAGGCTGCCGCCCTCTCCGTGGTTGTCGCAGCGCATGACGATCACGACGTATTTGATCGTGACCACGAAGACGAACGACCAGAAGATCAGGCTGGCGATGCCGTAAAGATCGGTAACGTCGGTGGCCAGGTGATAGCGCGGATCGAGCGTCGCCTGGAACGCGTAGAGCGGGCTGGTGCCGATGTCGCCGAACACCACGCCGAGCGCGCCGAGCGTGAGCGCGGCCTGGCCGCTGGGACGGTGGTGGACTGGGCCGGTGGAAACCGGATCGGAAAGCGCGGGAGCGCCGCTGACTGTAGCCATGCAGCGCAAATGGGCCTGACCGCCATAAAGATTCCATGTGGATTTGTTTGTCCCCTCCGAGAGAGCGGTGCCCGTACGCTGGCGATTGCCCCTCGACGAGGGGCAGGGTCGAGCGCATTTTGTCACGCGGCATGACGACGCGCACCGCCTCACCTGCCGGCCGGTCAGAGGCCGGCGTCCCGCCGCTTCTCGGATACCTGGGAGCGATCATTTTCGTCGGCGGCTCGACCGCGCTCGGCCTGCTTATCGTGCCGCGCTGGGGCAACGGTCCGGTCGATCTGGTCTACCTGCCAGCGGTGCTCGGCGCGGCGGTGTTCTTCGGCTTACGTCCCGCGTTGCTCGCCGCGGTCGCCTCGACCCTGGCTTACAATTACTTGTTCACGGCGCCTTATCACACGCTGATCATTCACAGCGCGGCCGACATCGTGACGGTCGCCGTGCTGTTCGTGGTCGCGGTGGTCACCAGCCATCTCGCCGGTTCGCTGCGGGATCAGGCGCGCCTCGCCGCGGCGCACGCCGGTCGCAACGCGACGATCGCTGGGTTCGCTCGGCGCCTGCTTTCGTCTTCCAGCGAAGAAGAGATCGGCCAGGTCGCGGTGCGCGAATTGTCGCGGTTGTTTGCCTGCAACGCCGTGCTGGCGATCGGCCGCGACGCGCCGCGAGTGGTGGCCAGCGCGCCTGCCGCCGTGGCGCTCGCCCCCAGCGATCTTGCGGCGGCGGCGCTGACCTTGAACACTGGCGAGCCGGCCGGACGAGGAGTGCGACGGGTCAATCTCGCCGACTGGCAATTCCATCCGGTTGCGTCGAACGAAGACGTGACCGCCACGGCCGGCCTGGCGCGCGACGACGGCATGGCGCCGGTCGCCGATGACCAGTTGCCGCTCCTCGGAAACCTGCTCGATCAGGTCGCGCTCGCGCTCGAACGCGCGCGCCTCGAGCGCGAAGCACGCGAGTTCGTCGCCATGCGCGAGCATGACCGGATCCGCGCCGCTCTGCTTTCGTCGATCGGGGAGGACATCAAGCCGCGCCTCACCGCTATCTCTGTCGCCGCGCGGGCCCTCAGGCGCGCGGGCTCGATCGACAAGGCCCAGGTTGCCGTCATCGCCGACGAAGCGGCCAAGCTCGATCGTTACGTGGACAATTTGCTCGATCTCAGTCCGGGCTCCGAGCAGGAACCGATCGAGGTGGGGCCCCTGACCATCGACCTCCACCGCCGATCGGTACAGCGCGACGGTAGCGAGGTGCACCTGCCCCCCAAGGAATACGCGGTGCTGGCCGAACTCGCCAAACAGGCGGGCCGTGTGCTGACCCACGCGCAACTGCTGCGCGCGGTCTGGGGTCCGGCGCAGGCCGACCAGATCGACTACCTGCGCGTCGCCATCCGCGCTCTGCGACAGAAACTGGAGCGCGATCCCGCGAAGCCCGAGTTGATCGTCAACGAGCCGGCGGTCGGTTATCGGTTGATGGCGCCGTGACTATGCCGGTGAAATCGCTTTCCTACATCAAATGTTCCCGCTATGTTCACCTCGCCTTTTTCAATCTCGATCCAGGCGAAGAAACCTTTCATGCTCGACGCGCGCCAAAATGACGAACTTGACCGACAGCGTCGTTGGCGCGGCTTTTGCCTGACGTTTGGCCCAGCAAGGGTCCCGGCGCGGCGGCGGGAAACCGGCGCTCTCCCCTTGCCGCTCGTCCGGTCAATCGCCATAGGGTGCGCGCGCGCGAAAGCCGGTATGTATTTCGTCAACTAACCCCCGTTCGGAAGGTCCGCCCATGAAGGTCCGCATTCTCGTCAGCCTCAAGCCCGGGGTGCTAGATCCGCAAGGGCGCGCGGTGCACCATGCGCTGGAGGGGCTCGGGTTCAAGGGCGTCGAGGATGTCCGGGTCGGCCGGGTGATCGAGCTGGAGGTCGCCGAGGGCACCGGCGACGAGAGCTTGCGCGAAATGTGCGAGAAGCTGCTCGCCAACATGGTGATCGAGAATTACCGCATCGAGAAGCTGGAGACCGCCTGATGGCTTTCCGCGCCGCCGTCGTCACGTTTCCCGGCTCCAACTGCGACCGCGACCTGGCGGTGGCGCTGGAGAAGGTCTCCGGCACCGCGGCGATCCGGGTGTGGCACGGCGACGCCGAACTGCCCGAGCAGCTCGACTTCATCGGCCTGCCCGGCGGCTTCTCCTACGGCGACTACTTGCGCTGCGGGGCGATGGCCGCGCGCAGCCCGATCGTGCGCGCGGTGGTCGAGGCCGCGAACAAGGGCGTGCCGGTGCTCGGCGTGTGCAACGGGTTCCAGGTGCTGACCGAGAGCGGCTTGCTGCCCGGCGCGCTGATGCGGAACGCGCAGCTCAAGTTCGTCTGCCGGACGGTGCCGCTCGTAGTCGAGAACAGCCAGTCGCTGTTCACTTCCGGCTATGAGCAAGGCGCCACGATCATGCTCCCCGTGGCGCACCACGACGGCAACTATTTCGCCGACGAAGCCACGCTCGACCGGCTCGAAGGCGAAGGCCGGGTGGCGTTCCGCTATGGCGACCAGGTCAACGGCTCGCAGCGCGCGATCGCCGGTGTGCTCAACGCCGCCGGCAACGTGCTCGGCATGATGCCCCACCCAGAGCGCGCGATCGAGCCCGAGCTCGGCGGAACCGACGGGCGAGCGCTGTTCGAGAGTGCTGTGAAGGCTTTGGTGGCGGCTTGACGGTCCGCGACGAGCGGACCGCAAGGCCGATCGGCCGTCGCGCGGTAGCGCGGTAGCCAAGCGGGCCGGATGGTCCGCGCCGGCGCTTGAGGCGAAAACAAATCAGGCGGCTTCGAGACCTTGCTTGGAGCGCTGGGCCACTGCCAGCGCTTCGGCGGCGGGCATGGGGCGGCCGAAGTAGTAACCCTGGATCTTGGTGCAGCCCATGTCGCGGATCATCGCCGCTTCGGCCGCGGTCTCCACGCCTTCGGCGGTGGTGGTCATCTCGAGGCTGTCGCACATCGCGACGACGGCGCGGATGATGGCGAGGGACTCCGGGCTACTCTGCGCCGCGCCCTGGACGAAACTGCGGTCGATCTTGATGGTCGAGAAGCGGATCGCGCGGAGGTAGCCGAGCGAGGAGTAACCGGTGCCGAAGTCGTCGAGGGCGATGGTGCAGCCGAGCGCCATGATCTCCTCGAGCGCCTGGCGGGCGATCTGCGCATCGCGCACGAAGATGCTCTCGGTCACCTCGACCTCGAGCCGGTTGGCGGGGAGGCCGCTGTCGGAGAGAGCGCGAACGACGGTCTGGGAGAAGCCGGGCTCGAGCAACTGCTCGCCCGAGACGTTGACCGAGACCTTGATCGGGTCCGGCCACTCGACGGCCTGGCGGCACGCTTCGCGCATGACCCATTCGCCGATCGGGACGATCAGCCGGGTGTCCTCGGCCAGCGGGATGAACTTGACCGGGCTGACGAAGCCGTGCTCCGGGCTCTGCCAGCGGACCAACGCCTCGAACGCGACAACGTGCTCGCTCTTGGAGTCCACCACCGGCTGGAAGTTGAGCAGCAGCTCACCCTTGGCGGTGGCGAAACGCAGCGAGGACTCGAGTTGCCGCCGCTCCTCCGCCTGTGCGTGCAGCGTCGGCTCGTAGACGCAGTGCTCGCCGCCGCCGGCGTCCTTCGCGCGGTAGAGCGCCAGGTCGGCGTTGCGCATCAGCGTCTCGACCGTGGTGCCGTCGCGCGGCCCCATTGCCGAACCGACGCTGGCGCCGATGTACAGCTTGTGGTTCTCCACGTCGTAAGGCTGCGACAGGGCGTGGATGACGCGTTGGGCGAAGCCGGCGACAGCCTTGCGGTCGGACGCGTCGCGGATCACAACCGCGAACTCGTCGCCGCCGAGCCGGCCGCACATTTCGTTGTCGGTCGCGAGCGACTCAAGCCGCTGCGAGACTTGCGCCAGCATCTGGTCGCCGATTTGGTGGCCGAGCGAATCGTTGACCGCCTTGAATCGGTCGAGGTCGATCATCAGGAACGCGCAGCGCGTCCGCCATTGCTCGGCATACTTGAGCCCGTCCTTGAGGGATTCGGTGACCATCAGGCGGTTGGGCAGCCCGGTCAGCGTGTCGTATCGGGCAAGGTAGGCGATCTTCTCCGACGATTCTCGCTGCAGCGTCACGTCCGAGCCGACGCCGCGGAAGCCGATGAACGTGCCCTTCTCGTCGCGCATCGGCGTGCCCGAGATCTCCCACCAGCGGCGGCCGCTCGCGACCTCGACCTGCACGAGCAGGTTGGAGAAGCTTTCGCGTCGCTTGAGCCGTTCGGCGAGGTCGTGGAGGCTCGGCGGGAACTGGCCGTTTTCCCAGCAAGTCCCCGCCATCAGCTTGATGAACGATTCGCCTTCCACTTCGGCGATCTCGCTGCCCAGCGCATAAGCAAACCTGGCGCTGGCCCCGCGGACACGACGATTGGTGTCGACTTGCCACAGCCAGTCGGCCTCGTTGTCCTCGTACTCGCGCAGCAGCAGCGACACGACTTCGCTCTTTTCGACGACCCCCGCCTCGGCGATCTGAGAGGTCAGGAAGGTGCGGGCGACATTCAGGCCGCCGGCGATGGCGATGGCATCGAAGGCCCCGACAACCGACGCCGAGGTGTAGTCGCCACTCCACACGAAGGACAGCAAGGCGGTCCCACCCGTCACCCCGGAAAATACGATCATCGACATCGGCGCCGGCGCCATGGCGAAGGTCGATCCCGCGATCAGCATCGCCGCGAGCGACCACAGCGCCAAATGATCGGCCGGCGAGCCGGATGGCGGGAAGGCAAGCAGCGCGACGCCCCAGACCGCTGCGGCTCCGGCCATTCCGAGCGCTTGACGCCAGAACTCGCGGCGAGTCATCGATCGCCGGTCGATATCCGCCAAGCTCCGGTCGATACGGATCGCGTTCCAGACCGCGGCAACGAGGGTCGCAACCCACGCCGCCAGCACCGCCCCCGGCACCTTACCGAC
>Ga0105246_10001483_pt1 | contig 13932 bp, 9 predicted proteins | sample KBSM64metaG_FD_99694 | JGI IMG/M metagenome (GOLD analysis project Ga0105246, IMG submission 99694) | Miscanthus rhizosphere microbial communities from Kellogg Biological Station, Michigan, USA - KBS M6-4 metaG | ecosystem: Host-associated > Plants > Roots > Rhizosphere > Soil | place: Michigan...
TACAGTTTTGTTTTTTAGCGCTTTGAATCTGGAAAGATGTGCAACGGCTTCCTCTACATTATCATTATGATCAGAATGTTCTTTTTCCACCTCCTGCATTTTTTTAAAGAGAAAAGTGCAGATTCCGATACTTATAAGTATGGTTATATAAAGAATCCCGGTAATTTTTTTTCTTTTCCGGTTTAGTGTTTTTGGCAAGAATTTTATCATCATAAATGATGTTTATGATCGGGTTTGTTGCATTCTGGGTTAAGTAGGTGGAGTAAATAGCCGGCTATTTACAGGTAAGGAATATAGTGATAATATTGAAATGAAATATACAACCCGGGGATATTTATTTTCAACCCACATCTCGTCCCAAAATCTTTTTCACGTTGCTATTGCTGGCAATTGACGTATTAATTTTACACCTAACATGCATGCCTGCTATTTTGGACCTCATGAACGAAACCGACCCCATCAGCCTGCTGGGCAATATACCTGCGGCCACCATTGAACGGTATAACAAGAAAGGCATCTTTACTATCCTCCAATTATCCCATTGCTTTCGCCTGCGGCGTAAAAGATACCGCGCACATACCAGCGGTTCATACCTGTGGGAACTGAAGGCGCTTGCCTTGCGTGAAAACAAAACCTATGTCTTGCAGGTCCCCGAAATCAAACCTGCCGCCATTAATATTTATATTGATTTTGAAGGTTTGCCCGAAGAGAATTTTATCTATTTGCTGGGCGCATTAATAAACGATCAGTATTTTTCTTATTGGGCCAGTGGTAAAGAGGAGGAGCCACAAATATTTGCACAATTGTTTGATTTACTGAATAAATACCCGGACGCGGCAATTTTTCATTATGGCGCTTACGAAACCAAAGCTCTGAAGAAATGGAAATATAACGGCGATGCGCCCATCAATATTCTTTCTTTTTTCAGAACCCATGTCTACCCGCCCACACTTTCCAACGGACTCAAAGACATTGCGGGTTATCTTGGATTTGAATGGCAGGATACAGCAGCCAGCGGTTTGAAAAGCATGGAATGGAGAAAGAATTGGGAGAACACCGGTGGCCGGCGCTGGAAAGATCAGCTTCTCCGCTATAACATGGATGATTGCAAGGCGCTTGCCCGCGTGCATCAATGGTTGAATGCCCTGAACTCATATCCTGAAAACAATCATGTGCAGATGGTAGCTGCCATGAAAAACCACAGTCCATGGGGCCTTCAGAAAAATTGTCATTTTGGAGCAGATTTTCAAACCATTAATAAAGCCGCCTATTTTGATTATCAGCACAGCAAGATTTACTGGCGGACGGAAAATGACAAACAGGATAAAAAAAACACCAGGAAAGCGCCTGTTCATTTTGGACGGGGCAATGCGATCTGGCAACCGAAAAAAATCAATACAATTGTAACCGTTCCACCCGTCCTTGTCTGCCCGCATTGCGGGCACAACAAAATTTACCGGGCGGCGAAATGCCGGAAGTTTATCGTGACTGATCTGAAATTCACCAGAACCGGTATCAAACAATGGGTCACCGAACACCGAAGCGGCAGGGGCAAATGTGCCCGCTGCGCCATGAAATTCAATGATAGTTCACTTCGCCAGCGCCACTACGGCAATGGTATCATGGCCTGGGCCTGCCATCTCTATGTTAACTACCATATCAGTTTCGCCCTCATCAGTAAACTGCTCGAAGAACAAACCGGCACCTGGACAGGGCCGACTTACTTCAACGACCGCCTCTATGAATGGTGGCAATCTTTTCACCCACAGGTGAGTAGATGCAAAGACCAAATCTTTCAAAGCCCGGTCATCCATATCGATGAAACCACCGTGCGCCTCACAAAAGGAAAGGAGCGGGGCTATGTATGGGCTTTTAGTACGACCACCACAGTATTCTATCATCTCACATTAACACGCGAAGCTGCCTTCCTGCAGGACTGGCTGAAAGATTATACCGGCATTATTGTGACCGATTTTTTTACTGGCTATGAAAGCCTGCCCGTTAAACAGCAACGCTGCCTCATCCATCTTATCCGTGACTTAAATGATGAACTCTACAAGAATCCGTTCGACCTGGAATACAAGGAAATCGTCACAGCATTCGGGCAACTGCTGAAAGGCATTGTCCTTACCATCGACAAACATGGGCTTAAGCCCCGGTTCCTGAAAAAACACATCAAGGCGACCGAAACCTTCTATAAACAATATGTAGAAAAGGAATATAAAACTCAATTAGCCAACAAATGCGCCAAACGCCTGAGAAAACACTGGGCTGTGCTCTGGACTTTTCTTTCCCATACCGGCGTGCCCTGGAACAATAACAACGCCGAAGCCGCCATCAAGGCCTTTGCGCTCCACCGCCGCGGCACCAACGGTAAAGTATCTGAAAAAGGCCTCACCCAATACCTCTCGATGCTCACCCTCGCCCAAACCTGCCGCTTCCGACACCTTTCCTTCCTCGACTGCTGCCGCGGTAAAATAGTTCTTTAAGATTTCCCTGGTACATTACTGGTCCCTGCCGCCGCGCCATTCATATCCCGTATGCGGATTTGGGCATACCGCCGACTCACCGAAATGGTGGATATTCTGTGCACTAATAAAGCATTTCCCAAAATAATTGTATCCGAACTTAGCAGACAGCCCAATCCTCAATAGGGGATTGCCGGCATAAATTAAAAAGGCATTTACAATTTAAATGGAAGGCAATAAAATGGCACCGGCATATTTACTCATTGATACCAACCTTTTATACCGGCTTGTACCAGCTGATGGTATGAGTGATTATTTGCAACAATTGATATTTTCTGCCAGGTTGAATGAACTCATCCTCATTTGTCCTGACACCATTTTTAACGAGTGGCAGGAACATAAAAAGGACAAGGCGCGGGTGATTAATACTGAACTGAGAGATTTAAAAAAAGAATACCGGCGTCAGCGGGCAATTGACCATCCCAACATAGACTTTACTGAAGAATTGCTGGAAGATTTGCGTCAGAAATTATTTTCGCAATTTGATTTGGTGGATGAGCTTTTTGAAAGATACAGTATCCGTATTGCTCCGGATGAATATGTTCGAAAACAAATCGATACGTGGCGTGCCGATTTGAAAGCCCCTTTTCACAAACCTGGAAAAAATAATCTTAAGGATGCTGAGATTGTTCATTATGCGGCCACCTGTTTAAAGAAAGCAGGGATCAAAAAACTTTATTTTGCTGCAGACAATCCCAAAGATTTTTCTCAATCGGGCCAGGAACCTGATACGCTCCACAAGGATTTAAAAGAATTATTTGCTGAAATTGAAGTGCATTATCATCGTGATCTTGGACCCATTATTCAATTGCTGTATAAAGCCGGGTATCAAAAAAGAAACAGAGCCAGTTCACGCGAGCGGAGAAAAATAAAAAATGTTATTTCAGTAGACGAGTCCAAACCAATCCTGCACCAAGTGGAGGAGTACCTGGATAATCGTTTTGGTGAAATGGTGATAATTCCAAAGGAAATTTTTAATGAACATTACCCTTTTATCATCCAAGAGATCTTTCATTATTCTCATAAGCCATTTACACTGATTACTGATAACAAAGAGGTGTACCAGCTTTTCTCGGAATTGGTTATTATTGAAGGAGTGGTGACCAAAGATCCAAACAATGTTATAAAAACTGATGCCGACTTGGCCAGGGCCCTCAAAATCATTAAGGTCCTCAGCGCAAACTTGGTAGAGAAGATTGCATTTACCTGGGAAAAGGAAACGGCCATTCAATGGAGCGAGAAAGTATATGAATGCGATTGTACGCTTTGTCTTTGTAATCATTTAAAGTACCAGCAGCTCTTTGAAAAGTTGCAGCTACCCATAAAATCAGATGATGTACGGGCTCGCATGAGACAGGCCTATGCCCATTATCAAATTGGCGATTTTACCCGCGCAGCCGATTTATTTGAAATGATTTTACGGGATCGCTCTGGTCCGCCAGATATCATTCAATATTTAATCAATTTCAACCTGCACCATCTCGGTATCATGATAAGGAGAAATTACTGGGATAATCCTGTACTTCAAAAAAGAGGTGATGCATTAATTGAAATAGATCTGGAGACCGAATATAACCATTGCAAAAGCCCGGAAAACTGGCAATTGCTGAAATGGATTCATGAAAAAAGGTTTTACAAGGATTCTTTGTTCAGATTGCTGGAGGCGAAGGATAAGATCACCGATTTTTACTATGGTAAGAACGGGGGAAGCAACGATATAATTTTACAGGTGCATGGGCAGTATTTATTTGCAGAGCAATTCCTTGTACATAACTCACTCGTCTATGACAGTTTTAAAGAGTTCAGTGATTTAACCAATATGTATACGGAATCCCTGCTTGCTTCTTATGGCTCCAGTCCAAACTTGTCAGGGAAACAATCCAACTTTTCAGACGAAATGGTTATGCGGCTGGTAAATAAATCAAACGCCGAAGATTTGCAAAAATACCTGAAAAGGTATCAGGCCCGAACACTCAAATATTATGAACCAACGCCTGAACGAAAGTTCCCTAAATCTATGCTGGATTTTCTTGGGCATTATCGGGAGGCGCTTGCCGGGCATGAATCATTTACAACCGATAAAAGTAGTTTTTTCAGGGACAATATGCATGCAAAAATCTATAATGCACTGTCTCTTTTTGCTGTACTTGAAATCGAACCAGTGGTATTAAACGAGTTCACTGTGAAAATATGTGAAGTAATTCATTCAGACGATGGTTTACATCCCCTGTTTTTACCTAGCCATCTTCGATTTTTTATTACAAGGGTGTGGGGCAAACTATCGGAAGAAACCCTTCGGAGTTTAATCGGGGTGTCAATCAACACTGAGATGTTGCACGATGATTTGTGGTTCGAAGCACTTGCAGATGCGGTGAAAAAAAAAGGCGGTTCCTTTACCCTTGAGCCTGGAGCGTTTGAGGATGTAATTCAGAATTTCATAGGGCCATGCAGGCATTGTAAAAGGGAGCATGATTGGAATATACTAAACGATTTATTCAGTATGTCATCCAGCCAGGAACAGAAGAATTACATATCCTCTGAATTAGAAAAGATGCTCGAAGGAAAATTTGATGCTTTGAAATATTATCTGGCGGTGGTGGGCGGGATGGTACAGCCAACTGAAAAATTTACTGATTTATATATTGCTGATATTGAAAACCGCATCGCCGGGGGAACAAGGTCAAGGATTAGGATTGTTGAAAATTATTATACAGATCCGGTGGTGGATCATTTCTTAAACTATGCGTTTAGTCGTGACCTGCCCATAGACAGTATGCTGTCAGTCAACATAACAAAACTTGGGCCCTATTACCGGTGGCTGTTGGATCTGGATGGATTTGATTATTCTGATTTTGACTACAACTGGGTATTCCATCATTTTACTATTTTCTTTAAAAGAAAACTGAGAAAAAGTGCAACATTGAAAATGAAATTGCTGGACATTATGAAAAATGAGCTGACGACAGATATAGAAAGGATTTTTATTTTAATATACAATTATGATGATTAACGATGATCGGGAAGTATTTATAAAGGATGGCATTGAGTTCATCCGGGAAGGTAAAAACATCTTCTTTAATAATACAAGAACGCAGGAAGAGCAACAGGAATACGTTAGGAATTTGAAAGAAGGGTTGCCAAGAGCGTTCGGAGTGATCAAAAATATGATTGCTGAAGTGGTGGCATTGATCAACGCATATGATAAGATCTACGTGATGGGTGCTGTCGCTGCCGTCATCACACAGAAAAAGCAGGTCGATCCGAACGATGATGAGGCCTCTGAGATATTCCTGGAATATTGCCAGAGTATTGCGCTGGCCACGCCAAATGTAAACAAAGGAAAAATACCGGAACAGGCCGAATTACATAAGATGTACTACCTGTTACTAGACATCAGGAAGAATATTGCCGACTACTACGCCACTGAGCATTTACTGGAAAAACATCCCAAAATTGATTATGACATGCGATCCGCTATGATCAGAGAATCGGTTTTTGTAAGGGGAAATGGCTATACCAAACACCTCGAAGAACTGTATGGAGAGCTGTTTCAGCCGCACGATGAATTTTTTGTAAAACATTACGGGTTCAGTTCTGGAGATATTGTACAAACTTTTAAACAAGTCGAGTCATCTTTTACTCTGCGGGTGGCTACTCCGGATGGCGATCCCCATCCATTTTTAAATATTTCCTATCAACGCTGGAGGCAAAAGCCATTGGGAAAAAAGAATCACATGAAACATTTCGCAGAAGCACATCCGGGTGCAGTGTTCAAAAATGGTCATTTGGCACTTTACAGGATTAATGACATAGCTGTATATGATACACTTTTCAAAGTTTATCATTTTAATGATGTGCAGGAAAAAGTTGTCAAAGCACTTTCATTATCCTTCGGCCAAAACCAGGGCTTCGCGGACTATGAACCTTTTCATATGCTGAATCAAAGTGAAATTGTTACCAGGCCTTTTGTCGATACAGGTGATGGTCAGTACTACTTGTTTAATTTTAATACGGGTGCGAGAAACTCTTTTAATATTGCCCAGAATCTTATTAAGCAAGCAGATGAGAAATATTACAATGAGTATTTTTTGGGAAGCAAGCATTTCGTCTGCAAAGACCGGCTGATAGAAAGAAAGGTTTTATCGCTTTTCCGGCAGATGCTGCCAGCTGTAATATTCACGCCCAATACAAAGTACCAGTTCGTTCAGGATGCGCTTGACCTTAAATGTGCCAGGGCTGCGGATGGAATGTACGAATTGGATATTGTTGGAGTGAGCCCGTTGGCAACCTATATAATTGAAGTCAAGGCGGGTCTTATCAATGAAGAAAGCAAAAGAGGTGCTATTAAAAGTATCAAAACAAACCTCAAAGAGGTCGTTGGAGAGGCAGTTTGTCAAAGCTATCGCGCGTACAGGTTTGTTACTGACAAGGAAGGCAGCTTTTTTACTTCGTCAGAAGGGAGTAAAATTGTTCCGTTAAACCGGGAGAAAGTGTTTAGAATTTCTGTTAGCTTCTCCTACTTGGGCAGCCTCTTGGCCGCTTTGCTTAAACTAAGGGAGTTTGGCGTTATTGATAAAAATGCGGAATTTGCCTGGACCGTCAATGTTTTTGACCTGGTGGCCTTTTCACAGATTATTACATCCGAGGAAGAGTTTATAGATTATTTATCTAAACGGATTCCAATGTATGACGATAAGCGCCTCAGTCAAGTAGATGAAATGGATATGCTGGGCCTTTATTTCGAAGAGGATTTACAAATTGATCCCGTGTTTAAAGATTCCGGTAGAGTTATACTGAATGCATATAAAGATGATTTCGATGATTATTTTGAAGGCGCGGGTCCTAAACCAGTAAAAAAGAGGAACAATCACTGATGTCCATGCTTTTCATTCCAGGACAAGATATCATTAACCGCATTGACCTCTTCATATGTTTCGGGTGAGAATTCAAATAATTGACCGGCTTTAAGATCGGAACTTTTAAATTCTTTCACCTGAAAGTATTTAATTTCCTTTGTCTCTTTTGCGGTTTCTGTATCAGCCCAGATAGCTTCACTGGTAACGTCAAAATATTTATCCCCAATCTTATTCCATAAGTGGCACATAGGCTTAGCATTGTTTTTGTAGTCAATGGCAATTATTAGTCCTTCAACAATTTGTGTCTTGGGGTTTTGTTGCGCTATAGCAAATGAATTCTGAATACATTCATTTTGGGTAATTTCTAACCCGACGAGATTTATTTCTGAAGGAGTCCGGGATATTTGTATTTCTTGAGGCATTCCTGTTATTTTATTTGATTAATGACATTTTGGGGTTCGGGGTGAAATAAGTGCCAGGCCTGTTCTTTATTGGACTGTTGGTCCGATGTGGTATAACCTGATAGAAGAAGTATTGAATTCCTTAGCCTGCTTGTAATTTTCAAGCTGTTGAATTCTTGTATAGGCCCTCAATGTTTTAAATTGTAAGGATTTACTTAGGTCATCCCCAGCCCATACATCTAGGAAATCTGAGAAACTGATTTCGTTTCTAATTGCCCACCATTTACCGCCCGATAAAATAACACAACCAGTAAATTTGTTTGAGATCACAAAACCTAAACTTGCACTGGTTTTCTGTGGATGTGGCAGCCACCGCATTTTTTGCGATATACTTTCCAGCAAATCTGGTTTAATAAATAAACTTTCGAGTGCTGGTTCAACCGAAGCAGGGATCTTCAGCCTTTTGTTTTTGACTTTTGAATTTGCTGAGAATATTTCTTGCAGCGCATAGGCAAAATTGCTAAGTGTTGGATCTTTGGTTTCACCGAATGGATAAAACGCGAAACCACGATAACAATGTTTGGTCCTTCTGCGTATTTTTTGGACCGGGAGCGGTTCAAGTAATGTGTTCCAGGCCATAGTTTCTAATGAAGGTAACATCGCCTCAAGGTCAAATCGCTTAATTCTGCAAATTTCAATTTTTGGCTTTGGCAACCCGTCAACCTGTTTATTTTTGGTTACATGCAGGTTCAATTCATCAAGCTCGGGGTTATAACCTATAGAAAAATGAATATCATTTTTCATTTCAGCAGTCCCGAAAGATGCGACCCGCGAATTAACTATCGCCCAAAAAGCTTTGCTGATAGAAATGCCGTTTAATTTGTTTAGTGGTATTAGCGAATTCATTTCTGAAGGTACAAAAAAGGTTCAGTAATATTTGCGGAGTTTTGTAGTTGAAACTTTTATAGATGAATCGAAACTTCTAATTTTTTCAATTGCGGACGCATGTTGTTCTTTGGAAAAACGGTATCCAAGGATAATTTCTTCAATACTGATTTTTGGAATTTTGTATTCCCATTCATTGGCATAAGCAAGGCCCATAAACTCCGCATTTGTTTGATAAAAATTAGTAAGTGGTAAACTTAAAAATGATACTCCCGGATTTTTGTTATCTGCTTTAATTATTGGATAGATAATTTTTTCATCTTTGTCCATCACTGTGGCTGTCACATTATTTTTTCGGTTGTCAAAAATCAGCCGGGCTTCATTTTCGAAACTGTATATATCGCGTTTAAGAAAGCTGGCTATTTTTGGATCAAAATAATTACGTCCTTTAAACGAGTGGAGTTCTTTCACATTTTGGAATTGGTTGGTATCATAGTAAACCTCGGACAGGTGATATTGTTGCCAAAAATGCCGGTCGTTTTTAAATGCCAGCCTTAAAATAACCCCGTTCCCGCTACTACCATAAAGCCTCCATAGAAGATGCTCCTTGACAATATCATTGTCCAGTTCATTAAAGGAGCACATTGATATGCAGAATAAATCTTTTTTCTGTTCCAGAATTTGTTCAATACTTGGAAAACCAAGTTCCAAAACACCATATTCCATTTCAAAACGATCATCCATATTAATAAGGTTATATAACCGTATAGTTTTCGATTCCAGGATAGCGAACAGTTTATCTAAAGATGTCAGGTGAGCAAAATCATTTTCACGTTCGTAGTAAAAAGGGCCGCCTTTTAATTTGCCATTATCCATTGGTAAATTCCAGTACCTGAAATTATAGTTTCCCTTTTCACTCTCGGTTTCATTTTGGTACCCTGTCGTTAAGGGGTTATAGCCAAGCCGCATCATTTCTTGTATTAATTCATTTTCTGTTTTCATTGTATACTTATTTTTTTAGCCAATCCTGCCATTCATCCGGAGGACCAGTGACCGTGCCGGCACGCGTTAATTTTACAACTTGGTTATGCTTTGGATCATCCCATCTGAATTCAATTGTCTTACTTACTGTTCCGCTGGTAAATATTAATTTGTTTAGCCTGTGAATTCCCCAATGATCAGTTTGATCAGGGTGTCCAAGAATAAGAAAGAATTTGAAATTATTGATTAAATACTCCATTGCCTTGATTTCATTGCCGGCTGTCATCGGCCTAACACCTGCGCAATTATATTTATGAATGGCACTATTTTCTGGGATTTTAAAGTACAGTCCCCAATGGGGTGGCCATACACCGTCAGTGAATAAGAGATTAATATAAATATCATTTAATTGAACACTTGTCCTGATCTTACCTGAAGCAATATGCCCTGCTGCAATCAGTCCGCAAACGATTTTTAGCATCCATTTTTCGATGAAGCCGCCATTCAAGAATATATGTTCATTTGTTGGATTTGCCTGGTAAAAATCATTGTCAAAATTGATGATGCTCCGGAAGAGCTTTCCGGCTTCAGCGTCATAAGCTGATATGTCATGATTGTGCTTTGTGCACAGGATATTGGAAACAAGGCTTTTCCGAGATAACAGGTTGAATGCCTCTTTTTCAATAAATGGCAGGCCAGTAACTTTAATGGATTTATTTTGTTCAAATAGTTCTAGGATATTATTTGAAATGATGTGTTCTCCAGATATTTTGGAAGAACAATCTTGTAGCGAATTTGCATAACACCTGGGGTGAGCGTAATTTGTCATTTAATTCAAGATGAGTAATTAGTCGTTCAATTTCAGTTGTCATATGATCGGGTTGGTAGTTAAAATTATCAATTTTAGGCCGCATTTATGGAAGAGTGGCTTTTAGCCAAAGTTGTTATCAATAAAAAATGCCTGCTTATCCAGGTCTTTACCGCCTGGTTTGGGCAGGTCAATTGTTAACTTTTTTCCGGCGGACATAGCAAAATATTTTGGGTCGCCTTCATAAGCATAGGATAGTAGGGGGAGCAACTGGATGCCCTCTCCAACTCTGCGTTTGTTGACAGGGCTAAGTTGTTTTAAGAAAGTTGCAAGGCTCAGCCCTATGCCAGATGCAATTGCTGCATCTTTTGGATTGTTGATAAAAGATAAAGTCTTCAGCGTTGTATTCAACAGTGAATTGTAAAGCAATTTATGTTTTTGTTTTTTGAAATCCAGCGGTGCTATAAGTCCACCGTATAGCCCGACAAAAATTCCGTTCATTGCAGAGCCCGGGCATACGATTAATGCTTCAGGTAAAAGCAATCTGCCGTGCCTTGTTAAATAAGGATTTGATGCAGCAGCCACCTGGTCAGGTTCAGAAGTATTTATCTGGTCGCTGTATTCTTTTATTTCCTGCAGGAATGAATTTGCTTTTGTAGGATGCGTGTGGAAAATAACCGGGAATTGCTGACTGGAAAATGCGTTCTCAACTGCAACTTTCGCATGCTGCATGTGAAATTGGTAACTGTCCTGTGGATTTGGAGATATATTTTCAATAAATACGACTTCTGTAACGGTCAGTACTGATTGTCCATTCTTTGTACAATGCTTTGCAACCAAAAACCCACCCTTTTCTGTTTGTGATTCGTATTGCCGCATTAATTCCCTTATCTTATCTCCCGGAATTACAAACCGGACAGGACCGCTCACGCGCAAATAAGCTTTTTCGCTGATATCATAGCGCTCAATTATACCTGTTCTAATAAGGGTATCAATCCACTCAGAAAATCCTTTTCTCATAAATAATGTTTTGGCTATTGTTCACCCACCAAATGAGTGCCGCTCCAATTTAGGGGAACTCTTTAGGTTTATTTGTCAGTGCGGAGCCTGGACTGACAGTTACTTAGAGGCCAAACTGCCAAACTTTCCAATCAATGTGTTGATAGTACACATTTGCCCCCATTAGCGTTTATTTCAACTAAAATTGTGGAATTTTGACTAGAGTAAAAATTTTACAGAGGCAAATAATAAGTTTTCATGCGTTTAAATTTCCTGACCAATTCCAATACTAACCTGCAGAATAAAATGAGGTTCTTTTCAGATTTTTTTTTATACGCCAATGAAAACCTTGGCCATTTTCCCGATCTACCTTTCGATACCCCGGTTTCCCTGGTCAATAAGATTATCTTTCAACTGGAGAATAATATTGAAAAATGTCCCACCTATGTAGATAATCATTTGTCTCAATTGCTTGATTTTTATCTTGCATTCTTAAAGAATGACTTTAAGGCATTCATTCTTTTGGAGCCGGAGATCCAGGCTTACAGGGAATCTGGTAACAAGCCCAGGGAGAAAATAACATGGCTAAAAGATCATCCTGGTTTCCTTGAAGGGCTTAAAGAACTGGAGGCTGAATTAGATGCCAGGTTGTTTGATCGGATTTACTTTCTGCTCCTACGGTACATTACCTGTCCGCATGAGCTTTCCCATCATGCTGATGATATCAGGTACTGTACGCAAATCCTTGTAGCAATGTTCCGGCTAAATGGACATTCCAAAGACAGCGTTGATGATTATATTGAACGAATATTGTCCAGGGATCGCTTTGACTTTCCATTTCCAATACTTGTTTACCAGGCCGAAGATGAGCAATCTTTTCATAAAATGGCTGAAGGGTATCTGGCAGATCGCAATTTTTCCCGCCAGTTCGAAGGACTAAAAAACTTAATAGTTAACCCGACGATCAGGAATGGTTATTTTGTTTTTGTGATTGAAAATGTGCAGCTATTCAAAGATATCCTAAAAACATTTGAAGTCAAATTCAACCGGGTTACATTCATTTCTCCCAGGCATGACTTGTTTAAAACGGTGAGGGATGACATAAGAAGAAGAGCAGTAACTAATATTGCTGACAGAAAAGTGTATGCCCGTTTTTTCGGAGCCAGGCGATTGTTGGCTTTTGTAAAACTAAATTATGAAAATAAAAAGGATGCCGGCAAAGAGGGATATGGTATTGCATTGGAAGAACTTGCACACGTTGAGAGATATCTTGGGAAGGAACTCACCATAAGGAAAAAAGACTATCTGTTTATTGAAAATTTTTCAAAAACAATCTGGCACAGTTCGATTAGTTTGGTAAAGCAGGAGATTACAAGAATCGACACTGGCTATTTTGAATCACTGAAGAATAACCCATTTGAATTGCTGAGAAACTCTGCATCCCAAGCCAGGGAGCAACTATTATTTAACGAAGCCGTTTTTTCCAGGTCAGGGAAGGACAACAGTACGGGCATTTTATGGCAATATATAGAAAATCTTTTCTGGTTCCAGAACGAAAAAAATGAGCATATCAGGGCGAATTTTATAGCACTTATTATGCATGAACTGGAGAAGGTGCAGTCAGATGCATTCAGGGGTTTACGTGGACTGATAATGCATACCCGGCATTCAAATATGATTGATGAAATTAACCAAGACGATGATGAATTAAAAATATTGGAGCTGGCGTTGAATGAAGGCCGGGATGGCTTTGACAATGTTCAAAAATGTTTGTCTGGTATCACTCACCCGTTCCTTAAATGGATTATCGAAGAATATCTGAAAATAACGGCAACGTCTTATGATATAAGCTGGAGCAGGTATTTTAATAGGCTTATAACAGAGTTACAGGAAACAAGAAATGCGGAATTGCATAGTGGGCGGTTCAACACCTATTCCCGGATAAAAATGAAACAATTGATACCTGCAATCATGAACCGTGTGAGATGGTTATTGATGGAAGAATGCCAGGCAAACGAGAACCTGAATCTCAATGAGCTGATTAGCAGTTTGACGGCTGCCAGCCTACCTTTGCCTGTGAGTCAATAATTTACTAAATTAGTCCTTTCATAGGATAAGGTTTAATGGTTAATGGTATTTGATTAATGCATCCCGCCCCGTGGCGGGATTTTTTTGTAAATTCAATAAATGAACCAGGTTGAGGAGCATATTAAGAATGGAATATTAGACAAGGAGGACATTGCTGAAATATACAGGGTGCTCGCCGATCCATCCTTGGCAGATCCCCGGTTAATGAGGATAGGAGCAGGGATTACCTGTATATTAAAAATGGACACTGGTTTGAACCTGATCCTGGTGGAAGGAACTGATCAAACTGGCCACCGGCATATTACTTCCCGGCATTCCTATTTCACTAAAAAGGCGTTTTGGCGGAAAAGTGGAAAACTGGATAACCCGACTAAATTTCCAATGGA
>Ga0105246_10001490_pt1 | contig 13899 bp, 17 predicted proteins | sample KBSM64metaG_FD_99694 | JGI IMG/M metagenome (GOLD analysis project Ga0105246, IMG submission 99694) | Miscanthus rhizosphere microbial communities from Kellogg Biological Station, Michigan, USA - KBS M6-4 metaG | ecosystem: Host-associated > Plants > Roots > Rhizosphere > Soil | place...
CTCCCCTGCGACATCATGTAACCCTTGTCGGAAACGAAATAAAACTGTTTTTTGCGGTTCAATTTTGTCTAAAAGATCAGGAGAAGGGTCCAAGAGATGCTGCTCAACTTCTGTGTGTGGCAATCCTTCTAATGGTCCCCAAGATCGTTCACTAAATGCAGGAGAGGTAAAACGTGCCATTTGGGGTTTGTTGGGATGCCTTCTAGCGATAATATCTGCTGTTTGTACAGCTCTACTTAATGGAGATGAGCCAACGGCTGTGATTTGTTCTTGTGCAAGCTCCTGAGCAAGTGTTATTGCTTGCGTAATACCCTGAAAAGAAAGATCATTTGGTTCAAATTGCCCGCCGAGTAGCCCTAGTCTGTTGAACTTTGACTTGCCATGACGAACAAGCGTAATAGTTGTGGGATTTTCAATATTCATGTGAACATATGAAAAGATTATAGCTAGATGATTTAGTTACTACCTGAAGTTTTTGCTTTGCGTGCTGAAAGCATGGTGTGTTTGATCTCAAGACGTTTTGCAGTCTTGTGAGAACGCTTTGATCTTGGTTTTCTTGTTAGCCCTGTATCTCTTTTTGCCATGAGGACATTATACACTTTTTTCTCAACAGTTTGAAGATAGCAAAAAATGTATATTGACAAATTAATGTGAACAAGACACTATTATAGTAGAGGATATTCTTTTTATATATGGATCAAAATAATTCTAACAACACGGGTTCAAATCCACCTGAGAACTCAGAGAATAAGACTGACAGTCCAATTCTTTCTCCATTGACGACTGATACGCCTGCTGACACCAACAAACCTTCAACTGATAAGCCAGCCGAAAACTCATCTGAATCAGAAAATCATTTATGGGACGGAGAAAAGAAAGAAGATACTCCCCAGTCTCCCGATGCCAACAAAACCGATGAAAACAAGCCACTCGTGGAGAAAAAAAATGAAGTAAAAGTAGATGGTCCAAAGCCAAGAAAAGGTAGCGTTCCTCTCATCCTGATTATTGTTTTTCTCATCTTTTCTTTCGTATGTGGCCTCCTTATCGCTGGCTGGTATTTCCAGACACAGTTACAAGCTACAAAGGCATCCAAAGCTACTCCCCAAGCAGTGAAGCAAACAATTATCATTGGTACCAATGCCACAGATCCTCCAATGGAATCAATTAACAAACAAGGTGCGCTTGTTGGGTATGATATTGATTTAGGATATCGTATAGCAAATGAAGTTGGGGCAAAAGCAGAATTTAAAAATATTGAGTGGGATGATCTTTTTAAAGAACTCCTCAATAAAAAGATTGATATGATTATGGCTTCAGTCACGATAACTGATGAACGAAAAAAGATCTATGCTTTCTCTGATCCATACATTAATGCTGGACAAGTAATTATTTCTCGAAAAGATAATCCTATAACTTCAGTGAGTGCATTGCAAGGTAAAAAAATAGCAGTTCAAAAAGATACTACCAATGAAAAAGAAGCATACAATCATACAGCCAAGAATTTAGTGCTTGTCTATGCTGACTACAACGATATTGCAAAAGCAGTCTCATTGGGTTCTGCTGAAGCAGCATTGTCTGATCTGACGATTGCTAAAGGGCTTATTAGTAATTATGACAATGTGAAGATCACAAGTGATCCATTTACAAATGAATACTATGGTATTGTGATACGGAAAGAAGATAAAGATCTGGTGAAAAAAGTAAATGATGCGCTAACAATTTTGCGAGTAAATGGCATTCTGGCTGATCTGAAGCAAAAATGGTTAGATTAAAATAGTTGTAGATAACCGCAAATACCAATGAATGAAACTTTCAATCCGTGCTAAATTACTGATAGGTTTTACAATACTGCTTCTCCTGTCGTCTTTAATTCAAGCATTTGCTTTTAACCTTAGTAGAGGTTACATTTCTTCTCTTATTGATAATAATCAGACCCTGCAGGCCAAAAAAGGAGCTTTGGAAATACAAGATTTTTTTACAGGCATCAATGAAGTCTCCTCAGGTCTTGCACGGCAATATAAAGAAGAAGTTCTTAATGCAGGTACCAGCGGAAGTGTCGGAAATTTTGTAGCAATTAATAATTATTCCATAGCAAATAATGAGCAAATCAATAAAATTACCTATTTAGCTAAGTCAGGACGTGAACTTTATAAGTTTGATCAGCATGGTGAACTAGCTTCAGATAAATTGAGTTATGAAGTCCCTACAGATGCTTTTACCAACGCTACAGAGGGAAAAACTGCGATCTCCAAGGTTTATTTTTTGGATGGTGAATTGGGACCACATATTGATATTTTCTCCCCTGCCTACGATAAAAATCATAACGTCAGTGGTGTCATCAAAATGCAAATCAAACTTGAATCTCTGCGAAAAAGTTTGGAAAATGTGAAATATGGAGAAAAAGGATACATGTATGTGGTTGATAATGAAGGCCGACTTATTACTCATCCTTCCCAGGAGTTTGTAAATGAACGTCCTAACTTAATGTCACGTAACATTATTGGACTTACACTACAAAATAAAGATGTAGCGACAAAAGATGAAATATACACCAACGAAAATAAAGTTCCAGTGTTTGCGAAAGCTGAAAAAATTCCTGGTATCAATTGGGTTGCTGTTGTCGAACAGCCTCTATCTGACGCAGATGGTTATTTGATTTTCATTAGAAATATTTACATTACGACACTTTTTGGTGCCACAATTCTTCTTTTGATTATTGCTCTCTTCTTAAGTGAGAACTTTACCAGGCCAATAAGAAAATTACAAAAAGAAGCTGAAAGTATCGGGAAAGGTGACTTTCATAATGTCGAAATTATTAAGACTGGAGATGAAATTGAATCTCTTTCATTATCAGTATCTTCAATGGTTAATCAGCTTTTAGCGAGAGAAAATTCTATTAAAAAAGAAAATCAAGAAATGACAACCTTATTGCAGTCTCTCTATGATGCGGTTATTGGACTTGATTCGGAAAATCATATCATTGCCTTTAATAAAGCAGCTGAGAAGCTTACGGGTTATACCGCACAACAAGTTAGCAATAAGCATATCGATGAGGTTCTAGAATTGCATTATGACGATGAAAAAATACTTTTTGAAACATATAATAATCAATCAAGCATGCTTATTAGCAAACTTCGTGAGAAAGGCTTAAATATGACCAACCAGCGAGGTGAGCATCTTACTATTTCTGTAACTACTTCCCCAATTCTTTTTGAAGATAAGAAAACAGGCTCTATTATTGCCTTCCATGACATGACAAAAGAGCATCAACTTGAAGAGATGAAAATTGATTTCGTTTCAATGGCTGCACATGAATTGCGTACTCCTTTAACCGCGATTCGTGGGTATGCGCAGCTTCTGGAAATGCAGAAAGCAAGCCTCATGGATGAGTCAGGTAAAGAATTGATCCAAAGGTTGGTTATAAGCAGTGAGAGTTTGAGTAATTTGATCGATAACTTATTGAGTGTGGCGAGAATTGAGAGAAATAAGTTTGATGTTGAGAAAAAACCAATTAAATTAGAAGGGCTTATTAATAATGTTGTTGAGACGGTCAAGCATCAAGCGCTGACCAAGAAGCAGGAATTGGAATTAAATATTGGAAAAGATTTGCCGACAGTCATGGCTGATCCATTTAGAATAACGCAGGTAATTCTTAATCTTGTGGCCAATGCAAGTACGTACACAAATGAAGGTGGAAAAATAAGTATAGCTGCTTTTAGAAAAGATAACACATTGCAAGTGTCGATCACTGATACAGGTCAAGGAATTCCTTCAGAGGCTATACCAAAGTTGTTCAAGAAGTTCTTTAGAGTCTCAGGTGTGCTGGAACAAGGATCCAAAGGTACAGGGTTGGGCTTATATATTTCTAAATCAATTATTGAAATGCATAACGGAAAAATCTGGGTGGAAAGTGAATTGGGCAAAGGTTCTCAATTCTCCTTCAGCTTACCTATTGCGACAGATGATGATATCAAAAATTATCAGGAGCACGCATCCATGGATATTGTTAATCGTTCCGGACAGCATGTTATAATTAGAAGATAAATGAAAAGAATTCTTATTGCTGAGGACGATTTCTATATTAGGGATATTTATGCAAGAATTTTCATCAATGCTGGCTACGATACGACAACTGCTTTCGATGGGAAAGATGCTCTGGATAAAATAAGGATTAACCCCATCTATGATATGCTCCTTCTGGATATTTTGATGCCTCGAATGAATGGCATTGATGTCTTGAAGGCAATTCGAAATCTCAATCCCCCCAAAGATCAGACTCCGGTCTATATTATTTCCAATCTGGGCCAGGAAAGTATAATTGAGGAAGCATTCCAAATTGGACTTGATGGATACGTGATAAAAGCTCAGGTTACTCCCCAGAGAATTGTTGATGAAATTAATTTGTTTCTCAAAAAACATGCAAAAAATGCTATTTAGAGTTTTTCCGCTAGAATGTCATCTTTGGTTAATTTCTGCGAAGAACGAATAATTTTCTTTGTTTTTGCTGCTTCTAAGCCAGTCCATTGGGGCGAAGAATTATCTGGAACTGGACGAGGGGTTAATTCAATTGCCATTGCGAAGATTTGAGATCAACTTTGCCATTTTTAAATTGCACACCTTCTTCTCTGAGCATATCAATCTTCGTTGGTATCCCATTGCCTGCAGAATACCCATGGAACGCCCCGTCTGATCCCACAACGCGGTGACATGGCGTATGGGGAGCATCAGGGTTGGTACGCATACAGGTGCCCACAAACCGAGCGCCTTTAGAGTTGCCTGCCAAGGTGGCAATTTGTTTGTACGTCGCTACTTTACCCCGAGGAATTTGCCTTGTTATTTCATACACTTTATCTTTGGTTAACATATGAGACTACTATATAATTTCTTTTTTCTTCTGTCAACTTCAAGCTGAGTTTGAAATTTATTTTAAAATGTGTATACTAAATATATGAGTGAAGCAGAACATAGCGCACCCGAAGGTTTAAGTGCAGCAGAAATTATAAGAAACAGAAAAGAAAAAGCACTAACGAGGTTTAACAATCGATTTAGTTCCCCACCTACTCCGCCATCGGAACAACCTACTCAGCAGCCTGCTCAAGAGTCTACTGTGAGTGAAGAAGAACATCGGAAGAAAATAGTTCGTAGAAGACTAGCAGCTGAACGTTATGGTCGCCACGCTGCCAAAGGAATTGAATTAAGTCTTATAAAAGGAAGTAATGCTGTTCAAAAGCGCTCAGGAGTTGATGGTGAGGGCTCTTCTCAAGGTAACAAGTAATAATTTAAACCAGCGTCTTCCAGTAGTACCAGAAGCGGATAAGAATAGTGACAATAATAGCTGCGTACCAAAGAATCAATACACTCCGGTTATATTTTTGAATTACTGACACAAACTGTTTAATCGATTTAGGTGTGTGAATATTTCCTGATTTAAGATTGTACAAAGTTGTATACAAAAATATGGGGATCGTAACTGACCAGACAACCATGCAATACGGACAAAGTGCTCCAATGACAAAAACGCTTTGGAAAAAAAGCCAATGAATAAATACTACACCAAAGATCGTTCCTGCTTCCAAACCCAACCAAAACCAGCGCTTAAGTGTGGCTCCGGCAAGAAGTGCCATTCCGACTGTCATCACAACCCCAAATCCAAAGATACCAAGTAACGAGTTGGGAAATCCAAAAACAGATGCCTGAGGGGTTTTCATAACCGAACCGCAACTAATAATAGGACTGATATTGCAGGGAGGTTGATACGAAGCATTCTTGAGGAGTTCTATTTTATCTATAGTAAGAAGAAATGCAGCAGCAAAACCAATAATGCCACCGATGACTAATATGTAGGAAAAGTATTTCATGTTGTATTGATTATACCAAATTCAGCAATTTATCTTTATCCCTCCTGGTTAATCGTTTAATTGCATTCTCTCGTACTCTCGCCTCGTGGAGCGTTTCATATGTTTCATAATACTCCAGTGTCACAGGTCTTCTCATTCTCGTATATTTTGCACCACTTTTATGGAAGTTATGGTGCTTTACGCGTTCCTGGAGATTATTGGTGCTGCCTGTATACAAGGTATTGTCAGCACATTTAAGAATATAAACATAATACTGCATAGCTTCAAATCCATATCTATTATATAATACATACATGATCAGAACACGTTTTACAAAAGCAGGCTACGAAGCCTTACAAGCGGAGCTCGCCTCTCTCCAAGCTGAACGGCCAGGTGTTATTTTGGATGTTCAAAAAGCTCGTGAACTTGGAGATTTAAAAGAAAATGGTTATTATCAGGCTTCAAAGGGTAAACTGAGGAGTATTGATTCCAGGCTTGAACGAGTAAACTATCTTTTGAAGACAGGTATCATTATTGAAGAAACCGCCACCACAGGTATTGGTATCGGCAGTACCGTTACTTTGCAAGTTGGAGAGAAAGAAATGACTTACCAGTTTGTCGGTGATCTTGAAGCAGATCCAAGTCAGAAAAAATTGTCACTTCTCTCCCCCATCGGTCGGGCTTTGGAAGGAAAAGAAGTAGGTCAGGAAGTTACTATTGATCTACCTGCAGGAAAAGTCGTCTATAAAATTAAAGCGGTTAAATAGTTTATTGATGGAGGTCTAGTGGCTTCTTCTTGAGGATAAGCTGATATAACTTTTCTGTTGAACTATTGTGAAGAATCTCCCTAGCTTTTTTTGCCTCATTTAGTGCTTTTTCCTGATTTCCCAATTTATAATCCGTGATGGCGAGATATGCCCAAAATGTTCCGCTCGTTGGATAGCGTTTTAAAACCTCTGTCATAAATACGTTTGCTTCTTTGGGGTCTTTATGGAGCACATATACTTGAGCCAGTCCATTATAAGCATTTCGAGTCATTTGTCTTTTGAGATCAGGCTCATCGTCTTGCTTGAGGGTTAACATATAATAATATTCTGCTTGCGTATAGTATCCTAGTTGATAATACGCACTGGCAAGATTATAAATATTGGTACTATGAGGAGCCATTTTAACTCCTTTTTGCAAATATGGTAGTGCTTCTTTATACCTCCCAGCGTAAGCATATTCTGTTCCAAGATTGTCTTCGAGATCATAATTATCATCGACTCTAATATCATGACTGTACAGCGTTATGGTATCGACCCAATTTGTTGTTCTCACCATGGTCCGAACAGAAAGTATAACGACAATCATTCCTACCGTAATACTGAAATAACGAAATATGTTTTTATTCGAAAAGCTTATCAGCTGTATCGCGTAGCCAATTATTCCAAGCATGCCCACCATTGGGATATAAAACCATCGCTCAGATACAGTCATATCAAGCGGGAAAATTTGGAGAAGCATGCCTATACTGACCAAAAACCATACTGCAAAGAAAACAAAAAATAAAAATGTTTGCTTTTTGTTTTTATAGAGGATGAAGCCGACTACTCCAATTGCTAGTAAAAATACTAAATCCAAAAATAAAGGAAAATAAAAATGTTGTAAATCAATTGCTGTAACAGTCCATCTCTGATCAATACCCAATGTCACAGGATAGAAAAAAGTTTTGAGATAATAAAAGAAGACGTTGGGAAGGTTTAGTAGCCGCTCTCCTAGTGATACATTTCCAATTGGACTTGTGAGATTTTTTTCAAAGAAAGATTTAACTAATACCAGTCTGATAAAAAGATAACTTCCAATAACCAGAAGCGAGTATAAAACGAAAGTCAGCTCTTTTCTCTTTTTAACAAGATATTGGAAAAGGGTAATAAAAAGAACAAAAAGAATTCCGGTCTCCTTCGTAAGAAGTGCGAGGAGAAGTAGTATGGCAGTTATGACAAAATCTTTCGTCGCAAATTTTTCTTTAAGACTTATCAGTAAGGCTGTTATACCAAAAAGAAATAACAATTCGCTTTGACTATCACCGATATATACAACGGCTTCTGTCTGGATAGGATGGATGAGGAATAATACAGCCAGAAGAAAAGCTGTAGTGTTTTTGAAAAATTTGGAAAAGAAGATATAGACAAGACAAGCGTTGGTAATATGCAAACTTATTTGAAAAAAATGATAAAAGAACGCATGACTTCCAAATAGATTATAAAAAAGTGAAAAATAAATGGCCGAAATAGGGCGAAAATAGCCTCCACTGGTAAATTCTTTCAGTCCAAACAGGTGCAGAAGGTTAAAGCGATGTAACTCATTATTAAGAAGAATATAGCCAATATCATCCCAGACAAAACCGTTGAAAAAAGCATTAAAGAAGACAACAACACCAATAGTGATGAGAAAAATGATAACTTTTTTGAGTGTCAGCGGAACAAAAAGATCATACAATGAAAACTCTGATTCCTTAGACTCATGCATAGTTTAATCATAGCACAGGATAAATGGTATAATAGAGACATGCAGATTTTACAAACAGCTGGTTGGGAAGATTATGAACTCCTTGATACGGGCGAAGGGATGAGACTTGAACGATTTGGCAAGTATCGTTTGGTCAGACCAGATCCTCAAATCATTTGGCAACCGCATTTATCACATGATGAGTGGGCGCAGGCTGATGCTATTTTTGATACAGAAAGTAAGTCCTGGATTAATCGCACCAAAGTACCGGCACGTTGGTTGATGCAATATAAAGGACTTTCATTTTGGGCAGAATTAACTCCTTTTAAGCACACTGGCGTTTTCTCAGAGCAGATCTTGCAATGGGATTGGATGGCGGAAAAAATAAAAGCTTCATCCCGTCAACCTCGTATCCTCAATCTTTTTGGCTATACTGGCCTTGCCAGTCTTGCATGCGCACAGGCAGGTGCTCTTGTGACACACGTAGATGCATCCAAGCCAACAATTGCCTGGGCGAAAGAAAATCAAGCGGCCTCTGGTCTCTCTGATAAACCAATTCGCTGGTTCCTTGATGATGCAATTAAATTTGTTCAACGAGAAGTAAAGCGCGGGGTCAAATATGACGGCTTTATTATGGATCCTCCTGTCTATGGACACGGGCCCAATGGTGAAAGATGGGATTTTACACAGTCTTTCCCCCAGCTTCTTTCTGGTATTAAGCAGCTTTTTTCGGATCAGCCGTTGTTTATGCTGATTAATGCCTATGCAATTTCTGCTTCATCACTTATGCTGGAAAATACGTTGATGGATATTGTTCCAAAGAAAAAGAATCAGATTGAGGTTGGAGAATTAGCTTTGGAAGAAAAGGGTTCGGGAAGACTCCTATCTACAGGGATTTTTGGTCGTTGGTCGATTGTATAAACTGTTTGATTTCTTCTGTCAACGTCTCTACTGCATCGTCATCAAAAAGCGAAATTCCGATTACTTCTTTTCCTAACTTTTCAAATATCTTCCTGTTAGCTGTAAGTGTTTTTTCGTCCACTAAGTCTGTTTTGGTAAGGACTATAACTTCAGGTTTTTCCAACAGTTCCTTATTAAATTCTGCAAATTCATTTCTCACTATGTCATACGTCTTTTTCGGATCTGGATCTGAAGAATCGATACAATGAAGTAGAATTTTGGTTTTCTCAATATGCTTCAAGAACTTGATGCCCAAGCCTTTACCGGTTGAGGCACCTTCAATAAGTCCAGGAATATCAGCAATCGTCAAATTGTCCATCATCCCGATATTTGGTTCAAGCGTTGTGAATGGATAATTGGCTATTTTCGGATTGGCGTTGGTAACTGCTGCGAGAAGACTACTCTTGCCGGCATTCGGAAGTCCGATGAGGCCGATATCTGCAATGAGGCGTAATTCAAGATGTAATTCCTTTTTTTGACCAAGTGTTCCTAACTCTGAGTACGTGGGTGCTTGATTGATTGCGGTACGGAATTCAAAATTTCCACGTCCTCCTTTGCCTCCTCGAGCAAGAAGAATAGGCGTATTTTCGTCTGTTATTTCAAAGACTTTACCATTTTCTAAGTTCGTAATACGGGTACCAAGCGGTACGCGGATGGTTGTATGCTCTGCATTTTTACCGTAGAGTTTGCGGTGTTTTCCACTCACTCCATCATCTGCAGTAATCTTCTTTTTGAAACGAAACAACTTAAGATCGTTCAGATTGGCTGAACCTTGGAAATAGATGTCTCCACCATTTCCGCCGTTGCCACCATCAGGACCTCCTCTGGCTGTCATGCCGTTTCTTAAAAAAGTCGATGCACCATTTCCACCGTTGCCGGCTTTTATTATTAGTTTGACGTTATCAACAAACATTGTACCCGTATTATACCTCAGAAAAAGGGATAAACCTAATTCTTTCGTTATTTATAATACGATCTTATTTGAAATAACAAATAAAATCCGATAAGTGCACTAATAATTGCTGAAACGATTTCGAAACTTACTAAAGATCCGACAATACTAACTACTTCACTCCAGAACATTAATGTCCAGCCTTTTGCTTTTTGACCTTTGAGTCCTGGATAAGCTGCTAATAATAAAGCTGCTGATACAAGCCAAAAGATAGCTGATACAAATCCTGAACCGTATGATGTTACACCTTCTCTTCCTCCCATCAAAGCGAAAGGAGAAGTTGCTGATAAGAGTCCGACAGCGCTAATTGCGCCGAAGATTCCAAGAACTCCGAAGATAAGGGCGACCCAAGGCATTATTTTTACTAATCCATCTTTTCCATTTTTTGGTAATGCAGGAGCTTTTGCAAAAAATGGTTCAAGTGTCGTTACTAAATCAAATGATGATTGTTTTGCCATGTGTATTCACCCCCTTTCTTCTGGTATTTAACCATGTAGCCTTATTATCCCAAACCTCACAACGAATGCAAGAGCTAAAATAATATCCTGGACTTCTGGGGGTGAACTTCTTATACTAGTTGTACCTTCAGCATGAATAATTGGCGTATACTCCTTACATTTATCCCATCCAAAAAAAGAGGCTATGTCCTTTTGTTCATAGCGTTAGGAGTGGTTCTTTGGAACGCATATTCTCCTGCTGTCTCATTGAGTGACAAAATGCAGCAGTTGCTTGGATTTCGATTACAGCCTTCTGCCTCACCATCCCCCATTACTACTGATCAAAAAGTAGTTCTGGGTCAGCAAACAGCAGTTCCCAGTGGTATCCCCACAGATGCACAGAAGGCACAACTTAAAAAGATTGTTGATGGAGATACTATTGATGTAATTCTCAACGCAACTAAATCAAGCACAGTGAGATTAATCGGGATTAATACTCCCGAAGTAGTTGATCCACGAAGACCAGTGCAGTGCTTTGGGAAGGAAGCATCTCAAAAAGCAAAGGATTTAATGAAAAAAGGAGACATAGTCTATCTTAAGGGAGATGTAACACAAGCTGATGTTGATAAATATAATCGGCTGCTGAGGTATGTATGGCTTAGCGATGGAACATTTTTCAATCTCAAGATGATTGCCGATGGGTACGCTTATGAATATACATATGATATAGCCTATCTCTATCAAAACCAATTTAAACAAGCCCAGGCAACTGCGCAAAAGACAAAGTTGGGTCTGTGGGCTGATTCAACATGCAAAGGGGTACAATAATTAGTCTTTCAGGTGTTCTTTTTTAAAGGTTTTATCAATTTCGTTAAAGGTAGTTGTTGCAACTTTTTCTTTTGAAGGGCTCATCTTGTGCTTCACGTATTCAAAAATTGCTGGAACGACAGAAATAATCACTATCGCAAAAATTGCTATTTCAAAATTATTTTTGATAAGTGGCATCCCACCAAAGAAATATCCGGCAAAGGTTAATATGGTGACCCAGAGAAAACCGCCAATGACATTGTATACCATAAAAGTTTTGTAGTGCATACTCCCCATACCAGCGACAAAGGGGGCAAAGCTACGAATAATAGGCATAAAACGAGTTAAAATAATCGTTTTACCGCCATGTTTGGCGTAAAAGGCACGAGTCTTTTCTAGATATTGTTTGTTAAATAATTTAGAATTTTCTTTGGCAAAGACTTTATGACCTATTTTATACCCAAGGTAATAATTAAGAGTATTGCCGAGGATTGCAGCCACAAGCATAAGAATATAAACTGTCCAGATATTGAGATAGCCATTTCCGGCAAGGGTCCCCACCACGAATAAGAGTGAGTCTCCTGGTAAAAATGGTGTCACCACAAATCCAGTCTCAGCAAAAATGATTACGAAGAGAGCAAAGTAGATGAGTCCACCAAATTGGCCTATCAGAGGTGTGATGTATTTTTCGAAATGGACGAGGTATTGAACAATTTCCATGTTTAGCTTCTAGAAGATGAGTATAACAAGTTTGCGATGTAAAAACAATAATAGTGTCATTTTTATAATCGATGGGCTGGATAAATTATCCAGTATTCTTTATAATGCCTGTATGAGTATTATTTCAGCAATTGTTATTATTTTTGGACTTATTCTTTTTGAAGTCGTTTCAAGTATTGATAATGCCATTATCAACGCTGAGGTCCTTTCTGGCATGGGTAAAAAAGCGCGTAAGTGGTTTTTGTGGTGGGGACTTCTTATTGCTGTATTTATTGTCAGAGGGCTTCTTCCATGGGCGATCATTTGGGCAACAGTACCTAGTCTTGGGCCTCTTGGTGCGTTAACAGCTACATTTAGTAATGATCCACGTGTTCATTCGGCTATAGAGGAAGCGGCGCCAGTGCTTCTCGTGGGTGGTGGTATCTTTTTGTTATTTTTATTTTTTAACTGGTTATTCCTTGAGGACAAAGAATATGGTATTCGGGGAGAAAGATTTTTTAGGCGTCAAAGTGTATGGTTTTTTGCAGTGATTTCAGTTTTGCTTTCAATTGTAGTGTGGTATGCGCTGCAAGTTGCTCCCATGATGGCCTTTGGAGCAGTTTTGGGTTCTACAGCCTATTTTATTACTCATGGTTTCCAGGAGAATGCAGAAAAACAGGAGCAGATGCTGATGCAAGGCAAAGGTGGCTTAAGTGATACAAGTAAGGTATTTTTTCTGATGATTATTGATGCAACCTTTTCTCTGGATGGTGTTTTGGGTGCGTTTGCCTTTACCCTTTCAGTGCCGCTTATCGTCATGGGAAATGGCATAGGCGCACTAGTTGTAAGACAATTGACAGTAAGTAATATCGAACGCATCAAGAAATATATTTATTTAAAAAATGGCGCTATGTACTCAATCGGCATTCTGGGTGTAATTATGATTATGGAGAGTTTTGGCATTGCAGTACCAATTTGGCTATCTCCTCTGGCCACATTTGCAATTGTTGGGTACTTTTTCTATAAGTCAAAACATGTTCTCTCCATGCGTTGAGGCTTCTCATTTTGTTGTCTAAATTAAACGACAAACCATTACATATTTCTCATAAATATTTTGTACACTAACTTTATGAGTGTAAATATGCTACCACAGAAGCAAAACAAACATATATTAGTAGCTGATGATGATCCTGCAATTGTTGATGCACTGAAGATGATGCTTGAGATATGTGAATATGATGTTGATACAGTTCTGGATGGCGCTGTTTTACCCAAACTAACTACAACCCGTCCTCAACTTTTACTCCTGGATATTTGGATGTCAGGAATTGATGGTCGTGAAGTGTGCAAAAAATTAAAAGGTAGTAAAGCAACCAGGGATATTCCAGTAATTTTAATTTCAGCGAGTCGGGATATTGAAAAAAGTTCAAGAGATGCAGGTGCCAATGATTATCTTGCCAAACCTTTTAATATAGATGAACTTTTGAGTAAAATCGAAAAGCACATTGTTAACTAATTACTCTTTCCTTCTGAATTCCTAAAAACGTAGTAATACACAACCGGGACAAAAAATAGCATCATGGTTCCTGAAAAGAACAGCCCTGAAATAATTGCTCCTCCTAATCCTTGCCACAGTGGATCTGAAAGTGTAATAGGAATAAGTCCCATGATTGTTGCAAATGTCGTAAGGGTAATTGGTTCAAGACGGCTTTCTGCA
>Ga0105246_10001494_pt1 | contig 13878 bp, 8 predicted proteins | sample KBSM64metaG_FD_99694 | JGI IMG/M metagenome (GOLD analysis project Ga0105246, IMG submission 99694) | Miscanthus rhizosphere microbial communities from Kellogg Biological Station, Michigan, USA - KBS M6-4 metaG | ecosystem: Host-associated > Plants > Roots > Rhizosphere > Soil | place: Michigan...
CCGGTGGGACTGGGGGCGAAGCGGGTTCTTACGGTCATGCGTAAAGGAGTTGTAAAAACGGCGTGCAAGCGTAGCAGATCAGGGTGGAAATTTTCCCGTTCGGCGATAATCGCGCAATCTTTGCGGACTCCCTCCAACATGACGTTCACGACCCGATTTCTGATTGGCGCCGCTGTCCTGGCGCTCGCCAGCTGCTCAGCGACGAACCGACAGCGGGATATCCCACCCGACGGCTCGCATGCGGAAATCGGGGTGCTCGAAACCACCGACCTGCATTCGAACGTGATGAGCTACGACTATTACAAGCTCTCCGACGATCCGAGCCTGGGTCTGGAACGCACGGCGACACTGATCCGCGACGCGCGTCGGCAGTTCGAGAACTCGCTGCTGTTCGACGCCGGCGACACGATCCAGGGCACGGCGCTCGCAGACTGGCAGGCGCTCGTCTCGCCGCCCGCGTGCGACCAGCAACTGGCGGTCTACAAGGCGATGGACGCGCTCGGCTACGATGCCGGCACGATCGGCAATCACGAGTTCAACTATGGCCTGCCGTTCCTGAGCCAGGTCACCGGCACCTCGTTTGACGTCGAAGGCATCGCGGCGAAGCAATGCAAAGGCCCGAACTTCCCGTTCGTGCTGTCGAACGTGTTCAGCGCGAAAACCGGCAAGCCGCTGTACGCGCCCTGGCGCGTGCTCACGCGTACGATCCGCACGCACGCGCCCGACGCCAGTGCGCACGAAGCGACGCTGCGCGTCGGTCTGCTCGGCTTCACACCGCCGATGATCACGCAATGGGACAAGCGCAACCTCGGCGGCAAGGTCAACGTGCTCGGTGTCGTCGAAGCCGCACAGAAATACCTGCCGGAGCTGAAAAACGCCGGTGTCGACATTGTCATCGCCATCGTCCACGGTGGCATCAACTCGGCGCCCTACGCTCCAACCATGGAAAATGCTGCTTGGCATCTTGCCAGAGTGCCGGGCATCGACGTGATGCTGCTAGGCCACTCGCACGATATTTTTCCGAATCCGCACGATCCGAAATCACATTATGCCCACATCGCCGACGTCGACAATGAGCGCGGCAGCATCCACGGCGTGCCGGCCGTGATGGGCGATTATCACGGCAAGGCGCTGGGGGTGATCAATCTCGAGTTGACGTTCCAGGGCGGCCATTGGCAGATCGACCACAGCACAACCCGCGCCGAAGTGCGCCTTGTGAAAAACGACGGCGCGTATGCAAAGTCGGACCCGGATATTCCGCCGCTCGTCCAAACCGAACACGCAAACACGATCGCCTACGTGAAAACGCCGATCGGCCACAGCGATTTCGCGATGAGTACGTACTTCGTCGCCGCTGGTGACACCTCGGCGCTGCAGATCGTCAATATGGCGCAAGGCGATTACGCACAGAAATACATTAAGGCAAACTTGCCGCAGTACGCCGACGTTCCCGTGTTGTCGGCCGCATCCCCATTCAAGGCCGGCTTTGGCGGCCCGAACGATTACACCGAAGTGCCCGCTGGCGCGTTGGCCATCAACAACGCCGCAGATCTGTACCTGTATCCGAATACCGTTACGGCGATTAAAACCGACGGCGCCGGCGTAAAAGCATGGCTGGAAAAATCCGCCGGATGGTTCAATCAGATCGATCCGAAAAAGCCTGCGCCGCAGGAACTGATCAACCGCAAATTCCCCACCTACAACTTCGACGTCATCCAGGGCGGACTGACGTACCTGATCGACGTGACGCAGCCCGCCGGCTCGCGTATCAGCGGCTTGCGCTATGCGGGCAAATCGATCAACGAGCACCAGCCATTCATCGTCGTCACGAACAACTACCGCGCGAACAGCGGCGGGAACTTTCCAGGGCTGGATGGCGGCAATATCATCTTCTCGGCACCGGATACGAACCGTGATGTGCTGATTGCCTACATCAAAGCGCAGGACGAGATTACGCGCACGAGATTCGGAGGCGATCGCAACTGGCAATTCGCGAAAACAAAGACGGCTGGGCCGGTCGTATTCGCTACCGTCGCGGGTAAGGAGGCGGAGGCAGCAGGAATCGGCAATGTCACGCTCGTTCGCGAGGATGGCGATGGAACGGCGCAGTATGCGATCGACTTGTCCCGCTGACCGCTGTGGCCGCTAGAGTACCGGCAGAGCTTCCACTCGCCTGCGGCGAGGGGTAACTTGCCCAAGAGCAGAGCTTCCACTCGCCTGCGGCGAGGGGTAACTTGCCCAAGAGCAGAGCTTCCACTCGCCTGCGGCGAGCGGGTCACCTTTCTTTGCTCGTGCAAAGAAAGGTAACCGAAAGAAAACACGTCAAAAGGAGCATCCCCAGGAGGAGCTGCACAAAAGCTCCGCCAGGGGACGCAGGTTCCATGTACAACTCGGTCTTTCCAAATTGCAAAGCTGTTCGCTTCGCTTGTTTTGCTTTTGAAGCAACGCAACAAGCGAAGCGAGCGAGTTCCCTATCCGAAACGACCGAGTTGTACATGGAACCTACATCCCCTTGCATTAACCTTGTGAAGCTCCTCCTGGGGCGTGCTCGCTCTGAACGTGTTTCTTGGTTACTTCTTTGCACGAGCAAAGAAGTAACCCGCTCGCCGCAGGCGAGTGGAAGCTCTGCTCTTGCGTAAGTTACCCGCGCCGCGCAGCGGCACGGAAGCTCTGCTTGATAGGCGCGCTCGCCGAAAGCGAGCGGAAACTCCCGCAGGTTATTGGAGCCGATCCTCAGCGATCTTGATGTCCGCCGCCTTCCTCAGGCTATCCACGAATCCGCGGGTCGCCTCAATTCCCAATCCTTGACGCAGGTTGTTACGCGCAGCTTCCTTGGTCTTGGGGTCGAGCTTCGCGGGATCGCCTTCAGTTACGGCGTCAAGAGCGATTAATGCGTACACGTCGTCAGGCAGGCCGACGCGTCCGGCCACCGGCTTACCTTCTTGCGGGCGATCAAGGTTGAACACCGCCTCGACGAGCGCGTGATCCAGATTCGCCGCGTAGCGGCCAATGCCCTTCTCCTCGACCGGCTTGACCTTTGCGTCCGCAGCGACGACATCGAGTGTTTCGCCTTTCTGCAAGCGCGCGTACAGCGTGTCGGTGCGTTCCCGCGCAGCCTTGGCTGCATCGTCGGCAACCAATTTCTTGCGGATGTCATCGCGCACCTGATCCAGCGCCTTCGGCGCCGGCTTTTCGTGCTGGTCCACATGCACCACGACAATGTGATTCGGACCCAGTTCGATCGCCCCGGACACGCGCCCGTCGACTAGCACGTCGTTCGAAAATGCCGCCTTGACGACAGCCGGGTTGGCCGCGATTCCGGGGCCGCCTGTGCGCGTGAACAGCGGCGTCTTTTGCACTTCCAGATGCTGATCCTTCGCCGCCTGAGCGAGGTCCGAGGCATCCAGAGTGGCATCGATCAACTTGCCGGACGTTTCGCTGTAGGCGTGCTCGCGCTGTGTCTCGGCGTACTTCTTCGCGAGTTCGTCCTTGACCTCCTCGAACGTGCGCACTTTTTCCGCGTGCACATCGCGTAGCTGAATGACGTGATAGCCCTCGTCGGACTTCACTGGATCGGAAATCTCGCCCTTCTTCAGCGCGAACAACGCGGCCTCGAAGGCCGGGTCGGTCACGCCCTTTTCGAGCCAGCCCAGATCGCCGCCTTGTGCTTTGGAACCGGCGTCGTCGGAATCCGCTTTTGCGAGCGCGGCAAAGTCCTTGCCCGACTTGGCATCCGTCGCGATCGACGTTGCCTTGTCGAGCGCCGCCTTCTGCGCGGCGGCATCGGCATTCTTGTCGGTTTTGATCAGGATATGCGAGGCCAGGCGTTGCTCGGGCACGACGTAATGCGCCTTTTGCTCTTCGTATTGCTGCTTGAGAGTCGCGTCGTCGGCCTTGGTATCGACGGCCATTTTCGCCGCATCGAGTTCGACGTAGTCGAGCGAAACCTTCTCCGGCGTCATGAACTCGCCGCCGTGCGCCTTGTAATAAGCCTCGATATCGGCATCGGCGATATTGGCGTTGCCGGCGGGCTTGTCGAGCTTGATGTAGCGGAAATCGCGGGTCTGGTCGCGCAGGCGCAAATACGCATTCACGTCGGCGTCGGTGATCAGACTGCTCGCCGCGATCTGCCCGGCGATCTCGCGCTGCGCGATGTCCTGGCGCACCAGATCTTCGATCTGCGCGGACGTGCGATGCTGCGAACTCAGCACCAGGCGGTACTGATCGGCATTGAACTTGCCGTCGACCTGGAATGCCGGGTAGCTGGAGATTTCGTCGCGGATCTTCGCCGGCGGAACGGCCACACCGAGCTTCTCGTTCGCGGCAAGGACCAATTGCTCGTTGATTAACTGATCGAGCACTTCGCGTTTGCGCGCCGGTGTGTCGAACACCTGCGGGTCGAATTGCGGGCTGCGTGCAGCCTGCGAGCGATATGCGTCCCAGCGCTCGCGGAAATCCTGCTGCGAGATATCGTGCCCGTCCACCTTCGCCACGAACGTGTCGTTGGTCTGGGTGAAGTATTGTTGGATGCCGAAGAAGCCACCGAAGACGATGACTATGATGCCGAGCACGATCTTGGCGATCAGGCCGGAGAATTTCTCGTGTAGTGTTTGCAGCATTGGACGACACCGATCAAGAAAAAGGGCGCACTGGGCGCCCTTCGTAAAGTATGGCGGAGTGGACGGGACTCGAACCCGCGACCCCCGGCGTGACAGGCCGGTATTCTAACCAGCTGAACTACCACTCCGCGCTATTACTCAAAAACCCCGGCTGTTTCCCGGGATTCCTGCGGAATGATCCGCAACCCTGGTGGGTGCTGAGGGTTTCGAACCCCCGACCCTCGCCTTGTAAGGGCGACGCTCTACCGCTGAGCTAAGCACCCTCACGTCAAACAACCTTGGGCAAGCTGGTTAGTTTATTGCATCCTTGAGCGCTTTGCCAGCCTTGAAGGACGGATTCTTCGAGGCCTTGATCTTGATCTGCTGGCCCGTGCGCGGGTTACGGCCGGTACGCGCGGCGCGCTTGCGCACGACGAAAGTACCAAAGCCGACGAGCGCTACGGTGTCACCCTTCTTGAGCGCCTTCTTCACGACTTCGATGAACGCTTCCACGGCCTTTGCGCCATCGACCTTGGTCAGGCTGGCAGCATCGGACACAGCACTAATAAATTCACCTTTATTCATTCGTCTCTCTCCCAGCGGGTTTTGCGACCGCAACGCTTGATCTGATTTTTTCGCAAACGAATTTCTCTCCGGGGCGGATCGAAATGTCGCCAGCGCTACCCCGCGATCGCCCGGACTTGTTTGGTCGCCTGGATCGCGGCGCAGACTTTATACCAGCGGCCTTGATCGCGCGCAATACAAGTAACGGCGCGGTTCACAGCGAATTTCAAAAACCTGGAGCGGCGCGCGAAATTGGCGAGATTCCGCTTGACGGATGGTGGGAAATTTGCATGGCGCGCGCGCCGCGCGCCATGCACGGATTTCAATGAGGGCGCGGCTGCGAGCCTTCCCCATCGCCATCCGCCGCTGGTTCCATTGTGGATTTTACATCTTTCTCCACTTTTCCAGAATGCGGCGTCAGCGCGCGCTCGAGCGCGATGTCGAGCACTTCCTCGATCCACTTGACCGGCTTGATTTCGAGCGAGCCCGTAACGTTCTTCGGGATATCGGCCAGATCCTTCTCATTTTCCTCGGGAATGATCACGGTATCGATGCCGCCGCGGTGCGCCGCGAGCAGCTTCTCCTTGAGTCCGCCGATAGGCAGAACACGGCCGCGCAGCGTGATTTCGCCGGTCATGGCCACTTCCGAACGCACCGGCACCTTGGTCAGCGCGGATACCAGGGCAGTGCACATGGCTATGCCCGCGCTGGGGCCATCCTTCGGTGTCGCGCCTTCGGGCACGTGGATGTGGATGTCGTGTTTCTGATGGAAATCCGGGTCGATGCCGAAGCGATCCGCGCGCGCGCGCACGACCGACAGTGCGGCCTGGATGGATTCCTGCATCACCTCGCCGAGCTGACCGGTGTGGATCAGCTTGCCCTTGCCCGGCACGATGGTCGCTTCGATACTGAGCAAATCGCCGCCGACCTGGGTCCAGGCAAGTCCCGTAACCAGACCGACTTCGTTCTGCAGTTCCTTGCGTCCGAACGTGAACTTGCGCACGCCCAGATAATGGTCGAGGTTGCGCGACGTCACCGCAACCTTGCCACGCACCTTTTTGCTCTTGCCCTTGTCTGCTTCGAGCGTGAGTTCTTTTACGGCCTTGCGGCAGATTTTGGCGAGCTCGCGCTCGAGGTTGCGCACGCCGGATTCACGCGTGTAGTAACGGATGATGTCGCGGATTGCAGGCTCGGCCACGCTGATTTCGCTGCTGCGCAAGCCGTTCGCCTTGATCTGCTTGGCCAGCAGATAGCGCTGCGCGATATTGAGCTTTTCATCCTCGGTGTAGCCGGGGATGCGGATCACTTCCATGCGATCGAGCAGCGGACCCGGGATGTTCAGCGAGTTCGCCGTGGCGATGAACATGACTTCGGACAGGTCGAAATCGACTTCCAGGTAATGGTCGTTGAACGCGTGGTTCTGCTCCGGATCGAGCACTTCGAGCAGCGCGGACGACGGATCGCCGCGGAAATCCATCGACATCTTGTCGATCTCGTCGAGCATCAGCAGCGGATTGCGCGTGCCGACCTTGCTCATGTTCTGGATGATGCGGCCCGGCAACGAACCGATATACGTGCGCCGATGGCCGCGGATCTCGGCCTCGTCGCGCACACCGCCGAGCGACATGCGCGAGAACTTGCGGTTCGTCGCGCGCGCGATCGACTGTCCAAGCGAGGTCTTGCCCACGCCCGGCGGCCCGACCAGACACAAAATCGGACCCTTCATCTTCTTCACGCGCTGCTGCACGGCAAGGTATTCGACAATGCGCTCCTTGACCTTCTCCAGGCCAAAGTGATCGGCGTCGAGCACGTCCTGCGCGGCCTTCAGGTTGCGACGCACCTTGGTGCGCTTCTTCCACGGCACGCCGATGAGCCAATCCAGATAATTGCGCACGACCGTGGCTTCGGCCGACATCGGCGACATTTGCTTGAGCTTGTTCAGCTCAGTGCGCGCCTTGGCCTCGACCGGTTTTGGCATGCCGGCGTTTTCGATTTTCTTGCCGAGATCCTCGACCTCGTTCGGCGCATCCTCGCCCTCGCCGAGCTCCTTCTGGATCGCCTTCATCTGTTCGTTGAGGTAGTACTCGCGCTGGCTCTTCTCCATCTGCGTCTTGACGCGCCCGCGGATGCGCTTCTCGATCTGCTGCACGTCGATCTCGCCATCGACGAAGCCGACGAGCATTTCCAGGCGATCGGCGACGTCGGCTGTCTCGAGCACCTTCTGCTTGTCCTGCAGACGGATCGACAGGTGCGCGGCGATCGTATCGCTGAGGCGGCTCGCGTCATCGATACCGGCGAGCGTGGTCAACAGCTCCGGGGGAATCTTGCGGTTGAGCTTGACGAACTGTTCGAACTGCGACACGAGCGTGCGCGAAATCACCTCGATCTCGCGCTGCGGGCGCGTATACGCGGGCTCGAGCGCGCGGACGTGTCCAGTGAGGATTTCGTCGCGCTCTGCGTAGCGCACGACTTCCGCGCGCGAGAGACCTTCCACGAGGACCTTGATCGTGCCATCCGGCAGCTTGAGCAGTTGCAAAACGCTGGCGACCGTGCCGATCGGGTACAGATCGCCGGCCTTCGGATCGTCGATGTCCGGGCCACGTTGTGCGACGAGCAGGATGCGCTTGTCGCCGGTCATCGTCATGTCCAGCGCCTTCATCGACTTCTCGCGGCCGACGAACAGCGGAATCACCATATGCGGATAGACGACGACATCGCGCAGCGGGAGGACGGGCAATTCGCTGATCGCGGCGGCGGATTTTTCGGACTTGCTTTGTTCCATTGGGATTCCTGAGCGGGGACGGCGCTGCTGACGTGCAGCGTGATCGGATGAGGATGATTCGTCAAGTGACGACGATCTTGCAGTTTTCAAGCCGAAGGTCGGCGTTCAGCTTTGGCTGACCAAGAAGCAGAGCTTCCACTCGTCTGCGGGGAGCGGGTCTACAATTTGAAGACGGCAATCCGGATTTGTGGACGCGTCCTGCCGGTTTCCGCTCGCATCCAGCGAGCGGGTAACTTTTCTTTGCTCGCGCAAAGAAAAGTCACCAAAAGAAAGCGCGTCAGAGCGAGCACGCCCCAGGAGGAGCTGCACAAAGGTTATGCAAGGGGATGCAGGTTCCATGTACAACTCGGTCGTACCAAGCTCAAGGGCTGCGCGCTTCGCATGCGAAGAGAACGCCTTGGCTATCCTGAAAGGACGAGTTGTACATGGAATCCTCAATCCGCTATCCAGAAGAAATCGTGCGTTCCCTCCGGAGGGCGTAACCCAAATCCGAGCTACGTTCGGATAAGCGGATCTTTATCGGCGGAGTGACGCAGTCACTCCGAAACAGCGCGCGACTGCATGCCGCGATAGATCAGATACGGCTCCGCCTGCCCATTGATCACAGCCTCGTCGACAACGACCTTCGAGACGTGCTCAAGCGACGGCAATTCGTACATTGTCTCGAGCAGCACCTGCTCAAGGATCGTGCGCAGGCCGCGCGCGCCGGTGCGGCGCTTGAGCGCCTTGCGCGCGACGGCGCCGAGCGCTTCGTTGCGGAACTCGAGTTCGGCGCCTTCCAGTTCGAACATGCGCTTGAACTGCTTGATGATCGCGTTCTTCGGCTCAGTGAGAATCTTGATCAGCGCGGCTTCATCGAGTTCTTCCAGCGTCGCCACGACCGGCAGACGGCCGACAAATTCCGGAATCAAACCGAACTTGACGAGATCCTCCGGTTCCACGTCGGCGAGCACCTTGCCGACGTTCGTGCGATTGGACTTGCTGCGGATCTCGGCGGCGAAGCCGATGCCCGTGGATTCGGAGCGCTGCTGGATGACTTTCTCCAGACCCGAAAACGCGCCGCCACAGATGAAAAGAATGTTCTTGGTATCGACTTGCAGGAATTCCTGCTGCGGATGCTTGCGCCCACCTTGCGGCGGGACGCTGGCGATCGTGCCTTCGATGAGCTTGAGCAACGCCTGCTGCACGCCTTCGCCGGAAACATCGCGCGTGATCGATGGGTTCTCGCTCTTGCGCGAGATCTTGTCGATCTCGTCGATGTAGACAATACCCGTCTGCGCCTTCTCGACGTCGTAGTCGCACTTCTGCAGCAGCTTCTGGATGATGTTCTCGACGTCCTCGCCGACGTACCCCGCTTCGGTCAGCGTCGTCGCGTCAGCGATCGTGAACGGTACGTTGAGCAGACGCGCGAGCGTCTCGGCGAGCAGGGTCTTGCCCGAACCCGTCGGGCCGATCAGCAGGATGTTGGATTTCGCCAGTTCGACTTCGTCCTGGCGCTGGCGCGCTTCGAGGCGCTTGTAATGGTTGTACACTGCGACCGCGAGCACCTTCTTCGCGCGGCTCTGCCCGATCACATATTGATCGAGCACATCCATGATCTCGCGCGGCTTCGGCAGATGGCTGCGCGCGCCGGCGTTCTTTTCCTCGAGTTCCTCGCGGATGATGTCGTTGCACAGCTCGACGCACTCGTCGCAGATGTACACGCTCGGGCCCGCAATCAGCTTGCGAACCTCATGCTGGCTCTTGCCGCAGAACGAACAGTACAGAATCTTGCTGCTGTCGCCCGATCGGCTCTGCCGCTCGTCACTCATGCCCGGGAGCCCCGTGGTCGATATATGTCAGTTTCAAGAATAACACAGAGCAGCGCAAATCCAGCCCCTGCCGACAGGCGGAGGCATTGCGCGTGCAATTGGATGTGATGGCGAAGTTAAGCGGTCTTGACCGTCTCGCCGGGGCGCCGTTCGAGCACTGCGTCCACGAGGCCGTAAGTCTTGGCGTCTTCGGCGCTCATGAAATTGTCGCGGTCGACGTCGCGCTCGATCTGCTCGACCGAGCGGCCGGTATGGCGGGCCAGGGTTTCGTTCAGGCGCGCCTTGAGCGCAAGGATTTCCTTGGCGTGGATCGCGATATCGGACGCCATGCCTGAAAAACCGCCCGAGGGCTGGTGGATCATCACGCGTGAGTTCGGCAAGGTGTAGCGCTTGCCCTTGGCACCGGCGGCGAGCAGGAACGAACCCATGCTGGCGGCCTGGCCAACGCAGATCGTGCTGACGTCGGGCTTGATGAACTGCATCGTGTCGTAGATCGCCATACCGGCCGTGACTACGCCGCCGGGCGAGTTGATGTACAGGTTGATGTCTTTGTCCGGGTTTTCGGACTCCAGGAACAGCAACTGCGCAACGATGACGTTGGCCATGTAATCGTCGATCGGGCCTACGCAGAACACCACGCGCTCCTTGAGCAGGCGCGAATAGATGTCATAGGCACGTTCGCCGCGGGAGGTCTGCTCGACCACCATCGGAACCAGGTTCAACCCGCGGATTTCGTTCATCATCATCTCCGGCTTGCAGCCGTCAGACCGGCCGCATGGCTTCAGCAAAACTCAACGTTTGTTCGCTTGTTTGCGCGTGCGCGGCGACCCATTCGGCAACCTGGTCTTCCATCACGCGATTCTGCAAACCCTGCATGAGTTGGGGGTCGCGCTGGTAAAGTTCAACCACTTGCGTGGGCTCTTCGTACGTCGAGGCGATCGTCGCCAGCATTTCGGCAACGCGGCGGCTGTCGGGACGGATGTCGTTCTGCCGCGCCAGTTCGCCGATCAGCACGCCAGCGGAAACGCGGCGACGCGCCATTTCGGCGAATGCCGACACATCCGCGCCAAACGTCTGGCCTTGCTGCTGGGCCTGCGCCTGCGCCTGGCTATGCAAGGCGCGCGCTTCGGCGTCGATCATGCCTTGCGGCAATTCAACGCCCGGATGGCTGTCGAGCAATTTCTGGATGACCTCATTCTTCAGGCGTGCGGCCAGCATGCCCTTGAGTTCTCGCTCGAGGTTCGCGCGCACGTCGGCGCGGAACTTGTCCATGCCGCCTTCGCCGATGCCGAAGCTGGCGATGAAGGCAGCATCGACCTCGGGCAGTTTGGCTTCCTGCACGCGAATGATCTTGACTGAGACATTAGCCTGCTTCGCCGCGAGCGTCGCTACGCGGAAATCGGCCGGGAATGTCACGTCGGCATCGAACTCGTCACCGGTGGCGCGGCCGGCCAGCTTGTCCTCGAGTTCCTTGCTCATCGCAGCCGAACCAAGGATCGTGCCGACGCGCTCGCGCGCGTGCTCGAAGCCGTCGCCTTTCGCAGCGAATTCGAACAGCACCATGTCGCCCGCCTGCGCGCCGCGCTCGACCGGCGTCCAGGTGCGGCGCTGCTGGCGCAGCGTTTCGATCATGCCGTCGACGTCGACGTCGGCCACCGTAGCCGTCGGCTTGGAGATCGCCAGCGTGGCGACATCGAGCTTACCGAGTTCCGGCAGTACTTCGAACGTCGCGGTGTATTCGATCTGGCCGTTGACCGGCTCGCCACTGGTGGAAATCGACGGTGACACGGCTGGGCGCAGCTTCTGCTCGCTTACTGCCTGCTGGAAACTGTTGCGCACGAGTTCGGACATCGTCTCGCCGCGGATCTGCGCGCCGAAGCGCTGCTCGATCACTTTGACCGGCACTTTGCCCGGACGGAAGCCTTTCAGGCGCACGGTGCGTCCGGCTTCGGCCAGGCGCGATTTCACCTGCGACTCGTAGGAATCCGCCGGAATCCGGACGGTCAGTTTGCGCTCTAGCTTGCCTACGTTTTCAACTGAAACTTGCATGTCGTTTCCTCGGATCTGGTGCAGCGCTTTTCGAATGCGCCCTGTATCGGCTTGGTGCGAAAGGAGAGACTCGAACTCTCACGGGTTGCCCCGCTGGAACCTAAATCCAGTGCGTCTACCAATTCCGCCACTTTCGCGTGAGGCGCATCGGGATTGTCGCGCGGCGCGCGGACGAGGCAAGGAAGAAGTGGTGGGCCGTCTAGGACTCGAACCTAGGACCAAGAGATTAAGAGTCTCCTGCTCTACCAACTGAGCTAACGGCCCACTTATCTTGACTGAACCTTAAGGCACGCCGCGTGCCGATGAGTCTTTCCTAAACCTCTTGCAACTGGGGTGGAAGACGGGACTCGAACCCGCGACCCTCGGAATCACAATCCGATGCTCTAACCAACTGAGCTACATCCACCATTGAACCGAAATTATCGCATACCGCTTCAACGGTGGCGCGCCCGGCGGGACTCGAACCCACAACCGCCGGCTTAGAAGGCCGGTGCTCTATCCGGTTGAGCTACGGGCGCAACCGGTAAAGTCTAGCGCACCAAGTCGTCCCTGCTTGAGTTGGTCGGGGTAGAGGGATTCGAACTCTCGACATCCAGCTCCCAAAGCTGGCGCTCTACCAGGCTGAGCTATACCCCGATCGTCCGCGCAACGTTCGCCAAACCGATCTTATCCACCTCGCAAAGCAAAGGGTGCCGCAGCACCCTTTCAAAATTTGGCGCGCCCGGAGAGATTCGAACTCCCGACCACCAAGTTCGTAGCCTGGTACTCTATCCAACTGAGCTACGGGCGCGTGAACCGCTAATTATCGCGTCGTAGCGAATCCTCGTCAATTGCAAGACGAGAACAGCGATAACGAAACGATGGCGGAGAGGGAGGGATTCGAACCCTCGATAGAGCTTTTGACCCTATACTCCCTTAGCAGGGGAGCCCCTTCGGCCTCTCGGGCACCTCTCCGATCATAAACCTGGGTTCATCCCTGAAGCGGCTTCCGTTCGCCATCCTGGCTCACCCTCGATTCTCGCACGCGATGCGTTACTTCGCATCGCGTAGAGCGCGAGAATCTCGACCTCTCCGATTTCGAGCGCGCAAGGATACCGGCTAGTCCATCCCCGGTAAAGCGCAGAATCGGGTTTCCCAATGATTTCAGGATGACGCCGTCGGGGGCGTCTCTCCGCTCGGCGTGTCGTGCTCGCGCTTGATGCGCTGATAGATTTCCTCGCGATGGACGGCGACATCCTTCGGGGCGTTGATGCCGATGCGCACCTGGTTACCCTTTACGCCCAGCACGGTCACGCTCACCGCATCGCCTATCATCAGGGTCTCCCCCACCCGGCGGGTCAAAATCAGCATAGTCTTCTCCTTAAGCTTTTCGTCTTTCCTAACGAAGGTGCGGCGCCTTCAGTACTCCGGACGGACTCGCCAACTCAAGCCGTCGCAATCTACGCGCACCCGCTGAACCGGCAAGCCTGCTGCTCGGTGGCCTCGTCCGTACCAGACAGGCAACAACGGCGCTTCCTTGCAGCAAGCGAGACTCTTTGGATACTAGACCACCACCCCAACCCGCGCAAATGACCATGGTCAGGGCCGGTTGGAATCATGCAAGACGCGCGCCCACCCATGCCGGCACCTCGTCGAGTACGCCAGCCAGGCGCGGGGAATCCTCACCGCCACCTTGCGCCATATCAGGCCGCCCACCGCCCTTGCCGCCGATCTGTTGAGCTACGTGCGCGACGAGCTCGCCGGCCTTGATCTTGCCGAGCGCTTTGCCATTCACGCCGGCGATAAGTGAAATCTTGCCGTCATTGCCGCTCGCCAGCAGCACCACGCAATCCACCAATTTCTGCTTGAACTGATCGACGCTGTCACGCAGCGTCTTGGCGTCTGCGCCATCCAGGCGCGCAGCAATCACTTTGATGCCGTGCACGTCTTTTGCGTTGCTAGCGAGATCGCCGGTCGCCGCGCTGGCGGCTTTCGCCTTGAGCGCTTCGAGCTCGCGCTCGAGCTTTTTTTGCCGCTCGAACACGGCGCGCAATTTCTCGATCACATCGCCGCCGCTCGCGGACAATAAATGTGC